>Ga0172380_10003360_pt1 | contig 22124 bp, 26 predicted proteins | sample Leawe162metaG_FD_119747 | JGI IMG/M metagenome (GOLD analysis project Ga0172380, IMG submission 119747) | Leachate microbial communities from a municipal landfill in Southern Ontario, Canada - Leachate well 162 metaG | ecosystem: Engineered > Solid waste > Landfill > Unclassified | place...
ATCGCTCGCCTTCGCCGCCAATCACGGCGGATTCTACGATATTATCATGCATCCCGAGGCCAACGTCTTCGAAAGTGACTTTTTCGATGGGCACATTTCGCCTCATCGCGATCTCGATTGTTCTGGCGGCTGCTCGGCGAACCCATTCGGGAACATCGCGGGAAACCGCTGCCCTCTGAAGCTTCTCGGGATAATCATCGACTTCCTTGGCGACGACTTTCTCAGATCTCTTTCCAGACATTATCATATCGATTGCATCTTGTTTCATTGTAGTACATCTCCAATAACTATAGTAGCTATAATAGTATAAATAACTTTCGCTCATCCATCGGTGATCCTCCTCCCATGACCCTACCAGACCGCCAAATTCATGCCATCCTGCAGAAGTTTGGCCCCCAGATCGTCGCATACCTGCGGTCAGTCGGGTACTTCGACCAGGAAGGACCCTATGAGCCGCTAGACCTCATCAATGCTGCCGCCATGAAGAAGTATCTGGCAGCAAGCAAAGCAAAGAATACTGAGATCTGGCACTTCCTGGAAGGCATATTTACAACCGAGATCGCCCTCAACTCATCCCTATTCGCGAAAGCATACAGGCTGGAACCTGTCTGGAATGTGGAAGATATCGCGAAGATCTATTTCAAGAAGCACGCGGGCGAGTTCATCACGCGGACCACGGCCACAGATAAGAAGCGGCTCATTGCCTATGTTTGGGCCAACGCGGGGAAGAATGAAAGGCCGCTCGCGAGGCAGATATTGAGGGAGCCCAACCTGGCAAGCATCGTTGATTATTCCGGGGCGCGAGCAAAAACCATTGTGCGAACTGAAAGACATCGGGCCACATGGGGCAGTTCGCTTGAGTTCGCGAAAGGCGCGGGTAGTGAAACAAAGCAATGGGCAACTGTCGGGGATGGCCGGGTCCGATCGCGGCACAGAGCGCAGAATGGCGTAATTGTGGGCATGGATGAAGCCTTTCCAGACGGCGAACGATTCCCTGGCGAGACCTCAATAAATTGCAGGTGCAGATTGCTCTATGGATTCGATTCATCGGTCAGAAGAACGGGCATCCAGGCAGGCACCAAGACGCCTCCGCCCTATGTAGGACTGTCAGATACGGCTATTTCGGAGCTATACTCATGATCGAGTTCAAAGTGAACATGTCCGAATTGAAAGCCGATCTCACCCGAATGCGTGCCGAAAATGATAGCAAATCCAAGCAATGTGCTGAACAAATCCTAATCGAGATGAAAAATAATGCACATAAATTGAGCCTAAAAGATACCAACTTCATGGATGATGGGATAGAAAGAGCATCCAAGGTTACAAGGCTCGCGCCTTCTATATATGCGATCACATTGGGCAGCGACGCAGAATATGCAAGTTTTCAGGAGCTAGGGCCGCTTTCGGGAAAAAGGAGATGGCGGTTTAGGCCATTTATCAGGCCGAGTGTTTTTGTGGGATTTTCCAAGGCCCGCGAAGTGTGCGAAAGGGTTCATGGCACTTAGCTCATATCCACCTTCACAACACCCTCTTTATCCCCATAGAAAATGATTGGCACCGCCGTTGTGCCCTTATAAGTCGCGCTTCCCAGCACAACCTCCCATTGGTCATCAATCGGATTCTGCCAAGCAAAGATGCCCACCATAGATGAACCAGTATCTATGGCTATCTTGCAGATGGACGGATCGGATACCCAGGCACTATCTGGCATGGCGGTTGACAGCGATACAAGGGCCACGAGGGCCACTAATGCGAGTATAGATTTCATTTCTCATTCTCTCCATCACCATAGAACATGCATCCTTCGACTGTTGTGTTACTCACCTGGCATATCACAACAGCCACATCCAGCGCTTTCTGGATTGTTGCTTGCTCTGCATCGCTTTTCAGAATATCCATGATCATTGCGCGCGCTTCGACAACTGTCTCTTTCGAGACACCAATGTTAATTGCGTTCATTTCTTATCACCAATTGGCTCCCAATATTTCCTAGTTTCGGCTTCCAAAAGTTCAGCAAACCGAAGCAAGATCACATTCAGCGCCTCGCCTTGGTTCCTGATCCCATTGGAATGCTGATAATCCTTCAGGATCTTATGAGCTTCGGGCTTCAGATCTTCATTGATCTTTGTCATGCTTGTCTCCTGGTATGGCGGAAAAATACTTTGCCAACGCGTTTATTCCATCTTCGAGGGTGCTGATGGTGCCTTCCAGTTTAGGCATCGCGGGCGTGATCGCAATCGAATCGCTGCCATTTGATGAAAGCGTTTTGTATATTGGTTCGACTGTTATTCGATGCCCGAGTAGAATTCTACCCATGCCGTCATAATAACTGATTATTACTATAAGAAGGTTTCCCATGTCCTCTCTCTCTTCCGCCCTAGCTGCCTATCTGCAAAATTCCGATGTCATTGGCCCGCTGGTAAGTGGTGTGATAAGTGGCCGAAACTTCGACTTGCAAGATGAGCTATTGGCGACCTCGCCCTATACATGCATCTCAGTCATCGACCTAATCAGCCGCGAAACGCCCTATTTTGGTGGAGACGTGCAATCCAATGGGCAGATCGAGGTATCATGCATCAGCAAGGCGAGTGAGGCCATTTGCAAGGATCTGGCAGATCTGGTCCGGGCCCTGCTTTGGGCCACCAGGACGGTTCCTAGCAATGGTGCAAATCTGCCTACGCGAATTGCCAGCATCCAGCAAGATCCAGATAGTGATGATGAGTTGCAGATCTGGAAAGAAATCCTGACCATCGATATAATTTAAAATTCATCGTCAATGACGATCAAGCGATCCGAGACATTGCGAATAGATCTATTCAGAAGGAGATATATCAATGACTATTGTACCAGTACAAGGAAAAGAAAGCAAGCTCACCGTTGGGGCGGGCTATGTGGAAGTGTTGGGAATAAAGACGGGCAACCCCGACCAAAGCTGGAATACCGAAGATCTCTTCCACTGGGGCGACGAAGCGCCCACCGCGGCGCTGAACTACAAGACCTGGCAGATCCCGTTCACCGCCACCTATGACATCGAAGAGGCCAGCAATCCCGGCCTGAAGGATGTCTATGAGGCGTTTGATGCGGGAAGCGATCTGCTCTTCAAATTGTATCCAGATGCAGATGTCACCACGACCTATTGGTCCAGCACCGCCCATGTCATGGACTGGAAGGTCACCCAGGACGCGCAGAAAAACAACGTGGTCACCTTCACGCTTAAGCCTGCCACCGGAGCCGCTGTTCTGACTTGGAATCACGCATAGGGAGGCCAATGCATGACATTAGCGCCAATGCATGGCTATATCGGGGCTATCTATCTGGCGCGGGGCAGCAACAATAACTACTCAAATGAGCCAATGTCCGAGGTTAATCTACTCTCGGACGGCTACCCGCGCTATACGGTCTATGAGATAACCAATCCCGATAAGCGGTATATGAATGATGACAGCACGCCAACCTTCGCATCCACGGGCACCATCCCGACCATTGCCAGAATAGAGCATTGCGGCGGGAGAGTCGTATTTGCCACTGCAGCGGGCAGCGGGGACACCATAACCTGCGCAACCGGCCATTATCTGACAGTAGCCGAGTTCATGGGCATTCTGAACTGGAATCTGTCCGCATCCTGGAAAGAAGAAGTCTATATGCACATGGGCGATTCCTGCCAGTCGGCAGCCCTGATTCACAAGCAATGGGAGGCCACCTCGGATGCTCATTGGATGATTACCCAGGCAGTCTTAACCACCACAGGTGGTAATGCGAATAGTCACATAACGCTAACTCACATGCCAGGCGGCGTGGATGGAAACAATTTCAGCCTCACGTTGGTCGATCCAGGTACGACAGGCAGCTTGTCTGTTTCCATCCTCGGAAAGGATATCACCGCGAATCTTGCCTATGCGACCGGGGCTATCACCACCACGGCGACACAATTGGCAGCGGCGATCAACTGTCCTGCTGTTCTGAATGCGGGCATTGTGGCGAAGGTTGCCGATACCGAGACAGGCGCGGGGATTGTCGCAGCCCTGACGCATACCCATCTGGCGGGCGGCCTAGATATGGAGGATTATTCGTCTGAAACTAGTAAAGTGGTTGTCGTCCTCTATACCGATGAAGCCAACGACAAGCGATATGAGGGGTTCGGCATCATTCAAAAGTTCACATCAAACATCGATGCCGGCGCTCTGACTAAAAGCAATCTGACTTTCAAGAATCATGGTCCGACTGCGCTCTATTACCGGAAGGGATGAGATGGCTAACACATATTGCGATATCTGCAAGTGTTGGCATAGGCCGGATGGCAGCAGGACGGAGGGCGAAGAGGCGGATGAGCCGAAAGAAGAGGATGCTACTCAATCCTCTTCGCCCTCATACTTCTGAAGCACCATCTCGATGCCTTCGTTCATCAGTTTGTTCCTGCTGACATGCAAGCGTTCGGAGATCACTTTAAGTCGTTCTACGGTCTTGATTTGCAATCCGACTGAAACCGATACCTGCATCTAAGGCACATCCTCTAAGAGTTTATCGCAGAATTCGACAATCTGTTCAAGTTTGGTTCCATCTTTTCGGGCATTTGCACAAGTCAAGCCACACTGTTTGAGATATTTGATTATGCTCACGGTCTCTTGATTCAACCGTACACGCTTTGATGGGATTTTTGGCGTCACTGCGCCGGTTTCACAGTATTCCATGATGTCCTTTACCAAGCTCAGTGGCATCGGTATGCGGCCCAATGGCGCTTTCGTGAATGGGTTAATATCATCACGGAGAGCAGTTTTAATCATCGCGAAAACTGCTTGATTTAACTTACGGTCCTTGATCCGGGAGAACCTTAATATGGCTTCTGTTGCCACTTGATCGAGATTAAAGTCTTCGGTCTTTACCTTCGTGTTCACAACTTCCGCTTCTCTGAGATCATCCATGCCTTCCAGTGAGTTGCATGGGGCGGACTTTCCTTGATTTTCGTGCGTCTGCACTTTCCGAACGTTGGTCTATCTATATTTGTCATTTCAATCAACCTTCTGCCCAGGATACCACATTTCGTCCCTGGTGATGATATCTTTGCTGCCGCATGATGGGCAAACTTCGCCCCAGTGTGGCTTAAAAACGTCAAATGCGCACTTGCAGAAATTACACCACAGTTCATGCACTGAACTCAGGCCGCAAACGTAGGTCGCATCGCCGTATTTCTCCTTGTGAACGGCATGATATTCGGCCACGTCCTCTTTGATCGCGGCTTGTTCGGCCTGAAATTTGCGATCTTTCTCAAGTTCGCGGATGTCCTTGACTTTTGCTTTGATTGCATCAACACCTTGAAGTACAATCCCCCGCAGTTCGCCCGGAGGAATTTTTGAAACCGCCACAACTTCGATTTTAGAGAGAACGGAAGCATCTTCAGCGGGATTTAGGATCTTTTCGGCCACGTCCGGGGACACTTTGCGAATCGCGTCGATGTTTCTGGCAAATGCGGCGTTTTTTTCGATCGTACGATATCCTTTGTCTTCTTCCAATCCTTGTAAATACGAAGTCCGATTTCCGTTGTATGGGAGATTTTGGTGCGCGTCATCGGTGCGCACACCAACCGTGTACTGATTCCCTTTAAATTTGTTTATATTCTTTTGCGCCTCATATCGCTTTCCGGATATGTAATTTCGTTGCGCCTCCGTGGCCACATTCCGACGGCCTTTCTGATTATCTACAATCCAGATAACCGCCTCATCAATACTCTCAATCTCGATCGTGCTGCTGATAGGTTCGGGCAACTTGTTTTCACGACAAATCTTAAGCCGATTATGCCCATCCAACAACACGAGTTCACCGTCTCGGTCCCAAACCTTGACCGGATCGAGACAACCATCTCGGATTATCTGCGACTCCAAGAGGTCGTATTCTTCCTTGACCAATGGAAGGCATACGGCTTCTAGTTCAGGTTCAATTTTATATTTCATAGTATCCTTGTTCACCATGTTGTTATAGTATAAGTAAGCGTCGAGCCGGGCTTACGTGAACCGCCAGACTTGCTTGCCCTGGATGAAATGGTAGATGAATATCCTTAAATAGCTCAACGACGTATGTAATATGAGGCTAGGTTCGCTACCGAAAAACCGTTTTCTTGGACGGTTTGCCTCATGAAATTATCCAAGAACACTGCAAGAGGTGTTTTAAATGCCACGTAAAGGATATCGTTGGACCGAATCTACTCGGCGCAAGAATGTCGCATCGCATACAGGGAAACGTTTATCTGAAGAGACCAAACATAAAATTTCTTTAGCCAAACGCGGCGTCCCTATGCCGCTTGGGTTTGGTGAAAAGATCACTGCTCGCCAAGTCGGAAGTAAACTAAAAGATAAAACAAAACGAAAAATACGCGATGCCAATCTGGGCGAGAATAACCCCAACTGGAAAGGCGGTGCATCTTTTAAACCGTACTGTGAAAAATTCACCGAATCTTTGCGAGAAAATGTCAGAGACGCATTTGGTAGAAAGTGCTTCTTATGCAACGAACCCGAAAACGGCAGGCGATTGTCCGTGCATCATTGTGACTATAATCGTGGCCAAGGATGCGGCAAAAGCTGGAATCTAATACCGTTATGTGTTGGTTGTCATGGCAAAACTTCCAAGCGAAAGCATTATTACTTCAATTTATTGTCCAATCATTGGGCAATGAATCCTGAAATCAACTTTTTTTAAACACGTTTACCGGGTCTGGATAGGGCAAGCTACCCAAATAAATGTTTTCCTGAGCATTCTTCCAGACCCATTTTTCAGGATATCATCGCAGGAGATGAATGTTAATGTCTAAAAGTCCAACCAAAGGAATGCGCGGCGTCTCAATCGAATTCGCTGGCAAGCATAGACTTCTGAAATACCCACATGGCCTCATCGGTGACCTGGAACAGGAAGCAAACAAGATTCTTGCACCGCTTCTCGGCAAAGGCGAGATGGTCTTCGCGCCCGGCATCTTCGGCCAATGGCTCGGCAATTCAAAGATATTCAGCCTCGCCCTTCTCTATGGCCTGAAACATGAGGATGCCGAGCTATCCATTGAGCAGGTCAACGAAGGCATAGATGCTTATGAGGATGGATTGGATGGATTGGGCCGCCAGATGGTGCTCGCTTTTCGCATGGCCAGGGACCCTTCTTCTGTAGCCTCTCTGCAAGTGAGCTGGAAGAACTCAGACGAGACTCGCATAATCATGGAAGAAGCGGGAAGGCTCCAGGAAGAAACGGCGAGGATGAAAGCGGAGAACGGTCTGAAGGCAGCGAAGGAGCGGGCGGCGAAGATCAAGAAGGATCTTTCTGGGAAGGAAGCGCCAAGCTCCGAACCGTCCTCGGTCTGAGCCCGGATGAATTCTACAACAAATATACTTACAATGAGATCCTAGAAGATCTCTATGCACATAAGCAAAAAATCAAATCAGAAGAATCCGCAAGAAAACGGCTATCCTGGTACACATGGGCCTGTTCAATGAATAGGCCATTGTTTGGATATGAGTTTCCGGGTGCAAGGGAATTTTATGAGATTTTCCCGGAAGAAGAGCCGCTTGCGGAGAAGGAATGCAATTTGGCAGATGTAAAAGCCAAATGCGCGAAAGTTGGAATCCGACCGCCCACGAAATGAGGATATGAAATGCCAGCCTATGAGATTACCGGAGTAGCAAATTTTTCTTCCATCGATCAGGCCCTAGCCAAGCTTGAACGCGATGGGCAGCGAATAGCAGCCTCGTTGGGTAGAATCCAGGCAAAAATTGGTGCCCCAGACACATCTGCATTAGACGCCACCATTGCCAAAGAGTCCAACAAAGTTATAAAAGTCAAAGCGCAAGTCGACCAATCTTCGATCAGCGCGGGCTTTGGCAATTTCCTCAATTCCGAAAAGGGCAAATTCGCCAATGTGGGCAAAGATTTAGGTCAGACTCTACAAACCGGCATGACCGCCCAATTCGGCATGATGGGCAGCATGGCGGGCAGCGTTGCCGCTGCGCTCGGGCCGGTGGGCATCGCCGGATTGGCAGCCGCCGCGGGAATAACTGCTCTCGGCATGGCGTCCATCGGCGCAGCATCCAACTGGGAAGCTGGCATGGCCCGGATAAGTAAGACCACGGGCATAGATGCCGGCACTGCCGCATATGCGACACTGAATAATGAATTGAAGAATCTGCTAACCACGACCCCCACCACTGTAACCGAAATTCAAGCAGTGGCCACCGCAGCGGGCTCTCTCGGCATCGCCAAAGAGGATATCGCAGGGTTCACCAAAATCTCATTGCAAATGGGATCGGCTTTCGATGTACCGGCTGAAGAGGCCGCTAGCAGCATATCTAAGATTCGCAGTCAGATGAAAACATTGCCAGAAGAGGCAAAGACCGCTTCCGGGTTTGCCACCCACATGGGTAGCGCCATCGATGTGATGGGCAATAATTACAATGCCACCGAAGCGCAGATATTGGAGTTCTCAACCAGGGTGGGGGGCTCTCTCAGCACGCTTGGAGCGGGCACTTACGATGTAGCCGGATGGGGCGGAATGCTTACCTCAGTGTTCCCATCCGCAGAGCGCGCGGCGGGTTCATTTGATTCCCTGCTAACCAATCTGACCACGAACACCGAAGCGCAAAGCAAGGCATCTGAGATGCTTGGGATCTCGACCGAAGATTTCATGCAGTCAATGCAGACCGATCCATCGGAAACGATCTTCAAACTCAGCGACGCAATGGCGCAGTCCAACAACCAACTGGCGGATGCAAAGGCGCTCGGCGGGACATATGGCATGGATACATTGGTCAAGATGACCGGCCATACGGATGATTATCGGAAAGCTTTGAGAGAGGCCAATGAGGCCGGAAAAGCGGGAACGTCTATCCAGGGATCATATGGTCGATCCGTCGAGAATATGCAGGCCCAAATGGGCATGCTCACCAATTCACTTACCGCAATAGCTATCGATATCGGTACGCCGATGGTAAGCGCCCTGACGCCTGCTATATCCGGCATAACATCCGGCCTGAACACCATCAGAGGCGCAGGTGAGGCGGTATTCGGTGCCATCACAAGCACATCCGCCTTCCAGCAACTAACCAACCTCGGAACCACGATCTCAAGCGGCTTTAGTGGCATCGCTGGTTCATTGTCGGGCACATTTGGGCAGATAGGAACTTCGCTGAATAACATATTTGGCGGGGATGCGCTCGGTTCGATAACCAATGCGTTGCTCATGCCATTATCGATGTCTTTGCAAGCCGTAAATGCGCTTGTATCGGCATGGTTTACCGTCCAGGGGGCAATTGTTTCAGTCGGTGGCAGTATTGCGACCGGATTTTTGTCGAACGTCGAAAAAGTGGTAGACCTGCTCAAGACCGCCAAAGCATATTTGCAAGCCTTCGGAGAGGTCACTGGGATATCAAAAGCATTCGATGGCGTGAAAGATAAAGTCAATGACATTATCGAAACGGTATCCGACATCGGGACAAAGATATCGTCGGGCTTGACAAGTGCCATTCCAACTGCTGTAAGTGGCTTGCAAGGCGCTTTGTCGTCTCTGGCAGGGCAATTTGCATCACTGATTACAAGTTCCTTGGCAGGCGGATTAAGCGAAGTTGCTGGGGCGCTTGGCCTCGGTGATGTATCCGCCAAGCTTGCTGCGATCTCTGCGAGAGCCAAGGATATTTATGAAAAAGATACACAAACGGGGGTAGCGGAAGGAGCGAAGAAAGGATTTGAGGATTCCAAGGGAGCGGCAAAAGATGTCGGAAAAACAGCGGGCGAAGCGTGGGCAGATACGTTTGCCGAAAAGCTAAAAGCAAATGTATCCCCTCAGATCGCCGCTCTGACCACTTCGGGCGTGAGCGAAGAAAATGCTCTCGCGATCATCTCAGGCCAAACCCGTGGGCGCAAGTCGAAGAGCACGACCTCATATGATGTACTCGGAACATCCATGTCGGTGACGCGAGAATCCGCAGACACTGGATACTTTGAGTCATTTTACATGAATGGAAAGATGGTCGGCAAGGAAGTATTCAACCTTTATAATAAGCTCGGCAAAGAATCTTCAAACGACATCGGAAATGCCTATTACAAGAGCTTTAAAAGCTCCATTCGTGATTCCGGCGCGTTCATGGAAGATCACTATACCAAAATAGCCAGCAGTGTGGGAGACATCCTGGCAGGCGGCGTCCTGGAACCATTGGAAGAGGAGCAACTTAAAGCCTACAAATCTATCCTTGAGACTTTCCAGCAGGAGATACCGCTATCGTTCTCTGCGGATGATAGTAAGCTCTTGAATAATATCGATGATATTATCAAAGGCAAGAAATTTTCCTTAGACGTACAGGCAAATGTGGTTCCGGTCTATGAGAATTGGCAATCTCTGGCATATCAGGAGAAATATAAATACGAGAACAAAGATTTCTTCTCCAAGCTCACCGGCTCCGAATCTGCCCAATACATCGGCTCAAGGGCTGAACTGCAAAAGATCGCCGATAACACAAGCGGCGAATACACGAAGCAGCAGGTAGCCACTGCCAAAGACGGCATTACCGCGATGGACAACGTCAAGACCGCGGTATCCGATGGCACCGCCAGCTCTCAGGGATTATTCACCACATCCATAAGCGTCTTGCAGAGCATCTATGGCGCGACCTGGAATCCGCCCTGGGTAGACCGGCTCACCAGCGCGATCACCACCGCCATAGCCGAGAACAAGTTGAGCGGCGAGGCGCAGGGGTCCTATTATTCGTATGTGGGGACTTCTGGTGCATCGGCTACATCGAATTATGGAAGCGCGGCAGCATTGCCCACTTCTCTGATGTCTGCCGATACCGCATCTTGGATAGACAAGCTCGTCTATACCATTCCACATTACCAGAAAGGCGGAAAGACGCGGACCGACGGGATAGCCTATATCCACGCCGATGAATATGTCATCCCCGCCAGTGCATTGGCCGAATCCAAGTATTACAGTCAGTCCTATTGGGGGCAGGATGAGCTAGATTCCCATCTCAAGATCACGCAACCCGTGAGTGCATTCCAAAGCTCGGCAAAAAGCGGCTTGGTCCCGATCACGGGCAATGGGATGCAAGATGCTATCAATCCTTGGACGGATGAATCGCTTATCAATTCCGACTATATCAAGGCCTTGCAGGCTAAATGGTCAGGCAATTCGTTGGTCAAGCCCTCGGCGGGCGTGGCAAATCCGGCTGTCGTGGATTATGCCGGGCAGTTGGCCGAATCACAGATGAAAGCCGCGATTGCCACAGATAAATATGCTGCGGTAACCGACCTAAATCTGAAAGCCGCATTGGTCGCGAGTGATGCAATCATTCTGAAGACAGCAGCGGACGGGAAATATTGCGAGGCAGTGAGCGATTTCGCCATTGCACAAGAAGAAGCCACAGGGCTATTCTACGACTCATTCATCGGCCCGACAAAGTACTACAATCAGGCTACGTCTCAAGGCATATTGAGTACCAGGGGCAACGCATCAAGCACGCTCGCATCGGAGGTCGTGAAGGTCAAAGATGCCGAGACGGAGGAATATCTACAATCCATCGGCGCTGACATATCTACGATCCGGGGCGATACCTCGGCCATGAAGAAAGCCACCGAAGATGTGGGCTCATTGGGCGACAAGACGCAGGTCTATGATGAGGGCGTGGCGGCCCAGATTGTTCAAGTCACGCAATCCATGATCGATCAGGCCCGAGAGAATGAGGATGAGTATGCGCAAATCACAATGGGCTTACAGCCGTTCACATATGGATTGGCTCAATTCAGCGCCGAAAATGGAAAATTCTGTACGGCCATAAGCGATTTTGGGTTAGCACAAGAATATTCGGGTAACTTCTATGCATCGATGGTTGGGGTCAGTTCCGATGCCTACAACCAGATGAAGGAAGCCGAGTCTCAATATGGCAAAAATTCGGCGCAGGTCGTGGCCCTCGGTCAAAAATTGGGCATAGTTCCCACCGAAGGTTGGGGGCCAAATGCTGCCACCGCCGAGGAAACGAAGAGCTATGCCATGATCGGAGGGCAGAAGATAGAACTCAGCGATGCTACAGTAGCCAAACTCAATGCTGGCAACCCAGAGACATGGGCGGAAATCCGAAAGGTTGCTAAGGGGGTGAGCGGCGTCGACAATTCGATACAGGATCTTAGCATCTCCGTGATGGATGCCAATGGAAATTTGCTTCAGGTTTTCGGGGCGGCTTCCGGCGGTTCTGGGGCGCTGAACGCAAGCGGCACATTCGGGGGTTCTTATGGATCTGCTTATAGTGGTTGGTATACAGGGGGCGCAGCGGGCCTTAGTTCTTATCTTGGAACCTCCTCGTCGTCCTCTTGGATGAATGCCGCCGCAACATCTATAGGCGGATCTGGCGCGATCCAATGGGCCAAAGGCGGCCTAGTCAACACCCCAACCTTCTTCCAAGATGCCCAAGGCCAACTAAATGCAGTCGGAGAGACCTTTGAGCCGGAGTTGATATTGCCGCTCAATGACCGCAAGCGCACGATGGAACTCCTTCAGCAGCATATCCCAATGGCGAGGAGATTTGCCAACGGCGGCCTAATCAATGGCGGCAATATATCCGCTGCATTCGGGTCTACCAACCTGGGCGGCATCACGGTAATCAACCATGCCAACCAGCCAGTAGACGAGAAGCGATTGGCCAAAGAGATCATGGCGCAGATGGCGGAAAAGACCTACCAGGCGCATAAGAGGGCCAATATATGAAGATCGATATCATCAATTCCGTTGGCCCCGTCCAGCAGGGCATAGAATGTGAATGGTCCGGCTCATGGAAGAAGCTCTCCACCACCCTGGAACCCAATGAGCTGGAGCTGATTGTTAGCCGAGATGTGCCAGTTCTCCAGTACGCGAAGATCATCGGAACAGATGAGGGCCGGGTCCGGTTTCTCGGATATGCCGAGAGCAACACGATCAGGAAAGGCGAGGGCGGCCAAACCACCTGGCAATGCTATGGCATGGAGAAGCTGCTCTTGGGTCGTTTCTGCCCAAGATATTTTTGGCCCAAAGGCGATACCACATTTGCCACTCTGTTCGCAGATTCGCCCTCCGATACCATTGATCCGGGCCTGCTCATGATTGCCCGATCAGCGTTGCCTCCGGGCCTGCCCTATAGCTTTCAAGATCAGGATGCAAATATCGTGAAGCTTCCGGGCTATGGAACAAATAGCTATTTTGGAGAATGCGATCTCTATGGGCTGAACCTCAACTATTGCAAAAAGCTGAATGAGATATATGTGCTCTCGGATTTAAGCTCCGTGGACTATTATTTCTATCGTGACACATCGGACCTATATGTCCGCATTGCCAACCAATATGATCGGGGCTGGTATGACCTCGGCGGCCTGCTGGCGATCGGGGCATATGAGACTTATTGCCGGCTGGGAGAATGCCCGGATGACACGATAGATGGGGATCTGGAAACGGATTGGGAGGCAATTGGTGATCTGATGGTGGGTTTGGCGCGGTCCCAAGACTATTATTCCCATGTCCGATATGATAGGAATTTCTGCTATCTGGATTTCAATGATGAGGAAGGCCGGACATGAACGATTATCCCGCGTGTGGTGGCTTGGTTGATCCGAGCACGATCTTAGATTTGGATGATTGTGATTTGCTTCTCTATCCGGTCGATATTGAAAAAATGCGAAAGTTGATCGATAAATATCTTCCCGAGGGATTCCGGCCATGAGCATCTATGTCATTGAAGAGGGCGAAGAGGGCTTTTGCTCAATTCAAAAAGCGACTGCCTCCGACCCGAAAATCCATACTTTGATCGGCGTTGGCCTGGGTAGCCAATATTACACCGTCGATGATCCCACGTACAAAGGGATTCGAATCATAGAAAAATACGAAGTGGAGGACGGATTCAAAGACACTGACGGCAATATGGCCGATTCGGTTACAAAGAAATGGGAAAGTCGCCAAATAGACCATCGCTACACGATCGAGACCACACGAAAAATGGTCATCGAGCCAGGCGATTTTGTCGAATTCCGGCCAATGGATTCAGCACCCGAATCACTCTCTATCTCGTCTATAGAGGATGAATCGAGCGGCCTGACGCGGCTAGAAATGGGCGCGCCGAAGATGGACCTTACCACCGTCGAAGAGGCCCGAAGCGGCATATCTTCAGAGTACACGGTTGGATATCTCAAGGAGTCGCATGTCAGCAAAACAGGGTCTTGCACCTTCTATGTTCAGGACCCGGCGCATGTGACCGCCCCGAATGGCAGTATTGATATTGCCATTCCACCGGGGGTTCTCGCAGAAGACCTGAATCCACGCATCACGTTATCGCTTTCGCTATCTTTGTCAGATATTATCACGGGATGGTCTTCTGGCGGAGTCACCTATTACGTGGGAGACATGGTCTATTGGGAAGCGGACGATGGGATAACCTATATCTATCGGTGCAAATCGGAGCATACCAGTTCGTCCCCGACGGAGCCGGATGAAAGCGGAGGCGCGCCCTATTGGGACAATATAGGCGGCGTGATTGATATCGATTTGGGGCGGGGTGCATGGCGCGTTGAGGTCGATGATGCGAAGGTATCCTTCGGGGCGATTTCTGCCAGCTCAATCGGGTCATCTATCAGCATCGAAGAGATGGACATTACCGATCTGGTGACCGCTGGCGAGGACGCGACGATCGAAGTTTCGTGCCGCCTCAAAGACGAGTATCCGGTATCGCATACCAGATACGAAGCACATCCACAAATATCCGCATCTGCAACGATCAAATTCTACAAGAGGTCATCATGAGCGATATCGCATATTGCCGAGTTCATGGACTAGACATCACGGGCATCGTCGAAGATACTGGCATATCGGTATCGGGGGATGAGCGCAAGACCGATTCGTATTCGGCCGCTGGCATGGATTATGCCACTATCTTGCAAAATGGTCGGGAGGCAAAGACATATTCTATCGATGCTTCCAGCGGCACCAGGACCGATATAGAGCGGTTCAGACGGGAATGCAATAATGCCCCAAGAGGCGCGGAGTTCTGCCCATTCACGGCTGATCAGGTTGCCTATATCGAGGCCGCCAGCGCCACGCCCGCTGCTCATGCCTTTTCCGTCCTTGGGTGGTTTTATAAGTCGCAAGGGACTATCGTTTGCCGGGATGGGTTTCTGTATGGTCTAAATGTGGATGAAGAGACTGACTATCCATATGTCGAAAATCCAGACCTGCCCTATACAATCGAAGTGACCAACGCGGGCGGCTATCCATCGGGCATCGATTATCTCTATCTGAGCGGAACCTATCTGGACGGCAAATATTCCAGGGACCTGAATCTTGCATTTGGCGGGCGCACATTGCGGCTCTGTGATCAGCTCCTCCGAGATGATGATTGGGTCATGGATAGGTGGGGGAACATTCGCCATTTTTGGGAGAGCAAATTCACAAAGACCGAGGCCGATACGCAGACCGATCTAGGAGGCGAGGCATTCTTTTCATTGGGCACCGGCGGATCGATCGCGTATGAGGACCTGGTTCTCGGAGCAGACGGTCTGATCATGGTTCCGTTCTACGGCCCGCACGCCATTACTAGGGCACCATTCATCGAGGCCAATGTCCTAAGCATGGCCGGGAACCCCACGTTGAACTATGCTCTTTCGGCGGATCTATCGGATATTGCAGAAGTCGAATTATCGTCGCTGCAAGTGGGTTACAACAAGCTCTATCTGCCCAATGATGTGATCGCAGAAGACTTCGTGGCGCTGGGAATCGTTTGTGATGAGAACGGCTTTATCGAAATGTCGAATTTCAAGGCACAAGTTGAAAGGCATGTGTCATTGTCACAGCTTCCATACATTGAGATTGATGAAACTGATGATATGATTTTGTCTGATGGTGAAAGTTCGAATCATACTCTGAGATCTATGCAGATGTTATATCGAGATATATTCTAGGAGATTTATAATGGCACATACGGATTATTTTCAGGAGATAGCCGCAGGTTCCAAAGGCAATACGGGCGCATCGGCGGCTGATGCGGACAAAGGCCCCTGGTCAGCGGGCCTCACCATAATAACCGGCGATGTCTACAGCCACGCAAAAACCGGCTATGGCCTGTCCAGGTACAAGGCGAAGAGCGGTCATGTGTCGGTGGCCGGAGCGGGCGGCAATGAGCCGGAGATAGCGACCGCATGGGCGACCTATTGGGAGCCCTATCTGGTGGGCGGGCAGGACGGCGCGGGTTCTGGCAATGTAACAAAGTCGGGTACATGGGCGACAGGCGATGTGCTTGGGGCAGTAGATACCGGATATGGCGCGAAGAGCCTAGGACAACCGGGTGTCGTGGTAGCGGCGGCATTGTCTGCCCTTTCCCAGGTGACCACTGTTCCGGTGGGCTCTACTCACATGGTAGCTGTCTGGAACGGCTCCGCGTGGGTGCTCATGACGCTGGACAATCTCGCCAAGCGATCTGTCCCTATTTGGATAGGGGTCGGGGCAATGAGGATACCGACAACGGCCAATGGTGAGGCAGCCGAAACTGTGGTCATGTCCACGAATAAGCAATCCATTGGTTCGGGTGCTCTCGGTTACGATATCAAGCGATATTATGATTTTGATTTCGTGCTTCCCGATTACTGGGACGAAGGGGCGATCACTGCAACAATACATTGGCGGTCAGCGGGCACATCAAGTTATGGGGTTAGATTTGGCGTGCAAGCATCATGCGCGGGAGATGGCGAGGCAATTGATAGGGCATGGGGCACGGCAGCCGAAGTTACTGATTATTGCGTGGGTACCGCCAATTATGAGCTAGAGACATCTGCGATGTCGTTCACCCCGTCCAATGCAGGCGCGGGTAAACATGTGGTAGGCCGCATCTATCGTGATCCTACGAACGCGGGAGACACGCTGGATGCAGAAGCCGCCTACATAATCGGCGTGGTGCTTGAGATTGGCGTCGATGCCTGGAGCGTCTAAAATGTTCGTCCCTGTGACACCAGTTGAAATCCCGACAGGAACATTGAACGCGTGGCGAGATATACATATCAGTGACTATATAGATGTGCCTGGCGTTGGGCTAACGGGCGTGCTGATGCGGGTTTATGTCACTGGCATATATTCGGGCGTAACCTTCGGAGTGCGGAAGAAGGGAAGCACCGATAGCAGGATCGGAGAGTTGAGAACCGGGAACAAACACATCACTCAAGCGGCATGTGGCGTTGATTCCAGCGGCTATTTCCAGATTTACGAAGGCTCTGATGTGTATGGCGGTGATGGCCTACGATTTGATATCATAGGCTATACGACCACCGGAACGGAATTTTTCACCAATGCCATCGACATCTCGCCCACAAGCGCGAACGTCTGGACGACGAAGGATCTATCTCTCTACTGTCCATCGGCGGTGGGCGTGATGTTGGCATTCACCGGATGGAGTATCAGTTATCCAGTGGGGGCGCGGCCATATGGCAGTACAGACGGCTATACATCCGGCGTAATGGGAAATGATGGCGCCCTGGCGGTCCTGGGGTGCTCGGCTAATCAGGCGATCGATGTCTTCCTCTACAACATATCCTATACCAAGTGCTACCTGATCGGCTACATCGTCTACGGAAGCGGGGTCTTCCAAGTCAATGGTACTGATGTTACACCGACGCTTAATACTTGGTCCGATCTCACTGCCTTGGATTCGTCCGCGGCATTTGGAGTCTACGAATATACGCCATCCAATGATTATTCCTTCGGTATGAGAGCCAAAGGCGATGCGGAAGCCCTCGTACTCGCCACATATCATTGTTGGTGGCTTGCCCCATGCAACGAGGATGCGGTTTGCCAGGCCTATGTGGGTGGGGCGACATTGCGGTTCTTGGGCTATCTGCCCGCGATTGCGGTAGCAGCATCGAGCGGAAATATCATGATCGGGGAATGCTGGGTGGGATAACATGGTCAGCGAATATTATGAGCGCATTGCAAACAGGGGCAAATATTGTCCAATTCCGATTGCGGCGGCGGTTGGAGTTGTCACTGTCGTAAACCAGATATATACATATAATGGAGTAGCATCGGTCGCAACGGTCGCAAAAACATTGACTGCCGATGACCTGAACGAATGGCCGGAACCGGTGCAAGGTGAGGCGGCCTCGGTGAACGTGGGCACGGTGACCCAATTGGCAGCGAGCGAGACGCCGACCGTCACTAATAGCGGGACATCATACGAGGCCATCTTGGATTTTGGCCTGCCCGCGCCATATGCACCATCCTTCCAGTATTCGGCCAATGGCGCATCCTGGCATGGGACATATGAAGTCACTGATGTTTATATTCGCATTTCCGTGGATGGGGGCGCGACTTATGGGGACGCCATAAATTTCGAAGGCCCGCAGGGAATACAGGGCGAGCGCGGCCTAACCCACAGGGGTGCGTGGAGTTCTGGTACTACATATGCATTGGACGACGCGGCAAGCTATGATGGCTCTTCGTGGAGATCATTGCAAGCCGGGAACCTAAATCATGCCCCCACCGAAGATGCATATTGGACCATTCTGGCAGAAAAAGGCGCCGCCGGAGCTGGAACGGGGGATGTTGTCGGGCCGTCTGGAGCCACTGCAAACAATCTGGTAGCATATGATGACAGCACCGGCAAACTCATAAAAGATATTGGGTATGCTATCGCGAATTTGCTTTTGCTCGCGGGCAGGGCAGGCGGGCAAACGATCTACGGCGGCACTGGCGCGGGTGATGACCTCACCATAGAGAGCACGTACCATAGCACGAAAGGCAACATATGTATGCGGTCAACGCCTTATATTGACCGCAATTCAGTGGCCGATGTAAAAAATGCTGCATCGTATAGTTCATCTAGCAACGAAACCGGTACGATGAAAATCGTTATGCCATCATACGGAAATAACTGTATGATGGTAATTCGGATTACTGGGTTTAATTATGTAGCAGGAAGTCACTGGGAAATATTACTTTCTTCGTATAACTACAACACGCATGCATGGGCAAACTCATATGTGAGTACGCGTGGTTGTTTGCCGTTTACATCTGTGCGATTGGGCAACGATGGAGCAAATGATCTAATTCTGCTAGGCACCACAAGTACAACATGGTTGTATCCCAAAGTGACCGTTGATGTTATGGCAGGTCATACCGGAAAAGACGCTATGACAACTGGATGGAGTATCTCATTCGTTTCCTCAGAGGGAACTATCTACAACGAAACACTGGTACCAATATATCAATTCACGAATTCAATAGGATATCTTGGGCTTGTTGGTGTCACTGCTCCAACCGTTGGCCTTGCTCTGCCAAATTCCGCTACCTCCGGCGAAGGCTTGGCATATGCATGGCAAACCCATTCATCCCGCCGCTGGAAACAAAATGTTGTCACTATTCCGAATGCCATCGACAAAATCAAGCGCTTATCAGGCGTTGAATTTGATTGGAAACCCGAGAACGGCGGCAAACATGACATCGGCCTGATTGCCGAAGATGTTGGTCAGGTAATCCCGGAAATTGTATCCTACGAGGACAACGGAATTGATGCCCGAAGTGTCAAGTATGATCATCTAGTAGCCTTGCTGATCGAGGGCATCAAGGAACAGCAGATACAGATCGACGAATTGAAATCTGAAATTAAAATTTTAAAAGGTGATAATTAATGACAGGTCCAAAACTGGGTCCAATTGGCATTACGATTCCCTCTGAAGCGCCTTCCCCAACAACAAACATGCTATATAATTCTGGGGGCTCGTTGATGTTCAATGGGGCAGCTATCGGCGGAGGCGGATGCGGTACCACCGTTGGCACAGAATCGTGGTGCGATTACGTGACCGATGGGACGGCGGATGAAGTTCAATTCAATGCCGCGATTGCCGCGGTGGCCGCCGGAGCCAAACCGGGGCCGATCTACGCCTTGGAGGGTACCTACACGATAGCAGCATCCATCAACCCGGTTAGCTATACCCAAATAATAGGATTGGGTACCGTTGTCATCCAAACCGCGTCTGACATTGATATGATCAATGCGGTCCAGGTAGGGACTGATATTTGTTATCGCATTTGGCTGGAGAATCTGGCCCTTTCATATACGGGTTCCGCGAACTATACGCATTATCATGTGCTACTGCATAGTCCATCATCATGTAGATTAAATAGAATAATCACATACAACAATGCGGTTTCATATAGTGCATCCCTGTTGGGAGGAGTATATTGTGTCGCGAATCAGAACCTATCTTGGCTTAATATATTCGATGATTGCGAATTCACTCGATTGGAATTCTATCGGATATCAGATTCTGTCGTGCATCATTGCGCGCTTTCCGCGATAAATTCGGGCACTGGCGCTGTTCTCGGGCCGTATGCAGTTGTTATTGGCCTGAATTGCAACAATGTAACATTTGAAAAATGCCACATCATTTGCGACAAAAATGCAGGAATCTACGTAAATTCTGCGATCCATGATCTGCAGATCTTGAATTCCTATTTCGAGCCATCTGGGGCGGCCTATATATCGGGGAACGAAGAGTTTGGCATTTATCTCGGTGCCGTTGTGTCACATTCCGCCATTTGTGGCAATAGTTTTGTTGGACTCGGTGGTATTGCGATTCATGCTCCAGCTGGAATAAAGTTTTCCATAATCTCTGGCAACAAAATCACCGACTGCAACGCCGCGGCAAACGCGATGTATAGTGATATCCGAATCGCCGGTTCCTCTGCTGCATCGACGTTCAACGTCGTGATGGGGAATACCCACCTAAATACCGTATCATCTGCGGCCAAAGCAGCCGCTATCCAGGAGGTTAGCGGAGAGCTTTATCCACCGAACTATAACGCCATAACTGGAAATACGGCATCCGGATACTATATCGCCACCGCGATCATAAAAGTTGGTGCTCAATCGCTCACCACTGGAAATATTGAAGATTGAAGCAGTTCCCGGCGTTCAATAAAACTTTTTAGCCGGGGTCATTTGCTCCGAGCGCGTGCAAACTTCTAAGCTCGGAGACCTATGCGGCTCTATGCCATTTCCTCCGGCATCTCGGCTCTCAATTGCTTCTTAGCTAATTCGGTCACTTTTGCCACATCATCATGCTTGCCTTCGCGCCAAATATTCCAGAAGCATTCCTTGATGAGGGCGGATTGCAGCGAATCGATATGATCAAGCAATGATCGTATAGTATCATAGCAGATTCCATCAAATCTCCAAGGACTCTTTTTCGAAAAGTCCCGGATTTTCTGCAATTCTTCAGGACTCATGGTTTCTCGAATAACCCCGGACGATCGTGTCTGATCTTCAACGCATATTTGCGTATTGCTTCTAGGGTGGCGTTTGGATTTTCAATCTTTAATATCATTTTCTTGATTTCCTCCTTCAACGACGCATTTGCGGAGTCTTTTATATCCGGTAATACGTCGAGAGATTCCATCTCATCCCGTTCTTCTGGCGTCATGGGCGGCCCTCCAGACAGGCGATATAGCAGGCGAGCAAGGTGGCACATAGCGAGAGACCATTTGCTCTTCCCAAAAGACCATCGACCAACCCATTGCATATTTCCACATCCCACGTTTTCGGGCGATCTGGATCACAATCGAACGACAGGATTACCGGCCATCCTCGATCAACTAAGGCCCGCTGAATGCAGAATTGCAACCAAGCCTCAGCGACCTCTGGCAGCAGGTTACCAAAAGGCATATAAGCCTCATGATACTGGCAGGTACGGACCTCGCCGCGATCAAAGACCATGTATTGACCACATGGTTGCAACTGGATACCTCTAGCTATTTTTTTATATGTCGGTTCGTCCAGTTGCTTAAGTTTTTCTAATAGATCGACTATTTCTAACATGAAATCTTCCCCAAATCTCTGATCCTATCTTGAAATTGTTTCGACATCATGCGTTTACCTACCCGATTCATGCCGCTGATTTGCATTTCAATATCTCCTGGCAGAAGCCCGAAATCCAGCAAAGCCGCCAAAAATCGCGTCGCTCCGACTAGATCAACCCCAAGCGGCACAAACTCGCGGGCCAATCCAAACAGCAACCGGACAAGATCTTCATCTCTTGCACTGGTCTGGTTGAAAAATATGCCTATTATGCGAAGGACTTCAATTTCATCGACTTGAAATTGGCGG
>Ga0172380_10003361_pt1 | contig 22118 bp, 22 predicted proteins | sample Leawe162metaG_FD_119747 | JGI IMG/M metagenome (GOLD analysis project Ga0172380, IMG submission 119747) | Leachate microbial communities from a municipal landfill in Southern Ontario, Canada - Leachate well 162 metaG | ecosystem: Engineered > Solid waste > Landfill > Unclassified | place...
CCCCAGCTGATCAGGTCGGCGGTGTATTGCGGCGTGATGGTGTCGAGGAACTCGGTGGCGCAGGGCAGGCCCAGTTCGTTGATCTCGTAGAGCAGCTGGCGCGACAGGCGCAGGCCTTCGTTGATGCGGAAGCTGCCGTCGAGGTAGGGGTCGTTGATCATCCCCTTCCAGCCGACCGTGGTGCGCGGCTTTTCAAAATAGACGCGCATCACGATCAGGAGGTCGGCGGCGAAGCGTTCATGCTCGGCGCGCAGACGGCGCGCGTACTCCAGCGCTGCATCGTGATCGTGAATCGAGCAGGGACCGATCACCAGCAGCAGGCGTTGGTCGGCGCCGTGCAGGATGCGGTGTATGACCTGGCGCGCGGCGTAGGTGGTCGCTGCGCCGAGATCGCTGGCGGGAAATTCGCGCAGGATGTGGGCTGGCGGCGCCAGCTCCTTGATCCCGCGTATGCGTACGTCATCGACGATGTGCTTCATGGTTGCAAACTGCGGTGCCGGGAGAAAGACCCATTCTACCTCAGCGTCATCGCCGCCGCCGCGGCGCACCTGCATGACAGGGCGCGCAAGCCGGGCGATCGGCGATATAGTTCGGGCTATGACAAGTTTCGCTGCCGCGCTTGGTTTGGTCGCTGCCTTCGACGCCAAGCTGGTCTTCATCGTCGCCTTGAGCCTCGAGGTCAGCATCACGGCCGTGCTGCTGGCGGCGCTGCTGGCTCTGCCGCTGGGCGCCCTGCTGGCCGTCGGCCGCTTTCCCGGGCAGCAGACGCTGTCCGTCGTCATCAACGGCTTGATGGGGCTGCCGGCGGTGGTGGTGGGCCTCCTCGTCTACCTGCTGCTCTCGCGCGCCGGGCCGCTGGGCGCGTTTGGCCTGCTGTTCACCCCGACGGCGATGGTCATCGCCCAGGCGGTGCTGGTGACGCCCTTGCTGGCGGCGCTGACGCGGCAGATCGTCGAAGACGCCTGGCGCGAGTACCGCGAGCAGCTCGCTTCGCTGGGCGCCAGCAGCGCCCAGGCAGTGGCCACCCTGCTCTGGGATACGCGTCACTCCCTGCTGACGGTGCTGCTCGCCGGCTTCGGCCGAGCCGTCGCGGAAGTCGGCGCGGTGATGATCGTCGGCGGCAACATCGACGGGGTGACCCGCGTCATGACCACCACCATCGCCCTGGAAACCAGCAAGGGCGACCTGCCGCTGGCCTTGGCCCTCGGCCTGATCCTGATCGTGCTGGTGCTGGGGCTCAACGTCCTCGCCTTCGCCACGCGCGAATGGACCCTGCGCCGCTACGGATGATGTCTGCCATATTCCCTCTGACCCTGCACGACGTCAGCTTCATGCCGGCGGGAACGCCGGTATTGCAGCAGGTGTCGCTGACCCTGGAGCGCGGCGACCGCATCGCCCTGCTCGGCGCCGGAGAGCAGCAGCGCGTGGCGCTGGCGCGGGCCTGGGCGCTGGAACCCGACATCCTCTTTCTCGATGAACCGACCGCCAGCCTCGATTCGCGTGGCACGGGCGAGGTTGAGCGTATCATCGCCGATATTCAGGCGGCCGGCACCGCCATCGTCATGGCTACGCACAACCTCGGCCAGGCGCGACGCCTTGCTGGCGAGGTGGTCTTTCTGCACCAGGGGCGCCTCGCCGAACGCACCCCGGCCGCCGAGTTTTTTTGCCAGGCAGGTTCGCCCGAGGCGCGCGCCTTTCTCGCCGGCGAACTGCCCTGATACGGAGTCTGGACATGGAAATACTGCTCGCCCAGCCGCGCGGCTTCTGCGCCGGCGTCGAACGCGCCATCGAGATCGTCGAGCGCGCCCTGGCCCTCTACGGCGCGCCGATCTACGTGCGCCACGAAGTGGTGCACAACCGCCACGTGGTCGAGGACCTGCGCACCAAGGGGGCCATCTTCGTCGACCACCTGGCGCAGATACCGGCCGGCGCCACGGTGATCTTCAGCGCCCACGGGGTGCCCAAGGCGGTGCGCGCCGAGGCCGAGCGCCGCGGCTTGAGGGTGTTCGACGCCACCTGTCCGCTGGTGACCAAGGTTCATGTCGAAGTGGAGAAGTTGCACGCGGCGGGACAAGAAATGGTCATGATCGGCCATCGCGGCCACCCTGAGGTCGAGGGCACGACCGGGCAGGTGCCAGACGGCATGCACCTGGTTGAGAACGTCGCCGACGTGGCGTCCCTGCAAGTGTCCGATCCGCAACGACTCGCTTACGTGACCCAGACAACGCTGTCGGTCGACGACGCTGCGGCCATCGTTGTTGCACTCAGGCAGCGTTTCCCGAGCATAGGCGGACCGAAGAAGGACGACATCTGCTACGCGACGCAAAATCGTCAGGACGCGGTGAAGCTGCTGGCGGCGCAGTGCGACCTGGTGATCGTCGTCGGCTCTCCCAACAGCTCCAACTCCAATCGCCTGCGCGAAGTGGCGCGAGATCGCGGCATCGCCGCCCACCTGATCGACAGCGCCGAGCAGATCGATCCGGCCTGGCTCGCTGGCTGCTCGCGCGTCGGCGTCAGCGCCGGCGCCTCCGCCCCCGAGGTGCTGGTGGACGCCGTGATCGTGCGCCTGCGCGAGTTGGGCGGCACGCGGGTGACGACGCTCGCTGGGATAGAAGAGAACGTCGTCTTCCCCCTGCCCAAGGCGCTGGCCTAACGCCGGGCGAAGGGCCCCTAAAGGGACTTCCTTCGGTCGCCGCCCGAGCCCGGCGCAGCGTAAGACACGGAGCCCCGAAGGGGCGAACCACCGTCACCCCTTCCTCGGGGCGTAGGCGGGAATTCGCGGAGCACGGCTCCGCGCCGCCGCAGCGGGCCGACTGTGCAAAGCCGGCCCTGGAACGGGGGCTGGGGGGAAGGCTCACCTCTCTGCCTCGCGGTACCAATAGACCTTGGCCACGCTGCCTATGCTGCTGGCCGAGGGCAGGATCTGGCCGCTCTCCGTCACCTGCATCACGTACATCTTCCCGTGGAAGATGATGGGCACGGCGTTGCCGATGTAACCCTGCGAAAAGAAGCCGGCGAAAATGCGTGGATTCGACAGCAGCATCGTGTACTTCGTCGGGTCGAGTGGGGTACCCGACAGGGCGGCCATGCCATAAACCTGGCCGCGGCCCGGCGGTACGCAGGAGTTGATGTTTTCCAGAGGCGCGAAGGTGGAAACGCGCAGGACATTGTTCAGCACCGTCGGCATGCTCACCACCTTTTCCCCGGCGCCCGGCAGCGAGTAGAACCATCCCTTCTTGCTGGCCGTGTTGGCGGTGGCGTAGTCGGCCGCTGCGGTGATGCCGGTGAAACCGGTGACGTCGACCAAGTCGCTCAGCGTGGCATCGAGGCTGTAGCCGCTGTCCACCGTTGGTTTATCCTTGATCATGAAGACCTTGTCGGCCGTGCCCGAGGATTTCAACGGATGCTCGCGGTCGCCGGTGCCGACATAGACGGCGTCGAATGCCGCCAGCGAGACTCCCCGCATCTCCTGCTGCTTCACCAGGGCGGGCGCGAAGAGAATCTTGCGCAGAGTGCCCCCATCGCTGAGCTGCGCGATCCTGCCGCCGGTCCAGTTCGCGGGCAGCGCATCGTCGATGTCGAAGCGGTAAAGATTGCCCGCCATGTCGCCGACATAGACGCGATCGAGCAGGTTCTGTGCATCGAGATCGGTGTTCATGGCCGCGGCGTCGGAGGGAATGCTCGCCGCTATGCCGGGCACGGTGGCAGCGTCATTGAACTTCCTGACCACGGCACCGGTGTAGCCATTGACGATGAAAAGCGCGCGGCCCATGGTGTCGGCGGCGACGGGGGGATCGTTGTCCTGGTTGGGGTCGTAGCCCCCGCCGAAGATCACTGCCGGCGCTGCCGTGCCGGCGACCGGGGGCGTCAGGGCACGAACCTTGCCGACGCCGGGGAAGGACCAGGTCTGACCCAGTTCGTCATAATCTGCCGCGGCTTCGCACGAACTGCCGACGCAGAGCTTGCCCCTTCCGTTGCCCGTTGGTCCCATGCCGCCGACGATCTTCCAGGCAAACTTCGGGCCATTGATGTCGGTGATGTCCAGCGCGTAGTAGGCTGAGCCGCCGCGGCGCTGGCCGAAGTAGAGCATGACCCTGTCGCCGGCGTTGACCAGACCGTCATGGTTGGCGTCGTCGAAGTAGATACTCGGCGAGCCGTCGGCGACGATGACGTGCTCGCCGGGGTTATTTGTCATCAGCGTGTTTTGCAGCGGCAGGGCCTCTTCGATGGTAAAGGCCCATTTTTCCGTACCATCGCCGGTGTTCACCGCGTGCAGGGTGCCGTCGGTGCTCAGATAGAAAGCGTATTGAGTGCCCGATCCATAGTCGAAGACCACGGGTTTCGAATGCAGGATGTCGGCATGCGCCCAGTCGCGCCAGGCGGTGCAGGGGGTTGCCGGATTGGCATCGCTGCAGGCGGCATTGGCCGGATCGCCGCCGCGGGCGAAGTTGATCAACGTCGCTCGCGTCGCGGGGCTCATGCCGGCGTTGCCCAGTAAGGCCGTGGTGATGCCGGTATTGCCCTCGGCGAGCGGATTGTCGCTCAGCATCAGACTGCTGCCGGAGACGCCGCTGAGGAAGGTGTAGATGTTGCGGGTGGCCGGGGTCGTGCTGCTCATCAGCGCCTGGCCGCCGCCGCCATTGCGGGCGCTGCCGCCGTCGGGCGCGCCCGCGATCGGACGCCAGAAGCTGACGGCGCTGTCGTTGACCTTGCTCACGGACTGGCCGGTGATGGCGTCCGGCGTGTTGCTGACCCACTCGATGTTCCACACCTGTTCGCTGATATCGTTGCTCACCTGCGTTTGCCCGGTCAGGCACAGGGTCACTGGGGTCACCGTACCGTCAGTATTGGGTGTGTTGCCACAATAGCCTGTCGCCCCCGGCGTCGTGACGTCGGACAGGAGATACTTCTTCAGCGTGCCGTCCCAGCGAATGTTGAGTGAGGGACCGAAGAAGCCGAGATAGACGTTGTCCGAGTTCTCCGCCCGGTTGAGCGCCGAGATGGGTACAACGGTACCTCCGCTGGAGATCGGCTGCCAGGCACGGATGGCGTCGAGTGCACCGGTGAGCTTGCTGTAAAGATCTGCCGGATTGTTCGCCGCGTAGTTGGCACCATTGCCGGCGGCGGCGGCATCCTTCAGCACCTGCGAGTTGGCGCCGGCGAAGCCTACGGTATAGGTTGAGACCGACTGGACGCCAGGTATGCTCGCCGGGGATACCTTGGCTTTGGCCATGTAGTAGGCCAGTTCGTCGAGCCAGATGTAGCCGCCGTCGTTGGCCGCGGAGCCCGCGTCTACCGGGCCGGAGGGCGCGGTCCCGCCAGGAGAATATTGGTTGAAGGGGGTGCTCTGCACGGGAGTGTTGACGTCAGTTCTCGGCGAGATGACTTCCGTCGGCGATTTTTCATAGCGCAGGCTCGTGATCGCAGTATTGGCCGACCAGTCGTTTTCCGGGCCGCCGTCGGTCATCATCAAGACGTAATTCTTCTGGCACGAGGCAGGGAGACTGTCGCTGCCCAGCAGGTCCAGCATGGGCGAATGATAGCTGCCGCTGGAACCCAGGCAGTCGCTGCCGCCGCCGGGGTTGTCGAAGGCATTCTTGTCGCAGCCTGCCGCCGCCCTGGAGCCGTCCGGCGTGGCGGTGGCAAGACGTCCGAACATCGGCGCCGCGCCGTTGAAGTAGAGATAGGCCTCATAGAGGCTTTCCGTCAGCGGCGTCTGCGAGATGGCCACCAGGCTGTTGATCTTGTTGATCAGCACCTGCCGGTTGGCCAGTGCGGCCGTGTTTTCGGCGGAACCGAAGGCTGGATCGGCCGGGTTGTTGGTGCCCATGCGGCGCACGGCATAGACGATGTTCCCGCCCTCGGTGTTATGGCGGTTGTCCATCCGGTTGAACACCATCAGACCGAAGCGCACGCCGTCTTGCATGTTCACCAACTGCACCATCGCGTCCTTGGTGGTCTGCAGGCGCGTCTTGCGGCCGATGGGATTGCCGTTGGATTTCGGACCGTATTTCCAGTTGAGGTAATTGACCGAATAGACATCGTAGGCCGGCGCGGTGCCGATGGCTCTTGCGGCACGGGTGTCGTAGCTCAGGGTTCTGTTCGCGTCGTTGCTGGCTGGTGTGGAATCGCTCACCCAGGAGGCGCCAAAGTCTCGCTTCGATTGGGTCATGTAAGGTCCCGCCGTGGCGAGCTCGTCGGCCACGCAGTCGTGCACCATCACATTGTCGGTGTCGGCGACCCGGTCGTAGACCGTGTAGTTGCTGCCGCCGATGATGGTGCTGCTGGGCGCGCTGGCGCAGGTCTGGTAGGGGCAGTTCGCGCCATGCCTGTCGTTGCAGGTCTGCCAGGTGTCGTTCTTGTCCGTGCAGCCGGCGGTGCTCGAGTCGGTGCGGGCGTCGTCAGTCAACGTCACGCCATCGACGGTGGGGGGTGTCGGATAGGTGACCGTCCTGTTGCAGGCGGCGGGATCATTGGTGACGTTCCATGTGCTTCCATCCGGGAAGCGGTAGTCGCCGATGCAGCTGCCGCCGTAGTACCAGGTCGCGCCGTTGTCGGTGCGGTTGCTGCAGCCGGTATTGGGGTCCGTGGTCTGCAGCACATTGTCGTAGCTGTTGGCGCCGAATGTCTGAGTGGTGGCGGCATTCACGCAATAGTTGGTGCCGCCGTCGACGGCGGCGGGGCACTCCGCTCCGCTGCAACTGCCGACGCAACTGCCGCCGTAGTAGTAGGTGGTACCCGCACCTTCGCCCAGCGGCACCGGCAGGCGCGCTCCCGCCCAGTGGCAGCCGGAGAAGGTCATGGTGTTGAGGCTGTTGCGGCCGCTCCAATGACAGTTGTTGAAGTCCTGGGTGTAGAAATTGTCCGCCACCGCCTGGTTACAGCCGCCGGGATCCGCAAGGCCGCCGCATGCGGGATTGCCAGGATCGCTGCAGCTGACAATACCATCGCTGCAGGTGCCGCCGTAGTACAGAGTGGCGGGACCGCGCACCGGTGTGTGGCCGGCGTCCGTCTCCCCGATCTGCCCCGTCCAGCTGCAACTGCGCGTCTTGGTCAGCGTGGTGCCGCCGGCGTTCACGCTGTTTTGGCTGTCGTAGTAGCCGGGCACCGTCAGGCCCTTGTAGCCCGCGATACGCGCATCGTTGAGCGTTGCGATCCCAGCGTTTGGCACGCCATATACAGTCAGCAACTGGTTGAAGGTCGGATAGTCGGGAATCTCCCAGAGCCGGCCCCAAAAATGGTAACCGCCCCAGTCGGGGGTCAGGTTGTTCCAGCCGCCGTCGGAGCGGTGTCCGGACTTCTCCAGCCGGATGGGCATGGTCACGTTTCCGACGACCGCAAACGCGTCGCGGTCGCGGTTGGCATTGAGGTAGCCGTCGTAATGGGACCAGGTTGCGCTGTTGCTGCCCGGATAGCTAGGGGCAAGGGAGTTGTCGAGGTTGAGATAGCGCTCGTAGCGCTGCCATTTCTGGCCGAGAAATTTGCCGCTGTGCAATGCCGCGGGCGTGTTGGGGACGGTGCTCGGGGCGAAAACCGTCGATGGCGTCAATTGATCCTTGGAGGACATGCACTGGTTGTAGCTCGAATACACGGCAGGCAGATTGCCGAAATTGATGCCGCCGCGGTAGATCGGATCGTTGCTGCCATTCACGTTGCCGAAGCGCGACATCCGGTCGGCGCCGAGGAAGCGGTTGAAGCTGTTGGAGTAAAGACCTTTGTAGCCTGTCTGCGCTGGATTGGTCGGGTCGTAGCTTTCGTTGGTCCCCGCCGGCAGCCAGTAGAGCGCCGATCCGGTGTTCGGATCCGTCGCTGCGTAGTTGCGATAGGTGCTGCGCGGCCCCGGGTCGCCCGACTCGGTGGCGATGGCATAGTCCCGCGCAGCCTGCCAGATCTGGCGCCGGGCGTCGCTGCTATTCCCGCCCCAGAAACCCAAAGCCATCGTGGGGTCGGGCACCTGGCCGGTAGAGCTGGCCGACGCCGTCATGGCTGGTCCCCATAACCAAGTGTATTGGTTTCCCCCAGAGTCAATGGGGATGCCGCCGACCCCGTCCCAGGTGACCCCCGGCGGGAGGTCGAGCAGGATGAAAAAGCCGTCGATGCCGGTGATGGTGTACGTGCGGTTCAGCGCCGCAAAGGGACTGCCGGCGAGGGTGATGGTGCCCCCGGCGCTGTAGAGACCTGATGGTAGCCCCATGAGCAAGACCTTATTGGCCAATGGCGTGTAGACCGGATAATTGCCCGTGACATAGATCGCCCAAAAAGGGATGGGTGCGTAACCATTGCCGGTGGAAATCTTGCCGGCGGTCTCCGTCATCACCTCGTAAGTGCTGATGGCATCGATGTCGTTCCAGAGATATTCGACGTGCGAATCGTAGGCGCCGGCATACTCCTTCCAACCTTCCGGCAGGTTCATCGAGTCCGAGGTATCGAGTATCAGCAGGACGTTGGGCTCTGCGGCGGAAGAGGCGGTGACGGTGCCGCGATAGATGTCGGTGTCGCGCGCCCAGGCCGACCATGGCGGGCTGCCCAGCGCTGCGATCAATAGCCACGCGAGCAGGCGTTGCAGGGTTGTGCGCTTCATGATGACTCCGATCGAAGGGTACTGCTCAGCAACCGCTGTCGCCGGCGGCGAGAGTCCGCGTGCTTCCCTGGCGCACGACGGTCAGCCCGTAAATTTTCCCCTGTGCCCGCGCTGTCGTATCGACAGTTTGCACATTCCAGACTTCGTGGGTCGCGGTGTCTCTGACGTTGTTGCCTCTACCGCGCCCATAGTCGCCCAGGCAGGAGACCTCTTGGGCCTGAACCTCCACCTTGCCTGCGTGAAGATCGTACTTGGCGATGTAGTTCCCGGGGCCGCCGCTGATCTGGACGTCGTCCGGGGCTGCATGATAGAAGCAGCTTCTGGGGTCGCTGCGATCGAGGTTAAGGCAGCCGGGGGTGAAGTTGCCGCTGTTGTCGGCCATCCATCTGGATAAGGCCAGGTCGATATTGGCGAAGTTCTGCGCTGCGCCATAGCTGACGCCGCCGATCTTCAACTCCAGGATGCCGATCTTGACGGCGGTGACCACCAGCAGGGTCAGGACCGTCAGCATCACCAGGCCGACCACCAGGGCGACGCCGCGCTGGCGGGGCGCTTCGATCCGCATGCTCAACACGATGATGCCCCCCCCTGGCGGCGCAGCACGCAGTTGCGCAGCTGTGCCGATTGCGCATAGACCTGGCGCAGGTAAAGGCAGTCGCTGCCGCTACAGCTGAAAGTGCTGCCATCGCCCAGGTCGTAGGTCTTGCCGCTGTCGCTCTGGCCGGCGACAGGACTGGTGCTGCGCACGCGAACGCCGATCCGCAGCGCCGTCACCTGACCCCAGTCGGCGGGTTCCGCACTGATGTATTGATCGGGGATCCCGTCGGGGATGGTGCCGGCTCCATAAGGGATACCGTCAGCTCCAGCGCTGTCCACCCCGTAGCTCAGGCCCAGGGCCTCTATGCCCTCGACCAGGGCCACTTCCTGCATAGCGTTCTCGGCCAGTTCCTGGCGCACGAGGGTGGGGATGGGCTTGCCGTTGTCGTCGGTGGTCTGACAGACCGTGCCCCCATTGCCGCTGGGCCGGCTGCAGGGGCGGATGTAGTAGACGTGGGTCTGGTACTCGAAGGCGGGTGCCTCCGTGCCGCCTTTCAGTCTGCGGTTGCCGCCGGCATCGCGCAGGGCGGCGTAGGCGCTGCCAAAAAAGAGCACGCTATTGGTAGACTCGGTCGAACCCTGGACATAGAGGGTGTTGGCGTAGTTGGGCTGCGCACTCAGGGCGGCGTCGATCGTGCCGCCGGTCGGTGCCGCGATGGCTGTCCCGTTGGCGCCGCGGATGACGATGACCGGGCTGCCCGGAGAGAAGTTCGAGCTGACGATGCAGGGAAAAGACGCGCTGACGTCTTCCGGCGTCAGACCCTGGGTGACGCTCAGGGGAACGCTGAGGTCCAGCGCCCAGGCGATGCCGCCGACCGCGTCGCCGCAATCGTTGCCGATGGGGATGCCGCTGAGGCTGTTCTGGTCTACGGAGCGCGCCGAGGTGCCGATGCCGTAGAAGCCGGCGTTGCGGATGTCGCCGACCAGGAAGCGCAGCGCCGCCGATCCATTCTCCTGCAGCCGGGCGACCTCGTCGTTGACGCGGAAGCTGAGCGAGGTGTTGGCGAACAGCGTGGTCAGGCCGAGCATCAGGAGCAGGCTGATGGTGAGCGCCACCATCAGCTCGACCAGGGTCAGACCTGCTTGGCGAACTGTGACTGCGCGCGCTGCTGCGGGCCGCATCAGTTGATTACCTGATAGAGGACGACCAGGCGGCGGTATTCGTCGGCTGTGTCCCGGGTGTTGTCGCGGGTCATGTAGAGACCCTGGGCGCAGGAGGCGACGTTGCGCAAGTCCTCGTCCCTGGTACTGACCGGCACCGGAGAATCGCCCTGCCAGGCGACGGTGATGCGGAAGGTTCTGGCCGGCGCCGCTACCGTGCTCGAGAGCATGGTCACCGGGCTAATCACCCCGCCCTCGACGCAGCCGCGGGCGTTGCTGAGGCCGCCGACCCCGGCGTTGCCGACGCTGCGTTTTCCGGCGCCGAGCAACTGGCCCTCCCAGAGCGCTAGATCGTATAGTGCGATCTTGTCGGGTGTGCAGCTGGGGAGCACGGCGCAATTGTGGCCCGAACCAATCAGCCCGTTCCACATGGGCGCCAGCAGCGGGTCGCCCAGCGGCAAGGTCACGGGCGCGGACGCGGCATAGATGCTTGCGGTGGTGAGATTGGCGGCGGTAGGCGACTGATTGGCGTACATGCGCTCGGCCATGTCGCCGGCGACGGCGAGGGCCTGCTGCCGCTGATAGGCTTCGAAATTGAGCTTGCTCGCCTTGATGATCAGGCCCGAGAGTCCGAGCAGTCCCAGCATCAGGATGACCAGGGTCACCAGCACCTCGATCAGGGTGAGGCCGCGGTTGGGACTCATGGACACGCCGTGCCTCCCCCAGCGACGACCTCGTGCAGGCTGACACGACCGGTGTGATCGAATTCCAGGGCCCGCAGCTTGTCGTTGCTGGGGTCTGCATCGCCCATGTGGTCGCTGACCATGAAGGCGTTGATGTGCAGGGGGGCACCAGCGGCACGATCCATGAGCCGTCCGTCGACATTGAAGATCAACGCCGGCGTATCGACACTCGCGAGTGCGGGGTTCATCCGGGTGCACAGCTTGATGCGGCCACCCAGGGAAGAGCGATGTAGGGGTTCTTCCAGACAGGCGGGGTCTGCTCCGTCGCCTACCGCGTACGCGTCGGGGCCTGTGTTGGTGCAGGCGCTGCAGGCCGTGGTTGGCACGCAGGCCACTACCCGCCAGCCCTTGCTCCATACATCTTCCAGACGCATGATGGCGACTTGGCGCCGGTTGCTGACCGCATCGCCGCGGGCGTAACTCATGTCGGTCATCAGTTCTGAAGCCGCAGAGCGTACTCTTTGGCTGGCGATCATGTCCTGCATCGCCGGGGCGGCGATGCTCATCAGGATGACGGCTACCGCGATCGTCACCATCAGCTCGATCAGCGTGAAGCCAGAGATGCGCCCGGTGCTCATTGCTCAGTTCCAGGGGGTCGCCGTACTGTCGCTCGACGCGCAGACCGAAATGGCGCAGCCGCTGGTCGCATCGCGCCAGGTCTCGCCACGGCTGTTGATGAAGAGGCGGCCGTCCCCTGCCTGGGTCGTGCCGGACTTCGGCGTCAAGGCGGCGACGAAGAACGCAGGCGCGGTGGTCGATGCGAAGAGCGTGGGTGGGGTGGCGGTGGGGTCGGGCGAGTCGTAGTACCTGCTCACGGTCGGCGGCAGGCTGATGACAAGAGTCGGCAGGTCCTTGGCGTACAGCCCCTGGTCGAGGCGGAAACGTTCCTGGCGCTGCGCCAGATCCGATAGGAATTGCTCCGCCTGCGAGCGGTTGCCGCGGATCATGAAGCTCAGGTAGGATGGGTAGGCGACCGCGGCCAGTATGCCTATCACGGCGACCGTGATCATCAGTTCTATGAGCGTGAAACCGCGCGCGTCCATATGTTCCTCACCTATCCCAACGGCATGTTACCCAAAATGCATAGGTTGTGTCGCCCCAGCCGACCGGCGGTCAGTTATGCAGAATGAGCGGTGGATCGTTAGGAAGCGGGGGAACTTGGCGCTAGCGGTCGCCCACGGCGATGGGCCGCGCCGGATCGGCGCACCATTCGCTCCAGGAGCCGGGATAGAGCCGCGAGCCGGAGAGACCGGCGATCTCCATGGCCAGCAGGTTGTGGCAGGCCGTGACGCCGGAGCCGCAAGACTGCACGACGCTATGCGGGTCGCGGCCTTTGATGAGCGGGGCGAAGTCGGCGGCGAGTTGCTCGGCCGGCTTGAAGAAACATTCGTCGTCGTCGAGGTTGTCGGCGTAGAAGCGGTTCAGCGCCCCCGGTATGTGGCCGGCGACCGGATCGATCGTCTCCATTTCGCCGCGGTAACGTTCGCCGATGCGCGCATCGATGAGCAGCAATCGCGCTGATGCGAGGTTGGCCAGCACGTCCTCTACCCCGACCGGCTGCTCTCCGTGGCTGGGCTGGAAGTTTGCCGGCTGCACGTCGGGCACCTCGACCTGCAAAGGGAGCTTCGCCCGCTTCCAGGCGGCCAGCCCGCCGTCGAGCACCGCCACGCGCTTGTGGCCCAACCAGCGCAGCATCCACCAGAGGCGAGCGGCGAAGCTGCCGCCCTCGTTGTCGTAGGCGACGACCTGCGTGTCCGCGCCGACGCCGCAGCGCGACAAGGTGGCCGCAAATGCGCTGGCCTCAGGCAGAGGATGGCGGCCGTTGGCTCCGGTCTTGGTACCGGAGAGATCGCGGTCCAAATGCAGGAAGAGGGCGCCGGGGATGTGGCCGCGGGCGTAGGCCTGGCTGCCGTAGGCGACGTTGGCGAGGTCGTGGCGGCAGTCGAAAATGCGCCAGTTGCTGTCGTTCAGGTGCGCAGCGAGTTCGGTTGCCCTGACCAGCGTAGTGTTCAAGCGTCTTCTTTCAGCCATGTTCGAGCTTCCGCCTCATCGGCGAAAACGCGCAGATCGGCATCGACGAAATTCTGCGACAGCCAGGCGCTCCAGGTCACCCACTGGCTGTCGGTGAGCACGGCAATGCGCTCGAAATCATGAGGATGGCGGCGCGAGAACTTGATTTCCTCCCATGCCAGGTCGAGCGTGAAGTCGGCCATCTGGCGTAGGTCGAAGAGCAAGCGCAGCGGGCCGCCGTCGCGCACCGTGCCGACCTCCAGGGCCTCGAATTCCTGGAAGTCGGCGAGCGTGAATTCGCCGAAAACGCTTACCAGGAGCAGATTTCCCTGGTGGTCTGTGGTGATCATGTTTCCTCCGGAGGGCCGCCCCGAGGAGGCCAAATGATATTAGATGGAAGCCACGCCAGTGGCTGAACCTTGGTCATCCCCTTCCCCAGGGGCGTAGGCGGGGAACTCGCGGAGCACTGCTCCGCGCCGCCGCAGCCGGCCGGCTGTGCAAAGCCGGCCGTGGGCCGGGGTTGGGGGATAGGCCGTCAATTGGGGGAATATAGCTCAATCTTGCTCTACCGGGGCGGCGCGCGCCAGCGCGCTGGTGAGAGCGCCACCGGCCACGATGACAGCGATGCCGAGCCAGGCGATCAGCGGCAGGCGCTCGTCCCAGATCCAGATGCCGAAGACGCTGGCGAAGATTACGGCGCTGTAGCTGAGGCTGGCGGTGACCACCGTCCTACCATGCATATAGGCGCGCGTCATGCAAAGTTGCCCCAGTCCGCCGAAGCCGCCGACGCCGGCGAGCAGCCAGGCACCCTCGGCGTCTATGCTGTGGAAAGGCAGGCTTGCCAGCGCCCAGGCAAGGCCTCCCAGCGCCACGACCAGCGAGAAGTAGAAGACCGTGCGCCATTCCGGTTCACCCAGTTCGCCCAGGCGACGAACGTTGAGATAGGCAATTGCCGAGGTGACGCCGGAGCCCAGGGCGAGGAGCGCCCCGGACAGTTGCCCGGAATTGAGGGACGGTTGCAGCAGCAGGGCTACGCCGGCCAGGCCGGTGACGATGGTGAGGAAGATCAGCGGGCGTACCGGCTCGCGCAACCAGAACGCCAGCATCAGGGTGAGGAACAGCGGGGACGTGTAGCCGAGCGTCACCGCGGTAGCCAGTGGAATCAGGCTGATCGCGGCGAAGTACGTCACCAGGGCGATGAAGCCGGCGGCGCCGCGCGTCAAATGGGCGCGCCAGTGCGGCGTGGCCACCGATCGGCCGGATGCGCGAATGTAGACGAACAGGAGCAGGCAGCTTATGAGGCCGCGATAGAACACCAGTTCGGCGACGGAGAACTTGGCCGCCCCGAGCTTGACGCAAACCCCCATTGACGCGAACACTAGGCTCGCCGCGAGCATCCAGAGCGCTGACATGGTACCGGTTAGCCGAAGAAGAGGTGGGGCTCGACGATGCGCCGATAGAACTCGTGGAAGTGCTGCATGCCGTCTTCCATGGGCGACTGGTAGGGTCCCACCTCGCTCTTGCCTTGTTTCAGCAGGGCGTAGCGACCGCGGTCCATGCGCTCGCCGATGTCGTCGTCTTCTAGCGCCGTCTCCATGTAGGCCGCCTGCTCGGATTCGATCAACTCGCGCTCGTGCTGCGCGACCCCCTCGGGGTAGTAGAACTCGACGACGTTGAGCGTCTTGTTCACTGCCTGCGGAATCAGCGTCGACACCACCAGCGCCTGCGGATACCACTCGACCATGACGTTGGGGAAATAGGTGAGCCAGATCGCCCCCTGTTGCGGCCGTCCGTCCTGATAGCAGTTGCGCAGGGCCTTTTGCCAGCGCCCGTAGCTGGCTGATCCCGACTTGGCCAGCGAGGTGATGCCGACGCGCTGCACCGAGTACCATTCGCCGAACTGCCAGTCGAGATCGTCGCAGGTGACGAAGTTGCCCAGTCCCGGGTGAGCGGGCACAACGTGGTAGTCCTCGAGATAGACTTCGATGAATGTTTTCCAGTTGTAGTTGCAGGCGTGCAGTTCGACGCGATCGAGTTGGTAGCCCGAGAAATCGAATTCGCCGCCGACGCGCATGCCCGCGAGATCTTCCCGGGCGCTGCGTGGTCCCGCGAAGAGCAGCCCGTTCCAGCTCTCCAGCCGCTGCCGGTGGAGATTCATGCAGGGGTTGGCCGGAAAGTGCGGCGCGCCGAGCAGCCGGCCTGAGCTGTCGTAGCTCCAGCGGTGGATGGGGCAGACGATGTTCCTCACCTTGCCCGAACCCTGCAGCATGATGGCCTGGCGATGGCGACAGACGTTGGAGAGGCAGGTGACGCCCTCCTCCCGGCGCACCAGCAGCCGGGCGTGGTCCAGCCATTCGAGGCTGCGGTAATCGTGCAGCGTGGGCACCATCAGCTCGTGACCGACGTAACCGGGGCCGTTGGCAAAAAGCAGGCGTTTTTCCAGTTCGAACTGTTGCTCGTCGAAATACCAGGACACCGGAAACTGCGAAACGGCTGGCGCCAAGCGTACCGCGGCTTTGCTAATGTCGCTCATAGGCCCCAAGTTCGAAGAAAATGCCGGAAAGGGGAAACCCTGCAAGTATAATCTAGGCATGGGCTTCTAGCCCCTGACTTTACCCCAAGAGTTCGAGAAGTGTCTCATCAACCTATGAGCAAACCCGATCCCGCACCCGCTTCCTTCGAAGCGGCCCTGGCCGAGCTCGAGTCCATCGTTCGCGAGATGGAAGCGGGCAAGCTTCCGCTCGAACAATCGCTGAGCGCTTTCGAGCGCGGCACCGCCCTGCTCAAACATTGCCAGGATGCTTTGGCCGCCGCCGAACAGAAGCTGCAGGTGCTGGACGTCGGACAGGCCAGCGACAGCCGGGACGTGGCCAGCGAAGGGAAATAGTGCTGATGGATTTCCCCGCCTGGATGAGCGCGATACAGAGCCGCTGCGAGACCACACTCGACCGTCTGCTGCCTGCCGCCAACATCGCGCCGCAGCGCCTGCACCGGGCGATGCGCTATGCGGCCCTCGGTGCCGGCAAGCGGGTGCGGCCCCTGCTCTGTCACGCCAGCGGCGGCATCTGTGCCGCCGACCCGGGCCGCCTGGACATCGCTGCCGCTGCCGTCGAACTGATGCATGTCTATTCGCTGGTGCACGACGACCTGCCCTGCATGGACGACGATGTCCTGCGCCGCGGCAAGCCGACCTGCCACGTCCAATTCGATGAAGCGACGGCGCTTCTGGTCGGAGACGCCCTGCAGTCTCTGGCTTTCCAGCTGCTGTCGGAAACCCAGCTTGCCGACGCCAAAGTTCAGTTGACCATGCTCGCCGATCTGGCGCGGGCCTCGGGTTCGCGCGGCATGGCCGGCGGCCAGGCGATCGATCTGGCTGCCGTGGGGAAGGCGCTGACGATGGAAGAGCTGGAGTTCATGCACATCCACAAGACCGGTGCGCTGATCCGCGCCGCCGTTCTTCTCGGCGCCCATTGTGGCCAAGCGCTGCCCGAAGCGGAGTTGCAGAGGCTCGATCGCTTTGCCAAGATCGCCGGCCTGCTCTTTCAAGTCGTCGACGACATTCTCGACGCTGAGGCTTCCACCGCCACCCTGGGCAAGACGGCGGGCAAGGACGCGGCGCAGAACAAGCCCACCTACGTGAGCCTGCTCGGTCTGTCCCGCGCCAGGGAGAAGGCGGCGGAATTGCGCGAGCAAGCGCACGCGGCGCTCGATCCCTTCGGGGAGAAGGCGCGCCGTCTCGGCCAACTCACCGACTTCATCGTCGAGCGCTCCTTCTGACGGCCATGTCGCTCACCCCCATGCTCGACGGCATCGCCTCCCCCTCTGACCTGCGCGCGCTTGCGCGCGGCGACCTGGCGCAGTTGGCCGCTGAGCTGCGCGATTTTCTGCTCGAGTCGGTGGCCAAGACCGGTGGTCACCTGTCCTCCAATCTCGGCACGGTGGAATTGACCATCGCCCTGCACTACGTCTTCGACACGCCGCACGACCGTCTGGTCTGGGATGTCGGGCACCAGACCTATGCGCACAAGGTGCTCACCGGTCGACGCGCCGGCATGGCCAGGTTGCGCATGCAGGATGGTATCGCTGGCTTTCCGCGGCGCTCGGAGAGCGAATACGACACCTTCGGCGTCGGCCATTCCTCGACCTCGATCTCGGCGGCCTTAGGGATGGCGGTGGCGGCGCGCGACAAGGGTGAGCAGCGCCACGTCGTGGCCATCATCGGCGATGGCGCCATGTCCGCTGGCATGGCGTTCGAGGCCCTGAACAATGCCGGCGTGGTCGACGCCAATCTGCTGGTCGTCCTCAACGACAACGACATGTCGATCTCGCACCCGGTGGGAGCGCTCAACAGATACCTGGCGCGCCTCTTCTCCGGTCGCACCTTCAACGCGGCGAGAAAGGCCGGAGAGAAGGTGCTGTCGGCGCTACCCTCGGTGCTGGAGTTCGCCAAGCGCGCCGAGGAACACGTGAAGGGCATGCTCACGCCCGGCACCCTGTTCGAAGAACTTGGCTTCAACTACATCGGTCCGATCGACGGCCACGATCTCAATTCGCTGATCCCGACCCTGCAGAATCTGAAGCTGCTGAAGGGACCGCAGTTCCTCCACGTCATCACCAAGAAGGGCCAGGGCTACAAGCTGGCCGAGGCAGACCCGGTGCTCTACCACGGCGTCTCCAAGTTCGACACCGGCGATGGCATCTTGCAGGGCAAGGCGGGCAAGTTGAGCTACACCCAGGTGTTCGGGGACTGGCTGTGCGACATGGCGGCGGCCGATATGCGTCTGGTCGGCATCACCCCGGCGATGCGTGAAGGCTCCGGCATGGTGCGCTTCGCCGAGGAATACCCGGGGCGCTTCCACGACGTCGGCATCGCCGAGCAGCACGCCCTGACCTTCGCCGCCGGCCTTGCCTGCGAGGGCATGAAGCCGGTGGTGGCGATCTACTCCACCTTCCTGCAGCGCGCCTACGACCAGTTGATCCACGACATCGCCCTGCAGAATCTGCCGGTGATGCTGGCCATCGATCGCGGCGGCCTGGTCGGCGCTGACGGCGCCACGCACAACGGCGCCTTCGATCTGTCCTATCTGACCTGCGTCCCGAACATGGTGGTGATGGCGCCAGCCGACGAGAACGAATGCCGCATGATGCTGTCCACTGCCTTCCACCACGAGGGGCCGGCGGCGGTGCGCTATCCGCGCGGTGCGGGCCCGGGCGTACGCCCGGAACCGTCGCTCGCGACGCTGCCGCTGGGCAGGGGCGAGTTGCGGCGCAAGGGCACGCGGGTGGCGCTGCTGGCTTTTGGCAGCATGTTGACCCCGGCGCTCGCCGCAGCCGAGGAATTGGACGCCAGCGTCGCCAACATGCGCTTCGTCAAGCCCATCGACGCGGACCTGATCCGCCAACTGGCTGCGAGCCACGAACTGCTGGTGAGCGTCGAGGAGAGCGCCGTGATCGGCGGCGCCGGTGCGGAAGTCGCGCGCTGCCTGGAAGAGTCCGGCCTCTCAACGCCGTTGTTGCGCCTGGGCCTGCCCGATCGCTTCATCGATCACGGCGACAGCGCGCAGCTCTTGGCGCAAGTCGGACTCGACGGCCCAGGCATCGTCGCGAGCGTGACAAAGTGCTTAAGAACTTGAGCAAAATAGTCGGGTATGCTATGCTGCGAAAAAGCCGGCGCTGATGCCCGGCTGCGGCCCAGACGGCAGCATACTTCCCAAGGAATCCAGAACATGAACAGCAGGGACATCATGGCCATCGCAGACGTGCAAGGCAGCGCCGATTCGCGCCAGCTGCCGATCAACAAGGTCGGCATCAAGAGCATACGCCACCCGATCAAGGTGCTCGACAAGAGCGCCGGTGTGCAATACACGGTGGCCGTCTTCAACATGTATGTGAGCCTGCCGCACAACTTCAAGGGCACCCACATGTCGCGCTTCGTCGAGATCTTGAACGCCGGCGAACGCGAAATCTCCGTGGAGAGCTTCGAGTCCATGCTGCGCGAAACCGTTCTCCTGCTCGAGGCGGAGACCGGCCACATCGAGGTGAGCTTCCCCTACTTCATCAACAAGGAAGCGCCGGTCTCCAAGGTGAAGAGCCTGATGGACTATGAGGTCAGTTTCGTCGGCGAGATCCTGGCTGGTGGTGCCTACCGCCAGACCATGAAGATCGTCGTGCCGGTGACTAGCCTCTGCCCCTGCTCGAAGAAGATCTCCGACCGCGGCGCGCACAACCAGCGCTCGCACGTCACCGTCACCGCCACCACCAACACCTTCATCTGGATCGAGGAACTGGTGCAGATGATCGAGGCCCAGGCCTCCTGCGAGCTCTACGGCTTGCTCAAGCGCCCGGACGAGAAATACGTCACCGAACGCGCCTACGACAATCCCAAGTTCGTCGAGGATATGGTGCGCGACGTCGCCGGCGTGCTCAACGCCGACCCGCGCATAGACGCCTACGTGATCGAATCCGAGAACTTCGAATCGATCCACAATCATTCGGCCTACGCGCTGATCGAGCGCGACAAGCGCGCAGCGTAGACGCTGAGCGGCGCCAGCGGCGAACAAGACAGCTTCTGAGCGTTCGCGGGATGGCCCCCGCCGCCGGGCCGCCCCAAGGCGGGGGCAGCGTAAAACACGGAAGCCGCGAAGCGGCGAACCACCGTCACCCCTTTCCCCGGGAAAGGGGCTGGGGGATAGGCCCTTACTTCGCCACCCGCCGCGTGAGCTTTTCCTTGATGCGCGCCGACTTGCCGGAACGGTCGCGCAAGTAGTAGAGCTTGGCACGGCGCACGTCGCCGCGGCGCTTTACCTCGATGCTGGCGATCAGCGGCGAATAGCTCTGGAAGGTGCGCTCGACGCCTTCGCCGGCGGAGATCTTGCGCACGATGAAGTTGGAGTTGAGGCCGCGATTGCGCTTGGCGATGACCACGCCTTCGTAGGCCTGGGTACGCTCGCGTGTGCCTTCCTTGACCTTCACCTGCACGACGACGGTGTCACCGGGGGCGAAGTCGGGGATGGTCTTGCCCAGTCGGGCGATTTCTTCCTGCTCGAGTTGCTGAATCAAGTTCATGATGCTTCCTTTCGGTCATGGCCTTAAGGCCGTTCGCGCAGAGCAGATTCCTGCATTTTCCTGTTGCGCGCTGTATTGTGTGGAGCTACAACTCCCGCCGGAATTCCTCCAGCAGGTTCGCTTCTTCCTTGCTCAGGCTTCGCACCGCGATCAGTTCGGGGCGCCTGAGCCAGGTCCTTCCCAGCGCCTGCTTCAGACGCCAGCGCCGGATTTTCTCATGATTTCCGGACAAAAGCACCTCCGGCACGCTCTTTCCCGCGTATTCCTCCGGCCGAGTGTAGTGCGGACAGTCGAGCAGACCATCGACGAAAGACTCTTCGACGGCCGAGTCGGCGTGGTGGAGCGCTCCCGGCAACTGCCGCACCGCGGCGTCTATCAGCGCCAGCGCCGCGATCTCGCCGCCAGAGAGCACGAAGTCGCCCAGCGACAACTCCTCATCGATGCAGGACGCCAGCAGGCGCTCGTCGACCCCCTCGTAGCGCCCGCAGAGCAGGATCGCGCCCGTCGAGGCCGCAAAGGCGGCCACCCGCGCCGCGCTCAAGGGCTGCCCCTGGGGCGACAGGTAGATGACCCTGGGGTCCGCCTCCCCCGCCTCTCGCCGCCGCGCCTTGGCGGCTTCTATCGCCCGCTCCAGCGGTTGCGCCAGCATCACCATGCCGGGGCCGCCGCCGTAAGGCCTGTCATCGACCGTACGGTGATTGTCCTCGGTGAAGTCGCGGGGATTCCAGCACTGCAATCGCCACAGGCCGTTTTCAAAGGCGCGTCGGGTAATGCCCGAGCCCGTCACCGCCGTGAACATCTCGGGAAAAAGGGTGATGGCGTCGATGTTCAAACTCACCAGTCTTTCCCCCAATCGACGCGAATGAGGCCGCTCGCGCGATCCACCTTGCGCACCACCTGCGCGACGAAGGGCAGGAGGCGCTCCTGATCGCCATCGACGACGCAGAGCACCGCGTTGGCGCCACTCTCGAGCAGACTCTGCACGCGGCCTAGCCGCTCGCCGGCTTCATTTACCACTTCCAGACCGACCAGATCGGCCCAGTAATATTCATCTTCAGCGTTGACGGGGAGCGCTTCGCGCGGTGCCCCGACATAGAATCCCACCAGCGCGAGGGCGGCGTCGCGGTCGTCGACCGCCGCAAACTTGGCGACCAGTCCCTTGCCGTGGGTTGAGGCTTGTTGCAGGGCTATGGTGCGCCAATCCTTGGCCGCCGCATCGCCGTCTTTGGCAAGCCACCAGCTTGGCATCGCGCACCAGGCCTCCTGGCCGTCGCCGTAAGCCTGAACCTTGAGCCAGCCGCGTATGCCGAAGGGGGCGGTGATGCGCCCCAGGACGATCATGCCCTGGGTACTCGGTTCGATCGCTTGCTCAGGCGGCTGCCGAGGTGGCCACTGCGGCGGCCGCGGGTGTGCCGAATTGCTTGACCAGGCGCGCCGCCGTCGGCGACAACTGGGCGCCGTGGCCCTGCCAGTAGGCGAGCCGCTCGAGATCGACGCGCAGGGCCATTTCCTTCCCCGAGGCGACCGGATTGTAGAAGCCGATGCGTTCGACGAAGCGGCCGTCGCGGCGGTTGCGCGAGTCGGTCACGACCATGTGGTAGAAGGGGCGCTTCTTGGCGCCGCTGCGAGCGAGACGGATGACGACCATGTGGTGTTCCTGGAATCGGGAAAAAGCTGGCGAGTATAGCTGGATCCGCCGCTCAAATCAAGGCATTGAGCGGCCGTGCTTCATTCGGGAAAGAGGCCGGCGATGGTCCTCTGCGCGGCCTCGGCCGCGGCGCGCGGATCCGGCGCCTGGCGTATGGGGCGACCGACGACGATGTAATCGGCGCCGTTGCCGAAGGCCTGAGCGATGTCCACCGTCCGCTTCTGGTCATCCGCCGGCCGGTTTTCCACCGGGCGTATGCCTGGCGTCACGACCAGCAGTTTTTGCCCCAGTTCGCGGCGTATGAGCGGCGCCTCCAGACCCGAGGAGACGATGCCGTCGACGCCGGCCGCCAGCGCGCGGCGGGCGCGCGAGA
>Ga0172380_10003362_pt1 | contig 22107 bp, 22 predicted proteins | sample Leawe162metaG_FD_119747 | JGI IMG/M metagenome (GOLD analysis project Ga0172380, IMG submission 119747) | Leachate microbial communities from a municipal landfill in Southern Ontario, Canada - Leachate well 162 metaG | ecosystem: Engineered > Solid waste > Landfill > Unclassified | place...
AGGGGAGTTTCGGGTTTCGGGTTTCGGATTTCGAGAAAAACTCGTGAATTCCCGCGCGAAACTCGAAACTCGAAACCCGAAACTATTGCGGTGGGGGTGGCGGGATGTTTGATGTTGGGGGTGATGGGGTGGATTTGCTGGCCGGTGTTGATGGGTGGGGCGGCGGAGGGGGATGGGCAGTGGGTGGCGGCACAACGATGGGCGAGGGGGAATACGGAGCGGGATGCGTTGTTTGTGACGCCGATGGAGATGGGAGGGTTTCGGGTGTATTCGCAGCGAGCGGTGGTGGGGGAGTGGCGGGACGGGACGCAGTTGTATTTTGACGGGGGATTCGCGGAGCAATGGTGGGAGCGGATGAGGTCGTTGTCGCCGGGGCTGTTGTACAACGCGGACGGGACGAAGTTGTTGCAGCGTGGCAAGGGGTTGGGGGAGATGGATGACGAGCAGGTGATGGCGTTGGCGAAGAGGTGGAGGGCGGATTACGTGGTGTTGCCGGTGGTGGCGGGGGGGCGGATGCGATGGATGGAACGGGTGTATGGGAACGAACGATGGGAGATATACCGGCCCCGGATAGCCGAACCGGCGGCGGGCGAGGAGGCGGAGGCGGCGCAGCGGCGGTATCTGTCGCAGACGGCGGCGGAGCATATTCGGCGGATACGAATGAGCGAGGCGCGGGTGCAGGTGGTGGACGGAGCGGGAAGACCGATGGCGGACGCGGAGTATCGGATCGGGCAGGTGAGTTCGCCGTTCTTGTTTGGGGCGACGCTGGGGAGGTTCAAGGAGGGCGGGCAGGGCGTTGAAGGCATTGAGGCAAGCGGGAATGGGGACGCGCGGGGGTTGGGGAGTGACGCGCAGTTGTCGATGTTTGCGAAGGTGTTCAATTTCAGCGTGACGGGATTGGCGGGGACGTGGTTGAACATCGAGGCGGAGCGGGGCAAGCGGCGGTTCGAGGAGACCGATGCGTATTTGGATGAGTGCGGGAAGCGTGGCGTGGCGGTGGAGTTGCATTTTTTGAGCGGGTATGAGCCGGTGTGGGCGGTGAAGTTGAAGGCGGAGGAACGGGCGAATGAGAGGATGCGGCACGTGCGGGAGATGATCGGGCGGTACAGGGATCGGGTGGCGTATTGGCAGGTGACGGATGATGGGGTGGGCGCGGAGGAGGCGGGGGTGTTGTTCGCGATGATTCGCAAGGAGTTGCCGGGGGCGAATGGGAAGCTGGGGATCGGGGCATGTGTGCGGTTTGGATCGGAAGCCGGGCCTGCGACGCGGGAGCGGGACATGTGGCGGGGATTGGAGTTGGTGCGGGAATTGAAGCGGAAGGGCGTGACGGTGGACTTCGTATCGTTTCACGCGCACCGGCCCTGGGGATGGTGGGCCGATGCGCGATGGATCGAACAGACGATTGATGCGTTTGCGAAGGAAGGGGTGCGCGTACACATTTCGCAATTGGCGCAACCGGCCGACGGACCGATCGGGGGAACGGTGCGAACCGGCGAATGGACGCGGCAGTCGCAGGCGGAGTATTACCGGGACTTTTTCACGGTCTGTTTCGGGAACGCGAATGTCGATGCGATCAACATGGAGGCGATGGGAGCGGACACGCTGACAACGGGCGCGGGGTTGTTGGATGAACACGATCAGCCGACCGCGGGATACGCGGCGTTGGAGCGGTTGATTCAACACGACTGGCGGACGAATTTGAGCGGGAAACTGGGACTGGACGGCGTGGCATACTTCCGTGGGTTTCACGGGGATTATGAATTGACGCTGACGTTGAGCGACGGACGGATGGTGACGGCACGGTTCACGGTGGCATCGGGCGGAAGCAATGCGCATCGGTTTGTGCTGGACCAGGCGAACGGGAAGTTGGAGGTGGGGCGATGAAGAGGCGATGGTGTGTGATGATGATGGTGATGGGGGTGATGATGGGGGTGTGCGCGATGGGGGGAACGGTTGGAGCGCAGGAGGCCGCGAAGCCGCAAGCGGCGGCCCCGGAAGTTAAGGCGACACCGGCGGGGGCGGGGGCGGAACTTTTTCGGGACGCGGATTCGCCGATTGACAAACGGGTGGCGGATTTGATTTCGCGGCTGACGGTGGATGAAAAGATATCGCAGTTGCAGGAGACCTCGCCGCCGATCGCGCGATTGGGGATCGAGGGGTTTCAATGGTGGAGCGAGGGGATTCACGGTCTGGGTCGCGCGGGGCTGGCGACGGTGTTCCCCGTGGCGATCGCGTTGGCGGCCTGCTGGGACGCGCCGTTGATGCACGACGTGGCGGACGCGACTTCGACCGAGGCGCGGGCGAAATACAACGCCGGTGAACGCGGGCGGTATCACGGACTGGCGATCTGGGCGCCGTCGATCAACCTGATACGTGACCCGCGCTGGGGACGCGATTCGGAAAATTACAGCGAAGACCCGTATCTGACAGCCCGGCTGGGCGTGGCGTTCTGCGAAGGTTTGCAGGGCGATGACGAACGATATTTGAAAACCGCCGCCACGCCGAAACACTTCGCCGTGCATAGTCAGGAGACCGCGCGGGCGAGCAGTTGTTTCAACGTATCGATGAGACAATTGCGGGAGTACTACCTGCCGGCGTTCGCGGCGTGTTTCACCGAGGCGCGCGCGGTGTCATCCATGGCGGCGTTCAACGGGATCAACGGCGTGCCCTGCACGGCGAACCCGTGGCTGCTGACGGATTTGCTCCGCGATGAATGGGGTTTCAAAGGCGCGGTCGTGACCGACTGGGGCGCGGTGATGCAACTGAAAAACGGACAACATAAGTATCAGACCGAAGAGGAGGCGGTGGCCGCGGCGATTCACGCCGGCGTGGACGTGGTCAGCGAACCCAAGGGCGGCGCGAAAATGTTGCGAACGGCGTTGGACAAGGGATTGCTGAGCGAACAGGACATCGACAAGGCGCTGACCCGCGCGATGACGATACGATTTCGGCTGGGCCTGTTCGACCCGAAAGAGCGGGTGCGATATACGCAAATACCGATCAGCGCGGTCGGTTCGCCGGAACATTGGCGACTGGCGCTGCGGAGCAGCCGGGAGTCGATCGTCCTGTTGAAGAATGAGGCGGTCAGCGGCGGCGGTTTGCGGAAGGAACTGCCGCTGTTGCCGCTGGACCGGCGACGGATCGAGTCAATCGCGGTGTTCGGACCCGACGCCGATCACAACATGTTCGGCGATTACAGCGGAAGCCCCGCCAACCCCCCGGTCACGCCGATGGCCGGCATCATCAACAACATCGCCGGGCGGATCATCGTGCGCACCGCGCCGTGGAAAAACGTCGATGAGGCGATCGACAAGGCCGCGGCCAGCGACGTGGTGATCGCGGTGCTGGGGTTGAACCTGAAGATCGAGCACGAGGGCCACGACCGCAAGGACATGGACCTGCCCCGCGATCAACAGGAGTTCATCGAGAAGATCGTCGCGGTCAACCCCAACGTGATCGTGGTGCTGGAATGCGGCTCGCCGGTGACGATCAACTGGATACAGGAACACGTACCGGCGATCATCATGCTGTGGTACCCCGGCGAACAGGGGGGCAACGCGCTGACGGACGTGCTGCTGGGCGAATACAACCCCGCGGGCCGTTTGCCGGTGACGTTTTACAAGTCGTTGGATCAGTTGCCCCCGCTGAATGATTACGACATCACCCGGGGGCGGACGTACATGTACCTGAAAACCCCGCCGCTCTACCCGTTCGGTTTCGGATTGAGCTACACCACGTTCGCTTATGACGATTTGAAACTGGATCAGACCAAGGCGGCGCAGGCGGCGAAGATAGCGAAGGACGGCAAGCTGGCGATCAGTTGCCGGGTGACGAACACCGGCGAACGCGACGGCGATGAAGTCGTGCAGATGTACGTCCGGCATGTCGATTCAAAACGTGTGCAGCCGCTGCGCGAATTGAAGGGATTCGCCCGGCAACACATCGCGGCGGGACAATCGCGCACCGTGACGTTTGAACTGCCGATCAAAAACCTGGCCGGTTGGGACGAACAGGGCAATCACTGGTTCGTCGAGCCGGGCGAATATGAAATCGAAATCGGAGCATCGTCGGCGGACATCCGGCTGCGACAACGCTTCTTTGTTGTAGAATGACCGCTTGTTTTACCAAGAAGGCGTGTGAGAAGGGTTTGCGGCCCGCGGCTTGCGGGAGGAGGCGATTTCCCACAAGCCACAAGCCACAAGCCGAAAGCCCAATAAGGAATCAACAAATGCGACTGGGAATCTGCTCGTACAGTTTTAATCGCACACTGGCCGACGACGCGCACGCGGCGGAGAAGTTCATCGACCTGTCCCAACGGCTGGGCTGCACGCAGCTCGACCCGTGGAACACGCATCTGGTCGTCGTCAAACAAGGCGACGCCAACCCGGCGGGCGACGCGCTGACCGGCGAGGAACGCGATTACCTGCGGCACATTCGTCAATGCGCCGACCAGGCGGGCTTGCCCGTCGGCTGCGTCGCCATCGATGGGGCGCATATTTATGATGACAAGCCGGAAAGCCGCGCCCGCAATCGCATGATCGCGTATCGCTGGATCGAGGCGGCTTCGCTGCTCGGCGCGACGCAGGTTCGCATCGACACCGGCGGCCCCACCCAACTGACCGACGAAGTGCTGGCGGTGCTGGTCGAGGGCTACACCGATGTCATCGCCCGCGCCCGCCCCCGGAAGATTCAGGTATTGGTGGAAAATCATTGGGGGGTGTCGCACGTGCCTGGCAACCTGGTGCGGTTGTTCGAGGCCGTGCCGGACCTGGGGTTGCTGTTCGACAGTTTCAACTGGGCCTACACGCAACAAGGCATCGGCTGGCTGACGTGCGCCAAGTATGCGAAGGCGACGCACATCAAGGCGTTCCAGTTTTCGGATGACGGGGAGGAACTGACGCAGAACATCGGCAACTGCATCGCCATTTTACAGAACGAAAACTTCCGGGGGCCTTGGGTGGTCGAAAGCTGCCCAACCCACATCGACGAAACGCAAGCGGTGGGAAAGACGATCGCGCTGATACGCAAGTATGTGAAGTGACCCCCGGAACGTGCGAGTCGCGGCGTGTCGCCGGGGCTTGTGGACGTCATTTCGGTTGAGACCTTACGGATCGCGCCGGGCGCGTCCCGTTCGGCGCACCGCGATGCGCAGCGAGATCAACAGCAGCAAGGGGGTGCCCAAGCCGAGGGCCAGGCAGGTGAAAAGCCAAGGGAGGATCAGGGCGTTGATGCCGCGACAGGCGAGCAGACGCAGCTGTTGGAGTTGGCGGTTGAACATGATGACGCCGGGATGCGCGTCGGGGTGATCGCGCAGGTATTGGTCGATGTTGTCGGAGGTGAACAGGACGAACGCGACCGAATGACGAATGTGAACGCGGCTCGCTACAAATCAGCAATCGTTCGGTTGAATCGCAGAGCGGATCGCGGGTTGCCACTGCGCGGCTATTCGGAGGACGGACGATGGACGTCGGCGCGTTTCGTCATTCTGGCTTCGTCATTGATTCGTCATTCGGATTTCGTCATTTGTTATTCCGGGGGGCGGGTCATCCGAATGGCTGGCATGGGGGGGCGGCGCTCGTTTGTGGCGGGTTGGAATTCGCAACCCCGCAAACGCGGCGGCGAATCAGCGCTGAAACGCGATGGATCGACTTCCAACGCGGCAAACCGCCACAAACATGAGTTACACCCGCTATGGGAATGCCGCACGCGCATGAGGTGAAATTCATATGCCGGGTCGCGCCTGGTGTCTCGCGGCATCCCTGGTTTGCCTGTGATTGCGATTCGGGCGTGATTTTTTCGTCAGTGTCGCGGCGAAAATGCCTAACGCAATACGAATATCCGTTGTTGGAGAGGGTGCGAAGGTCTGAATAAACAATTGCTTGTTAGCGGGAAATTAATGTTGCGGGGGTGGCTTTGGCAAGTTATACTTCACCACGCTGAAGGAAAGAGAAGGATGTTTCGCCCGCCGGCTGCGAGCGAATAGTATCATGGGACTGAGAACCCCAGAGAGAGACCATGTCCATTTCATTCCGTTCCATTGAAGCATTGAGCCGGCGCGCCAAGGTCGCGCGTGGCGATGATCTCATTCAGGGCCGGGTGGATTTATCCTCGTTCAGCAATGAGTGGTATGACACGGGGCGAAGCAAGTTCATTTGCGCTGTCTGGTATCTGATCAACGCGGCGGTATTCGCCAGTCCGTGGGTTCCTTTTTATGGTGTCAAGCGTCGGGTGCTTCGCTGGTTCGGCGCGAAGGTCGGCAAGCATGTGACGATCAAACCGCGTGTGAACATCAAGTATCCCTGGAATCTGGAAATCGGTGAACATACCTGGATCGGCGAAGGTGCCTGGATTGATTCACTGGCCAGGGTTTGCATCGGTGACAACTGCTGTCTGTCTCAGGGTGTTTATCTCTGCACGGGCAGTCATGATTGGTCGGACCCGGCGTTCGGTCTGATCGTCAAGCCCATTCGTCTGGAAGAAGGCGTGTGGTGCGGCTGCCGGTCCACCGTGACGCCGGGCGTCACGCTCGCCAGCCACACCGTTCTGGCCGCGGGGTCCACGCTGACCAAAGATTCGCTTCCTTACACTGTCTATCAGGGGGTTCCGGCCCAAGCCATCAAGTCGCGTCATGTCAGCGCCGATCAACTTTCCGTCGGCGAATCCGTATCCGATCAGCCGCGTGTCGCGGTTGGATAGCGATCAACCCCGCACCATGACGATACCATCGGCCCGTCGGCCCGTCGGGGCGGTGTTTGTCGTTCTTCTTGGCATCTCCGAAGCACCTCTCCCGCGATTCGGCTCAAAGCGACGGGTTCCATGTGCCGATATAATCGCATCGGATATCGGTGTATTGGGAAGCTGATGTCCAATGATATCCGATTGGGCGTACACTGTAGGGGTATTCGACAGGCACAAGAACAACCGGATGGTTCCATGCCGGGAACGACTGCGTGATATGAAAGATATCAGTGCGATCATTCTGACCTACAACGAGCAGGTGCATCTGGAGCGGTGCATTCGTTCATTGAAGCCGGTGGCGAAGAACATTTTCGTCATCGACAGTCATTCGACCGATGAAACCCGGCGGATCGCCGCGTCGTTGGGCGCGGTGGTGCTGGAACACGATTGGGTGAATTATGCGACGCAATTGAACTGGGCGTTGGACCACTGCGACATCGGCACGGAGTGGGTGCTTCGCATTGACGCCGATGAATATCTGACCGATGAACTGGCGGCGGAGATTGAAAACCGATTGGACGAACTGCCGGCCGAGGTGGCGGGCGTCGCGCTTCGCCGCCGGGTGATCTTCATGGAACGCTGGATGCATTACGGCACGATGTATCCGACCATGCTGCTGCGTTTGTGGCGGCGCGGCAGGGGCCGGTGCGAACAGCGATGGATGGACGAACACATCCGGCTGACCGACGGACAAATCGTGAGTTTCCGCGGCGACCTCGTGGACGAAAACCTTCAGAACCTCACCTGGTGGATCAACAAGCACAACGGCTACGCCACGCGCGAAGCCATCGACCTGCTCACGCAGCGGCATCTGGCCAAGGATGACCCGGCGCGGACGCATGAGCGATTCAACACCACCAACCGACAAGCCGGTCGCCAGCGCTGGTTGAAGAGCAACATTTATTACGGGCTGCCGATCTTCTGCCGCGCCTGGTTCTATTTTCTCTATCGCTATGTTCTGCGGGTGGGTTTTCTGGACGGCTACCCCGGTATGGTTTTTCATCTGATGCAGGGCCTGTGGTATCGCTCGCTGGTCGATGCGAAGATCAGCGAAATCGAACGGGTCATGCGCCGCGATCATCTGGACCTGCGAGAGGCGATCCGGCGCACGTGGTCGATCACCTTGTGACCCGCTCGCCCCGCCGCATCAGTCGCCACGACAACAACAACGCCAGTAACAGCAGCGCCCAACACTGGTGCGGCAGAATCACCGTGCGCCACATCGCTCCGCCCGTCAGCCATTGCGGCAGACGCCCCGCCTGTTGCATCACCGCCAGCGCCACCGCGCCGGGAATCAAAAACGGCACCATCACCAGCCACACCGCCGCCGTCCATCGTCGAGATGCGACAGCGGCTCTGCCGCTCAAACCCGAAACTCCCTCTCCCCGAACCATCCCCGCCATGACGGCGATCACCACCGCCAGCAGAGCGGCATCGTAGAACAGGTGATACACGGCGATCAGCGACACCGCGGCCATCAGCGCCAGCGCCAGCCGTTCGCGCACATCGCCGCTTCTCACTCCCCACGAACGCCACACGCCCAGGGCGAACAGCGCCGCCGAGAGCAGCGTGCATAACACCATCGTCGCGGTTCGGTGGTGCAGCAGTTGATACGCGGCATAGTGGAGGTTGACCATTTTGTAGGGGGCGTCGCCGTGTTCGGTGAAATCGGCGAACCCGCCGCGTTGCAGGCCGTGCAGCGCCGATTGCCAGTGCGACCACCAGGGAATGTGCGATATCATCAGCGGCCATATGCCGATGATGAACAGCACCATCGACAGCCCCGCCGCGACGCCGGCCAATCGCCACCGCCCTCGCATCAGGTAGTACGCCACGAACAACCCGGCCAACTGCGGCTTGGTCGCCATCGCCAGGCCCAGCAGCAATCCGGCGGCGACATCGCGTTCACGCCATGCCAGCAGCAGACCGGCCATGACCAGCGCCACGACGATGATGCCCGGCTGACCCATCGTGATCGCGGTGTGAAACGGCGAGAACGCCAGCAGACCGGCGGTCAACAGCAGTTGTCCGGTCGATCCCCGACGCAGGCCGCTGATGGCGGTGGCGCAGAACAGAATCGCGCCCATCGCCAGCAGGTTGACCCCCAGCCACAACCATTGGGCGGCGGGCCAGGAGGGCAAGCTGAACGGCGAGAAGAGTACCAGGGCGCTGGGGGGATAGAGCGAAGGCAGATCGACCATGCCGGGCGTGTAGTCGGCCGGCACGCCGCTGGCCATCCACACACGCTGCACGGCGGGCAGATCGTAGGGATCGGCTCCCTGACCCCAGGCGCGGGCGGCGCTGTAGATTTCCATGTAGTCCCCCATGCCGGATGAAGCGCGCCATGGGCCGCGATACAGAAAATAGATCGCGGCCAGAACCAGAATCCCCATCACCCACATCGCGGGCAGGCCGGGGCGCGATGAATCGGATGAATGGAGCGCTTCGCTGCGCATCGTCGGATATTCCTTCGCCGGCATCAGATCGGCAAGCCCCGCTCGCGCCTGCGGATTTCCCACACTTTGACGGTGATGAGATATTCGTAAAACGACACCAGCAGACAGTAGGTCAGCCCCGCGCGACCGTCGAGAAAACCGAGTCTGAAAAGATACATGTAAACAAACCGCAACACGCTCCGGCACGGCAGCCGAAACGACAATTGCTTCAAAGCCCGGCGGTGTATGACGCCATCGGAAAAGGGGAGCAATCCCTTCCAGTTCATATGCCCGCCCCGCAGGTCGGCCAGCGTTTCCTGCGCTTCGTCCCACGAATAGCGATTGTGTTTTTCGACCCAGGCGTTGATGCCCTTGTTGAAGCTGTAATGCAGCAGATAGGATCGCAGGCGGCCGACCTGTCCGCTGCAAAGATATTCGGGGTTGATGCGCCGGCGGAATGTGATGGTTCCCGGCTTGAAAAACCGCATAATCATCGTGGAGGTCATGCCCCCGTGACGCAGCCAACGCCCCATGAACATGTTCTTCCGGCGAACCAGGTACCCGACGCAATCGGTGTTCGGATCGGCCGCGATCTTTCGCATCTCATCGCTGAGTTCGGGCGTGGCGAATTCATCGGCGTCGGGGTTGTAAACCCAGGGATGCTTGAAGGGGATCTGTTGAAGTGAAAAGGTGCGATGATCGCGTTCGTTGTCGAACGGGCGGACCACGACGCGGGCGCCCATTTCGCGGGCGATTTCGACCGTGCGATCCGTCGAGCCGGAATCGAGCACCACGATATCATCGCTCCATGAGACGGATTCGATGCACCGCCGGAGGTTCGTTTCTTCGTTCAGAGTCAGAATCAAAACGGAAATCATGATGTCGGTTCCCTCAGCGTCCGATTCTTAATGAAACGGGCGGGGTTCCCCCCCACCACCGTCCAGGGGTGGATATCCGTGAACACCGCCGCCCGCGCTCCCACCACCGCCCCCCGGCCTATTAGAACGCCTGGAGCGACAAATGCTTCCGCACACAGCCACACATCATCCTCCACCACGATCGTTTTGCCAATCACGGGCATGGTCGTCATGGTATAGTCATGCGAAGTGCTGCACAAAAACACGCCCTGGCTGATCGTGCAGCGATCGCCGATGTTCAGCCCGTGATGGTTGTATAGAAGAACATTCCGGTCGATAAACGTGGCTTCTCCCACGCGCAGTTTCCACGGCACCTCAATGCGGACAGAGGGGTGTACCCACGAGGTCCGACCCATCTTCGCGCCGAACATCCGCAACAACCCTTTTCGCCACGCACCCAGCGAACGCGGCGTCGGACGAAAAAGCAACAGCCACACCCCACCCCAGATCACGCGTCCTACTTTCGTTCTGAAACTGTATGGGTTGGGACAATCCAGCGGACGCGATTGCATCGGGCCGCTCGTCATATGGCCTCCTCACCGCTGGTCTGCGAATCATTGATCTGACGTTTGCGAATCGGTTTGGCCGGATTGCCCGCGCAAATCATCCCCTCCGGCGTGTCCCGCGTGACCACCGCCCCCGCCCCCACCACGCATCGCGCGCCGATATGCACGCCCGGCAACACCAGCGCCCGAACCCCGATGAACGCCTCCTCTCCAATTTCGATCGTCCCCACCACCAGCGGTAATTTCGGGTCCGAAAAATCATGCGTCCCCGCGCACAGATACACCTGCTGCGCCACCGTGCATCGCGCCCGCAGCGTCACGTGCCCCAGGTTGTAAACCTCCGAGCCGGGCCCCAGACACACGTGATCCTCCAGCGTCAGATGCCACGGCATGTAAACGATCGCCGACGGCGAAACGAACGGCCGACCCGTGATCTTCGCCCCGAACAACCGCAGTAAAAAGTTCCGCCACCCTTTGAACGGCTTGAGCGTCGGACGAAACAGCAGCAGCCACGTCATCCGCCACAGCAGCAGTTTGACACGCGACCATTTCGACCAGGGCGACGAATATCGCGTCTGCTGCTCCTTGGTCTGCATGCGGGTGGTTGAAGGTTCGTTGTTCATGATTCAGTCGATCCGTCTTGGCCGCGACCGAGAAGCTTTGCGAACTCCGCCAGATACATTTCAGCGATGGCCGGATAACCGAATAATCGGCCGGTTTCGGCGGCCGCCTTCGATATTTGCCGCCGTAGATCGCTGCTTTCTATCAGACGCTCCAACGCTTGGGCCAGTTCGTCCTCCGGGGCGATGGCGCGATGATTGAAAACGATGGCGTTTTCACCATCGCGGACGAACTGGTGGAAACATTCCAGCCCGGAGACCACGGTGGGCAGCCCCAGCGCCATGGCTTCCAGCGGCGCCACGCCGAAACTCTCGCCCCGGTCGGCGATGGAGGGATAGCAGTAAATGTCCGCCTCGCGCATGGCCTGCGCCAGTTGTGACTGGTTGCCGATCGGCGGGACGAACTCCAGCGGCATCGAACCGGCCAGCGCCTCCAGCCGTTTTCGATAGACCGGCCCGCCGCCGCCCCGGTCGATGTCGATCATGCCGATGATTCGCAGCGCCATATGAGGGTATCGTTCGTGCAACCGCGCCGCCGCCTTGACCAGCAGGTGGACGCCTTTTTCCTCGGTGACACGCCCGGTGTAAAGAATGCGGATTTTCCCGTCCGTGCCGCCGATGGGCGCGTCACATTTGAAGACATCCGTATTGATCGGATTGGGGATGGTGCGCGCGATGGGCCGGCACGAGGGACACTGGGCGATGATCGCATCCGTGACCGCCTGCGAGGGAGCCGCGTACAAATCAACGCCCCGGTAAATCCGCATCTGTTTTTTGGGATACCGCGCCACATTCACAACCAACCGGCCGAGCCGCCGCCTGAGCATCGCCCCCGCCACGGGCAACCAAAATGCGTTGGTGATCGTGATGTCCGCCCGCGGCAATCGACGCGCCACCCCCACGCAATACGCCATGTCCTTCAACAACGACCAGCCGATCCAACGCGATTGGCGAAATCCGCCCCGCCGGATGATGCGAATCCCGTTCACCACCGACTCGGCGGGCAGGTCGCCGTAGGACCGGCTCAGGCATATGACCGTGTGCCCCTGGGCGGCCCATACCTTGGCCACCCCAAGCCAGCGGTACTCGATCGCGCCGCACGGTGCCGGAGGCACGGAGAAAAACGGACCGGTGACAATGGTTATACGCACGGTTTGCTCCACTCGCTGCCATTGCCTATCATCACCATTTTCAGCAAATGGTCCAGCGGCTATTGTTCAATGTTCTTCAGAATAGAATACATGACAGCATCCATTTTTGCTCGACCCTCATGAGGAAACATCTGCGCGTCGATTTTTTCCCCACTCGTCGATGACGCGATTTCTTGTCTTTTCTTCCTCCGATTGTAATAGAGGATATTTTTTTACCGAAACATATGAGGAACTTCCATGACGATATTTAATCGGACGATCGCGGCCGTTCAGCGATTTCTGAAAAAACGGAATTTTGTGATTAGTCGTTTGCCGATTCCGCCGCGTCAACCTTTAAATATCATACCTCTTCTCGTGGAGCGGATTGAGGTGAACGAGGACGATTTTTGTGTGGTGCAAATAGGCGCAAACGATGGTTGCCACTCCGATCCGATCTATCCCCTGTTGCGAACTCATCGTTGGCGGGCCATCCTGGTGGAACCCCAACCGGATATGTTTGAGCGATTGTGCCGTCTTCATGCAGATCGGCCCAACACCCATCTTGAGAATTGCGCCATCGCATCCACGGATGGCTCCATGACTTTGTATCGTTTCAAGGCCGACCCGCGGGTGCCGCCGCATCTTCACGGCATGGCGAGCTTTGATCGGCAAATGCTGATGCGGCAAGTCAAACACCACCCCGGAATTCAACAATTTATCGTTCCGATCAACGTACCGACACAAACCGTTTTCACCCTCCTGACAAAACATCACATTGACAATATTCATCTGTTGCAGGTTGACGTGGAGGGATTTGACTTCCAGATATTGCGCATGACCTTTGAATCGGGTGTCTTTCCCTGCATCATCCAATTTGAAAGTTGGCACCTTCAACCAGCCGAAAAGGAAGATTGCGCGGAACTGCTCACCCGGCACAATTATCATTTCGTCACCGTCGGGCGGGACACCGTCGCTGCGTTGAAATCCGTATTACCTCAATAGCCGCCGGTTCGGCATATCGGAGAATCGTCTTGTTTCGACACCGTTTGCCGGCGCTGCTTGGTCTGTGCATCCTGCTCCTGCTGGGGCTGCGGTTGAGCTATGAGATCGCTTTCGACAGGTTTCATGTCCACCGCCGGGCCGTGACGCCCTGGACTGAAATCTATCAGGGCGTCAGCTATCTCAGCAAGCGGTTGCCGGATGATCCCGAAGGTCGCGGCATGATGCACCTGATCCGCGTCGATCTGAACGTGCCTGGCACCGGGGTCTATGTTCGTCCCTATTTCCAGACGGAGGCCGATCCCCAGGCCGGTTTTTACCATCTGGAATATCCCTGGCAGTTCGCGAAGCGGGAACATCTGGCGGTGACGGTCAACGGCACCTATTTCTCGCCGCTTCAGCCGGCGTTTGCGTTGCCCGGCCCCTTGCGAAAGCTGTGTTTTTACGGAGGCCTGGCCAGCCAGTCCGGCCCCCTGGTGATCGATCATCATGTGGTCGGTGACAAGGGGCACGGCGTGTTCATCTGGCTGGACGATGATCTGACGCCCCATATGCGGAATCACAGTTGGCGGCAAAATCTCAAAGACCTGGAAATCGGCAGGTTCGCCTTCACCAACTGGTATCCCATGGTGCAGGACGGGCAACTCGGCACCGGGGCCGTGCCGGTTAAAATCAGTCAGCTTCACGCCCGCACCGCGCTGGGCATTGATACCGACAAGCGGCTGCTCTACCTGGCCGGTTTTGAACGCGCGTCCTATCTGATGGTCGCCCGACAGTTGATGCTGGAAGGCGTGCGCGACGCCATCACTTTTGACGGCGGCGGCTCGTCCTGTCTGACCATCGGCGAGGAGGCGCGCCACATTCAGCCGGGTACCGTTCTCGGCGGTTTGCGCCCCGTGGGAACGATGGTGGGAATCCGCGCCAACCCGTTGCCGTGAAACCCGGGGGAAAGTCGGAAGTGGGAAGTGGGGGAAAGTGGGAAGTCGGAAGTCGGAAGTAAGGCAACGTCACAACATCGTGGGTAGTTCACTTCCCACTTCCGCCTTCCGACTTCCTACTTTCTTTCGCCTTCCGCCTCACTCCGTATCGCCGTCGGGGGCAACGTCGTCGTCGTCATCGTCCGAACTCTGATTGTTCTTATCCACGCCCAGCAGGATGTGCAACCGGCGAATCGTCAGGCCGTCCGCGCCGAGTTTGCCCTCGGCTTTCCACTTCCACAGCGCCGTCACGATCGGGCCGTCCACGTTGTCGTAACCCGATGATCGCAGCTTCTCCACGTTGTCCACGATGCCCTTGTCGCTGAAATGCACACGGAAGATCGGATCGTGCGGGATCGCGGTCAGCACCGCGACGACCGAGTAGCGCGCCCGAATCGTCTTGATCGAAACGCCCTGAATGCTGACCACCGCGCCGGGATGAATCTCCGCCGAGGCGATCTCGCTCACCGGCTCGCTCTCAAAGTCGCCTTTCGCCGCGACCGTCGGGTTGGGTTTGTCCGTCCGCTTCGGTATCGCCGCCGGTTGTTGTTGCGTCGCCTGGGAAGGTTGTTGCGGTTGCGTCGGGTTCCGCGCGTCCGTCGTCGTCGCCGTCTGTTGCTGCGCCGGCGGCACGGGCTTGGGCGTCTGCTCCGTCTTGTCCGAATCCGCCTCGCCCTTGTCAAACGTCTTGTCGATCTTGCCCGGCTCGGTCGTCGGATGGCTCGACGACCGATCCTGTCCGGGTAATGTCGGCCGATCACTGTCCAACGCCAGTATGTCCAGCGATTGCGGCGACAACCGCCCCGGTTTCACCTCCGGCTTCTGCGAATCGGTCGGCTTCTCATTTTGCGGCTGCGTCACTTCGACCGGCTTGGCCGCGGCCAACATCGGCGGGGTCATCGGCTGGTCCGGACTGGGTCGTACCGCCTGCGCCGGCGGGGTCGGCGCGGGGCGAATCGGGTCGGTCGTGTTCGGTCGCGCCACCGCCGGCGGCGTCGGATCGACCGGCGTGCGCTGCGCCGCGCGGTCCGGGTCCACGTCCTTCTGTATCGCCGGTTGCTCCACCCGCGATTGACGCGCCAGCAATTTCTCCGCATCGTCCCACGTCACCAGCCGCATCACCGATGCCGTCGATGGGTCCAATTGACCGACCCTCATCCGGTCGCGCTTCGCCCGCTGTCGCCTGGCCTGTTCCTCGTCCTTCGGTTCCTGTTCGTCCGGCGACTTGCTCTTGTCGATTTTCAATCGCAGCGCATCGCCCGACGACGAGCCGATCATCCATCCGCGCATCGGCCGCGCCGCCGTCAGGTGAACCAACACCGCCAGCACCAGCGCGATCAGCAAAGGCCAGTTGTTCTGACGTTCGGACATAACTTACTTCTCCGCCGGAACAGCCGGCGGCAAAGGCGGCTTCACGGCCAGGTTGAACTCGGCGAATCCGCTGCGCCGCAGCAAATCCGTCAGCGAGATCAACTGCATCACGCGATCCACATTCGACGGCGCGTCCTCCACCGCCACCAGCACCTTCTTCTTCCCGTGATCCGTCATCCCCCCCAGCTTGTCGTTCAGCTCTTTCATGCTGATCGGCTTCTCATTCAGATACAACGCGCCGCGACGGTCCAGCGTGATGCCGATGACATCCGCCTTCTCCGACTTCGCCCCGGTCGTGACCGTCGGCAGACTCACCGGCAGAATGTTCGTCTTCGACAGCAACAACTGGCTGTAAATGAAAAACGTCAGCAGCAGAAAAATGACATCCAGCAGCGGCGTCATCTCCAGCCGCGCCTCATTGGTCGATCTGCGGAATATGTTGGACATAGCCCTATATTCTACCGCGCTTGAATGAGGCAAGCGTCGGATGGGGGATAAGGGTGCGGGGGATAGGGGTGCATGACGGCTGGCGCACCTGTTCGATGGCGGTTCCGTCAATCACAACATTTCCACACAAGCAACGCTCGCGGAAGTCCGAAAAGGAAGACAACATTTAAATTAAAAGTTGATTCATTCTCCTTCGTGTCCGTCGTGTCCTCCGTGTTTGTTTTCCAGGGAAAAACAGACGAGACATGAACGAATTCAAACCCCCGCGTGGCGCGTCATGCACCCGGGGGATAGGGGGATAGCAGGGCAAACGCAAGTAGGTGGTTTAACGGGCGATAGTTTGCGGTTGGCCAAGAAGATGAAGTCATCGTCTTTGCTGACGACAATGCGTTCATCTCGTTCGGCACACGACCAGATGGCCGCGTCGTTCGCTTCATCCAGCTCCAGTTCGAGGACATGCAGACAATCGTGGCCGCGATGCCGCAGGTGTTCGGCCAGTTGCAGCGGCAGTTGATTGTCGATCAGAAATTTCATGCGGTTCTGAGGACGATGTGATCGGTTTGTTGCGCGGCATAAGCAATGGAGGCGAGGATGTCGTCACGGTCGAGAAAGGCGTAATCGCGCAGGATTTCATCGAAGGAAGCGCCGGCGCTGAGCAGATCAAGGATGTCGGTGACACGGATACGCTTGCCGCGGATGCACGGTTTGCCGCCGCACTTGCCGGGTTCAATGGTGATTCGGGATAGCAGGTCGCTGCTCATGCGGACATTATAGCGGGAGAATCACGCCGCCGGGCGGGAACGGGGTTGTCCAAACATCGTCATCAATCCAGTCGGAACGCGACGATGTAAGCGGTCAGTTTGTCGCCGGGGGCTTGTCCGGGGGCGGGGGTTTGTTCCATCGCGTGGATCATCACGCGGACTTGTCCGAGTCGGGTCTGCTGACTGTATTGCAGGGTGGTGGAACTCGAACCATCCTGATCGGGGCCGACATCATCAATGGCCATCTGGATGTGTGTCGCGGCGGGGTTGGCTTCGGTGGCATCGCGTTGTGCCGTGACGGAAAACTTTGCGGAGATCGTGGGCCGCGCTATCACTCCTTGCGCGTTCGGCGTTTTCGCGGACACCGCGAGCGTACCGTTGCTCTGGGCCTTGCCCATGTTCAACATACGCTGGTCGATCAGCGTGAACACCCGGCATTCGCCGGCCTGTTTGAGGGAGGCGAAAACGTCCAGCGGGATTTTCGCGCCGCCGGCCAGTTGCTCAGCGTCCAGCAGGCTCAACTTGTCGGGGGTGAGTTCCAGTTTGTAAACCACGGCCCGCAGACGCATGTCCGTTGTGCGGGGCGTTACATTCGGCGGCACACTCGGCCCTGCCGGTTCATTTTTGGCTGTTTGCCCGAAACTCATCAGTGCCGCGATGACCACCACGATAACCATTGCGAGATTCCACTTTGACATGCCCGCCCCTTTCGGAAAAAAGTAGATGCGACCGCAGGAAGCAGCGGCCATTGTCCATCATGGAGCGCGGGAACGCCAGAGGAATTTTGTTTATGTGAATTTTGTTTATGGCGGGACTGGTTTTCAGATTGCACATCGAACATCGCGGATCGCGCATTGCCTTCACGCGGCGGGGCGGTGGTCGAAGGCGACGGCGAGGTGGTAGCCATTATGGCCGTGATCGCAGCGGACGATGTGTCCGAGCAGATCGACGCCTCGTTGTGCGCCGCGTGGGGGGAAGAAGATGGCGACCGGTTCGTTGGGTTCGAGGGGCAGGTCGCAGTGTGCGGACAGCCCGCCGTCGGACAGGTCGTTGAGTTGGACGCAGCAGATGGGCTGTCGATAGCAGTCGAGTGTGTGGGCGCGGCGCATCATGGTGACGCGGCCGGACATGATGTAGCGACGTGAGCCGCGACGTTCAAAGGGATAAGAACCCGGGGCGTCGCTCGCCCCCGGAAAAGACTCGCTCTGCCCCGGCTTGAAACTTCCGGGGCCTGGGGTTTTACTTCCGGGGGTGGCGGGGTCACTTAAGTGACCCCGCCGGGGATCGCAGTGGACAAGTGACGTTTGCATCGCCATCATGCTCCGAAAAGGAATGATGAACCTTGTGAACATCGACGGAATAACCGTTACGGTTTACCCGGCTTACCCATCGGGAATAAAAAATTGCATACCCCCGGAAGTAAAAAATTGACGCGGAACAACCTAACGGCGCGGCCCGGAACGGTTTATCTGGTGGGGGCCGGGCCGGGCGATCCGAAACTGCTGACCATCGCGGGACTTGAAGCGTTGCGTCGGGCGGAGGTGCTGGTGTTCGATGCGCTGGCCAACCCGGTGTTACTGGACCTGGCGCCCCCGCGAGCGTTGCGGATTGACGCGGGCAAACGGGCGAAGCAGCACACGCTGACGCAGGATCAGACGCAGCAACTGCTGGCCGAGCATGCGCTGGCGGGGCGGACGGTGGTGCGATTGAAAGGGGGCGATCCCTATGTGTTCGGGCGCGGTTCGGAAGAGGCGATTTATCTGCACGAGCGCGGCGTGCCGGTGGTGGTGATACCGGGCATCACCGCGGCCATCGCCGCGCCGGCATATGCGGGCATCCCCGTGACGCATCGACAGATCGCCACCACCTGCACGCTGGTGACCGGACATGAAGACCCGACCAAGGACGAGGGACAGGTGGAGTTCGGCCCGCTGGCGCAACTGGCCAAGCGCGGAGGAACGTTGTGCTTTTACATGGGCATGAGCCGGCTGAATGCGATCGCGGCGGGATTGATGGGCGAGGGATTGTCGGGTGACACGCCGGCCGCGGTGATTCAGTGGGGCACACGGGACAAGCAGCGTTGCGTTCGCGGATCGCTGTCGCGGTTGCATGACAAGGCGACGGCGGGGGGACTGGGCGCGCCGGCGATCATCATCGTGGGACAGGTGGCGGGGATCGACGACGCGGCGTTGAACTGGTTCATGCGGAGGCCGCTGTTCGGGCGGACGATTGTGGTGACGCGCACGCGGCAACAAGCATCGGAATTGCGGGAGCGGTTGGAAGCATTGGGCGCGCACGTGATCGAAACGCCCACCATCGCGTTGGAACAGCCGACGTCCGAACAGTGGGCCGGTGTGCTGGACGCGGTGCGAAACGTGCGCGATTATGCGTGGCTGATACTGACTTCGATCAACGGCGTGGAGGGATTGCGGCGGGCGCTGGCGGAATTGAAAGTCGATGCGCGTGCGCTGGCGGGTGTGAAGATCGCGGCGATCGGCGAGGCGACGGCGGCGGCGATGCGGGAACAACTGGGCATCAAGGCGGACTTGGTGCCGACGGCGTTCGTGGCTGAATCGCTGGCGGGGGAATTGCTCGCGCAGCATGATTTGAAGGGCCAACGGGTGTTGATGCTGCGCGCGGACATCGCCAGGCCGGCGCTGGTGGAGTTGCTGACGAAGGCGGGGGCGATGGTCGAAGATCGCACGATTTACCGCACGGTGGTCCCGCCCCCGGAAGGTGTGAGCGATGAATTGATGGAGGCGATGACGAACAGGCGTGTCGATTGGATCACATTCACGAGCAGTTCCACGGCGAAAAACCTGGTGGAAATGCTGGGCCCCCGGAAGAATTGGTTGACCGGCGTCAAGACGGCGAGCATCGGGCCGATCACCTCGGCGACGCTGCGCGAGTTGGGGCTGGACGTGACGATGGAGGCGGAGCGGCACGACATGGATGGACTGGTGGCGGGTTTGTTGAAAGCGGTGGAAGGCGGGGGCAATTAATTACCCCCGCCGGATTGACGGAAGGATATTGCGTCCCTACTGTTTGGTTGGGTCACGGATAACAAGCAAGCACCAAGGAGATCATGGAACATGACACATCAACTGCCGCCTCTGACTTATGGGTTTGACGCGTTGGAACCGCACATTGACGCCAAGACGATGGAGATTCATCACGACAAGCATCACGCGGCTTACGTGAACAATCTGAACAAGGCGCTGGAATCGCACCCGAACCTGGCGGGCAAGCCGATCGAGGCATTACTGCGTGAAATCAACAGCGTGCCGGAGGACATTCGCACGGCGGTGCGCAACAACGGCGGGGGTCACGCGAATCACTCGCTGTTCTGGACATTGCTGTCGGCCAAGGGCGGGGCCGCTTCCGGGGGGAAACCCAGCGGCGAACTGGCGGGCGCGATCGACAAGGCGTTCGGATCGTTCGATGCGTTCAAGGAGAAGTTCGCGGGCGCGGCGACGACGCGATTCGGTTCGGGCTGGGCGTGGCTGGTGGTCGGATCGAACGGGCAGTTGCAGGTGTATTCAACGGCCAATCAGGACTCGCCCTACATGGAAGGGCACACGCCGGTGCTGGGACTGGACGTGTGGGAACATGCGTATTACCTGAAATATCAGAATCGCCGACCGGACTACATCGCGGCGTTCTGGAACATCGTCAACTGGGAACAGGCGGGGAAAAACTACGCGGCGGCGAAGAAGTAAATCATTTTGTCAACGTGATTTGAGATCATTGACGCCCGCGCGATTGTCGCGGGCGTTTTTTCATAAAGCGGGAAGAAAATCGGCGAATTTTCTTGCGTCGCGGCTTGGCGGGGGATATATTTGGACTACGTCATCCGATTATCGGATGTTGAAGATGTCCGTGGATGACCGGGCCATGTCTTGCCGGTCGCGGTATTGAGGCGATTGGGGCCGTGGATTAACGGGCGACCGGGCGTTGGGGAAACATCACAAGAGAGCGAGAGCGGCGGGCCGCGCCGGATTCAGGCCGGAGCGTGGGCGACGTCGTCGATCTGACCGCCTTCGATGTCGGCAATCCGTACTTGGAAACCAATTACACCAGCGGGGCGTGGATCAGCATGGCCGTGAAGGAAAGCCCGGAACCCGGCACGATCACGCTGGTGGCGATCGGCGGCCTGGTGCTGCTGCGGCGTCGGCGCGCGGCGTGAATTGGACAGCCGTTTGTGAATGACCCGGACACAAGCCCATGCCGACGGCATGGGCTTTTTTTGCAAAAGAGGGCACGCCGGGATACATGGAGCAAGCGAAAGCGAGAGTCGTTTCAGGGGGTTGGGGCGTTTCCTCCGTGGGGGGCGGAGGAAGGCGTTGAGGTAAACGCGCCTTGGCGTTTTGGGGGGGCGAGAGATGCCGGGGAGGAGCTTGCGTCCATGCCTTGGTCGGGATATTTTGCGGGGCATGTCTCCATTGCTTCATCCGGTGGTGATCGCTCATCATTTGATCTGGGTGCTTTACGGGCACTGGCTGCCTAATGATCCGCGCGGGTCGGGTCGTGCGGGGTTTATTCGCCCGAGTTGTGCGAGTTGGGGGAGTCGCATTTCGGAAGAAAGCCCCGTCACGAACAACCTTCACGGGAGCAGTTGCGTGCGTTCTATGAACTGGCGACACCGCGGTTGAAGTATCCCGTGTTCTGGATGAACCCCCGGAATGAGGCATTGAGGCAAGCTGTATCGGAGCAGATCGCGCGGACCTGCGCGGCGCGGCGTTATACGGTGTGGGGTTGTGCGATTCTTCGCAATCACATTCATCTGCTCGTGCGCCGTCATCGTGATGATTCGCAGGCGATGTGGTGGAACATCGCATCGGAGACGGCGCGCGTGATTCGACAAGTCGAATCATTGCGGGTGGATCATCCCGTTTGGGGGCAGCGGCCGTACTGGATATTCAAGGATTCGCCGGACCAAGTGCGCGATTGTGTAACGTACATCGAAGGCAACCCGCGAAAGGAGGGATTGCCCGATCAGGCGCATCCGTTTGTGCGGGCATATGACGGTTGGCCACATGCAAATCGAAGGCGTTGAGGTAAACGCGCCTTGGCGTTTTTGGGGGGGGGCGAGAGATGCCGGGGAGGAGCTTGCGTCCATGCCTTTTCGCCCCCCGGAAACGCCCCCCGGAAACGCCCCCCGGAAACGCCCCCCGGAAACGCCCCCCGGCGGGCGCGGGCGGTTTCG
>Ga0172380_10003363_pt1 | contig 22106 bp, 24 predicted proteins | sample Leawe162metaG_FD_119747 | JGI IMG/M metagenome (GOLD analysis project Ga0172380, IMG submission 119747) | Leachate microbial communities from a municipal landfill in Southern Ontario, Canada - Leachate well 162 metaG | ecosystem: Engineered > Solid waste > Landfill > Unclassified | place...
ACAGCGACTGCGTGCCACAGACCGATTTACAGGCACCGTTGTGCGCGATGAACACTCTGCGCTTACTACCCGCATCTCAAATAGGGAGGATGAAGACGAGCGCGAGGGACAGGTACAACCAGCTTCTTAGAGCTGGTTTACACACCGCACAAATGGTCCTATAGTGGGGCATTATACGGCGTTTTCATATTCACACTGGCATGGCACAAGCTCCCACAACAATGGACAAAATCGTAGCGCTCGCAAAGCGTCGCGGATTTGTATTCCAGGGTTCTGACATATATGGTGGCCTTGCAGGTACCTATGACTACGGTCCACTCGGCGTTGCGCTCAATAATAATATTAAGCGCGAGTGGTGGAAGATGTTCGTCGACGGGCGTGAGGACATGTACGGACTCGACGCAGCAATTTTGATGAATGAAAAAGTGTGGGAAGCATCAGGGCACACAGGTGCAGGATTCAGCGATCCGTTGGTTGAGTGTGAGAAGTGTAAGCGACGATTCCGTGCAGATCACCTGCAGGATCGTGAAGTGTGTCCAGACTGCAAAGGCAAGCTTGGTGAAGAGCGACAGTTCAACCTCATGTTCGAAACACAGGTAGGTGCACAGGGAAATGTGCGGTCATATCTTCGTCCTGAAACAGCTCAAGGTATTTTCGTAAACTTCAAGAACGTCGTGGATTCGATGAGTCCCAAGATTCCTTTTGGAATTGCGCAGATAGGTAAGGCGTTTCGCAACGAGATTGCACCACGTGATTTTCTTTTCCGTACGCGTGAATTTGAGCAGATGGAGATTGAATACTTCATAAAGGAAGAGGACTGGGAGCGACTCTTTGAAGTGTGGCGAGAAGATATTTGGAAATGGATTGATCACCTCGGCCTCAAGCGCGAGAACATAAAGGAGTTTGATGTTCCTGCGAACGATCTTGCGCATTATAGTAAGCGCACCATCGACTTTGAATATAACTATCCAGGCAAGGGCTTCGATGAGCTTCTTGGATTTGCGTACCGTACCGACCACGACCTGAAGAGTCACATGGCCGCAAGTGGTGAGAAACTTGAATATATCGAGCCAGACGGAACACGATTCATTCCACATGTACTCGAACCATCATTTGGTGTTGGTCGTGCATTCACCGCAATTCTCTGTGAAGCATACGTCGAAGACGAGATGGGAGGAGAGACACGAACGTATTTGAGACTTCCTGCACACCTTGCACCATATCGCGCAGCAGTCTCACCGCTCCTTAAGAACAAGCCAGAACTGGTGGCTAAAGCGCGTGAAATTTTTTCGATGCTTAAAAAAGAATTTGGCAATATCGCATGGGACGATAACGGTAACATTGGTAAGCGCTATCGCCGACAGGATGAGATTGGTACGCCAGCCTGCATTACCGTCGACTTCGAAACACTTGAAGGAGAGACTGTAGATACGGTCACCGTACGCGACCGCGACACGGGCACACAAACACGCATCAAGATTGCTGATCTTTCAGCACACTTACGCGGATAACACTATGGTGAACAAATACATCACTACCACGCTTCCGTATGTAAATTCCGATCCACATATCGGCTTTGCGCTTGAGATTATTCAGGCTGATGCATTGGCGCGGTACTGGCGTCTCATAGGTCACGATGTCTTCTTTAGCACGGGCACTGACGAACACGGACAAAAGATTGCTGAGAAGGCCGACGAAAAGGGTGAACCGCGACAGACGTATGTAGATTATTACGCGAACGAGTTTAAGAAACTTGGCGGTGCATTGAGTCTTTCATACGATAACTTTATCCGTACCACGAATCCTGCACATGAAGCCGCAACACAAGAACTTTGGAAGCGCTGTAATGATGCGGGAGATATATATAAGAAGAAATTCAGCGGATTGTACTGCGTTGGTTGCGAGTCATTTAAGACTGAGTCAGATCTTGTGGAAGGGAGGTGTCCTGATCATCCAGCGACACAACTTGAGCATATTGAGGAAGAGAATTATTTCTTCCGACTTTCCAAGTATCAGCAGTATCTTGAGGAATACTTGGCAAAAGAGGCTGTAGTTGTCCCTGAGTGGCGAAGACAAGAGGCACTCACGTTTGTACAGGGTGGACTCGAAGACTTCAGTATCTCACGCGAAAAGACACGGCTCGATTGGGGCGTTCCCGTTCCTGGAGATGAGACACAGGTCATGTACGTATGGTTTGACGCCCTTACGAACTATATTTCGACCTTGGGATGGCCTGAGGATGCAGAAGGGCGCTACAAGGCATTTTGGGCTGAAGGAGAGCCATTTCAGGTCGCTGGTAAGGATCAGGTGCGGTTCCAATCGATTATGTGGCAGGCAATGCTCAAGTCGGCAGGTCTTGCACCGACTCACCGCGTTTTTTATCACGGATTCATTACGTCAGGTGGCCAGAAGATGTCCAAGTCCATCGGCAATGTCATCAGTCCGTTCGAGCTTGTAGAACGCTATGGCACTGAAGCAACGCGCTACCTTCTTCTCCGACACGTACACTCATTTGAAGATACCGATATCACCTGGGAGCGCCTCGATGAATGGTATAACGCACACCTTGCAAATGGTCTTGGCAACCTTGTGTCACGCGTCATGAAAATGGCAGAAGACAATCTCGATGCGCCAGTAGTGGTGAAAGATCAAGCGCTTGAAGAAACATTCACTGCAAAACTCGATGCATTCCGTTTTGATGAAGCATTCGAGACCGTATTTCTACACATCGGAAAAGGCGACCTACACATACAGGAAACACAGCCATTCAAGATGCTTAAGTCTGAAGATGAATCCGTGCGCGCTGAAGGGAAGGCGATAATAGAAAAACTGGTACACCATATCTACCGTATTGCTGAACATCTTGTTCCGTTCATGCCAGTGACTGCAGAAAAGATTAAAGAAGCGGTCCGTCTGAATAAGAAACCTGACACACTATTTGCGCGTCTAGACACCTAGCCTTATGGGATCTCAAAAAGGATTTCTCAATATACTGAACATTGCGCGCGAGAATGTACGAGAGAATCCCGATCTTGTGAACGCAGATACTGCAGAGATCATTGCGCGGTATCTAAAGGGTATCAAGAATGAGGCAGATGAAGTGTCTCGTGAGGCGAAGAAAGATAACGAGGTGTATCTTGTGGATGAACTTTCCGATATTGCGTGGGATTATGCAGTGCTGCTTGTTCTACTTGAAGAGCGTGGGTATATCACCAGCGTAGAAGAAGTACTCGCACATGGACTCGAGAAGTACACTGAGCGGGCACCTGCCTTTCGAGCAGGAAGTGCTGCATTATGGGAAGATATAAAGACAAAACAGAAAGAAGCTCTTGTTCAGCGTCACAACGATAAATACTCTTCATAATATATGGAATGGAAATACGTGGATGTTCACACACATATAAACCTTGCTGCATACGATACTGATCGAAGCGAGGTTGAAGCACGTACGCTTGCCGAGGGTGTGGCGCATATAAATGTGGGAACGCAACGCGACACTTCTGCCAAAGCCGTCGAGATCGCGCGTGCACATGAGGGTGTATATGCAACGATTGGGCTCCATCCAGTACACACTACGAAGTCGTACCACGATTCAAAAGAGATTGGCGAGGAAGGGAAGGGATTTATCTCGCGAGGAGAGGATTTTGATGTTGCATACTATCGAGAGCTTGGACAAGACTCTAAGGTAGTGGCGATCGGAGAGTGCGGCCTTGATTACTATCGCGTTGAAAAAGAGACAAAGGCACGGCAGGAGGAGGCTTTTCTCGCACAGATCGACCTTGCGCGTGAACTTGATAAGGCGCTCATGCTCCATATTCGTCCAAGCGACGGCAGTATGGATGCATACGAAGATGCGCTTGGAATATTGAAACAACAGCGCTTTGTCCGCGGCAATGTGCACTTCTTTGCAGGCACCTACGAAGTGGCTAAGAAATTCTGGGATGCAGGGTACACCACTTCATTCACGGGAGTGATCACTTTTGCGAGTCAGTATGACGAGGTGATACGGAATGCACCTTTGGATATGCTTCATGCAGAGACTGATGCGCCGTATGTCACCCCTAAGCCACACCGAGGGGAACGCAATGAGCCGCTTCACGTACGTTTTGTGTATGAGCGGATCGCCGAGCTTCGTGGAGAAGACCCAGAAGCGGTGCGACAACAACTCCTTGAGAACGCGAGACGAGTCTTTAAAATCGTACTATAAAAAAACCGCGGCCCAGAGGCCGCGGTTTTTTTAATCGAAGATGGAAATGAGGTACTCGTTTATCTTCCGTTGATCGACATCATAGAAGCTCTTGTTTTGGTCATGGAGGTAATCAGCAAGATCCTCACCTACGAAACGCCAGTGCCACGGTTCATACACGTAGTATTGATTGTTCTCTGGATATGACAGTACAAAGCCGTAGCGGTACGCATGCTTCAAGAGCCACGCATACGCTTCCGTGTTCTGGAATCCTGTGAGTGCTCCATTAAGGGCAGGGGTGGTGAAGTCCAGCGTGGTCCCGAGCTGGTGCTCTGAATAGCCTTGATCAGCAGAAAATGCATTTGCGCCTGAACCGTATGAGACGGTGTATGCGCCCTTAAGACTACGCTGTTCATCGAAGGAGCGATATCCAGAGAGTACCAAGAGATCTATACCATCGTCCTGTGCATCCTCAAGAAGATCCTCAAGGAATGGAAGTACTTGTGCATGGACATACTCAGGCTCCGCTTTTTTGAATATGAAATCGTCATCGATAGAGCGCACGCGTGGTGGCTGGTAGTGCTCATTGAGGAAATACACCTTTGAATATTTTTGAAGAAGTTCAGCGTCGATTTTTGAGAGTTTGTCGAGGTCACCTACGGTACCTGACAGATCGTTTATTTGATCCTCAAAATCGTCGTTGCGGTCGCGCTCATCATCGAGCTCTGCTTTCAATTCATCGTTGCGTTCTTCGGATTGTGTAAGTGCTTGTCGCGCAGCTTCAAGTTCTGAGGTGTATTTTGCAATCTCTACCTCGCGTGCAGTGACGGTACTCCGAAGATTGGTGATCTCTGCTTGTAGGGCAGGGTTACTCTTAACGAACGAGAGCACACCGTATACCGCAAGGACCGTCAAAATAAGCACGCCGAGGTAGCCTGCGTATCGGACCAGTGGCCGCGGCGTAGAATCCATATCCAACGATTCTACCACGAGACGGGCAGTTGAAAACTCCTCATTCCTATGGTACGGTAGCACCCGTTACTAGGGATAGGGTACTTTCTGTACCGTGTCCAAATAAAAGGCATAATGAAAGAATCAACAATGCCGGCAATCGAGACGAACGCGTCTGATTTCGATGAACGAAATCATTACGAGTTCGCCTTCCACGTACTTCCAACGATTGCCGAAGGGGAAGTAGAGTCTGTTTTTGACGAGATCAAAGCACATATCACCAAGGTTGGTGAGATTACCAACGAAGAAGCACCAGAGCGTATCGATCTTGCGTACTCAGTGGTTAAACACCTCGAGGGTAAGAATCGTAAGTTCGCGAGTGCATACTTTGGTTGGGTACGTTTCAAGCTATCGCCTGAAGCGCTTGGCCACCTTATGGAAGAGCTTTCGACCATCCCGTCAGTATTACGCCATCTACTTATTAAACTCACAAAGCGTGAGGAAACTCGACCATTCCGCTTCCATGAAAACCGAAAATCGGTGAAAATGGTTGAAGTAGTGAATGAAGAGGCAGTTGTCATGGCAGATGCACCTACGAAGGACGAAGAGAGTGCAGATGTATCAGACAAGGCGCTTGATGAGTCACTTGAAAAGATTACTCACGAAGAAGAAACAAAGTAGTAGGAAGTTATTGATCTAACCTACACGCGTATGTACCTCAACAAAGCAATGGTGTACGGGAATCTCACACGAGACCCTGAACTCAAGTCGCTCCCAAGCGGCATGCAAGTGTGCTCATTCTCAATCGCAACCAATCGTGTCTACAAGGACCGCGATGGCAAGCGAGCAGAGCAGACTGACTATCACAACATTGTGGTATTCGGACGGCAGGCTGAGACGAGTGCTCAGTACCTTAAGAAAGGCGCAAGCGCTTTCGTAGAAGGACGCATGCAGACGCGAAGCTGGGAGCACGAGGGAACTAAGCAGTACCGTACCGAACTTATTGCTGATCGTGTCCAATTTGGACCTCGTGCTGGAGGCACTGGCGCACCTACTGCAACCGCAGGCGCTGCAGCAAGTACTGCTGTTGATACGGGAGCTCCTTCTGCCCCTGACTACCCAGAAGAGGAGATCAATCCTGAGGACATACCGTTCTAGATCTACCATCATTTAATTTAGCTATATGGAGAAGAAAGAAAAAACAATCGTTATCGAACACTTCGACTACAAGGATGTAGTGAAGCTTAAGTCGCACATCAATCCGCACGCGCGTATGATGAGCCGAAAGCGCACTGGTCTCAATGCAAGCGAGCAGCGCTCATTTGCACAGGCTATCAAGCGCGCACGTTTCATGGCACTCGTGCCGTACGTGAGCGAGTAAGACATACAACAAAAAAACCCGCGAAGCCCGTGGCTTCGCGGGTTTTTTTGTTGTATGCGTCTCGTAGTTTTTCAAAGTACTTCTGAGACAAGGCGCGCGAGGTTATATTTTTGAACTTAGGGTCAAGTTGCTAAGCATAATTGTTCGCCTTGCTCCAATTCTGCTAAGCACTTCCTTCTTACAGAAGCAGTATACCTTTCGCACTGTCGTGCTCAAGGTCTTGCGAAGCTTCAAGTATTCGCTTCTCACCCCGACCTCGCATCATTTCGCCTCCTTGAGGTCGGCAAAATATTGCTGCGGTTCATAAAACGAGAAAAGTGTCCGCAGGGACACTTTTCTTTTCGTTTTATGCTTTTTCCATTCGTTCTGTATATTCGCCAGTTTCAGTATTAATCTTCACAATGTCACCCTCGTTGATGAACATAGGCACCATGACTTTTGCACCAGTCTCAAGAGTCACTTCTTTAAGTGCACCTGAAGACGTATTACCCTTTACTGCCTCCATAGCTTCCGTCACCTTAAGTTCAGCTTTAATAGGCATCTTAATGCCAATGATGCGCTCATCAAAGAGAATGGCGTCGATTACTGATTTTGGCTTGAGGAATCGGATCTCGTCGCCCACAATATCATCAGGAAGAGAGAATCGTTCAGCAGGCTTGCCTGGCGTAATGAACCAGTATTCACCGCGGTTTGAGTAGAGGTATTCAATCGGGCGAGTCTCAATGTCGGCCTCGTCAGCGGTATCATTCTGGTGGAAGGTTTGCTCAACGACGCGTCCAGAGATAAGGCTCTTGAGCTTGGTGATGTTTACAGGCTTGCGCTGCTGCTTACGAAATACGTGTGATGCAAGCACAACATGCGGTTCGTTGTTCCAGATTATTACCTTTTTGAGACTTATTTCGTTATATGAGAGGACTGACATGGGTTCTAGTATACTTTTCTAAACAATCGGAGCATACTACCAGTATATGTTTGGACTTACAACTCCGGATAATGCGCGTAATTTAAGCGATGAAGCGGTTTTGTCGCGCGTGCAGGCAGAGCCCTGGCTCTTCACAATCATCCTAGAACGCTATCAGGCAGCTTTTCTGCGTAAGGCAAAGAGCATCATTTTCAATGAACAGGATGCAGAAGAAGTGGTGCAAGACGCATTCACAAAAATATACATGAACGCGCATCGTTTCGAGGTTCAGGAAGGTGCAAAATTCTCCTCATGGGCATACACCATACTCGTGAACACAGCACTCACGCGCTATCAAAAGTGCGTACGAGAAGGGAAGCGCACCATGCTTCTTGACCCCGAGTATATGGAACAGCTCGGCGAGATGAAAGAACACACCGCGTTTAATCAGAACAAGGACGCGATTGAGCGCGTCTTGGTACGGCTACCAGGACATTTTGCACGAGTCCTCCGACTCCACTATCTAGAGCATTGGTCGCATAAAGACATTGCTGATGAGATAGGTGAGACCGTGGGGGCGGTAAAGGCGCGTATTCATCGCGCAAAGGCAGAGTTCCGCAAGGAGTCTGAGAACGCGCAACTTTTATAAATATCTGCTAGTTAGAAGCCGTATAAGCCATTATGAAAGCACTACAAAGAAAAATCATGCGCGGTATCTACTACGCATACATACTTCGCCTCAGCGCACTCCCTGGCGTTTGGCAGGCTTTCGTAATGCTTGGCATTATTGTTGCGCTCCGACGCTTCGTATCCATCGCTGATGTACTCCTCAATATTACAGAGGTTGAAGTGGGTATGGTCATTCCGTATCTCCTCAGTGCCGCACGCAGTACGGAGATTTGGACACTCGTCCTCCTCGGACTTTTTGTGTGGTGTCTCTACTCGCTCAAGACCAGCATATACACATCACGCTATACGTTTGCACGTAGCTAATCAGTGCTACAAAAAACGCGTGTCCCCCGAAAGGGGACACGCGTTTTTTATAGAGTCTCGTTACTATCCTGCCATCTCAACCTTCAAAGCCTTTCGTACCTGCTTCTCAAGTTCGCCAAGCAGTTTCTTGTCTGCACGGAGCGCAGTTCGTGTAGCGTCATATCCGCGACCAAGCTTTACCTCTGCACTCGCATCGCCACCAGGTGGCAGGTATGAATATGCTGCACCCGACTTCTTGATAAGTCCGTATTTCTCTCCGAGCGCAAGGAGCTCGCCTTCGCGACTGATTCCTTCGTTATAGATAAGATCAAATTCTGTTGCCTTGAATGGTGCAGCAACCTTGTTCTTCACGACCTTCACGCGGTGACGTCCACCGACGACCTCCTCACCCTTCTTAATCTGTGCGATGCGGCGAATGTCGAGGCGTACTGAGGTGTAGAATTTGAGCGCCTTTCCTCCAGGGGTGGTCTCTGGATTGCCAAACATCACGCCAATTTGCATGCGAATCTGGTTGATGAATATGACAACGGTCTTCGACTTTGCAACGATTGAAGTGAGTTTGCGGAGTGCCTGTGACATGAGACGTGCCTGCTTACCCATGTGTTGCTGACCCATCTCACCCTCAATCTCGTCGCGTGGGGTGAGCGCTGCGACTGAGTCGATAACAATGACGTCGAGTTTTCCTGAACGTACCAAAGATTCAACGATCTCCAGTGCTTGCTCTCCTGTATCAGGTTGTGAGATCAAGAGTTCGTCGAGCTTCACACCAAGATTTTGGGCGTATTGAGGGTCCATCGCATGTTCGGCATCGATGAATGCGCAGATACCGCCAGCTTTCTGTGCTTCTGCCACTGCGTGGAGGGAGAGTGTGGTCTTGCCTGAAGACTCAGGGCCAAAAATCTCAAGGATGCGTCCGCGAGGGTATCCGCCAATGCCAAGCGCGTCGTCGAGTCCAATTGAGCCAGAAGGTATGACATCAACATCAACCTTGCGCGTGTTGCCCAGGGTCATGATTGAATCATCACCAAACTTTGTTTTGATACTGCGAATGGTCTCTGCAATATCGCCAACACCACGCGCTTCGGTAGCATCATCTGGTGTTTGCTGCTTCTTCTTTTTCGGTTTTGCCATGGTATGTATACGTAAAAACACCCTCCAATAATGGTCTTATTCTAGCACGGTCGATGATGACAATTCCGTGGGGACAAAGATGTATTCACGCGAAATAGTAGTCCGTCGTCCAAAGCGATCGTAGGCCTCAAGCGTTGTTATGCTGTAGCCCTTCTCCAGTACCAGTTGCTCAGAGAACAGACCGTCTTTATCGGTCGTAATTTCCCGTCCGTTCAAGGTCAACTTAACAATATTATAGGCGGTACCGTGAAGCGTGATAGTGCGTTCAGTATGCACAACCGTGTCAGCTCCTTCGAGGGTGATGACAGGACCGTTGAGGAAGCTTCGTGCCTGAAAAAGCACATAGCCAATAATGAAGCTCGAGAGGAGAAGGATGCTTACAGTCTTGAGTACAAAGCCGAGGGTGAAGCGCGGGGGTCGATGCATTGAGGGATTATACCTCGTCAGAAGAGTCGCCTCCACCAAGCACCATACGAGGCTTAGAACCGTCTGCGGGACCTACAACACCACGTTCTTCGAGCATATCGATAAGGCGTGCCGCACGTGAGTATCCAAGGCGGAGCTTGCGCTGAAGGAATGACGTAGAAATCTTGCCAGCATCAAGCGCAATCATGCGTGCCTCTTCATACATCTCATCGTCCGCATCATCATCCGACACATCGCTTGCAAAGATGGCGTTTGGATCTGCCTTGTCACCCGAAGGATCAAGATTGATGGTATCAAGTGACTGCGCATCCTGATCCTTAAGGTAGGAGACGACACGCTTCACCTCATCTTCCGTGACGAATGCAGACTGCAAACGGCGTGGTTTATTGCCTTCAGGGGAGAGTACGAGCATGTCACCGCGACCAAGAAGTTTTTCTGCACCTGCCTGATCAAGAATAGTTCGTGAGTCAATCTGGGAAGCGACCTGAAGCGCAATACGTGTCGGGATGTTTGCCTTAATAGTACCCGTGATGACGTTTACCGATGGACGCTGCGTTGAAAGGATAAGGTGAATACCCGCAGCGCGACTCTTTTGCGCGAGACGCACGATGCACGACTCAAGTTCCTTAGGGTAGATACTCATAAGGTCTGCAAGCTCATCGATCATAATCACAATGTAGGGAAGTGGTTCAGGGACACCTGACGCATCCTCAGGAAGTGAGCCTGCAGCCTCAAACTTTGCCTTGGCAGGACGGTACACTTTCTCATGGTACGAGGAAATGTTCTGGACTTTGTGGTCGCGCAGCGTTTCGAGACGTCGCTCCATTTCCTTAATTGCCCACTTCAACGCAAGGATAACTTTCTTGGAATCGGTAATAACAGGGGTGAGCAGGTGGGGGATGCCGTTATAAAGGGTGAGCTCAACAAGCTTTGGGTCCACGAGCACAAAGCGAAGCTGTTCAGGAGAGTTACGGAAGAGAAGCGAGATAATGATGTTGTGAATCGCCACTGACTTTCCTGACCCTGTGGTACCAGCAATAAGTCCGTGTGGCATGCGCGCGATGTCTGCAAAGAGGGGATTTCCGGTGATGTCCTTTCCGAGTACGGTGAGGAGCGGCTTTGGTGAATCGGTATATTCAGGGGATGCAAAAAGAGTCGCAAGACCGATGACTTGTCGGTGCTTATTAGGCACTTCGATACCCACGAGCGATTTTCCAGGGATTGGTGCCTCGATGCGGATAGGGCTCGCTGCGAGCGCATACTCAAGGTTAGTCTGGAGACTCACAATCTTCTCAAGCTTTACACCCTCCGCAGGCTTAATCGCATACTGGGTAAAAGAAGGACTTGTCGTCACCTGATCGATTTCAACATCGATATTGAATTTCTTAAGCGTACGCTTAATGGTGATGGTGTTTGCCTTCACATCGCCGACGTCTGGCTTGCCTTTATCCTTTTGGAGAAGCGAAAGGGGAGGAGGTGCATAGGTACCCGTGAAGCTCGAGACCACAAACTCGGTGCCAGTCGCCTTGTTCATAATGCGCGATGCAAGAGACTTTTTCTTAGGCTCGTCATCGGCTTCTTTTGTATCCTCTCCAGAGTCACCATCATCTCCTTCAAGCGGTGCTGTTGCTGCTGCCACAATCGGTTCGAGCGCTTCAAGTTCAGCAAGCTCCTCCTCTTCCTCGACGCTCCGCTTAAAGAGGTGAATGATATTCGTGTTGAAGGTAAGGAAGATTCCGACAAGCACGAGTGCAAAAAGCATGATGCCTGCCACAAGGTCACCAAAGAGTGCCATGAATGGGTAAAGGACTACGGCACCCACTGCTCCGCCGTGCTCATTAAGTATGAGGTGCATTGAGCCAAGGAGCGCAAGGAAGAGCATCGAAATACCGATGAGTTTGGAGATACTTACTTGTTCGTCATCGCGAGGCTTCAAGAAAGCGTACACCAAAAGCCCACACACAATAGGGGCAAGGAAGAAGCCATACCCAAAGAGGTAGTAGAGTGCACCGTGTGTCTTGTCTCCTGCAATACCCGCATAGCCGAGGGAGGAGAAGAGGAAGAAGATTGCAAGTACCACAAAGAAGATGGCAGCAATCGCCTGCTTTGTATGCGGTTCTATGTCATCAAAAAATGAACGTGATGGGGGCGGTAATGACTTCTTTCTGCGTGCCATAGGTAAAAGAATTGAATAGCGTGTGCCCACATCATACCACGCTGTAGATGAGCCATTTTTGTGGATTACTGGAAAACGCCAGAATATCGCGAGCGTTAGCTCGCGGATGAATGGCGATAATACAAAATGTGTCGGCGGAGGCCGACTCTCTGTCCAGCAAAAACGCCCTGGTTCATTCGTCTAACGCCCTACCGGGTCAGACGAATGACGTTCTTACGCACCAGTAAAAGAAGAAGGTAATGTCTGATACAGACACCTTCCCAAAAGACACAAAATGCCCTATACTTGTCTCTAACAAAAGTTCCCCTTATAAGAGACATATTGAGGACATCATGGAAATCAAAGAGACAGATGCACGCGCATCGGGCGATTCAGTAATGCTCCAAGACGCAGAGTATTACAAATATATTTTTAAAAAGACAGAGAAAATATGTCTAGCAGTCTTTTATATATTGCGGACAGATTCAGATACAGAACACAAGGACAGTGTTGTATCAGACCTTGAAGACGCGTCTCGGACACTTCTCGACACTGCGCTTGTATCCCTTGATACGCCAAAGACATCGCTTGATGCGGTCATGCGCGAACTTCGCTTTGCACTTGTTGCGCTTGAGTCATACCTCCGTATTGCCCATGTCTCACGTCATTTGAGCGCCCAGCACCTTGAGGTGTTTGTGCGTGAAATTGCATCACTCCAGCGAGGACTCCGTGCATATACTGACCGTGGATCAGTAAACCCATTTGATGCCACAGAAAGTGAGCCGTTGCGTGAGCGAAAGGTGGTCCGTCCTGCTACTTTAGGAACACTCCCGCGCCCAATTACTCAGGCTGTTGCAGGTGAGCGTTCACGAAAGGACAGAATAATCGACATCTTGAAAGACAAGGGTTCTGCGACAATAAAAGACATTACCGATGTTGTAACAGACTGTAGCGAAAAGACAGTACAGCGAGAACTCATTGCGCTTATAAAGGACGGTAAAGTACATCGAGAAGGTGAGCGTCGATGGTCTAAATACACTGTTTTATAGGTTCATCTTGTCTCTTTATTTGGGACATTTTAAGTCCCTTTACGCGTCTTAATAAGACATCTTCTGCACCCAGGTTAAAAGACTCAAACAGACACCACTGCGCATAGTTTTAGGACAGAAAAGCGAGGTATTTGACCATATATATAAATTATTGTGCTTTGCAAATTGAGCTATGTATAGGGGTAAGAGCTTCATATACAGGTCGTCTTAGTGTGTAGACACGGAGGTGCATTTTATTGACTTTACACTCTATAAAACGTATTCTCTTCCGAGCTATCTTGTGAGGAAAATATGTGCAGTTATGCACATTTTCTACACAGAAATCGGAGTATACATACTACTGTGTGCTGTATACTGTGGTAACGCGCTTCACGCGCTCTTTTTTGAAGACATTTTGTCAGGGAGAGGGAGTGTGTGTCGCGGGGTATTAGTTCGTTGAAAATTGAATACATGAGTGCGCAGATGCGCACCGAATAACGTTTACGTAAAAACGTAATTTTCCGATTCTCTTTTCCTGTCCTGGTTAGTTAATGAACGCATGACAGATATTGTATTGTAGCTAGCCTGTACGTATGGGGGTCGACCCAACACATGCGTACAGAATAGTGAATTGGTGAGCGGTCCGTTAATGGATCGTTCGCAAATAAGAATTAATTCTTATTATTAGTTAATAGTTATAAGTTACGGGCGCAAGCCCACACTTATTAGTATTCTTATATGAATATTGCAGCAAATACTGTTGCTTCAAAGCTCTTCGTAGCTTTTGTAGCAGTGGCTATGCTTTTCACTGTTGCAGCGCCTGCAAAGGCAGCAACTGTTGAGGAGCTTCAGGCACAAATCGCAGCGCTTATGGCGCAGATCTCAAGCCTTTCAGGCGGATCATCTGCTCCAACAGCAGGGTGTATGTTCACACGTGCACTCACAACTGGTTCTACAGGCGCAGACGTAACGTGCCTTCAGAACTACCTTATTGGCGGAGGCTTTGGTATCTCTGCAGGAGCAACTGGTTACTTCGGTTCCCAGACTGCATCAGCAGTAGCATCATGGCAGGCAGCTAACGGCGTTACGCCAGCAGCGGGTTACTTTGGTCCTGTATCACAGGCTAAGTACAACGCTCTTATGGCTGACGGCGGCTCAACTCCAGGTACTGACGATTCAGATGATAACGATTCATCTGACCTTCAGGGTGAAGCTGATCTCGATTCAGTCGAGCTCTCTTCAGCTGACAAGGATGAAGTTGAGGAAGGTTCTGAGGATGCAGAAATCGCTGAGCTCAAGATCGAGTTCAGTAACGGTGATGCAGAAATCTCTCGCCTTGACGTCTCAATCTCAAGTACATCAGTAGACTCATGGGACGTTCTCGAAGAGGTTTCTCTTTGGGTAGACGGCGATGAGGTTGCTCGTATGAACGCTGACGATGAGGATGATTACCTCGATGAAGATGATGGTACTCTCCGTTTCTCAGGCCTCGACATCGTGGCTCGTGAAGATGAGGAGCTCACTATCGTAATCGCGGCAACTATCCAGAACAACATCGACTCTGATGACATGGGTACTTTCGAAGTTACTGTTGACTCACTCCGTTTCTTTGATGCGGATGGTGTAGCAACAACTGAGAATGCTACTGGTGATCTTGGTGCTGATGGTGCTGTAGAGTTTACTCTTGAGGAGGCTGGTTTCGAGGATGAAATTCTCGTTAAGTCTTCTTCAGAAGACCCTGACGCTACTACTCTTAAGGTAGAAGACGACAGCAAGTCTGACTGGCTTACTGTGTTCATGTTTGATCTCGATACTGATGATTCAATCAACGATATCGAACTTAACACTGTAGAAGTTACACTCGTTCTCTCAGCTGCTTACAACACTGTTGTAGATGATGCAGAACTTGTTATCGATGGTACTACCATTGACGACTTCGATGTATCTTCTACTACTGCTACTACGGTTACTCTTACCTTCGATGTTGACGGAGACGTCACCGTTGATGCGGGTGATCGTGTAGATGCTGAGCTCAAGCTCCGCTTCAAGGCGTTGGCTGCTGAAGGTACAACAGTTAAGGCTTCTGTATCAGGTGCTGGCGCTGTTGAAGGCGAAGGTGCTGATGATGTAGAGAGCACTGGTAGCGCGATAGGTAAAGAGCATACGCTCCGCTCATCAGGTCTCGTATTGGAACTTGACTCAGTTGACTCTTCTGAGAAGACTAAGACAATTTCTAACACCAGCTATGATTACGGTGTTTTCACCTACAAGTTTGATGTCACCGCATTTGAGGGAGACTTCTACCTAGATGAAGACGCTTCTACAATCGACTTTGATCTTAATGTGAACGGAGTAGCTTCTACAACTGGCTACACTGCAACCCTTAAGATCACTGGTGCTGAAGATGCTAGTACATCTGACTTCGTTCTAAACGAAGGAGAGACAGCAAGCTTCACTCTTACTATTGAGACCAATACTGGTCACTCTGGTGAGGCACAGGTTATTGTAAACTCTCTAGCATATTCAGTAGCCGATGACGGCACTGAAGAGGCTACAGTAGCAGCATCTCCTGCTGACGAATGGGAATCAGACAAGCTCATCCTTAACTAAATTAGGGATAAGTTCCTGGTTAGTTAAAGTCTAACCAGACACAGAAAAACCCCGCTTCGGCGGGGTTTTTCTGTGGTCAAAACAATAACATCCCCGACATTGTGTGTCGGGGATTTTATTGTTTTGGCCCTACTCTATAGTAGAATGTATCTATGAAAAAACGATTTTTGTATGCTGCTGCATTACTTGCATTCTGCACAGTGGTGCCTGCTAATGCACATGCATATTTGACGACCGCGCAGGCAGCTGAACTTACTGAAGACGGAAAAGGAATACTCTATACCGTTACCTATGATTTTGGGACGGAAAAGTACGATCTCTATCTACCAATCCTTCCTGTGCGTACGGAGCGCCTCAATGAACTTTCGTATAAATTTGTTGATGAAATCGAAAATGAGACATACAAATCAGGCGAATCAATCGGTGTTGTCACAAGTAATGCGCAGATTAAAAATGGTACGTACTTCATTCCAAAAGGAGAGGCACGCCGGCTGACACTCATGGTGTTGCTCGTCTTACCTCCTGAGCCGATTGATTCAACTGTCGACCTTGCTCTCCAAGTTACCGGATTGCCATTTAAAATGGTTTCAAAGACTAAGAAAGTTGACGCACACCTCAATCCATCAGAGCTTCAGTACTATCGAACACCCGCGGTTTCTTTTCAGTAGAGGGTAATTTCATAGAGAGTAAGTACTGTTTACTCGAAACTGAATTCAGCAATTTTTAATGAGACCTGATTGCGTCTACTGTAAAAATTTAAGATACGTCAAATAAAACATGATATCATTTTGTTATGGTAAGCATGGGTTCACATTTAGGAAAGGTGCTCACGAATGATGAGAATCTTGAAATTAACCTTCAAGGCTGGGAGTCACATCTGGATACAATCTCCAACCCTAAAGGCTCAGACACAAATATAGCGAGATATTTTGTCCGATTGGATGTGGTGGCAACAAAATACACTCTTTATATACCAGTTTCGATTGCGTCGGGAAGGGTGTCGACAGGTTTCGTATATCAGATTGAAGGTACAGGTGAGGCTATTGCATCCGCAACGATTGCTTCGCAAGGTAAAGACACTACGCGAGTGACATTTGGTTCGATTGAGTATTGTAAGATTCCTCCAGGAAAGATTGCATCTTTTAAAATAATAACCAAAGTGAAAGGGAAGCGCCCAAAGAAGTATAAGTTTGTATTGAGTCGAATTAACTACAAGCTAAATCCGAACGATTCTCGCTACAAGAGAGTGCTTACAGAGATAAGTACTGATTTCATACAACTTCGTAGGGATTCGTAATGGATTCTTCTAGGTGTCCATAAGGAATCATTTGCTATACTAACCTCAATGTTCAACCGTACCTTCTATCGTTTCCTCTTTGGATTCATGGCGATCATTGCGTCAACGCTGTTCATGATCTTGATCGTGGGGGCGGGTGTGTAGGGATATTGGAAAGTACATGTAGGGAATATGATAGTATTTGCATACATATGCGTATCACCGATCAATACTTTTGGAATATAATCTTTCTTGGATTCTTTGGCTGTCTCGTTTTGCTTGGAACGATCATACTGGAAGGGGAAGCGATTAAGTCATACGATTCACTCACACTCATAGACTTTACGCTCATTACGCTTGCGACCTGGCGCTGTATTCGCCTCGTTGTGTACGACAAGATATTTGCATTCTTCCGCGAGCAGTTCTATGACCCGACGGAATATAAAGGCAAGGTAGTGCTGGTAAAGCCAGAAGGCGGTCCGCGCCGTACGCTTGCAGACCTTGTGACCTGCCCATGGTGCATCGGCGTATGGATGGCTGCGATGGTCTCGTTCTTCTACCTCCTTACGCCATACGCATTCTTCCCGGTACTTCTCCTCGCACTCTCTTCTGTCGCTACATTCCTTCAACTCCTCTCAAACATGATTGGCTGGCGCGCAGAGCAACTCAAGAACGAAACGGAGCTGCGGTAGTTTCTCACTTAGGACTGAAAAGCAGGATATGTTTATTGACACTCCTGTGAATAAGAGGTATTTTTGCGGTCCCACAACTGCAGGAGGAATTAGAGATGCGCGAGCAAACCCTTGCCCTCATCAAGCCCGACGGCGTGATGAAGGGGGTGGTTGAAGCCATCAAGCAGCGTTACCGCGAAGGCGGACTAAAGATTGTCCGCGAGCGGACGCATGTCATGGACCTCTTTAGTGTCCGTGAGTTCTACCAAGAGCATACGGGTAAGTTCTTTTTCGAAGGCCTGGTGCTCTCAATGGCGTCGGGACCGAGCGTGGCGATTGTGCTCGAAGGCGAAGATGCTATCAGCAAGGTTCGTGCGCTCAATGGCGCAACGGACCCCGCGAAGGCCGAGCCCGGCACGATTCGTCACGATTTCCGTAGCGCGGGCGGGCCGTTCAACACGGTCCACGGCTCCGACAGTTCGGAGGCTGTCATCCGCGAGATCCAGATTGCTTTCGGTGGCGCGATGTAACCATCACGCAATTCTTCTTCAGCCGCAGGGTTTACCCCGCGGCTGATTTTTATATAGAATATGCACATTCGTGCCGCCTTTCCTTTTTTAGACATTCTGGTATAGTGTGCGGCAAGCAGGCTCAAGACAGCTGGTGTGTCGCCGGAAAGGGCAACACCTAATGAACCGATTGGTTCGCCAGCCGAGGTCCAATACTCTTAATGTATTTGGAGGTCGAAGCCACACACGTCATGTGGCCTGTTTTAGTTAAAGAACAACAAATGGCAATTACCAAAGCAAAGAAGCAAGATATTCTTGCGAAACTTGAAGGCATCAAGAAGGAGGCAGAATCTGTCGTCTTCGTGCAGTTCAAGGGAGTTACGGTGAAGGACACAACAATCATGCGACGCGCACTGCGCGAAGCAGGCGTTGGCTACTTCGTAGCAAAGAAGACTCTTATGAAGCGCGTGTTTGGCGAAGGGTACGAAGGTACTATGCCAGAACTTGAAGGCGAGATCGCTGTTGCATACAGCACTGACGCAATCGCTCCAGCGCAGAAGGTGAAGGAGTTCGCAACAAAGTTCAAGGACACCGTTGCTATCGCAGGAGGACTTTTCCAGGGGGTATGGCGGAACAAGGAGGAGATGACTACTATCGCATCTATCCCACCGCTTCAGACACTCCGTGGTATGTTCGCACAGCTTCTCAATTCACCACGTCAGCGTTTTGCTGTCGTACTCAGTGAAGTTTCAAAGACAAAATAAGGTATTGAATTATTAATTCGAGAGCGTGATGGGTCTAGGCTCACTCCGTTCGTAAGAAAATTGGCATGACACACGAACAAATTATCGAAGCAGTAGAAAAGATGACCGTTCTCGAGCTCAACGATCTCGTGAAGGCTATCGAGGAGAAGTGGGGAGTATCTGCAGCTGCAGTAGCAGTTGCGGCTCCAGGCGCAGCAGCAGGCGGCGATGAGCAGACTGCATTCAATGTTGAGCTCACTGATGGTGGTGCTCAGAAGATTGCAGTAATCAAGGTAGTTAAGGAGGTTCTCGGCCTTGGTCTCAAGGAGGCAAAGGATATCGTTGACGGTGCTCCGGCAATGGTAAAGGAGGGCATGAAGAAGGAAGATGCAGAAGCACTCAAGGCAAAGCTTGAGGAAGCTGGGGCAAAAGTTACGCTTAAGTAACACATACAAAAGAACGGTTCTTTCGAACCGTTTTTTTGTATGTGACAAGCGTGTAACTTTTGCGCCAGAGCCGCAGACGCGCCTGCGGGGCAGGAGAGAGCGTCGAGGCGGGGTCGCGAGTGCTTAGCAAAATTAGAACGAAGTGAATAATTTGTGCTTAGCAACTCGTGACGGTGCTAAGGTTACCTACACAAAAAAGCACGGGCAAAAGTCGGTGCTTTTTTGTTTGTTAGTTGAGTGCGTAATTTTGATTGACTGTCGTACACCACTGGGCTATATTGCATCGAGCGTCATGTTCCATAACGGAAGGGGAGAGCGAGTATGATATGTACTGCAGTTCAAGTTCAACCGTGGCACGAGAGTGCAGAGACCAGCAGACTTCGCAATGAGTTCGACAGGCTCAAAGCACAGCTGCGATCACGCATTGTGTCTTCGCCAGAAAGATTTTCGGCAGATGAACGTGCCGAAGCCAACGAATTCACCTCAGGACGAAAAGATCCTTTGGTGAGTCAGAGGGGGGAAAGCATCACTAGACGATTGCTCAGGCAAGGGATCGAGGATATGGAAGATTTCCTCAGCATCCTCTAGAAATGCGTTCACTGGCCCAACAAGGCGCGACCACCAGTCGCGCCTTTGCTCTTTCTAGCCTACGACATTCTCCGTTTTCACTGTCCAGAGTGCCCCCTTGCGTACCTATGATATAATCGCTCGTACCCGTATGACAGACTCACTTTCAATCCTTTTTGGTAGCCAGGCACGGGTCAAGCTCCTTCGTTTCTTTTTGTTCAATCCTTCTCAGGAATTCACCTTTGACGATATCAGTCGCCGTGCAAAGCTTGTGCGTCGCACTGCACGCACAGAGATCAATGCGCTCGAACGCGCAGAAGTGATAAAGCAGAAAACTATTTTTGTACCGCATAAGAATCGACCAAACACGAAAGTACGCGCACAGGGGTATGCACTCAACATGAAGTTTCCGCAGCTCGCATCCCTGCAGACATTTCTGTTTGAGACCGCACCGATAAATGGCACGACCGTTTTGAAACATTTGCGCAAAGCAGCGCCACTCGACTTTGTTGCGCTCACCGGTGTTTTTACACGCGAGTTCGATCGTCGACTCGATATCCTTATTGCTTCAAAGAAACTCAGTGAAGCGAAAGTTGAAGTGGCTATTCGCGCACTTGAAGCTGAGCTTGGTATCGAGATACGGTACTCCACATTTGCATCTGCTGACCTTATGTATCGCGTTGGTATGAACGACAAACTTACGCGCGATGTTTTTGACTATCCCTACATCATTCTCGTCGACAAAATCGGCGTCCGAAACGAGCTCGTTTCTCCGTAGTTTTGGTCGTCCTTAGAGAAGCACATATGTCTCTCCAAAACCCATATTTTGGGCTTTGATTTTGCCCATTATTTTGAGGCCTTTTCTGTACGAGGCGCTTAGGGGGAAGAAGACCCAGCTAAGCCCTAGAATAACCGCTTGACTTCAAAATGCTTTCCTGTAGAATAGCGCCTACGTGTTTATGAGCATCACAAGAGAAACCACTTAGCGGACCACAGTCGCCTAGCGAAGTGTGTGCCGCCAGAGAGCGGTTTTTTTGGTCAAAAATTCGGGGACGAATTTGAGATGGTGCTCAACGAAAAACATGCGATCGTTGACAATTCCCATGAGCGAGCGTCGCGCAAATGCGTAAGCATTTTCACGGAGTGCGCTGAAAACGAGAAAGTTTACTTTCGGGTTTTCTGCGAACGAACGTGATAAAAAGTGTCTTACACTTTTGCATGACCGAGCGAATGTGAATTGTATGAAAATTTTTTCATACAATTCCACGAGCTTGTCGCAAAATGGGAGTTGTGCGGGGTGGCCCGCGCAATCGCATATTCTGGGAACAGGATTGATAAGGTCCTGTTCCAAAAAATCCTGCGTGTTCGACGCACGTAGGTGCACTCGTGATTAAAAACCACGAGTGGCAGGTAGTGTGTAGCGTTAAGACAATGCACGAGAGTGCGGGTCTTTTCGTCCGCTACACACAACACACAAGTCCTGTTGAGTATGTATCTCAACAGGCACACTCAAATGTCATATCGTGAACTTCATTGAGGACTCATGTTCCTCAATGTTTCATCGCTCCCCGACGACCGCTAAAGCATGACGAGCTTTGCGGGCATCGGGCAATCCTGCAGGAGGTTCCTGATCGCATCGGCTTGGACGTGACGCAGCTTTCAACGGCTTGTGTTAACGCCAGCACGGTGGCAGCCCTCATGGTTAACGGACGCCCGCAATTCTGATTGCTGGTCGTCGGGGAGCATCGTTCTTTATATAGTTGGAAAGGGAAACTCAGGTTTCCCTCCTCAATGAAGTTCACGATTGACAACAAATTGTACCGCTCGTCATCTTCGAAGGATTTAATTCTTCTCTTCGGTAAATGGATGATGGGCTAGCGGTGTACAGTATTCCTTACAGGAATAAAGAGTGTATGGTGGATGCCTTGGCTTCAGAAAGCGATGAAGGACGTGGTATGGCTGCGATAAGCGCGGGGGAGATGCCAAACAATCGTTATATCCCGCGATGTCCGAATGAGGAAACTCACGAGCTTACGGCTCGTACCCGAAAGGGAGCACACCCAGGGAAGTGAAACATCTCAGTACCTGGAGGAATAGAAAGCAATAAAAGGAACTTTCTTTCTGGTCGGATC
>Ga0172380_10003365_pt1 | contig 22100 bp, 30 predicted proteins | sample Leawe162metaG_FD_119747 | JGI IMG/M metagenome (GOLD analysis project Ga0172380, IMG submission 119747) | Leachate microbial communities from a municipal landfill in Southern Ontario, Canada - Leachate well 162 metaG | ecosystem: Engineered > Solid waste > Landfill > Unclassified | place...
GCATCGCCCCCGTGACAACGCATTTTTTCCTCCCAGTCACACGGAAATATCGGAAGGCATGTACAATCCTTACACCGGGGATCCGGATCGTGCCTTCGTATCAACACGATCTTTTTTTCTGTGCGGGAGTCCATCACGCATCACCCTCCCGCATGAACCGCTCCGGATCGAACGACTCATCGTCCGCAAACACGGTACTCTGGATCGCAGCGTTTGCGTGCCGCATATCTTCCATGGCCTGCCGGGTCGCGGCGTCGAGCTCGCTGTAGTGGCTCATCATTCTGCCCTCACTGCTGGATGCTCCGACAGATGATCATATGTCGGACAGCCGATACAGTCCGAACGACTGCACTTCTCACATGGGAACGGGTCGCGATTACATGTGCTGCAATCGTGCTCTTCCACCGTATACGCACACGTGCAGTGCGCAAGCGGTTGATCATCATCATCCGCAGTGCAGCACTCACATTCGTGCGACACCCAATTTTTGCATTCCCCCTCACACCCCTCGGGGTCTTCTGCAAAACACCAAGGGATCATGCCAGATCCCTCCGGTTCTGCCGGCCGATGACGGCAGCGCAAGGCTCTTCACGGACGCGCAGCGCCTGGACCGTCCGGCAGAAGGTCCGGCTGGCCCGGGCGATCTTGCGGGGGGTGATAGGCTCTTCCTGGATGGTGAGGGAGGGCATTCAGACCACCACGCAGCGGACTGAATGATCTCCCCGGTGAGGGCAATCTTTTCCTTGTGCCTTGACCGGACAAGTAGTCATTCCATTTTTTAAGATCCATGAATCTGGACAGGAATGCTTTAACGGCAAATTGTTATTCTCATCCATCATCGCACCCCCGGGCACGCCTTCACGCCATTCCCGGGCGCCGGGTTCCACGGTCCGCCCGGCACGATCGCGGAGCAGATGTTCAGGAATTCGCAACCCGCGCAATAGGCGGCATCTACGACTGGAGCCGCAACCTTGATGTTCTCCTGCGATCCACTCTTGTTTCCATCACTGTTTTTTTCTTCAGGCATCTGTTTTCAACTCCCTCTCTGCCAGAGCATCAATTGCCCTGCGAATCACATCGGCATTCTTCTCGCGTTTCCGGCGCAACTTTCCGAACAATTTCAGACGGTCAGGATCGAGCCGCGCCATAACAAGATTTGAATTTCCAATTTCGGGCATCGTCACCTCGTATACTGTATACGTATACGTCAATGCATAAAAAGGTTGTTATTATGATTTAGGTTACCCGAAATCTTTATTATCCTATGTTAGAAATACATAACATATGATGAGGTTGAAACTCCGAAAAATCATCAGGCAGATCCGGGCCGGCAAGTTCGGACCGCCCCTGCCAACTCCTGCACCCGATCCCGGGTACCGCAGGGCCGCCCGGGCTCCCATGTGCATCCGCTAGAAATCAGCGTTGCGGAATTGGCCGTAACGGGATCCGGATTGTTCCGGGCCGTCCTTCGGCCATCAAAACCGTTTCAGGCACGAGGATCGCCCGCTTCCGGGCATCACGGATTATAAGCGGAATTTTTTTCATATTTTCTTATTATTTTCCGAATGGATAATATTTTTGATCGGATTAAGAATATCTCCAGACATCTGTTACACCTGCGGGCACTATATTCACCCCGCCGAATAAAACAATCCCATTTCCCAATCTGCAAAAACCAAATTGACTTCTTTCTGTCCATCCGGGGGGAGGTGTTTGTAATGTCAACGTAAGTCCGCGATCTGCCGAAAATAGAACCTGGTTGCTCTTTATACCAGTACTGTAATCGTTCCCTCCAAAAATAAAAACAGTGTCATTTGATCGTACAATATAACCAGACGGCCGTAACATTTTTGTAAGATCTGTTGAGACAAGTGTCCAAGTCACTGCTTTATCGGTTGATTTCCATACCTCCATTCGCGTTGGACTAAAAACGACGCCAATCACTAATATGGTATCATCCGATAACGCTATCAATGGACAGTTATATGGGATATCTGGCACAACCGTATTTTGTTGTACCCAAGTCACTGCTTTATCGGTTGATCTGAAAAACAAAGTAGATAAAGTACATAAAATAATGCTTCCATCATGTAACCCGGTTGCATGTAAGTACCAATCGGGTAGTGCATCGGTTTGTTGAACCCATGTGATACCTTTATCCGTAGATCGCCAAGCATCATAATATAAAGTACCGCTCCCCTGTGGATCTGCCTCTCCCCCCATAATTACAATGCTATCGTCGGGTAGGACCACTCCTGCATGATATCCCCGTATCCCCCATCCTGCCGATGCTGATTGTAATGTCCACGTCCTCGCGCCATCGGTCGATATCCACGAATCGTTCGTGGCAACTACTGATCCGAATCCGCCAACAAGTATAATGCTTCCATCCGATAACGAGAAGAGTACATGTCCGTACCGGACACCGATCGGTGTTGAGGATGCCAGCAGAACCCAGCCGGTTGATAATGTCACCGCAACGGTCCCCCCACCTAGCAAGGTTGTGATGATGACCTTATCCCCGACTGTAGGTGTTGAGCATTTGTGTGCGATTCCCTCTTTGAGGATTGCCTGATCTCCGACCACAGGAGTGGCATAATCGACGAGCGCCCCCGCCCCATCTCCAATGACAGTTAATCCACGATCCCCAGGAGCCGTCATGTCAGTGACCTTGTAATCTTGATTTGCCCGGCCTCGGTCATGACGGTGATCGCGGTGCCGTCAACGGAGATTACCGTACCCGCCTCATCCTTGGCAACCTTGGCGAGTTCTGCCTTGACAACCCGCTGGATCTCAAGAGTCTGGTTCACGAAAACTCGGTTGATTGCAAGCTGGGCTCCAAATTGCGAGTCCCGGATCAAGGTCACCGTCACGAAGTCGGACGCCGGCCCAAAATCGTATGTGATACCAACGATACGATAGGTATCGTCCGGGATCTCATTATCCGGGAATCCGGAGAAAATCATCTTCTGCAGGAGCACGAGATCAAACCGCTTCCGGAACTTCGCCGTCCAAGTGGTTGCGCCGTTTTTCTGGTATGCGTAGATGAGAGCAGCATAATCCTGAACGATGGCCTGGCATACCGATGCCGTGCCGGTCGGATGAAGAGCATCGTCATTATAGTATTCGACCGGGATTTCCGTGCCGTAATAAACCCCGGAACTCTCGGTCGCGGTAGTCTCATTCCCGGTGATATCGGGGACCTGCGTATTCTCGTACCAGATGCCCGTGACGGGGTCCTGCCCTCTGATAATGACCCGGTTCTTTCCGGTATCTCCCTGGATGTTCACGCGAACATCATCGGCAAGGTTCGGATCTGTCGGGTAGATCGTGACGGCATCCGGAAGGCCGAGACCACGGTGCTCCGTGAGGGCATAATCGTCAGGATTATCGATATCGTCTTGGTGCACCCAGTATGCACAGGGGGTGATTCCAATCCATTTCACGTAGAATATGAAGTTATGATATGCGGAAATCTCATCGATTGCGGACTGCCGGGTCTGCGATCCCTGCCATGTCCACTGATCATACGGGGCTGGTGTCCACCCTCCGGAAGATATGGGATTCGAGGGATTGATCCGGTACGGCATGACACCCGTCTCGCGTTCCCAATATAGCGCCCCTCCGAGGATCTCGGTGATCCAGTCCTCCGGTTCCATCACGGTCGCAAGAATATCGATCTGGATGGTAGCCCCGCCGTTCGCAAGTGCCTCTCCGATACCACCAATTTCTTTGATCGTCTCATCATCTTGGAACGTTCCCTGCACATCTGTGAGGGCGATCGCACCTGAAGGAACAAGATAGAGCGGGTTCCCGAAGGAATCGTAGATCCAGTTGTTCTGTGTCTGGATAATCTTTCCTGAAGCCAAGGATGTCTGTCCGAGAACCACTCTTCCGGAAGTGAAATTGTTCACGGTGTTATCGAAATCGAGGCGCTGATAATATCCCGAATATTGGTCATCTGGACGCAGGAGGGTGAGAAGATTTGTCGGGATGATACGCCCCACGAGTTTCTGGGCGTAATCGTAGCCGGCCATAGTTTCACTCCGACGAGCGGGAATCACGTCCATGTTTTCAGTATCGTAGTATCCCACGAAGATGGTGCGGGTCACTCCATTGTGATCATCACGTGTGATCACGACCTTGACGTTCTTGAAGGTAAGGCTGTCCACCCCGGCAGTGCTCGTCTTCGAGTAGATGACGCGGGCGGTCCAGGACTTTTGCGCGAGCGTGCGGGAGATCGTTCCGCTGATCGTGAGATCTCCGTCAACCGGTGGTGGTGTGATGCCAGCCGCGATCGCATCATAAGGAGATCGGTTGTATATTCCGGTGGTATATCGCATATCGGCGCCTCCTACGTGCCGCTAAAGTCAAAACCGATAGCCCGCACGGTGCTGGTGTTGAAACTCTCCCCCCCGTTGACGATGAGCGTCAGATGATAGAGGCCCCTCCGGACGAACCGGTGCACGGGGCTCTGCGTGGTGACGTTCGCAGTGCCATCTCCGAAGGACCAGTCCCAGCTCGTCGCTCCGATCGAAGTATCCGTGAAGGTGATTGTGTTCGGTACCCGGACCACGTTGAGAGTCTGCGTGAACATCGCAAGGGCCGATCCGGATGATCCGGGGATGGTGATGTAATCCACCTTTCGGGTAGTATTATATCCGGATGAATTGCTGGCGATCAGGGAAACTGAATAGGATCCGTTCTCCGTGTACGTATGCATAGGGTTCTGGACTGTGGAGAGGACCGGATTGAAGACCCATGTGTCCGAATGCCGGATATCACCACTGTCAATTCCACCGGTATAAAGAATTGTCCCGTTTTTCAGGACAGCGACCCCGGGACTGTCCCGCGCCACTGCACTAACTGAAAGATTGATACAATCCCATATTACCCCGTCGACCGTCCTCCATGCATCCTGATAATAGAGGGTATCGTTATACCCGGCAAAATGCAAGATGCTATTATCCGGTTCTGTCACGGATTTGCTGCCCATGCGAGCTCCCCACCCCGGCGAGGTATTTTTCAATACCCATGATACACCCCGGTCAGGAGATCCCCAAACATCACGGAACGGATATACATGTTGAAGATTATATCCCGCCATGAGGAGCAGGTAATTATTTTGAAATGCCGTCATCTGATGCATACATCGCCCGTCCCAACCAGATGAACTATTTTGAGTTGTCCAAGTCACTCCCGCATCAGATGATGATATCGTGTCGTTTCTGCATCCTCCCGAACCGTAACCGCCGCTTATAATGAACATGTTATCCGAAAGAATGACCAAGGCAGCCTGGTCTCTCGCGACAAAGGCGCCTATCGATTGCAATGACCAATGAACGTAATCTGACGATATCCAAACATCGTTCATATAGGGTGTAGTGCCATTCGAACCGGCGATTACGACGACTCTTCCATCAGTGAGTGCCCCACAGGATGCGTGAGCCCGGCCCGGAAAAGCACTCGCATTACGAAGAATCCAATGAACACCGTCAGTAGTCTCCCAGATATCCCCCGCGTATCCACTCCCAGTTGCACCACCAATTAAGAGCGCCCCCTCAGGAATCGTCACCAGGCAATGACCGAACCGGTCTGTCCATCCAGATGAGGTATTCGTTTCGACGAAAGATTGATTATATTTCTCATCCCCGAAGAACCACGCCCAACCTGACGGCGATCCGGTCGAGGTGTCAGTGAAGAGCACTGGCAGGGGGGATGATCCCATCGTGACATTCGCGGAGAAGTTCGCAGTTGGGCTTGTGGCCTGCGCAATCATTGTGAGTGCAATGAGCGCAACGACAAGGAAGAGGACTCTGGCCTTCATGGAGCCTTCTCCTTGGTCCGGATATATTTTACCTCGATGCCGATCAGGTACACATCTCCGGTCGAATCGGTACCTGCAGGCGCGACCCGGGTGATCCAGATGGTCGCAAGGTTGCCCCCGCCGCCCGCACTGGTTATCAGGGCAGGGGTAGTCCAGTCAGAATAGTGAATCTGTCCGACCGTGAGGATCGTATCCTCGATGCTGGCGATCGTTGCGGGTGCGACATCGAGCGGATCGCCATTCGGCAGGAGTTTTCCCGCGAATGTCCATTTCACGTCATCCGTGCCCGCGAGTGGCAACCAGATCGCACGGAATGAGACAACACCGAGATCGGCATCCGTAGGATCGAAGTCCGGGTGGAAATGCGGTGTCCACTGGAGATTTTCCGTTCCCTCCCCCGCGACCGTGAAGCATCCCGGCACGTAGTTTACCTTATTGGTGGACGTTTCTTCCTGAGTCAATGCAGCGGGATTCGTGAGCGGGGGCATTGCTCCCCCGGCCGGCAACCAAATATAATCGTACTGCTGGATCGGCGCGAGACTGTCCTGATCGTATTTTGTGAAACCTCTATATGTCTCCGTCCCGGCCGGCCATGACTTCGGTGTGCCTTCCAGGACCGTGACACCCGTGAGGTTCCCCGCCCCGGTTGCGATAGACTTCCCGGTATAGAGATACGCCACGGCGTCGATACCAGTTCCGATAGTACAGATGTTCGGTGCTGCCGGGTAGATCGTGGTCCCGACTTCAGCGACTGCGATCACATTATCTCCGACCGTGAAAGGCGCCGTCAGGGTGGTCGTCGGACTGTTCACTTGCCCGGGGTAAAACTTTTTTGATGCCATGTTTTTCCTCCTTAAACTGACGTGTCCTTCACGAACGAGATCGTGAAATCCCATACGCCCAGGTTCGACTGGCTGACCTCGGCGGCGCTCAAACTCTCGATATAGCAGTTTGTATAGGTCGTGCCATTCAGGACCAGCGATCCGATCGTGCCGCCGATAGTCTGTATGGATGTTTTTCCGTTGAGCAGGGTGGTCTTATTCAGAATGCCGACCAGAGCCGCAAGAGCGGTATACTGAGAATATGTTTCAGTCCGACAATCAACCGTGCATTCAAACCGGTACATCGTCGTTGTTCCGAGCTGATCGATCCGGGTGATCTCCCGGCTCGGAACCGTAACTCCGTTGAAGGTACAGGCGGTCAATCTGGCACCCCGTAGGATCGACGTTGTTGTGTGACGTAATTTTCAAAGGATTTGTCACCATTCAAGTAGATATTCCCGGAGATTGTGATACCGGCAGCCTTTGCAGCACTATTAATTACTGTCTTCTGGTTGATGACTTCTTCTTGGTGTTTTTTGATGATGCTTCCAATATTCGAGGGGTTGCGGTAATCAAACGTCGCAACATCTTTCTCAAAATTCTGATTGATCGTTTCCAACCCTTCCAATGCAGTAAGGTAATCATTCTGCGCATCGGTAAGTTCTTTCTGGGCGGCAATCTCTTCGTTGGTGAGATCAATTAGGTTCTGTTTTGCTTCGATAACCGCAAGAGAGGCTTTTGCCAGATCATCGTATGTTGTGGTCCCTGCGGCCGCAAGATCTTGATACTTCTTTTCCAGGGCCGGGATCTGATAATCCCGGAGGTATGCAATCTGTGCATCCTCCTGCGACAATCCCGCAAATGGGTTCAGTACTGATCGATATGGCGCCGGGAGATTTGTGCTTCCGGTAGTAATTCCAATCCCTGCCCTACCCCCGGCACCTCCGGTCATATCTTTGATTGTAGAATTGGGATTTGCAGCCAACCACTCGTCGTAAGTCTGCATTGTCGGCCGGTTTAGATCCTGATTATATTCTTTAAACCGTGAATACCGGCCCGTGCCTGTATTTCCCAGGAGATCGAGAAGTTGAGTCACCGTAGCATCCCCAACGATTTTTGCCCCGGTTTTCGAACCGATAGCATTAATCTTCTCCTCGAACAATCCGAGTTTTTTATTTGCCTCGTCGATATTGTCCAACTCTTCGTCAGAAAAAAGTGGCTGTGATTCTTTGAAGGATTTGACCGCAGTATCCGCATTTTCAATCATGTCCGCGACGGAATACCAGTTCCGGCCCAAGATATTTGCCGCCGCTGCCGACCTCTCGGAACCCACCGGGATCTTGTTCAGCGCTTCGAGAATTTCAAGGTATAGAGTACTCGTATCCTTCAGTTTCCCGTTGCTTCCATAAGCATCAACACCGATCCCACGCAGGGTTTCGCGGAGATTTTCGCCTTCGGTTCCGGTATCACTAACCCTTTGAACCAGATACCTCATTGTCGTCGATAGAGAGTTGACATCAGTATCGGTAGCGATCGCGGTCGCCCGCCATTTCTGCGCATCTGCGTTCGTAACACCTAAAGTATTATGAAGGCTTTCGATGGTATCCTGATACTGGATCGCAGCCCCAACGGTGCTGTTGAATGCCTGAACCCCCACCCGTTCGAAAATCTGGAAGATCTGCATTGTCATATTGAGTGACACCGTAATATCCCGGTACCAACTCAGGAATGCATGTTGGCCCTGTGCAAGCCCGCTGATAAACTGCGATAGGTCGACTCCGAACTTGGCAAAATAAGTCATCTCCTGATCGTTACTCATGTCGTTTCTCTCCGCGATGCGGCTGCGGCTTGATCCATTGCCATTCCGAAGTTGTCCATATTTTCATCCTTTTTCTTGAGAATTTGGAATTTCTCTACCGGGTACGCTGGTTTCTTCGGGTCACGATTCACGTTGGCAATCAGGCAACATTTCACGGCATTCAGAAGATCCAGCCATTCGCGCTCGTCAGTCCGATCTTTAATCTTTGCCATTGCTATTTCATAGAATTCAGAGGGGGTGAGCCTCCTGAACGCTTCGTGCGTAAGGTCACACAGACCGAATGCAAGATCCCGCGAAGCCTCCCGGTAGGCTGTACTGAGTTTTTTTTGGGGTCACGCTCCTTTGGTAATGGTTTGGCAGATGTTTCATCATCAGGTTTTCCTTCCTGAGATTTTCCTATCCATCCCGAAGCGACGAGGGCTTTTGCGTAATATCCATACAGGACGATCATGCCGGTGACTTCTGGCATTTCAGCGCAAAACTTCCGGACGTATTCTTTCGCCAGTTTCTTCCCAGGAGGTCCCTGTTGGATGGAATATGTGAGATTTCCCTGATCGTCTTTCCTGCGCAGTCCTTTCCATAGAAACAGAGCCGCGTTTGAGTATGTCATATTCGAAGGATGGAATGCAACGAATAGTGACAGGGACGTTTCAATTCCTCCAGTTTCTGAATCGATATCGCTATCTTCAAAACGGAGGAAGAGATCTTCCCCATTGATTCGGATAGGGATAGCCTCTTCAGACATATCCGTGCGTGACCTCGATCCATGTGATCTTCGGTACGCAGGCGGTCTTGAAGACCACGACCGGGATCATAATGACATCTCCGGCACTCGTTCCAAGGGTGATCGCGCTACTCGGTGTTGCAGTCGCAAGAGAAGAATTGGCGACGTATGCTGCTTCTCCGCTTCCTGCATATGTCAAGGTGACCTTAACACCAGTATCTGCGAGATCTGTGGTCACCTGATACCCATACGTGGTTGCCGCGAATGTTGGTGAGAGCGTGAGAGATGTTGTGCCCTGGTCGGTGACATCGATATCTGTCACACCGGTGAGTGCCGTAGATAGCGGGGTGATGATACCAGTCGGCTGGACCTTGAAGGTCATCTGGCAGTTTCCTTCTTTGTCGAACCGGGGGGTGCTACATCCGCTCACGTAGCCAGAGAAAGCCCACGCCCGACCAAGTTTCATAGGTGCGACAATTGTCCATACGCTGACGGTTTTAGCGTAGAACATGGTCATGATGGCATCCTGTTCGGTTCCGGCATAATACAGCATGTCAATACTGATTTCTCCGTTCTCGATGAAACCGGGCCGGCTGGTCTTAACAGCACTGACATTATTATGCGTCGTGGTGTCGATCTTGTTCAGGGTTGCCATTACTTCAGGGACGTTGAGAATTTCCCCATAGATAGTTGTCCCGCAGATCACGGATGCTCCGAGACCTGAAAATGCCTGATTTGTCATAGTCCTTTTTCCTCCATTTTTTAAAGATATGAAATTTGAAAGTCGTGGTGATCCCTGTAGACATGGATTTCGCGCGCATCGCTATTATCAGGGCGTGCACCCTGATCATCGATCCGGATCACGTGTACCCCGGGAGACAAGGTGGTATCCGAGATTTTCAGTAATGCATTGGCAATAAGATCGCTGATGGTGTCGGAGTCCTCATCGGTACCGGCCAGCGTAGTGCACTGGACCCGCGATATCCGGATCCTGGTGGTGTGTGTAGTAATCGGGCGATTTTTATCGACTCGCCTAACGACGATTGCCGGGCCATCTTCGATCTTGTAGGAGCTTGGAAGTAATTCACGGTAGATACGAGTTCCGACCTTCGCGGCAACATCTGCATCAGCTTTGAGCAGGGTAACTACTGCGAGTGTCGGGTCTTTCATACGGCACGTCCCATCAGATCGGGTCTGATATTTGTTGCCGAAGTTGCATATACTTGGTATTCAAACCGCTTCCGCTCGCTATAATTCCCGAATTCGATATCGATATCGATCACTTCACCTTTGAATGCCGCGATCATAATCCGGTCGTATTTTTCCTTATTATTATCGAACGCAGGCCGGAAATGTGGGACACCCGGCTGGAAAACCTCTTTGGTTCGTACCCAGTCACCATCGTAGGTTTTGAAAACAAGATACGGTGCATTCTTTGCCTTGATCGATCCGCCAAATTCAAGTTGTTTTGCTTGGATCTTGTTGGTCCCGACAAAACAGACCGGATGGCCGTTCTCCTGTGACATCTCGGCATGAATAGCCCGTCGATAATCTCCGTGAGATTCCCCCGGCATACTACCAAGAGGGGCGATCGCTTTAACATCGTTGGAATATTCCTGCCCTGAAAGTTTTGGACCCAAGGCTTCACGGGCCTCAGCTTTTTTCGCAAGGTTGTCGATATCTTTCGCAAACCTAACAAAATCTGAGATATCAAAGGAGAATCCCATTAAGAAGATCCTCCTTTCATCAACCACAAACCGATCACGGAGATCGCAAGGGGAACGATTACGACAATCACCCCATCACGTCCAAGCCATTTGCTCTGTTGGTCCTTGATGTTCTGAATACTGTTATCGATGCTGGTTTTGCACTCTTTGCAATTTCGGGACTCCGATCCGAGAATATCCTTAATGCCCCGGATCTCGTTATTAATTCCGGTCATTTCCCCTTGAAGTTTTCCAAGGGCAAGAAGTACGGCATCTTCATCCATCAGTTCACCACCGTACAATCCAATGCTGTAATCGCATTTGCGAATCCTGGAGGACTGACATACTGGATCTCGTAGATCACGCTGTCTATAACGGCCCTGTTCAGGCGCGTGATTGTAGGGTAATTCCCGGCAAGGCTGATCCGGTGCGTGGTGATGCCATATTCCAGCTCCGTTGCGGTAACCTTTCGGCCAGAAGATAACGATACGCTACACGGGATCCCTGCCATGCCAGTGATGTTTGTCCAGATGCGGGTCGGTTCGCCTCCTGATGTGACACCATCCGTGGCTGCCTGAATATCACAGGATGATGGAAAATGGTTGGTCCCGAGTGCCGGAGCCATCCGGGAGTCAATAAATGAGGTGTTCAGTTGCATCACCTCAAATCAAGATACGGATCGTCTGCGTTCGGTACGATGGTGATCCCGGAGATCGTGGTCGTGCCATCGCTGGTCAGCGCCTTATCGCGCCATACCTTTGCGGTTGCCTGCAGTGATGCTGCCACTGCCGGGCCATTAGTGCTCAGACCGTTGTTGCTGATGACCTTCAGGACATACGCCTGATTCGCCGCGATAATATCCAGTGCATCCGCCGCCGCCAGGAATACATTCTGGCCGTTTATCGTCAGAAATGCACCGAGTTCTTCGTCAGTGAAAATGGCATTGGCTACAACGGTATCCTGAGCGTACAGGCGGGTTTTTCCCAGCGCGGTAGTTACGTCGTAAGTTGCTGTCACGGTTCACCCCTCACAAAAAAGGGATAGATCAGGCGCCACTCTGCAGGTACGTATACCGGGGATCCATCGGAGCGCCGCCGAAAACATGCCGGACGCGATACATTACGTTGTCGGTCTCGAAGTCACCGGAGAAGGGGCTGGCAAGCGCTCCGCCGCCAACCGCGACCTTGTTGCTGGCCTTCATGACGACCTCGGGGCTCTCGTAGCCCCGGAGATAGGCGAACTCCAGCGCTGCACCCTGCGACGGGTCGGCAAAGAGGTACCATGCGGTTGTGCCGTGGGTTGTATCAACGATCGGCAGGAACGGATCGACATGGAGTACGAGTCCCATCTGAGGGACCACGTTTGTGGTCGGCCAGGGAACCGCTGCGGCCTCATCATCGCCGCCATAGGTCATCATCTTGTTGGCGCTGGTCAGGATGGACCGGGCCGTAAACTCCAGGGATGGAGGTACGACGAGATGTTTTCCCATGACACCGATCGGTTCGCCGTTCGGATCTGTCTGTGCGGCCATGAGCTCCATCGTGGTCTCGAGGTTCTGGATCGTGAGCGGGAGGACGCCGAGATTGGTGACGGTCTGCCCGCAATCCGACAGGCTTGCGCCATACAGGGCTGCATTGCCGTCACCGGTGGACGCCGCATAAAGACCGGTTACAAACCGGGCCTCGCTCCTGAGCGCTGCCGTGGCGAACCTGGTCGGGATGTCATTGAATGCACCGAGGGAGTCGTTGATGAGCGCTTCCCAGGAAATGTCGAACTGCCGGCCATACTTCTTTACGGCGTAGGTGTACCGGCAGTTGGTCGGTGTGACCGGCTGGTATTCGCCTTTTTCGGGAACTTCTGAAAGGGTATTGTCGGCCCCGGTCAGTTTCTCGCGCCTGACGGTGTTGAAGTCCGGGACGGTGCTCATCCTGACATAGCTCTTCCAGTCAGCATACACGGCCTTGTAATTCGCAAGGAGCTGGCGATCGATTACCTGACCGAACAGGTAGGGGAAGTCGGCGGTTGTGATCGCCTCTTCCAGCCGAGCCTCGTGCATCCGCTTGCTGAGCCGATCTTTGTTCATGATCAGGTCAAGGGTAGCGGCCATTGCCGCTTCCGGTACCTTCTGTGCATTGCTGCGGGTTGATCGGAACCCGTTCCAGTTGTTGATTGTTTCAAGGAAATCTGCCATTTTCATCAGCTCCCAGTCGCATTGTACCCGAGCAGATAGTACATAGTTCCCCCGAACGAGATCGGGATTTGCATGCACGTACCGGTATCGGACGGGTTGGTGGTCACAGTCTTGCAGCCGAAACAATCAGAGTCGAGTTCGAGGACCGCTTCAAGGGTACCGGCGGTACCGGCCGATCCGATGTGGATCGCGCTGCGGATGGTCGGGGCTGCACCAGGCACACCTTCACATTTGATGTCGAGACCACGGGCATACGGAGCGGCACCACCGTTCTTGTTGTCGGTATCGAGTTTCAGGGCGGTCATTGCGCTGACAGTCGCATCAGTCGCTTCATCCCTGACAACCTTCAGTTCCCCGGCGGTGATTTCCCCGCCCGTGGAAATGAGATTGTCAACCACGCGGATGTTGAACCCGTGGATCTGTTCGCCTGCGAGCAGGATCGTGGCGGGTGCGAGACATGCTTCGATCAGCCGGTTCTTACGGAGTGCCGCATCCCCTTCCAGGAGCATGTTTCCTGTGGTTGCTCCAGCTTCATACCCGCTGCCGAAGTGCAGGCGACCGCCTTCAGGTACGAAGTCGTTGTGGACCTTGACTGCGACCAGGGTCGGGACCGTGAGGTGGGCGGAAACCGCACCGAGCACGAAGCCGAACGGTTGCCATGCTGCGGGATCCTGCTGACCTGACAGGATATAGGTATCCGTGCCGGGCGTGCGCTTGATGTACACCGGATCGCCGTAAGTCAGCGCTTTTGCGATGCCGTCGGTTGTTCCGTCGCTGACGCTACCGAGAACGTAGAGATACCAGATCCCTTCGGTGTCGATTGCGACAAGATCGGTTGCTGCCGTGGCGGTTCCAAACGAGACACCAACAAGGTTTGCCCCATGGATGACAGGATCGCCTTTGTTCACGAATCCGCTTGCCCGGTATGGGTGGACAAGTTCTGATTCGACAATGGTAAGGTGCCGGCCCTCGAAGGTGCTGGACCCCTCTTCTCCGGCCGATTTGCCGGTGATTGGATATTCACACATGGTTATCTACCTCCCTCCGGCTGCGATCTCGGCGAGCCGATGCGCCTCGTCTTTTGTTTTTCCCTGTGACAGATAGTTTGCCTCAAAGGATTCGACCAGGGCTTTATGACCCTCATCTCCTGAAGGGAACGCCCCTGTGCCATTGTCGTGCAGGCCGGCGCCGTGTTCTTTCAGGATTGCTGCGATCTCGTCCTTTTTGGCCTTGATGGCTTCAGTGACGATCACGGCAAACTTCGGAGAATCGATCTTGTGGTCCTCTCCGAGCGGTACCTGCTTGATCAGGGTCTTAGAGAGCGCTTCCGCAATTGCAGGCGGGAACTTGGCTTTTGCCATTTCCTCTTTGATATACCCGGCGGCCTTACAATCTGCGGCCAGGGTTGCCATATCTTCGACATCCGCTTCAAGAGCCCTGATCTTAGTCGCGGCTTCGGAAAGCTTGGCGCTCTGGTCCTTGGTCGTTTCCTCGGTCTTCATCTCAGCTTTGAGCTGTTCTTTCAGCTCGGTCACAACCTCCGGATACTTGCTCCGTACCTCGGAAAGCGTGAGTGATTCCTGTATGTTTTCTCCCATGTTCTCCCTCTTTTTTGTCTTGTTCGGGTTCGGATCGGGCCGGACCTTCATCTCCCCGAACATTGTGCGGTAATGCCCTTCGGCCCCCGGGACGGTCACGAAATCAACGGTATTCAGGGATGATGCCCTGAGTTCTTTGATGATCGGACCTTTCTTGCCGTCAGGTGCGGTTCCTTCCTCAGCGATGCCATCCACGTAGTGTGAGATCCCGATATGTCCCGCCATTGCCCGAATATCCTCGACATACTTCGGGAGTACGCGGGCGATCGTATAGACACCAGGACCGTCCCATCCTTTTTCCTCGTAATGACCATCTTCGGTGAAGATTGCGGCCAGAGGGGATTCGCCTGCGAGGGTGCGGGCCGGCTGACTCTTTGCAGCCTCGCGGGTCGGGTGATCCAGGTGCATGTGCATGCCTTCGGGGTAGACACGTTTCCGGCATGCTTCCCGCAGGACCGCCTCTGAATAATAGCCCGACGAGCCCCATACCGGTGCGATAATGTGCACCTCGATTAGCATACCCGCTGAATCTGGTTTTCCCCCCTCAATCAGACGGAAATGTGCAATTGGACTATCGAAAATATCGGCGGATTCTGGCGATGATTTCTTCATCCACTTGCCATCAGAATCTTTTTGCCAGCCGGCGTTCTTGACCGCTCCCCACGCGATCTGTGCACCCTGCGCCTTCACTTCGGGATCTTCGGCCGGGTGTTCATCGCGGAAATCGGAGTATGCCCGTGCAAGAATGTCTTTTACTTCGGACGGGGCATCCTTTCCGGCATCGGGGGGTGTCCATTGTCCTTTAGGCAAGGTATCCCCCCATAAAAACATGTTTTCTGGCTGCCATTATTCATATTGGAGAGCAAAAGGTTTATAAAGTGTTTGGGGCGGTATACCGAGAGAAGATCAATCCCTGCGCTAAAAAAGTGTTCTTGGATGATGTTTTGAGATCGTCAAATCTCTTCGATGATCAGACTTACGGTACCGGTCGCATCGACAAAGACATCGAAGGATTCGTCCAGATCGGTAATCGGAACCTCAAAGAGGTAAGCGGCAAGTGCTGTTATCGGGGAACTTCCAGCCGGGTTGTAGGTATCAGTGACCGCCCCCCGGACTTTTTTATAGGATACATGAACCTCGACGCTCGACTTAATCCAGACACGCAGACGGGTTCCGCCCTCAGTACCGACACGTTTTAGATCGGCAGGGATCAGAGCTCCCCCTGTCCTCAGAGCGGCCAGAATGCCAACTGATGCGTTTGATACGGTACCCGCGAAGATATCAACGATGACGTACCGGGGCGATACGGCATAATCGACGTATTTTCCGCCGATCACGTTAAAGAATGGTCCTGCCATTTTTTTAACCTCCTGAATTTACTGAATTTTAAGAATTTTTCAGATTGGCGAGATTAGATAGAAGAGAATTACCGCATTAAATCATTTAAAGGGGTTGTGGTGGTATACTGAAAATTATGTCTCTTTTCCTGCCTGACGGAAAATCATATAACATCGGCATCCCGGATCGGTCGGAGGCTCGGTGTGTCCATTGCTAAATACATGTCCCATCTCAACCCACCCCTCCGCCTCATTTGCTGCATGCTCGGGCCGGACTTTTTCATCATGACTGGTCATCCAGTGCTCTTCCATTATCACGCCATCGGATTCGAGGGATTCGGCAAACAGACGGTTTCCGGCTTCGTAACTTTTCCCGGTCTCGAAGACAGCGATCCGTTGGGCACGGTTTCGGCTGATCGGAATGTCATAGAGTTTCTGGATCTCCCTTGCCGTTGATTGATAGGACCACCCTTCATCTAATGCCGTGGTTATTACGCGACGCAGACTGCCGGCAGTGGTATCCTGAATACCCCGGATTTTATCCACGCTTCCTCCGTTCTCCACGAACCATTTTACCGCACGGGGATTCGCAAGATTGAAGGCGGTTTTCGGATCAAAGGTCAGCACGGACCGTAACTGCACGGCTCCGGCCGATACACCATCGACTTCCGCTCCGAAAATGATCCGTTGGAGGTCGCCGTTGCTATTCTGTGCGATATCGTCCCAGATGCGATCCCAGTTCTGGAGCGTGAATTGCGTTGTATCCTCACGCAATTTACGGTATGATTCGGTGAAAAGATATTGTTGATCTTTGAGCTTGTCGAGCACCTGCGCTTTCTGTGCCTGGAAGAATGCGGCGATCTTGCGCTGGTGGATGCGGGCGAGGCGGTCCTTCTCGCGCCGCTTCTTCAGGGAGATGACGGCCCGGGAGAGCCGGGCGGCGGCTTCGGGGAGGGTGATCATGTGGCGGGTTTCTTCGCGGCCTCTGCCCTCACCGCTGCCATCAGAATCTCATTCAGCTCATCGGTGGACTGCTGCAACCCTTTTGCGGCCTGCGCGATGGTATCAAGGCTAGTATCAACCCCGGGGATTTCCGTGGCTACTGCCGGATCTTCCAGTGCCGCGCCCATCGCATCAATCTCGTCCTCCGGAGGTAATTTCCATTCCAGCGCTTCGTGCGCAGCCTTCACGTAATCCTTCCCCCTGACGGCTCCGGACCATGCTCCGGTGTTTGTGCGGGCGAATGCGTTGACGTTGGTAACGTAAGTGGAGAGGTTATCCCGGATCGGTGGGAATGACACTTCAAAATCTTCACTTCCGAGAATATATCCGAATACATCGGTCAGGGCGTCTTTCCATGCAGTCTGTCGTTCCTGGATCATGGAAATAAACACCGGGCTGATTTCCTTGGCAGTCGCAAGATTGCCAGTACTGGGATCCATCGTTAGGTAGGTTTCCGGTACGCCCGTGGCGGCGCATACTTGCATGAGAGAGGCCCGCGCCCCTTCAATTCCGATGATGTTCCCGCTGCCGGCGCTGATGGTTCGCAGCTCGTTGCCTTCTTGTGCCACGATCATGGACCCTACAGGGTTACTCTGAAGCGGAGTACCCATATAGTTTGTATCGCCCTTGAATTGCCCGGCGATGGTGGATGCCTGCGATGCCGTGCCCTTGGTGGTCATCATGTGCGAGTACTTTCGGTACGCGGACGCGATCGCGTGGAAATCCTCGATGAATTTTTCATGTGGTTTGGCCCACCGGCACGCTGCGACCAGTTCGGTAAGAGCAAATTTTGACTTAAGCGGTTTTTTCCCGCAGACGTGGTATACCACTATCGATGGGTCAACTTCATACTCAGTTCCGAGATACCGTATCTTATTTCGGCCATCGGTTTGTTTTTCCATGTCCGTGAACATCGAGGGGTACGCCTTGGTATGCTCAACACCCTCGTCATCCAGCCATGACCGAAGATAATAGAGCGGGTGGTTGGCATCGCCTTCCCGAGTAATGATATTGCGGATCTCGTAGTTTGACCAGGCCCGGATCTGTACGGGGGTCTCATCTTTCCATACCGCAATGAAGACGTTCCCGGTGCGCTGGAGTTCTCCGTCAATTTCCGCCATCGCCTTGTGTGAGAAGAGCGCCTGCCGATTCAACTTATTATTTTTGATCTCATCGATGACGCCCCCGATCTCACTTTTTGGATCTTTTGCGGCGATCGAATAGTCGAGGGCAAAGGTGAACTGCGTTTTGACGATGACAACACGATTGATCAGGGGATTGTATACGTACATGAAGTTGGCGATATCGGCATACATGTCGATCGTTTCTTTCGTCATGTACCGGAATTGCGGGGCGTTGGCTCCAGATGTTCGAATCCAGAGGAAATCTCGGTCGATCCGGTTCGCCCAATCAAGATCGCTCATGGATTCGGATAGTTGGCTTCTATCGTCGATCTGCTGTTCAATTTCAAGCGAAAGATTGTTGACCTGTGCGATCAGACGTTCGTTCATCTTCACGAGATCGGCGGGACCGGTAGTAGGATCTGGTTTGGATTGGTGTCTGTGGCTCATGGTATCCATACTCCGCCTTCAAAACGCCCGGGTTTTCTCGATTCCATCGGCTGTGATTTCGGTATGGGCCGGCCTTCTGCGCATCTGCATCGCCCGGTTTCGTCAATAGAGATTAATTTCAGTGAGCATGATGGCTCTATACCAGTCTGGATGTTGAACCGGCAATTTGTTGCCGAACAACCGACGATTGTCTCACGGAAATCACCAGACATGGATCACACCCTCGAATCATTCAGACAATTTCGGCAATCGCAGGTATCCTGATGAGCCATAAGCCATCGATACTTCGAGATCGGCATGATCAGGTGAATCTCTTGCTCAGTGCTTATTTTGGCTGGCAGGATATCAATTAGTCGGGTCACCACTCCGTCGTAATCGGGCTGATTTAACAACCCTTTCAGGATCTCCAGCCGGCTTTTTGTCGCTTGTTTGAGCTTGATTGTAGTTGCGGCCTGTTGCTGTTCCTGATCCTGGATCAAGTTGTTCGTCGGCTTCTGTTGGTTCCCGGCCATCTTGATCGCATCATCCGGGGGCGATGTAGTCCGCTGGTTCTTACCGGTTGTTGCGGGCGGAGTGTCGGGGGTCTTCTGATCTTCCTTCGGTGCTGTGCTCTTTGCCTGCCTTGCTGCTTCTTTTGACATTTGGTAAACCTCAAATCTCGTAATCGTCGTCCATGATATATACTTGCGATCTGGCCTCGGGAATGCCGATGAGTTCCGTCATTGCCCAGACATGAGCGTCCATATGATCGGGGGATTTCTCACCCGGTATCCATTCGCACATCTGATCCTCCAACACCGGGAAGGCTCCGACATGGTGGACTCTACCCTGTTCGTATAATGCAGCGATCGGTTCGGCCCTGATCAACTTTCCCCGGCTGGCATGCACAGCCTTGTAGGCGATGCCAGGGTCCACGGTGCGGATGTTCACCTCCACGAGATCGCCTCCGTTGTTCACCTCACCGATCATCCGGTCCGCCTGCCATTTATGATACGCCCGGACAGCCGCGAGCGCCCACGTGTGCGGGGAACCCCGGACCGATACGTCCGCGAGTACGTAACAGTGGCCGGTCGCCGCCATGCCATCGACAATGATACCGGTCTCATCGCTCTCTTCCCCACCCGATACTGCAGGATCCACTCCCACCACGATCCGGATGAGCGGCGGGCATTCGTTGAGCGGGATGCGGAGATGCTCGATTACTTCCCGGTTCCAGAGTGCGCCGGGGTTGTCGTCCAGGATCTCCGCGTTGAGTTCCTGCCGGCCCAGCCGGGTGCCTTCATATTTCCGTACGATGGATGAGATGAACGTAGGTGCGAGGTTGTCCCGGTTCTCGTAGGTGCTACCCCCCGTTACCACGCACCGGGGATCCTTCATGAGTTCCCGAATAATCTGGATCGGGCGGGGAGTGGTGGTGATCACAGCCCGGGGATTCTTACCGAGCCGGAGCCCGAAGAGTGCCATGTCCCATGTTTCGGGATACTTCCAGGCTGCCAACTCATCCGCCCAGAGCCAATGATGCTGCGGTCCCCGGAGGCGGTTCGGTTCCTCCGCTGAGTAGAGCATGGCAATCGTGCCGTTGGGCCAGGTGAGGCGGCGTTTGCTCGGCTCATAGACCGGCATAAACTCTTCCGAGCTGATGGTGAGAATCCCGCTCTCGCCCTCGATCATCACGTCCCGTACATCGGAGGCGGTCGGGCCGATGAGCGCCCCCCGGCTCTTTGGCATCTCGCGGGCCTGTGAGATGGACCATTCGCCCCCGACTCGCGTCTTCCCGAATCCCCGACCGGCTTTCAGGAGCCAGTACTGCCAGTCGCCTGCGGGCGGGACCTGTGCCGGACGGGCCTTGCTGATGAAGAACCGGCGATCGAGTTCCCTCAGGATCTCCATCTCATTTCTTGGTAATGATGCCGCGAGCACGTTCAAGCACCTCCGCATCGGTCATGCCTTGAATGTCAACAGAGCCGGAATGTTCGATTTTTTCTTTGAACGCCCCGGTTGCTTTTCCTTCCAGTTCAAGATATTTGACTTGCGTCTGGTAGACTTTCAGCTCCGTAATATCGTCACCCAAGTCTCGTTGCTTCTTTGCCAGCTCGCCGAATCGCTTATGAAACTTCTCGATCCGAGTCAGTAAGTTCTCTCCGGCAATGGTTTCGTGGGCGATGGCGGCTTTCTGGATTTTCTCCGCGATATGCCCGGCTTTTACGTGGCGCGATAAGGCATCTTTTGAGACGCGATATTGTACCGCTATGGCGCGCAATGATGCACCCGGACTGACGAGCGCGGAATCAATCTCATGGCGCGCTTTATGCTTGCAGATTGTGCAGGGTCGACCGGCCATCCTTACAACCACCTCTCCACCCGCAGCTCTCCCAGGTCCGGCCGGTCCACCATGCCTTTCATCCGCACCGGCTCTTTTTCAATTACTGGCACCGCTTTCTTTCCGGGCTTTTCCTGCGCTCCTTTTTGTGATTTCACCGGGCTTTTTTTGCCGGATTTCTTTTTCACGACGGCCATTACGCCGCACCTGCCTTTGTTGGGAGTGCCGAGTACCGGAGGCAGACATTGACGTGATTGACCATGAAGGCCACGACCCTGGCAAGACAGCATGGTTCGCAGCGGGGGTGATTCATCCGGAGGCCCTGCCGGCGCCGCTCGATGCAGACCAGTTCCGTGAGAAACGACTGGTGCAGGACCTCCGCGAAGGCGTCGACGTATGCATCGTAGGAGTGGTATTTCTCGCAGCCTTCATCTTCCAGGATGGAATAACCGCGGTGCTTCTCGACGATCTCCGATGACTCGTCCCAGATCGGGCCGACGTTCAGGTCGATGAAGTGCCGGCCCCCCTCGAAACCCCACCATGCGGTATGAAGGTTCCGGGCGATGTGGACGTTGATCCCGATATCCATGTCCGTCTCGGGCTGCTTCAAAGATACCCCTCCGCCCGCAGCTCCCCCAGGTCCGCCCGGTCCACCAGCCCCCGCCAGTATGCCGGCTCCAGCTCGCTCATCTCGTGCCGGATGATGGCGATACTTGCCAGCCGCTCCAGGATCTGATCGATGAGGTTACCCGCGCTCTTCCGGAGCTTGCGATATCTTCGGGCGCCTTTCATATCCGCAAGGGTCGGGCCTTCCTGCTGATTCAGCGTCATGGCGGTCAGGGTCAGGGCAGCACCACCACCCACGTGGAGTTCAGCGAGTATGCCGTGCTGGTCGAGGCGTTGAGCTGGACTTGGTAGAGGCCCGGCATCCACCAGTGATACGGGTTCTGCTCGGTTCCGGTCGTGCCGTCCCCGAAGCTCCACGTCCACGCGGTCGGTGAGCCCGTTGAGGTATCCGTGAATGCCTGACCGTTGGGCCACCAGAGCGTGACGGGGCCGGAGGGGGTGAAGGATGCGATTGGATCTCCGACCTCTGCCTCGAACATCACGTCAGAGTACCCGTCCGAATAGGTGAAGTTCATCCATCCGGTCGAGTTCGTCGTGAAGTTGCCGTACATCGCCCC
>Ga0172380_10003366_pt1 | contig 22096 bp, 20 predicted proteins | sample Leawe162metaG_FD_119747 | JGI IMG/M metagenome (GOLD analysis project Ga0172380, IMG submission 119747) | Leachate microbial communities from a municipal landfill in Southern Ontario, Canada - Leachate well 162 metaG | ecosystem: Engineered > Solid waste > Landfill > Unclassified | place...
ACGCCGAAGGTATAAAAGCGGCGCAGTTCGGTATCGGTCTTCGCGCCCGCAAGCGCCTTGAGGCGCGGCAAGATCTGCTCGTGCACCATCTGCTTGAATTCGAACGGCACGCCCGGGGTGAAGAAGAGCTGGCTCTGACCCTGATGGCCTGTGTGGGTGACCACAAAGCCACAGGCGGTGCCGACCGGGTTGTCCAGGATCTCGCAATCTTGCGGCAGCCAGGCCTGCTTGGCGTTGCTGGCGGGCATGACGCGGCCCCGGCTGGCGTAGCGCGCCGCTATGGTGGCGAGCCAGTCCGGGAACAGGGCCAGGGGCTGGCCGAACGCCTCGGCCGCCGCCTGGGCGGTGAGATCATCGGCGGTGGGGCCCAGGCCGCCGCACACCAGCACCACCTCGGCGCGGCTGGCGCTCTCCTGCAGCACGGTTTTCAGATCGGCGAGGTTGTCCCCCACTGTGACGCGGCGGCGCACCTGCCAGCCCTGTTCCAGCAGCAGGGCGCTGAGCCAGGCCGCGTTGGTATCCACCACCAGACCCGTCACTATCTCGTCTCCGGTGCTGATGATCTCGATACGCATGGGGGCTCCTTGGGCTGGGGATGTGAACTGGGGCGGCCATGAACCATGGCCGGGACAATCAGGGCTTGGCGTGTTCGAAGTAGTAGCTGATCCGGGTACGTGGATTGAGGTACTCGAACACAGCCGGGGGCAGTCGTTTGGGGTGGATCACCTTGGCGATGGAGAGCTCAGCCTGTTGCAGATCTATTATGGCCGCCTCCTGGCGCGGGATGCGGGGATCGTACACCAGCACAGAGGGGTAGAGCAGGCGGGAGGCATTCACCGACATTACCAGCCCCACCTGACCGTTGGAGAGCTGCACCACGCTGCCGGGCGGGTATATGCCCATCAGCCGGATCAGCATGCTGAGGTATTCAGGGTTGAACTGGGCCTTGCGCTGCTTGTAGAGGCCGCTCAGGGCCGAGTAGGGCACCTTGGCCTGCAGGTGGCAGAGGTTGTCGTACTCGTTGATCAGCGACACCATCTGGGTGAGGGGGTCGAGCTGCCCCTTCTTGAGCCCCTCGGGCCCGCTGCCATCCAGGTATTCGTGGTGATGCAGCACGATTCCCTTGGCCCCGGCCGGAAAATCCTTGGCCAGATTGAGCAGATCCAGGCCGTAGCGCGGGTGCTGGGCCATCAGGTTCTGCTCCGGCTTGGTCAGCGGCTCCGTCTTGCGCAGTATCTGGCTCGGGATCTTCAGCTTGCCGATGTCGTGGAACAGGGCGCCCATGCCGACCTGGCGGATCTCGTCGGCCGACATGTTGCACTCCTTGGCCAGCAGCATGCTGAGCACGCTGACGTTGAGGGAGTGGAAGTAGAGGTTGTTGCCATCCTCGCTGTCGGAGACCAGGTGCAGCACCATCTCGTCCACCGAGAGCAGCTGCTCCGTCATGGCGTTGATCAGCTCCTGCGCCTCGCCGATGGCGTTGAGGGGGCGGGACTGGATCTTGCTCATCACGCTGCGCACCTGCGCCAGCGACTGCTGGAACTGCTTCTCGCACTGCTGCAAGTCGCGGCGATACTGCTGCAACTGCTCGATGCGGCGCTCTTTTTCCAGCTGCATCTCGGCCTGGCGCTGGGAGGTGTCCGGCGCCTCGGCCGGTTGCGGCTGGATCTGGCTCAGCGGCTTGGGCGGCGCATCGCTCTTGTCGGGGATGATGGTAACGAGCTTGAGGCCGAGCCGGCGGATAAGCTCTATCTCCTCTTCAGTCTTGAGCTTGAAGCTGGAAAACAGGAAGGGGTGTTCGCGCCAACCCAGTGGCAGAGAGACGAAATTGCCGACTTGCAGTCGGTCTACGGAAATCTTGATACCTGTCATTGTCTTGGCTGCGAGAGACACATGAGCCGTATGCTAGTCAAAGGCGGAGGTGAATACAAAAGGTATCTGATGACAGGGTAGACGCTTTATTATAGGCTTCTGGATGTCCAGACATATTTACCGATGCAGTACAGGGAGTAAGCATGCCGATCAAGATCCCGGATCAGTTACCCGCCGCCGAAGTGCTGGGGCAGGAGAACATCTTCGTGATGACGGAATCCAGGGCCGTCACCCAGAACATACGCCCGTTGCGGGTGTTGATCCTCAACCTGATGCCCAAGAAGATTGAAACCGAGATCCAGCTGATGCGGATGCTCTCCAACTCGCCGTTGCAGGTGGACGTGGATCTGCTGCGCATCGACGATCGGGAGTCGAAGAACACGCCCCAGGCGCACCTGGAGAACTTCTATCACGACTTCGAACAGGTGCGGGCCAACAACTACGACGGCATGATCATCACGGGGGCGCCGCTCGGGCTGGTGGAGTTCGAGGAGGTGGTCTACTGGCCGCGCATCGTCGAGATCATAGAGTGGTCCCATCAACACGTGACCTCGACCCTGTTTCTCTGCTGGGCGGTGCAGGCGGCGCTGAAAGCCTTGTATGGCATGGAAAAACAGACTCACGGCGAGAAGCTCTCCGGCATCTATCGCCATCACAGGCTCGATGAGCACGAGCCGTTGCTGCGCGGCTTCGACGACGAGTTCGTGGCGCCCCACTCCCGTTACGCAGCGTTCGACGGGGATCTTATCCGCGCCCACACCGACCTGCAGATCTTTGCCGAGTCGGAGGAAGCCGGTGTCTATCTGGCGGCGACCAAGGATTGTCGCCAGGTGTTCGTCACCGGCCACCCTGAATATGACGTGCTGACTCTGGATGGGGAGTACCGGCGGGATCTGGCGGCCGGGCTCGAGCCCGTCATCCCGGTCAACTATTACCCGGCTAACGATCCCGGCCAGACCCCGCGCGCCAGCTGGCGCAGTCACGGCCACCTGCTGTTCTCCAACTGGCTCAACTACTACGTCTATCAGCTCACCAGCTATCGGGTGGAGGACATAGGCAAGGTGTTTACCTACCAGCAGCCCAAGTAAGGATCAGAGTGGCGGGCTCAGTCGGCCTGCTCCCGTCGTGCGGTCAGGGCGTCGAGCCACTGGCGATGCACCGCCAGGGTGAAGGCCTTGGGCCTGTGGGCCCGGATGGCGGCCATGGCCTCCTGCTGTGGCTGGCCGAGGGAGACAAGCAGTGCGGCCGCGACCAGACCTGTGCGGCCGCTGCCCCCCTTGCAGTGGATGACCAGGTGTTTGCCGTCCCGCAGCAATCCGATAAGGTCCGGCAGTGCCTGCTGCCAGGCGGCCTCGAAGGCGGCATCGGGGGCCTGATCGTCTTCGATGGGCAGGTGGAACCAGCGCATGCCGCTCGCCTCGACCTGGGGGCCAAGCTGGCTCAGTGCGAGCCGGGCCAGTTCGGCCTCCGTCATCAGGGTCAGCACGCCATGGGCTCCCGCCAGCCTGAGCTGATCCAGTGCCAGTGGCAGTGCCACCTGCTGGGTGCCGGGGCAGGGGGTCAGCAGCAGCTGGCCATCGACGCGGGGTACTTCCTGGCTCCAGAAGGGGTGAGACGGGTGCATAAAGGTCCTTATGAGGCCAGCAAGGGCGAGGCGAGCCGGCATGGCCGGTTTCTGAGTGCGCCAAAGCATAGGGGGCGCGGCCCCGATGTCAATCTGCGTTGTGTTCGGCCCGGTTTACGGGCAGAGTCTAAAAAATTGATCGGTTCAAGGAGTTAAGATGAGAAACCTGGATCAACTGGATTTGGATATCCTGGCCCATCTGTTTCGCGATGCAGGCATGACCAACAAGGATCTGGCTGCCCTGGTCGGCGTGGCGCCGTCCACCTGCCTGGAGCGGGTGCGCAAGCTGCAACAGGACGGGGTGCTCAAGGGCGCCCATTGCGAAGTGGATCACCAGGCGCTCGGTGGCCATATCCAGGCCATGGTCTCGCTGCAACTGGCGCGTCACAGCCGCCAGATCATCGATGCCTTCCGCGACGCCATACTGGCGCTGCCCGAGGTGATCAGCCTGTTTCACATGGGTGGCAAGGATGATTTCCTGGTGCACCTCTGCGTCGCCGATACCGAGCACCTGCGCAACTTCGTGTTCGATCACTTCACCTCCCGGGAGGAGGTGGTGCACCTCGAGACCTCGCTGGTGTTCGAACACAGGTTCAGCCGCTCGCTGCCCTGTTTCCTCAACACCTGATCCCCTGTTGCGCCCAACATAAAACCCGCCAATCGGCGGGTTTTATGTTATTGCGGCGGCGGCCTCAGTTCAGCGCGGTCTGGGTATCCGGCGCCGTCTGGTAGAGCCCTTTCTGATAAGCCAGGCTGCCCCACAGCGCCAGCCCGAGCGCGGCATCCTTTATGGCATCCGGCTGCGCCGCCGGGGTGAGGGTTTCGGTAGCATCCTCGTAGATGAAGCCTTCCGCCGGGCGCTCGGGTTGCAGTATCACCACGTCCTTGCCCCGCATCAGGGCGAAGTTCTTGTCGTACTGCATGATGGCGCGCCCCGGCCAGTCGGCGGGCATCCGGGTCAGATCCTTGCCCAGCATGGGGTAGTCGGCGCTTATCCCCATCAGGGAGAGCAGGGTCGGCGCCATGTCGATCTGGCTGACGATACGGGGATCCTGCTTCGGCGCTATGCCGTCACCGACGATGACGCCGGGAATGTGGAAGCGGGGGATGGGCACCAGGCTGGCACCGCCGACCCGGCTGTCGTGATCGGCGATGACCAGGAACAGGGTGTCCTTCCAGTAGTCCGACTGCTTCGCCTTCTTGAAGAACTCACCGATGGCGTAGTCGGCGTACTTGGCCGCGTTGTTGCGGGTCTGCTTGGGCTGCTCATAGAGGGCGATGCGATTGTCCGGGAATTCGAACGGATCGTGGTTGCTGGAGCTGAACACCAGGCTGAAGAAGGGTTTGCCCTCCTTGTGCAGCGCCTTGAAGGTCTCGTCCGCCTTGGCCATCAGATCCTCGTCCGAGGCACCCCAGGATCCCTTGAACACCGGATTCTTGAAGTCCTTCTGCTCGACTATGGTGGTGAAGCCGTTGCCGAGGAAGAAGCTGCGCATGTTGTCGAAGTGACTCTCGCCGCCATAGATGAAGCTGGTGTCGTAGCCCCGCTGTTTGAGCAGATCCGCGATGGTGAAGAAGTTGGTCTGGCTCTTGCCAAGCTTGACCACGGCCTGGGCCGGGGTGGGGGTGAAGCCGGTCAGCACGGCTTCTATGCCGCGCACCGAGCGGGTGCCGGTGGCGTAGAGCTGCTCGAAGGCCCAGCCCTGCTGCGCGAGTGCATCCAGATTGGGGGTGAGCGGCAGGCCGCCGAGGGAGCCGACGAACTGGGCACCGAGGCTCTCCTGCAGCAGGATCACCAGGTTCTTCGGCTTGCCGATATAGCTGGCTTCGTTGAAAGTCTGGCTGGGCAAGGTTTCCGAGCTGAATTCGTGGGGCTCGCGGCCACTCTCCTGGCGAATGAGCTCCAGGATGCGCGCCTGGGGCAGTTTGCCGTAGAACTGGCTGGCATCCTCTTCGGCCCCCATCTGCTTGATGGCGAAGAAGAGGGAGTAGGAGGAGTTGACGGTCAGCGCATTGATCAGGGGATCGCTGGCAAACGCCACCATGGCCGGGTTCAGGGCGCGATGGCCCAGGCTGGAACGGGCGCCGAGAAAGCCTATGGCCAGAATGAGCAGGGCGAAGGCGGGCCGCCAGTACCAGCGCGGAAAGGTGAGATCGCGCAGCAGGCGCCCGCTCAGCCACCAGCCACCGCCCAGAGTCAGCAGGCTGAACAGCACGGCAGCCAGCAGCTCTCCCTTGCGGCCGGCCCACAGCATGGAGAGCACCTCCTTCGGATAGATGAGGTACTCCACATAGAGGCGGTTGGGCCTGACCCCGTATTCGGTCACGAAGGAGGGGGTGGAGATCTCCAGGAAGAGCATCAGCCAGAGCCCCAGGGTCAGCCAGACCCGGATGATCTGCAGCCAGGCCCGACCGATCGGGTGGGGCCCCGCCAGCAGCAGGGTCAGCATGGCGGGCACGCCCCACAGCCAGCAGAGGGTGGCGAAATCGACCCTCAGCCCCTGCAGCAGCATCTCCTGCCAGCCGGCGACGGCGTCGACCCGTTCCAGTTGCCAGAAGCCGAGGCCGAGTCGGCTGACGGAGAGAGAGACGAGCGCGATCAATGAAAAAACGGCGATGGGCCAAAACGGTCCCAGCCATTGTCTGATAGTGGTCATTGTTGTTCCTACAAGCCTGTTTGCACCCGTCCTCGGGCACATTGTTTTTATATTGCAGGGTTATGACAGCGGGTCCGGGGAAAGGTTGCGTGTAGGTGCCGTTTAAAAGGATGTTTTGGCACGATTTATGATTTTTATGTGAGGGCGCGCAGGGATCCAAGACAGCATAAACGGCTGGGGAAACTGTGATCCCCCCTGCAAAGTCATGTAGGCCGCTTCCCTATAATGACGCCGAATTTTCTCAATCGGAGCCGAAGGGATGCCGGTCTTTATCGATGTGGAATATTTGCAGGGATGGCGCCTGTTCGTGGTGCTCTCCGACGGCACCACGGGGGCGCTGGACCTGACTCCCTGGCGCGCGCAGCCCCTGTTTGCGGCGCTGGATTCGGAGCGGCGTTGCGCCCGGGTTTTCATCAATCGTCACCACCAGCTGGAGTGGCCTGCCGGCTGCACCCTGTCGGCCCACGAGGTCTATCACCTGATCAGGCCCATCAACGAGCGGGAGGCTTTCAGTTAACCCCCTATTTTTGTGAGCCATCCCCAGATTCCTGTAACTGGAATGTTTGTTCATTTGCCTTCTCTACCCAATTTGGGTAAAACCTGCGCAACATTTTGCCAACCCCTCTCCCAGCTTTGCCCGTCAAGGCTTGCCGCCTCCCGCCGCAGGCCTTTTTTGCGACCGGATGGCAAACCTTTCCCCTACTGAAAGGTTTATTGGGTGAGATGAGAAAAACAAAATAAACAAAGATATAAGGAATAAACATGGCTTGTCATATGCGCACCCCGCTGGCCCTGCTGGTGGGCGGTCTCGCCTGCCACGGCGCCGCCGGTCAGGAAAAAGTCCAGCAGCTGGAACCCATGGTGGTGGTCGCCAGCCGCCCCGCCAGCACTCTGGAGGTGACCCTGGATCCCAAGAAACCGGGTTCTCCCATGCCTGCCGCCGACGGCGCCGGTTATCTGAAGAACGTCACCGGCATGAGCATGGTGCGCAAGGGCGGACTGGGGGGCGATCCCGTGCTGCGGGGTATGGGGATGTCCCGCCTCAACGTGCAGATGGATGGCGGCATGCTGGCCGGCGGCTGCGGCGGCCGGATGGATCCGCCCACCGCCTATGTGTTTCCCCAATCCTTCGACCGGATCCGGGTGTTGAAGGGGCCGCAATCCCTCGAGCAGGGTGCGGCCCTGGCGGGCACTGTGCTGTTCGAGCGGGACAGACCCGAGTTCACCGCCCCCGGCGTCAAGGCCGAGGCCTCGGCGCTCTATGGCAGCTTCGGGCGCGACGACCAGATGCTGGACGCCACAGTCGGTGCCCCCGAGGGGTATTTGCGCGGCCAGTTCACCCACTCCGACAGCGATGACTATAGAGATGGCCACGGCGACAGGGTGCGCTCCTTCTATCGGCGCGAGAACGGTACAGCCCAGCTGGGCTGGACGCCCAGTGAGCACACCTGGCTCGAACTCACCGCCGAGCGCAGCAACGCCCGCGCCGCCTATGCGGATCGCACCATGGACGGCCCCATGTTCGATCGGGAGTCCTTCGGCCTCAAGCTCAGGCAGGAGCAGATCAGCAGCCACTGGCAGCGCAGCGAGCTGACCCTGTGGGACAACGACATAGACCACATCATGGACAACTTCAGCCTGCGACAAAACAGCGGCATGAAGATGCTCTCCAACCCGGATCGGCGCAACACAGGCGGGCGCTGGGCCAACGACATCGCCCTGCCGGCCGACTGGCTGCTGACCGCCGGACTCGATGCCAACCGGGATCAGCACAGGGCCCGCAGCGGGGTGGATTACGCCAGCCAGCCGCGCCAGCGCACCCTGCGCTTCGAGCAGCAGGGGGGCTTTGCCGAGCTGGGCCGTCAGCAGGGGGCCCACGGCTACAAGGGGGGTTACCGGCAGGACAGGGTCGAGACCACCCGTTACGGCGCTGGGGAGCAGACCCTCTACAGCGATACCCTGACCCTGGACAGCGGCTTTGGCCGCTACGAATACCAGTGGTCGCCGGCCTGGTCGAGCTACCTGGCCTGGGGACAGGCGAAACGGGCGCCGGACTACTGGGAGCGCAGCAAGGACAGCGTGCCCTTCACCCTCAACCCGGAGCGCAGCCGCCAGTGGGATGCGGGGCTGGCCCTGCGCAGCCGCGAACTGGATCTGACCCTCTCCCTCTTTAGCGCCGACATTCAGGACTACCTGCTCTATAACAACAAGTCGAACAAGGTGCGCAACATCGACGCCCAGACCCGTGGCGGCGAGCTGGAAGGGCGCTGGCAGTTTGCCGAACAGTGGCGCCTCGATGGCGGTCTGGCGGTGGTTTACGGCGAAAACCGAAGCGATCACCTGCCGCTGGCCCAGATGCCGCCGCTAGATGGCAAACTGGCGCTGGGCTGGCAACCGGCCGAGGCGTGGAACCTGACCCTGCTGGGCCGCGCCGTGGCCGCGCAGGACAGGGTCGATGTGGGCTCCGGCACGGTAGCCGGGCAGGATCAGGGGGAGACGCCGGGCTTCTTCACCCTGAACCTGAGCGGTGCCTGGCAGTTTGCAGAGGGGTGGCAGCTGTCGGCCGGGGTGGACAACCTGTTCGACACCTTCTATTACGAGCACCTCTCCAAGTCGGTGCACGCCAGCCAGGCGGGGCTGGGCTATGAACAGGTGGGTCGCATCCCGGAACCGGGTCGCGCCGTCTGGCTCTCCCTCAACTACCGTTTCGCCTCCGCCAGCGTGCTCTAGGCAGACGCGCCAACCGACTGAACCGGGTAACGTTTTCAGTCACAGACCCGTGCTGGCGGGGCCGCTATCATGGCCCCGGAGTGGCGCCTTGTGCGCCGATACCACCACAGCGGGAACATAACAATGAAACAAGGAACGTTGCGCTATGGCGGCCTGCTCGGGGCCGCCCTGTTACTGACGGCTTGCGGCAGCGGAGGCGGGGGATCCAGCAGCGAACCCCAGCCCCCCGTGGTCAATCCGCCGCCTGCCACCGCCAGCCGCGCCTGCTACGGCAATGATCAGCCCGCCTGCAACCTGCGCACCTATCAGGTGATGGTGGAGTCCTTCGTCGATGGCGACAGCGCCGCCAACTACGGCGTCGGCTACGGCCCCTCCCGGCACAACGGCGATCTGCAGGGGATCATCGACAGCCTAGATCACATCAAGAGTCTCAACGTCAACGCCATCTGGCTCACCCCGGTATTCGACTCCTGCGCCGGTCAGGGCGGGGATGACAAACTGGATGCCACCGGCTACTTCGCCTGCGACTTCTTCACCGTGGATCCCAACTTCGGCAGCAACGTCCAGCTCAAAAAGCTGGTGGACGGGGCGCATCAGCGCGGCCTCTACGTCTTCCTCGACGGCGTGTTCGGCCACGTCAACAAGGTGGGGGTGAGCAAGCCCTCGCCCGAGGGGCGCCTGCCCGCCCTCAAGAGCGGCGGGGCCGGTTATCCGGGCCAGCTGGTGGATTACAGCCAGCCCCAGAGCCTGGCCTACTTCAAGGAGGTGGCGCGTTATTGGGTCGAGCAGTACGGCATCGACGGCTGGCGTCTCGATCAGGCCTACCAGCTGGGGCTGGACGAGTGGCGTGCCATTCGTGGCGAGGTCGAGCAGGCCAGCGCGGCACGCAAGGCGGCGGGCCAGCAGTGGGGCACCCTCGGCTACCTGGTGGGCGAGGTGTGGAAGGGGGCCGACGAGATCCGGGCAGAGGCTTATGGCCCGAGCGACAATCCGGCGCTCTCCTCGGCGTTCGACTTCCCGCTGCGTTACGGCCTGGTGCAGGCGCTGGCGGTGGAGGAGTCCGGCAAGGGTGGGCAGGGGGCCAGCATGCTCGACGCCAGCTGGAACAAGGTGGAGAACTACCCGGATCACGCCATGCCCAATCTGATGCTGGGCAACCACGATCTGGTGCGTTTCGGCGATCTGCTGGAGCGCGGCAACTTCAATCCGGCGGACTACTGGCAGCGCCACAAGGCGGCCTTCAGCTTCCTGGCGGCCCGCTCCGGCCCCATCACCCTCTACTACGGCGAGGAGTTTGGCGACGAAGTGCCGGGCTTTGCGGCGCAGGTGAACGGTGACTGTGCGGCGCAGGGGCTCTGTGACGATCACGTGGCCCGCAGCGACGGCAAGGTGCCGGTTGCCACCGGTTTCGTGCCAAGCGGCGAGCAGGCCGAGCTCAAGCAGTGGCTCAGCCAGCTGCTGGCTTTGCGTGCCAAGCATCCCGCCCTCTATCAGGGTGAGCGGGTCAAGCTGGTGGCCGATGGCAGCGTCTATGGCGACATCAAGCAGACGGCGGCGGAGCAGATAGTCTACCTGCTCAACGTTTCAAGCACGCCCCAGAGCTATGCCCTGCCGGTCGGCAAGCTGCGCAGCGGCAACGCCCTGCTGGATCTGCAGAGCGGCGAGAGTCTGGCCATAGGCGGCAGCAGCGTGACGGTGGACTTGCCGCCGCTGAGCGGTCGCTTCCTGCTGTTGCAATAAGGCTGGCGAGTAACAACAAGGGCTCCAATCTGGAGCCCTTGTTCATTGTGGCGGGTTACTTCTCTATGCCGCTGCCCAGCTCGTCCTGATGGGCGTTGGGGGCGGGGGCGTGACCATTGCCGTGGCGCCAGCTCTCCAGCCGGTTGTGCACGCCGCGGCGCAGGCTCTTGAAGCTGGTTTCGAGATAATCCACCCCCACCAGTATGGCCAGGGTGACGCCGGTGAGCAGCACGGCCTGGTGCAGCATCTGCATGCCGATGAGGGCGCCGAGGGCCGCCAGCATCCAGACGGTGGCGGCCGAAGTCACCCCCAATACCTGACCATCCCGGGTCATCATGACACCGGCGCCGAGAAAGCCGATGCCGGTGATGAGCTGGCCCAGCACCCGCGCCCGATCGGCACTCTCAGGGCTGACGGCGGCACCTATGGCGAGAAAGCAGTAGGTGCCGAGTATGATGAGCGAGGAGGTGCGGATGCCGACCGGCTTGCCGCGCAGTTGCCGCTCCAGCCCCACGAGCGTGCCACACACCAGGCAGGCCAGGATGTTCTCCCAGCCAAGGGGCGCTATGTCCCACCAATCCGTTGTCATCATATCCACCTCTGCTGTCGATGCTTGTTATCCTGCCGCGCTCTGCCCCCGGTTTTCCAGCCGTTGCCGGAAGGCCCTGGCCAGGCGCTCGTAGAGGTCCTTTGCCTCCCTGTCCTCAATATCGCCACGTATCCAGGGATTGTCGATGATTTCCAGCAGCACGCAGTCCCGATCCTGCTGGCGCAGATCCACCCCGAACAGGCCATTGCCGAGCTGGTGCACGGCGCGCCTGGCGGTCTGCAGCACCCGCTCCGGCACTTCGGTGAGCGGCAGTGCCTCGATCCGGCTCATGTCGAGGGGATGCTTGCGGCGGCGGATGCGGTTGCCCGGCTCGGGCCGGTAGCGGCGACAGGCGAACAGCGGCGAGCCGTCGAGAAAGCCGATGCGCCAGTCGAATTCGGCGGGGATCCGGCTCTGCACCAGCAGCAGGGCGGAGCGGCCCAGCCCCTCGTCCAGCAGGCGAGCGAGTTGCTGGGCGTCGCTGGCCATGGCGAGATCCCGCCCCTGGGCGCCGTCGGGTATCTTCACCATCAGCGGCAGGCCGAGTCGCTGTACCAGCTCGTCCACCTGATGGCGGCCACGACGGGTCACCACCATGGTGGGCGGCATGGGCACGCCGCTGCGCACCATCAGCTCGTAGAGGTAGAGCTTGTTGCTGCAGGCGAGGATGGCGCGGGAGCTGTCGATCACCGGCATCTTGAGCTGTTCGGCGCGGCGGGCAAATTCGAAGGTGTAGTGGCCGACCGCCGTTTCGGAACGCAGCCAGAGAGTATCGAATTCCGGCAATCGCTCGATGGCGGACGGTGCCAGTCTCTCGGCCTGGATCCCCTGGGCAGCGGCGGCCCGGATGAAGCGCTCCAGCGCCAGGGCATCGCTGCTGGCGCGGCCGTCATCGGGATCCACCAGGATGGCGAGCTGGTAGAGCGGGGCCGCCTGCTCCTCATCGCCGGCACCGACCAGCGCCTGGGCGTGATGCAGCATCAGCGCCTTCTCGCTGGCACTCAACTCCAGGGGCGACAGGCTCTGCTGCTGGCGCACCGACCAGCCGTGGCGGCCGCGTTTGAGGGTCAGCTCCTGCAGCGGCAGCTGGCTCAGGCCGTAGTAGTAGCGGGCCAGCCCAGCCAGCTCGCTCTGTTCGCTCTGGCCGAAGATGGCGCGCACCCGAATGCGATCCTCGCTCTGCTGGGCCAGCCAGCCCTGTACCTTGCGCCACAGCTTGGCCGGCGGTTGCTGGGGTTGCAGCACGCTGATGGCCTGCAATCCCGGCAGGCAGTGGTGGCCACGGGCCTGGGCCAGCAGGGAGCAGTAGTAGCCCGCGCTCAGGTGCTCCAGGTTGCGGCAGAGGTTGATGATGCGGGGTCGGCCGCCTGTGGTCGGCACGCCGTGTTGCAGATAGGTGCGGGCGGTCAGCAGATAATCGGCATGGCAGGGCCAGTCGCCCGGCTCTTCGACTATGACGTAGGTACTCATATTTTCGGCTCCACAGATCAGACTGCCTTGAATGGCAGTATCCCCAGTGGGCTTCGATGCACCGACAAGCACGACAATGGCGCGAGGGGAAACAAGAGGTTACAGTGCCTAATATTCTGCTTTGGTAACTTGTGATACAAGTCGCATTTCTGGTGCTGAAGATAAATAACCGAACAAGGACTCCCCGTGTTGACCGTACGAGCGGCCCGAACCGATGATTTGGGCGCCATCGTTAAGCTGGAACGCTACTGTTTTCCCCCCGAAGTCGCCTTTGGCCGCAGCCGCTGGCACTATCTGCTTACCCACGCCAAGGGACGCACCCTGCTGGTGCTGGATGAGAAGGATCAGCTGATGGGTTATCTCAGTCTGCTGGAGCACAGGGGCTGGGATCGACTGGTGATCCAGACCCTCGCCATCCGCTGGACCATCCGTCGCCAGGGCTGGGCCCGTCGCCTGCTGGAGCAGGTGATCCGGGAGGGGCGCGAGGCTGGCTGGGGGGCAGTGCGCCTCGAGGTGGGCGATGCCAATGAAGAGGCGCTGGCCCTCTATCAGGCGCTGGGATTCAAGGCTCAGCAAAGGTTGCCTGACTATTATGGCCGCGACCAGCATGCCCACCGGCTGGTGTTGCCGCTGGTGAGCGACGAGGTTCGCACCCTCAGGCGCCAGCGTCGCAGTGTACAAGCCGCCCTGTGCCGCCAAGCCCGCGCCTTGAGCGGCCATGGATCCGGAGGATCGGCATGAGCTGTGATGACTGTCTGGCCACCGCCATCAAGGCCAAGCTCGGGCGCTGCTCTGTCTGCACCGGCCAGACCTTCGTCATCGGCATGGTCGGCTGGCTGGCGTGGTGGTGGTTTGGTGCCGATATCTCGGTCAATGCCCTCACCGGCCTGCTGTTCGCGCTGGGGGGCTCGGGCCTGTTTCTGCTCCATCTGCTGGTATTTGTCTGGCGCAAGGTGACCGGGCGTGAATTGAGCGATGAATGAATCAGATTGGATTCAAACACATAAATAACAATATTGGTGTAGATATGGAGGTTCAGATGATAGCAATGGTAACGGGCGCCTCGTCCGGCTTTGGTGAGTCCATCAGCCGTCAGCTGGTGCAGGCGGGCTACCAGGTGATAGGCACGGGTCGCCGTGCCGAGCGGCTGGCCGCCCTGGCCGATGAGCTGGGCGAGCAGTTCCTGCCGCTGGTGTTCGACGTGCAGGACAAAGCCGCGACTCAAGCCGCCATCGCTGGCCTGCCGGCCGAGTGGCAACAGGTGGATCTGCTGGTCAACAACGCCGGTCTGGCGCTGGGGCTGGAGCCGGCCCACAAGGCGGATCTGGAAGACTGGGAGCAGATGATAGCCACCAACATCAGCGGTCTGACCCTGCTCACCCGCTTGCTGCTGCCGGGCATGGTGGCGCGCAATCGCGGCCACGTGATCAACATCGGCTCCATCGCCGGCACCTATCCCTATCCGGGCGGCAACGTCTACGGTGCCACCAAGGCGTTCGTGAAACAGTTCAGCCTCAACCTGCGCGCCGATCTGGCGGGCACCGCCATCCGCGTCACCAACGTGGAGCCAGGTCTGTGCGGCGGTACCGAGTTCTCCAACGTGCGCTTCCACGGCGACGACGCCAAGGCGGCCACCGTCTACCAAGGGGTGCAGGCCATTCAGCCGGAAGACATCGCCAATACTGTGCTCTGGGTCAGCCAGCAGCCCGCCCACGTCAACATCAACAGTATCGAGATCATGCCAGTGGCCCAGACCTTCGGCCCGCTCCATATCAGCCGTCGCTGAGCTTCCTGTTTGACGAAATGAGAAGAGGCACCCAAGGGTGCCTCTTTGCTTTGCAGAGCCGGTCAGAGGCTCATGATCTTCTTGAACTCCTCCTCTGAATACTTCTTCTCGGTGCTCTTGGTGAGATCCGTCATCAACTTGTAGCGCAGCTCTTTGGCCATCTGATAGGTCTGCTCCAGCTGGCCGTAGGAGTAGTCGGCGGCCAGCCCGATCGCCGTCGCCTTGTCGTTGGCATAGGTCTGCTTGAGGGTCTTGTCGAGGACGGCGACCTCCTTGTAGAGCTTGGCGCTCTCCTTGCTCCAGACCCCTCGCAGCAGCGGCAGGTACTTGTCCGGGTTGGTGTTGGCCAGCGCGGTCAGGCTGCGGAACTGCCAGTAGGCGGAATCATCGGAGTAGCTGTCGCTGCCGCTGCGATAGGGCAGGGGATAAGACTCCAGCGGGCTGTAGAGCGGCACCATCACGGATTCGGCCAGCACGCCGTAGCTCTGCCAGATGAGCCCCTGCAGCTCCTTGGGCATCTCCTTGCGCAGCTGGATGACGTGGGATTCCAGCTGGCGATCGACGCGGATCGGCCGCTCCGCCTTGCCCGCCAGCGGCGTGCCGTCATAGGTGGCGCTCAGCACCCTGGCCACGTCCGGCACGGCGATGGGGGCGTCCGGCTTCATGAACAGTGGATATTGCGCCTGCCGGGTCGCCTGCTGGTGGGAGGCGGTCAGCATTTTCTGGCCGAGCCACTCCCGATCCACGTTGTAGGGGTCGGCAATCACCCCGAATGCCTTGGCGAAGTTGAAATCCTTGGGGTCGGCCTGGTCGAGCAGCTTGTGCTGTTGTACAAACTCCAGCAGCCTGGGGGAGTGCAGCACATCGGCGCTGTCGAGATTGACGCCGTGGATGCGCAGGCCGTTGGCCACCATGGCGTAGCTGTCGTCCGGCACCCGTACCGCGATCCAGTGGTGGCCTGAGCCTATCTCCATCAGCCAGGCCTCGTTCACATCCGCCAGATAGAGGCTGTTGCCCTCACCGGCGCCATATTGCTCCACATAGCGGCCGAGCAGCTCGACCCCCTCTTTCGCGCTCTTGGCCTGCGGCAGGATCAGGGTTGGGATGATGGCTTCTATGACTCCTTTTTCGATCAGCGGATCGGCTTTCTGGGCCTTGTCGTTGACCTCGGCGCTGGTGGTGGCCGAGAGGGCGACGTTGAGCTCGTTGATGCCGCGCTCTTCATAATATTTGCCTGCCGGGTCGCTGGTGGCGGCGTCCCAGTCGCGAATGGCTGAGTAGGCGAGGAAGGCCTTGGGCATGGGCACTTCCAGCCCGTTGCCCAGCTTCCAGACCTTGCCCTCGTTTTGCTGGGCGGGTCGGAAGGCCAAATACTTGTTCCAGTTGTTGACGCCAAAATCCTCATTTCTGGCGATCATCACGCTGCCGTCGGCACTGGCGCCCTTGCCGACGATGAGGCCGGTACAGGCGTCGGCACTGGTGCCAAGCAGGGTGAGCAGGGTGGCGGAGAGAAGACTCAAGGTGTGTTTTTTCATGGGGTTGCCCGAAGCGTAACTGTGAGTGAAAGCCAGGAGGTGGGATGCAGGTCTGCCGCAGAGCGATCAGCCGCCGATACGCTGCCGGGGGATCGTGCTGCTCATGGTCGATGACGCAAACATTTCATCCATAACACTGCTTGCTGGTCGTTTTGTGCGCCGAAATTGTATGCCTCGTTGGTTGTTTGTTTTGTGATCTATGAGTCGTTCCTTTGCTTTGTCTGGTAAAGCATGAAAATGGCAGCGATATGCACCAGAACCTGCCGATTGGACAGCGTAGCGTCATGATTCTGACGTCGGGATGGCCATCAGTAAGCCTGCGAGCCCGTGCGGGCCGGGATCTGCACCAATTTGGCAAGTTGGCCTGCAACTTGCTGGTTTTATTGCCAATGATGGGGCCTGGCGCCTCATGCCATCGAATCAGCGACCTCGTCATGCCGGATCGGCATGCAGACTGGAGCCCCCATGGATATCAAACCCTACAGCCAGCAGCTTGCCCAGAGTGCGTCCAATTCCCGCGCCCTCGCCACCCTCAGCGGTGCCGAAGGAGGTCAGGGGGGCGGCTGGGAAGATCTGGTCAACCTCTCCTCCCAGCGGCTGACCAGCAAGGCCCAGCAGACGCTCACCTATGAGCACCTGGCCAAGAACAGCAAGCTGCCGCCGGCGCTGGACATCAGTTCAGACAAGGGCGGCATGATGCAGCAACTGGTGGACAAGGCGCTGGGGTTTGATCGCAAAAAATTCAACGAGATAGAAGACAAGCTCAAGGAGATCGCCGACAACAAGCAGCTCTCTGCCGAGGAGCGCGAGCAGCAAAGCAAGGCCTTGAACGAGCAGCGGGACGCCATGCTGCAGGATGCCATGGATCGCCTCACCGGCAAGAAGAGCGAGCCAAAGGAAGAGACCAAGAGCGCCTGAGTGCTGGCCTGCGTGACTCGAACGGCAATCCGTGGTCGTCGGGGGCAAGCCGTTGCCCCTGTCTGGGCGTCATGGCCGGGTTGATGACCTGGTAACAAATGGGCCAGCCGGCGCCACAAAAGAGGCAGCAAAAAAGGGAGGGCGGATGCCGCTCCCTTTTTGATCGGGCTGAGCCTGCCAGTGCGGCCCAGGCTGTGCCGGCAGGGGATTCGCTGCTTATTTTTTATCGGGCACTATTTTTCTCGGGTACTATTTTTTCTCGGGTATTATGCCGATGCCCACCGCCTGGGTCTGGACGGCCTTGATCTGATCCCCCTTGGCGATCAGGGCAAACTGCGCCGGGTTGTGCACCTTGAGCACCAGGGTGTGATCCACCCCCTTGACCGTGACCGTCTGCTGCGCCTTGTCGACGGCGATGACGTCCCCGTACAGTGTGACCTTGACGCCAACCCCGGCCCCCGGCTTCTGGCCCGCGGCGGCCTTGTCCGCATCCACCTCGACGACGCGCTGTCTGACGCCTGCCGTGCCCTTGAGCAGTTCCAGATCCAGCATCTGCAGGTATTTCAGCGCCACCACGTCGCCGACCTTGAGGTTTTGCAGGTTGGTGACCTGCTCACCGGCGACTATGTCGAACGCCTCACCGGCGGCATTCTTCAGGCTGACCTTGCGGCTCGCCATGTCGATGGCGGTCACCGTCGCCTGGGCGGTCACGGCTTCCACCAGATTGGCCTTGCCCGGGGCGGTCGCGACTTCGGTGACCACCTCGGCGGCTTGCACCAGACAGGTCGAGAGGGAGAGCAGACCGGCAATCCATGCATGCTTCAGTTTCATGTTTCAGACCTTATGACGGGAAAATGAGGATGAGAGGGGTGGGCATGTGGGTCCTGATGGGGCATGGCACCGCCTTCCTGACAGACCATAGCAGAGCCGCGCCTGGCCACCCCGCCGGACTCGAGCGCAATGCGTGTTTTGATAGCCAGCTCCCGTTTTTTGATCTCATGACGCCACAGGCGCACAATTCCCTGCATGCATTCAAGCGAGGGCTCTGCCGTGTACAACTTCCAATATGCCAATCCTACCCGCGTCTGTTTCGGTGAAGGCCAGATCGCCAGCCTGCCCGATCTGATCCCGGCGGGCAGCCGCCTGCTGGTGCTCTACGGCGGCGGCAGCATCAAGCAGAATGGCGTCTATGAGCAGCTGACCCAGGCATTGGCGGGGAGGGATTGGCAGGAGTTCCCCGGTATAGGCGCCAACCCCCAGTACGATCAGCTGATGGAGGCGGTGGCGCTGGTGAAGCGCGAGCGCATCGACTTCCTGCTGGCGGTCGGCGGCGGATCCGTGGTGGATGGCACCAAGTTCGTGGCCGCCGCCGCCTGCTTCGAGGGGGCGGATCCCTGGGAGATATTGCTGCACAAGGCACCCGTCAAGGCGGCGCTGCCCCTGGGCTGCGTGCTGACCCTGCCCGCCACCGGCTCGGAGAGCAACCCCGCCGCCGTGGTGAGCCGCGGGGAGGCCAAGCTCTCCTTCATGAATCCGCTGGTACAGCCCGTGTTTGCGGTGCTGGATCCCGCCACCACCTACAGCCTGCCCACCCGTCAGATCGGCAACGGGGTGGTGGATGCCTTCGTCCACATCATAGAGCAGTACCTCACCTTCCCGGTGGGGGGCGAGGTGCAGGACAGGCTGGCGGAAGGCTTGCTGCAGGTGCTGGTGGATAACGGCCCCAAGGCGCTGGTGGAGCCCACCAACTACCAGGTGCGTGCCAACCTGATGTGGGCCGCCAGCCTGGCGCTCAATGGTCTCATCGGCCGCGGCGTGCCGCAGGACTGGTCCACCCACGCCATCGGCCACCAGCTCACCGCGCTGCACGGGCTGGATCATGCCCAGAGTCTGGCTGTGGTGCTGCCCTCCCTGCTGCGTGAGCAATCGGCCCAGAAGCAGGAGAAGCTGGCCCAGTTCGCCGAGCGGGTCTGGCATTCGAGCCGGGAGGACAAGGCGCTGCGCATCGAGGAGGCCATCATCCGCACCGAGCAGTTCTTCCAGCAGATGGGGGTGGGCACCCGTCTCGCCGACTACGGTCTGAGCGAGAGCTGCATCCCCGGCATCTGCTCCAACCTCAAGCGCTTCGGCCTGACCGCGCTGGGGGAGCAGCAGGACATAGATCCCGACAAGGTGGCGCGGATCCTTTCTCACGCCCTCTAGGCCTGAGGTCCTTGGCCAAGGGGCGATCCTGACAATAAGTGCGGCCAGGATCCTGTCCCACGTGCTCTGATCATCTGGTTGACGAACTGAAGAGAAAACGCCCCGATTGTCGGGGCGTTTTGCATTCCGGGGTGAGGCGCTGGGGGCAGAGGGTCAGGCGCCCAGATCCAGCTCGCGCTCCAGTGCCGCCGCCTTCTGGCGGGCCGGATGGGTGTTGAGCCGCTGCCAGTAGGCCTGCAGGTGCGGGAACTGGGCCAGCTGGCCGCCCTGGGCCAGCAGATCCACCAGGAAGGAGTTCATGATGTCGGCGCCGGAGAGGCGATCTCCCACCAGATAGTGGCGGGTCGCCAGCACCTCATTGAGGTAGCCCAGCACCTTGGCACACTCCGCCTTGGCGTAGTCCGGCAGGAAGCGCATCGGGCTGCCATCCTTGCGCACGAACATGTCCAGCAGCAGCGGCAATATGCCTGAGCTCTCGGCAAAGTGGAGCCACTGCAGGTACTCGGGGTACTCCGGGCTATCTGGGGCCGGCGCCAGCCTGTCGGCCGCGTATCGGGCGATCAGGTACTCTGTGATGGCGCCGGACTCTGCCAGCACGCGGCCTTCCAACTCGATGACAGGCGATTTGCCGAGGGGGTGGATGGCCTTGAGTTCGGGCGGTGCCAGGAAGCTGGTGGTGTCGCGCTGGTAGGCCTTGATCTGGTAAGGCCGCCCCAGCTCTTCGAGCAGCCAGATGATGCGTTGGGAGCGGGATTTGTTCAGGTGGTGCAGGACTATCATGGGAACCTCGATTCGGTGGCAGGAGTCGGTATACGCGTCGGCGAGGCGGCTGGTTCACCGGCAGATAAAAAAGAGCGGGCAGATGCCCGCTCTTCTGTTGGCTGACTCAGGCCTCCAGCGCCTGATCCAGATCCGCCAATATGTCCTCGATCGCTTCTATCCCCACCGACAAGCGGATCATCTCCGGTTTCACTCCCGCCCTGGCCTGCTCGGCTTCGCTCAGCTGGCGATGGGTGGTGGAAGCGGGGTGGCAGGCCAGCGACTTGGCGTCGCCTATATTGACCAGCCGTTTGAAGATCTTGAGCGCATCGTAGAAGCGCACGCCCGCTTCGTAGCCATCCTTCAGACCGAACGAGAGAATGGCCGAGGGGCGACCGGCCATGTACTTCTCCGCCAGCAGGTAGTGGGGGTGGCCCGGCAGTCCGGCATAGCTGACCCAGGCCACCTTGGGGTGATGCTTGAGGTGGTGGGCGACCCGCAGGGCGTTGTCCACGTGGCGCTCCATGCGCAGGCTCAGGGTCTCCAGCCCCTGCAGCAGCAGGAAGGCGTTCATCGGCGCCAGCGCAGCGCCGGTATTGCGCAGCGGTACGGTGCGCACCCGCCCGATGAAGGCGGCCGGGCCGAACGCCTCGGTGTAGACCACGCCGTGGTAGGAGGGCTCGGGCTGGGTGAGTTGGGGGAAGCGTTCGGCGTTATCCGCCCAGGGGAACTTGCCCGAGTCGACGATGACGCCACCCAGCGAGTTGCCGTGGCCGCCGACATATTTGGTCAGGCTGTGCACCACTATATCGGCGCCGTGCTCTATGGGTTTGCACAGCACCGGGGTGGCGACCGTGTTGTCGACGATGAGCGGTACGCCGCGGGCGTGGGCCACCTTGGCGAAGGCCGCCAGGTCGACTATGTTGCCGGCCGGGTTGCCTATGCTCTCGCAGTAGACCGCCTTGGTCTTGTCGTCGATGAGGGCGGCGATGGCCTCGGCGCTGTCATCCCTGGCGAAGCGCACCTCGACCCCGAAGCTCGGCAGCATGTGGGCGAACAGTGTGTAGGTGCCGCCATAGAGCTGGGGGGTGGAGACTATGTTGTCACCGGCGGCGGTCAGCGCCTGGATGGCGTAGGTGATGGCGGCGGAACCCGCCGAGACCACCAGGCCGGCGATGCCCCCCTCCAGCGCGGCCATCCGCTGCTCCAGCACGTCATTGGTGGGGTTCATGATGCGGGTGTAGATGTTGCCTGGTACCGCCAGATTGAACAGATCCGCCCCGTGCTGGGCGCTGTCGAACTCATAGGCCACCGTCTGGTAGATGGGCACGGCGACCGCCTTGGTTGTGGGGTCGTGGGAAAAGCCGTGGTGCAGGGCCAGGGTCGCATCTTTCATCACACACTCCTTGTTGGATGTTGCTGGGTAGCAGTTATAGATGGATAGACGTCCAATCTATCAGGCCCAGCGCCGATGTAAACCACCCAATCCGGCAAAGCAATTGCGCCCGCTGACGATATGCGTCTCCCTTGAGCGCTCCGTGCGAGGGATGGCACTCAGAGACGGCGACGATACTCCCGATCGTCTATCTGGTGCATGTCCCACTGCATCAGGCGGTTGAGCTGGCTCATGGGATCCTCGATCAGGGTCAGCGGCTTGGGCAGGATCCGCTTGAAGTAACGACGCAGGGTCTGCTGGATCCGGTTCGGTTTGAGGGGGTTGGCTTGGCTCATCATTGTGCTCCTGTGCTGTGGTTCTCACGTTCGCCAGCAGTATTGAGCTAAAATGCGGAAGTAAAAACTGATGACTTATAGCAACAGGATTTCCTCTTTTATGCCGACCAGTCGCCTCTATCAGCAGTTTCAACGACTCGCCCAGCAGCTTGGCTGCGATGAGCGGGAGGCAAGTCTCGCCGAAGTGGCGGACCTGCTCTGCTGCACCCCGCGCAACGCCCGCCTGCTGCTGCGGCGGATGCAGGATCAGGGCTGGCTCAGCTGGTCAGCCGAGGCGGGCAGGGGACGGCGCTCCCGGCTCACCCTGCTCGACAGCCAGGAGAGTCTGACCCGGCGCCGCCTGCGGGATCTGTTGAGTCAGGGCCAGCTTGCCCAGGCGGTGCGGCTGGCGGAAGGTCGGCTGGATCTGCTCACCCCGCTGCTCATCGAACAACTCGGCCAGGCCACCCGGGAGGGACGCCAGATCCTGCGGGTGCCCTACTA
>Ga0172380_10003367_pt1 | contig 22095 bp, 9 predicted proteins | sample Leawe162metaG_FD_119747 | JGI IMG/M metagenome (GOLD analysis project Ga0172380, IMG submission 119747) | Leachate microbial communities from a municipal landfill in Southern Ontario, Canada - Leachate well 162 metaG | ecosystem: Engineered > Solid waste > Landfill > Unclassified | place...
GCTTCCAATGTTCCGACTCTCACCGCCAAAACCAGTGATTACTTCACCCAATACGCGTTGCTTAATGGCAGAAGTGGAGGACAAACTTTGACCGGTGGGACGGCGGCGAATAATACCCTGACTCTGCAAGGTAATTCAGCTACAACCGGCAACACAGCGACTAACATCGGTATGCAGTTCAAAGTGGGTGACTCGGGTGGAACCAACGCGCTGACAATCTTGAATAATGGATATGTAGGAGTGGGGGGCACTGCGCCTTCTGCGCCTTTCTCGGTCGGAACCACTTCTCAATTTCAAGTTAGTTCTTCTGGTGATGTCACAGGTGGAGCATATAATGGACTCACTCTGACTTCCGCGGCGGATGGCTTTACTGTGGCTGGTGGCACGGTTCCTAGAACGCTAACTGTGACGGGTGGAAACTTTACGGTGAATGGCGGAGGAAATACACTGACAATGACGGGTAGTGCTTCGCTTAATCAGAACCTTTTGATCGCTTCCAGTCCGACATTCGCAGGTCTCACCCTTTCCGGTCTCACTGCCGGTTCGGTGCCATATATCGGCACCGGCGGCGTGGTTTCTCAAGACAATGCCAATTTCTTCTATGACGGTACCAATCATTTCTTGGGTATCGGTACGAACGTGCCGCTCTACGCACTGGACGTGAACGCCGCCAGTGGAGTTTACAATTTGTTCCGGATCTCTTCCGCCGGCAGCCCGATCATGACGGTGACCGGGGCACAAACCACTTTCCAAAATCCGGTCAGTTTTGCCACGGCGGGCGATGTATCCATTGCTAACGATTTAATCATGACCAATACTACTGCGGGCAACCTCAATTTCCAAGGTCCGGGATATGTCGCAACCACCAGTGCTTGGCAAAATCTGGACTTAACTCTCTCGGCGGCCAATGACGGACACGTGATTGTGGCCGATACTTTGGATAACACTACTAATCTTACCACTACGACTGCCGGTTCATATTATGGCAATCACACCACCACGACTTCCACCGGAATTTTCACTACGGGCACGACCAATGTCTATGGCTTGAATTCTCTGGCCACTGCCAGCGGAATTTCCACGGGTGGCACGGTCAGCACTTACGGTGCTTATTTACAAGCGACGGGCGAGAATACAGGTGCCGCCACCACCACCGCTTATGGATTATATGTCAATGGTGCCACAGGGGCGGACAATAATTATTCAGCCGTGTTTATGAATGGCAATGTCGGCATCGGTACAGCCACGCCTTCCCAACTTCTGTCGGTGGGAGCTTCAAATCAATTCACCGTTAACACCACTGGTAATGTCATTGGTGGCACTTATAATGGCAATACAATTTCATCTGGCTCAGGCACATTTAATCTCGGAGCATATAATTTGGTCTTGACCGGCAGCTCTAATATCAACCAGAATCTTCTCACCACTTCCAGTCCGACATTTGCAGGACTGACCGTTAATGGCACATTGAATATGGCGGATGATCAACTTTTGACGATCGGCACGACGGGAGATGGCGTGATTATGAACCGCTCAACTTCTCTCACGGCCAACACGGCTCTTAGTAATGTCTTTGTCGGCACCCCGGTTGTCGGCGCCATTGTCGCCAATTCAACCATATTCTCCAATATTACCAGTGGATCGGATATGGTTTTCGCCACCAATTACGGCGGCAACAGTACCGAACTTCTGCGTCTCAGCGGCGCCACTTCGCAAGTGGCCATCGGCACCGGCACAGCCTCGATGACCATTGATAATAACGGTAACATCGGAATCGGTACGGTCACCCCAGGATATATCTTGGATGTCCAAGCGGCCAGTTCCAAGGTCAATTCCAAAAATGGTTATCTGACTAATGGTGCTGACTACGCCGAATATTTCTATACTGACAACACCGACTTAGTGAGCGGCGAAGCTGTGTGCGTGGATATTTTAAAACCGAACGCCGTTAAGCGTTGTGACCGAACGGGCGATAATAACGTGATGGGCATCGTGTCGACCAATCCGTCTATTGTCGGTAACGGCGATGGCGTGACTCGTGACAATGATCCGCATTACAAAATTATCGGTATGATCGGACAAGTAGCGGCCAAGATTAACAATGAAAATGGTAGCGTGGCCATCGGCGACAGCCTGACCGCTTCGGGCACGGCCGGATATTTGAGGAAAGCCAATGCCGGTGAATCGACCGTGGGTATAGCGATGCAGAATATGACTGACGCGTCTGGCAATATTCAAGTGCTCATTTCGCGAAGAAACCAAAGTTTGACAGTGGAAAAAGTGGAAGAATCAGTCACCCAAAATATCGCGGCGATGAACATCCAAGATCAGGTCAATAAGATGATCGCGGATGCTCAAATGGCCTTACAAATGCAGACTGAAAGTCTAATGCTTAAGACCGATCAAAATGTGACTGACTTGCTCGGCTTGCAAACTTCGGTGGACGCCAATCTGACCATCATCTCCGGCCGTTTGGATGCTAATGAAAGCAATATTGTGACTATGCAAGATCAACTGAAAGCCGTGACTGATACCCAGACCGCTAATGATGTTCTGCTGAAAGATCTGCAAACGCAGATGGAATTGATCAAAGCACAAAATCAAGCCGTGATCGATTTCGCTATCGCCTTGAACATCAAGTCTCTCATATATAAGGATGCGGTTGGAAACCTCGACTTGGGCGATGGCAAGTTGGAAGCAGGTGGCATCGTGGCGGGGGCCTTCACGGTGAAAGTGACGGATGAAAACAAAAAAACGATCGGTTCCAACTATATAGAAGTGGCCAATGATACCAATGATGGCAAGAGTTATCTCATCAAGACCACCGCCATAACGGATTCTTGCGTCGTCCTGACCAATTTCCAAGCCAATCCGAACGCCTATTCTTGGGTGGAAAAAGTCAAAGATGAAAGTGGCAACTATATCGGATTCAAGATAAGGCTGAGCGCTCCGACGACGCAAAGAGTCTACTTTGATTGGTGGATTGTGGAAAAACAAGACTCTACGCAATCTGCCATAGTCACCGCGCCAACTGCGCCAGCTACCGCTCCGGTGACCACGCCGGCTGACACAAGCGCGACCGCCGCTTTCACTCCGACTACGGCCGTAAATTTCGACACGCCTACGCCGGCGACAACACAGTAAAAATCTGAACCACTGATTCTCACTGATTGCCACTTGATTTCACTGATTTAAAATACAAACAAAAAGTTTTATGGAAGATTATGTAGACAATAAATATTACAAGTCTGCTATTACCGGCAATATTATCGGTTGTGCGCAGAAAGTCCATAAGCAACTGGGCAATGGTTTTCAAGAGGTCATTTATCAAAGAGCCCTAGAAATAGAATTTGAAAAAGAAAAACTAAAGTTTGAAAGAGAAAAAGAAATGGATATTTTCTACGAAGATAAACTGATTGGAAACAGAAGGGTGGATTTTGTGGTTGATGGCGATGTGATGGTTGAATTGAAAGTCATTGTAAAACTGGAAGAAGTGAATGTGGCTCAACTTATGAACTACATTGAAGCCTATAAAGTTAAAATAGGGCTGCTGATAAACTTTGGTTCTAAAAGTTTAGAGATTAAAAGATACATAAAATAATTCAGTGGAATCACGTGGTCTCAGGTGCGAATCAGTGGTTCTGACATTTTGTGTTATAATTAACCCATAACTAAAAAAATATTATGCAAAGTTCTATGCAAAAACTCAAATCTTTTTTCCTTCGCCCGCGTTCCAAAAAAACTAAAATAATTTCTGGCGTGGCGGTTGTCGTCATTTCGCTTGCGATCGTTTTCGGCTGGCACCGTTTCGGCGCGTTCGCCCAGTCGGTCGTCGACAGCTTCACTGATTCTTCCAAAATCGCGGCCACTTGGCAAGCGACCGTGGATACGGGGGCTGGTGAAGTGAAAGCGGCGCAAAAAACTTGTGACGCTTTCACTTGGTATTGCGCCCAAAGCACTGTCTGCGCCGACACGCTGGGCGACGGAACATATATCATCGTGGCGCAGGCCGACGCGCCCGCCACCAAAACTTGGAAAAACGCAAACACTAATTGCGACAAACCGCAATGTGGCGCGGACGGCGGACAAGACGGCGACAATTTGAAAGCCGACAACACCTTGAGTTTCACCAGTTATCCGGCGCGCGATTATTGCAAATCGATCGGCGGCCGCTTGCCGACCAAAACCGAGCTGAATTGCATCTACACCAATCGTGCCACTTTCGGCAATAATTTTGCCTCGAGCAACTATTGGTCAAGTACTGAGTACTCCACGACGAGCGCGTGGTACCAGTACTTCTCCACCGGCGGTCAGGGCTACAGCAATAAGACGAGTTCTCTCTACGTGCGTTGTGTCAGGGGCTGGTGAATTTTATTTGGAATTTGGCAATTAGGTAATTTGGAAATTTGATTTTTATTTTTTGGATTTATGACTATTTTTACTTATGAAAAATTGTATCGAGCCTATCTGGAATGTCGGAAAAACAAACGCAAAACCGTTAATGCGTTAAAATTTGAAATGGATTTGGAAAATAATTTGAAAACTCTGTTGGAAGAATTGAAAAATGGAACATATTTTCCCGGCCAGTCCATTTGCTTTGTCGTGACCGTTCCAAAACCGCGTGAAATTTTTGCGGCTGAATTTCGTGACCGAATCGCGCATCATCTGCTCGTGCGGGAAATTGAAGAATATTTCGAAAAAAGATTCATCCATGATTCATACGCCTGTCGCAAAGGCAAGGGCACGCACCAAGCGGTGGCGCGCTTGCGACATTTTCTGCATAAACGTGAAAATCATCACGCTTGGCAACTGAAAACGGATATCAAAAGCTTCTTCGTTTCAATCGACCGCAACATTCTTTATGCGCTGGCTCAAAAAAGCATCCTTGGGCGAAGTGAAAAAGAGAAACAAGAACTGAATTGGTTGCTACAGGCGATTGTTTTCCACAATCCGGCCAAAAATTTTCGAACTAAGGGACAACTGAAACTGTTTTCACTCATTCCTGACCATAAATCGCTCATCAAGCAGAAGGAAAATAAAGGTCTGCCAATCGGCAATCACAGCTCTCAATTTTTTGCCAATGTCTACATGAATGAATTGGATCAATTTGTGAAGCGACGCCTCGGATGCCGTCATTATATCCGTTACGTGGATGATTTCATCTTGATATCGGACGACTTGCGAAAGCTCAAAGCATGGAAAAATGAAATCGAGATTTTCATAGCGGAAAAATTGAAGTTAAGCTTGAGTCATCAAAAAACCATCCTTCAACCAATTGCAAGGGGCATTGATTTTCTCGGTTATTTTACAAAACCCAACTCAATCTTTCCGCGCCGTCAAGTTCATAAAAGATACAAGGACAAATTGTTCAGGATAGCCATCGGAGAATGTCGGACGAATTTACGATATCTGCAAGCAATGAACAATTCATATATCGGGCATTTTAATTTTAAGGGAAAATTTCCGGCCGGAATCTGCAATCGCTTTTTAGCGTTTACAGAGCGAGCCAAATTACCAGCCTCGATTCCCGCCGTCTTGAATTGCTGAAAATTCACAGGCCAGATGTGGCAAAATGGCGTTTTGAAAAATCACGCCTTTGGAGAAAAGAAAGAGCGGGAATGTTTTGCCTCGAGCAACTATTGGTCAAGTACTGAGAACTCCACGACGAACGCGTGGAACCAGAACTTCTCCACCGGCAATCAGAACAACAACAATAAGACGAATTCTAACTACGTGCGTTGTGTCAGGAAACAGGTATAAAGAGCCTGATTGTCAGTAAAATCGATAATCAGCCGGAAATTTTCCATAAAACAAAAAAATGAAAAACGAACAATTCCCTCTCTATCACAAAAATTATCAATTGCTCAAATTTTTATATAAAACCGTTAAAAATTTTCCCAAAGAGCATAAATATAGCTTGGGGAAAGAAATGACCGATCTGGCTTGGCAATGTTTAGATTTGACGATTGAAGCCAATGGTCTACCCAATAATCAAAAAGCGCCGAAAATTTCCGAGTTGAGCGCGGTTTTCGACCGATTGAAAATGCGCGTCAGGCTGGCGCAAGAAATTGATTTGCTGTCTATCGGGCAATTCGTGCATCTGCAAGAAAACTTCCTTTTGGCAATCGGTCAAGAAATCGGCGGTTGGCTGAAATGGGCAGGGAAGGTCGGGGGGGGGGTGCTAAGAGGGCAATTGATTTTTTTAGGGGGAATTCAATGATGGGAAATATATATTACAAAATTAAACTTGACTTTGCTTTTATACTAGTATAAAATACAAGTGTAATTATGAAAAAATAGGTGCATATGCATACAAAGGCTATAAAAAGAGATATATTTGATGAAATCATTAAATATATCAATACCGATAACATAATTGTGCTTCATGGAGCCAGACAGGTGGGCAAAAGTCACATCATGTTTTATTTGGAAAATTATTTAAAAAACCAAAAGTTGCAAACCTATTTTTTTGATTTGGAAGATGCCAGACTGGTGGATGTCTTGAACGGAGGTATGGAAGAAATGCTTCAATTTTTGCAAAATGAAGGATTTAATCTGGAAGAGATGAAAAACAACGGAGAAAAAATGTACGTTTTTATTGATGAAATCCAGTATTTGGAAAACCCGTCGCCACTTATGAAACTTTTGGTTGATCATTATAAATATATACAACTGATAGTTTCCGGATCATCCAGCTTCGATATCAAATCTAAATTTTCCGACTCTCTTGTTGGGCGAACGGTGGAATTTGAAATTTACAGCCTTTCTTTTCCTGAATTTTTGCGTTTTAAGAATTTTAACTATGTCACAAAGAGTAGGCTTGATACGTATCATTTGGAAAAAATGAAAGAATTATATAAAGAATATGTGTTCTTTGGTGGTTATCCAAAAATTATCCTGGAGAATTCCATAGAGAAAAAAGAAAAATATCTGGGTCAGATAATCGATACGTATATCAAAAAAGACATCCGCGATCTAACAAGAATTAAAGATCTGAAAAAATTTAATAACATGTTGAAAGTCTTGGCCACACAAAGCGGACAATTGCTCAATGTTTCCAAATTGGCAGCGACTTGTTCTCTGGCTCAGCAGACAGTGGAAAAATATCTTTTTATTCTGGAAAATACCTATATTATTAAGCTAGTTACTCCGTATAGTTCCAGCGCTAAAGTGGAAATTACTAAAATGCCTAAAGTATTTTTTTATGACACCGGAATAGTCCAAATGTTATGGCTTCGGAATTTCCCTCGGAATTTTGTGGGTAACATTTTCGAAACGAGCATTTTTGCTGAATTGGTTAAGAAATATGGAAAAGAAAGAGTAAGCTATTGGCGCAACAGAAATCAAAATGAAATCGATTTTATCCTTCAAATAAATGAGAAACCGTTGCCCATTGAGGTGAAAATGAACTTTGGAAATTTTAGAATACTATCCATAAATTATTTTTTGGAAAGGTATAAAATAAAAGAGTATAAAGTTGTAGGCCTAGAAGGGGAGGCGAAAAACAGTTCCTGTGTTTATCCTTGGGAAATTTAAAATTTATCTCAAGTTGCAAGATAAAAATATGGCGCATAATTAGATATATACATTAATACATTGGATGTTAAAATAGATATAATAAAAAATTCATCCCGCAAATTTCTTCTTCTTGTTTTTCTTTTAGGTGGTTTTTTGTCGGCGCACGCCGCCTGTGCCGACTATTATCCGCTGGGCACGGCTGTTTCGGTCAATCTGCTCTCCGGCAAAAGTGACGTGGCGCAGATCACCGCTTTCAAAGCCACGGCCAGCGTGCCGGCCGGCACGTCTTTGACAGTCCAATTTTCGGCGGACGGCAATAATTGGTATGACCACAATGCTGTCAGCGACAGCGCGGACAATCTCACGGCTGGTGCCAACACCATTGATCTGCGAGTTCTTGATTGGAAAACGGCCAATTTCTATTATAAACTTATTTTCACCATCACCGACCCGGCCGTGACGCCAGTTACCAGTGATGTCGAGGTGGACTATTCTGACACCTATTCGCCCTACACGCCGCCGTGGAACGCCGGCCATCTCTATCCTCCCCAAAGCGCGCTGACTTCCGCCGATCTTTTGTCCGGCTTGAACACGCAATTCCAAAACGGCGCCTTTTTCGCCTACAAAATTTCCGCTCTCCCTGCCGGCACCGCGGTCACGGCGCAATTTTCCACTGATGGCAACACTTGGTATTCTTCGGCCGGCACACTGTGGGGCGAAGACACTTTGTCAGTGGGCGATCATCTGACCGAAAACAGTGCACTGAGTCTGGCCGCCTTGGGATTTCACGGCGCAGCCAGTTTCTATTATAAATTGAATTTTTCCACCACCGACCCGACTCAGTCGGCGGCAGTGGCCGACGCCGGACTTTTGTTTGACAACGCGCAACTCGGTGGCTCCGCGACCACCCTCACGTCGCCCATCGCCAGTTATGATTTCAACGAAGGCTATGGTGCCACAGCCCACAATGGCGGTTCAGGCGGCGCGAGTTTGGATGGGAATTTGAATTCAGGCAGCACCGGCACCAACGCCACCACCACAGCCATGTGGGACAAAGGTGGAAAATTTGGCGGCGCGATGGAGTTTGATGGGACGGATGATCGAGTGGATATGAACGATGCTTTTTACAGTGATGTTTTTTCAATATGTGCTTGGGTCAATGAAGCTTCGCTTAAAAGTCAAGCTAATGTGGTTATAAAAAGAAGCTTGGCGGATGAGTGGGAACTTTCAGTTGGAAATGGATATATACACTTTACATCGTGGGTCAACATATCATCTTCGTTAAACATGATTAGTAATTCACCAATAACTATTAATTCATGGCACCATATTTGCGCTGTGCAGAACGGGAATGGAAATACAGGTTATATTTATGTCGATGGTTCGCAACAAGGCAGTGCACTGCAAACTGCGGTGATGACAAACACGGCATCGATTGTTCAAGTTGGCGCGCTAAGTAATGGGAATGATACACGTTATTTTAATGGTCTTATCGACGACACAAAAATCTTCAACTACGCCCTCTCTTCTGACCAAATCAAACTGCTCTACAACAACAACTCCGCGATGGCGATGGGCAACGATGCTTCTCGTACCAACGTGGTCACAGCGGTTACGGGAGCAGCCAAAGACTATTGCATCCCCGGCGACACGGCGCAGTGTGACAAGCCTGTCGGGGAATGGAAGATGGATGAGAAAGTGGCCGGCGACGCCAAGACGATTTATGACACTTCCGGCAACGGCAACAACGGCACGACTCACTATGGCGCCAACGCGAGTGGGATGGATTGCACCGTGCCGGGAAAATATGGTTCGGGTTGTGGGTTTGATGGGGTGGATGATTATGTGGATATTGGGCATGATTTTTCTTGGGCTAATAGTAATAGTTTTAGCCTATCAGCCTGGATTAGACCCAATAATGTCAGTTCGACAGGTGTTATTATGGGGAAAGATCATTATGAATATTCATTAAATACGGGAGATGGTAATGATGTAATTTTTTACTATTGGAATAATAGCGCAAGTTTGGCGATTAATTTGTCCTATAGTAATATTTTACAATCAAATGGATGGTATTATATAACTGTTTCTTATGATGGTAATGCTAAATCGGCAAATTTATATGTTAATGGAATATTGAAAGCGTCCAATACTGGAGTTATCGGTGTTTTCCAGGATACTTCATATGATATGCTTTTAGGGTATGGTTATTATATTGGGGGAATGCATAGATATTTCAATGGCGCAATCGACCAAGTCCAAATCTACAACTACGCCCGCACGCCGGCGCAGATTGCGTGGGACTACAATCGCGGCGGACCGGTGGCTGAGTGGCGGATGAATGAATGTACGGGTGCGACTGTCCACGATGAGTCTGGAAATAGTAATGATGGCACTATCAACTTAGGCGCGGGCGGCCAGACAACGACGGGCACTTGCACAGTCAACGCCAATATGCCGTGGTGGAACGGCCGCAACGGAAAATATGGCGCCAGTTTGAATTTCGATGGGGGGGATGATTATATCGGTGTCGGCACGGCTATCTCAAATGTTAACGCGGTCTCTTTCTGGATAAAACCGGCCAGCACCACGCAATCCATTATTGATCTTGATGGTGGAACGCATAAGATTTCTATTTCTTCCGGCGCGGTGAGTGCTACCGGCTTTAATGCTTACTATGTTGACGGAAAATTAAACGCTGCCGTTTCCGACACGGCTTGGCATCAAATCACGGCCATTGCTAATACAAGCTTCAATACGACTACGGAAATGGTTATCGGTAAGATTGGTGCAGCCTATTTCTCTGGCCAAATCGACAACGTCAAAATTTTCAACTACGCCCTGACCGCCGCTCAGATCAAGACGGATTATGATGGTGGGGTGGCGGTGGGATTCTAGTCAGAACCACTGATTAACACTGATTTGCACATGAAAACACTGAAGTAAAATACTCAATACTCAATACTCAATAACCAATACTCAATAACCAATACTCAATAACCAATATTCATTCAATATCCAATAAATTAATATTCAATTGAACATTTTGATATTGATTATTGAATGTATATTGAGCATTGAATGTTAAATCTTGTGCTATAATTAACCAATAATCACTAAAACTAATCCTATGGAAATTCTAAAGAAAATCGCCCGTGCGTGGAGACTTATCCTGTTCATTCTCGTCATTTTGGCTTTGGCCGTGGCGCTGATTTGGGGCATTTTTTGGGGTGTGAATAAACTTTTCTTCCACGGCAAACTGGGTGATAATGGTCCGATCAAGACCTATCAGGTCCTGGTTTCCATCCGGGACAACACCATGCCGGATCCGATCGAAGACAAGAAGACCGGCATCAAAAAAGGTTATGCTCTCGGGCTCTATCCGGAAGACCACGAATGGTCTGACACGGAAAAGATCAGTTTCCTCATCTTGAAGATGAAACTGAACGAAACGCAGGCCTCGGAAATCATGGCACCGGTGGAAAAAGACATTGACCCGAAAACTTTGCCGAAAGAGCAGCAGGAGCAACTGAAACAGGACAAAAACGCGCCGCCGCAGAAAGAAACCATCGCCGCGCGGATGTATAAGATCAACTTGGACAAGATCGGCTTCTCTGATCCCAACTCGCTCCTCAAAGGCCAACCTTTTCAAGACAAGGTTTTCGGGTGGGAGATTGTGGAAAAGATTAAATAATACTCAATGCTCAATAAGCAATATTCATTCAATATAAAATAATAAAAAATAATCAATTATGGGTTATGAATAACTTTGATCTTGAAGAAAGAACGGCGAAATTTGCAGAAGAGGTGATTGATTTATGCAAAAAAATGAATATAACCCCGTTGAACAGAAGAATAATTGATCAAGTGGTTGGTTCCAGTGGTTCGATCGGAGCGAATTATTGTGAAGCGTGTGAGGCAGAGAGTAAAAAAGATTTCAGACACAAAATGGGTATTGCTAAAAAGGAGATAAAAGAAACCAAGCATTGGTTAAGATTGCTTGTGAAGGTTCATGAAGAACATAAAGATGCATGTAGAATATTATGGAAAGAAGCACACGCATTGTTGTTAATTTTTTCTAAGTCTATAGAAACGAGCAAGAAGGGGAAAGAATAATCAATACTTAATAACCAATACTCATTCAATATCCGATAAGTTAACATTCAATTGAACATTTTGATATTGATTATTGAATGAATATTGAACATTGAATATTGAGTATTAATCATAAGATATTGTATATTAAAGAAAATGCCCAAATTTCACAAACTATTATTAACTCTAGTATTCACGATAATCGGGCTTTCTTCCGCCTCTTTCGCGTCCGCCGCCTCCAATGTCTATTATAGTGTCGGCCAATCTACGGCGGATTTGAAAACCGGCACGCCCAATGTGGCCATCACTTCTGGCGTGGCCACTTTTGACGTGGCACAGACTGCTAATATCGGCGTGGGCGATGTCATCGTGGCCAACGCCATTTCCTATTACATTGCCAGTAAAACTTCGACGACTGTTTGGAATGTGGTCACCAATACCGGCGCCGCGCCGACCGACATCACGTCCACGGCGGTCACTTCGGTGAAACACGTCTACACTTCTTTGAATGCGGCGGTGACAGGCGCGTCTACTCTTTTGGGCAGTTCTGACTTGACGACTGCCGACGTGGTGCTGAACATTCCTTGCTATTATGACTCCGCGGCGGACACAACAGCCGTGATCGTCAGCGGTTACACCACCGATGCGACGCGTTATATCAAGATTTACACCCCATCGAATACGGCTACGGAAAGTAATAATTCGCAAAGGGCGAATGGGAAGTGGAACGATACGAAATATAATCTTAAGGTGTCGACAAACAATCACAATTTTGACATTTCAATCAGCTACGTCCATATCGATGGTTTGCAAATATATCAATATTCCGATAGTCCAACCAAGGGGGGGATATATGCTTATGCCAACAAAACTGGCATAGAAATATCCAACAATATTATTAGAGGCAATGGGAATTATTCCAGCGCGACACATTTCGGCATAAATATTGCTGATTCTTGCAAGATATGGAATAACATTGTTTATAATTTTAATGCTACAACATCATTTGGAATTCAGTCGACGACTTCTGGTACTAATCACTACATATATAACAATACTGTTTATGGTTGTACTGCCGGTATTCTTCAATCGAATGCTACGGTAATTCTCAAAAACAATATTGTTTACAACAACACCACAGATTATTCCGGCACTTTCAATTCTTCTTCCACTAATAATCTTTCCAAAGACGGCACGGCACCGCCACTCAACACTTATTACACCAGTAAAACTTTGGCTTTCACCAGTGTCACTGCCGGCGCCGAAGATTTCCATTTGGTTTCCACTGATACCGATGCCATTAATAAAGGCGCAGACTTAACTTCTGACGCCAATCTGCCTTTTTCCACCGACATTGACGGCCAGACCAGAAATTTGCGCAGCGAAGGTTGGGACATCGGAGCGGACGAAGCCGTCACACAAGTCTATTTTTCCGTCGGACAAAACACCACTGACCACAAAACGGGTTCGCCGTTGGTCACGGTCAGTGGCACGACCGCCACTTTCTCTGTGGCGCAAACGGCCACCAATATGGGCGTGGGGGATTTGGTGACGTATGCCGGTGGAACGTGTTATATTTCCGCTAAAACTTCCACCACCGTTTGGTCTTGTCTTAGTGCTACGGGTGGCACGCCGACCGCCGCGACCAACGCCACTGTCACCAGCATCGCGCATGCCTTTGCTTCGCTGGAAGGCGCGGTGGATGCCAACACCGCCACCGGTGCTTTTGATGCAACGCATTTGAACACCAAGGATTTAGTGACGGGGAATTATCAACTCAATGTGCCTTGCTATTATGACACTGGGGCGGACACGACTGCTGTCGCAGTGCAGTCTTGGACGACCGGAGCGCAGAATTATATCAAGATATATACTCCGTACAATACGACCAGCGAGGTGAACCAGTCGCAGCGGCATAGTGGGAAGTGGGACGCGGGGAAATATAGATTGGACTATGTCGGCGGCGCCGGCGTAGTACCACTATTTTCTTATTTAAATAATGTTTGGATAGACGGTCTGCAAATAAAGAAAACACTCACCCAAAATTATGGGAATATCAGTGTTTTGACCATTAATGCTGGAAACAAAGTCAGCAATAATATAATTACTATTGACAATAACTATACGAATAGTACGAAAGGCGTCTATGTAGGTACCGGAGACGGAACATTCAGTTATCTTTGGAATAATATAATATATGGTACCGGTTTGTCCTACGGCTTCTATGGGATAAATTCATTTGCTTATATATACAACAATACTGTTATTGGAGCTGGTGTAGCCGGTTATTATTCATCTTGGTCAAATAGATTTCTTCTGAAAAACAATATAGCTCAAAGCTGTACGGATGGATTTGCTGGAGCATTTATTTCCGGTTCGGATTACAACATTTCTGATTTAGCTACGGACACGACGGGTGGCGCGCATGACAAACAAGCCACGGTGGCTTTTGTCGACACTGCCAACAAAGACTTTCACCTCGCCCCCACCGACACGGCGGCCAAAAATTCCGGCGTGGATCTGAGCGCCGACGCCAGTTTGCCTTTCACCACCGACATCGACGGTGCTGGTCGGAACTCGGCTGTGAATGTTTGGGACATCGGCGCGGATGAAACAGCCACTCAGATTTTCAGGAGTGTCGGACCGTCAGCCACCGTAGTGTTGGAAAGCGACACATCGCACGCTCGCACTGTTACCCTTGCTAGTGGGACAGCCACATTCAATGTGGCTCTACCGGACAACATCGGCGTGGGGGATGCGGTCTTGATTGATACTGGTGGCACGGATCAAGCCATTGATGCTTCTGACACATTATTATTCATCCAAGCCAGAACAGATTCGACGCATTACACCTTGCAAACTGCTTCGGGAGCGGTGCCGAGTAATATTGCGGTGAACGACACCTATCAAATCTACCGCGCCTACATTTCGCTGGCGAATGCCGAAGCCGGCACGAAAAATACTTCCATTCCCATCGCTTTCACTGGCGGCGATCGGGATTTGGTGGCGAACAATGAACAGTGGAATATTGCTTGTTATGCTAATGAGACGACGGCGGATACGTCCGGATTTAACATTAACGGATGGAACACAGCACAACAGGATTATATTAATATTTATACGCCGGTAATTACAACGGAAGTTGGCGCAAGTCAGAGACATAGTGGAAAATGGGATGATTCTAAATATCATCTAAACTCCGGTGGTATAGTTCTATATTCAAAATATATCCAAATTAATGGTTTACAAATTAATATTAATGATAGTGGATCTGGAATTTACACTGACTCAAGTACAAATGGCACAGATTTGAAAATTTCAAATAATATTATCAAGGGAACTGGTAACTCAGCCACTAGTCAAAGAGGAATGCGCACAATCGGTTACAAGACGGTGGAAGTGTGGAATAATATTATTTATGATTTAGGATATAATGCATCTACTTATGGCATAGGCAGCTATAGTGGAACATATTACACTTATAACAATACAATTATTAATACTTATCGTGGAATATATGCAGAAATTAATAATGTAGTGTATGCTAAAAACAATATTGTGCAAGGTTGTACGGATGGCTATTATGGCACATTCAACGCCGCCTCCGACTACAACATTTCCGACCTCGCCGCTGACACCACTGGTGGGGCGCATGACAAACAAGCCACAGTAGCTTTCTCCGATACTACCAACAAAGACTTTCATCTCGCTCCCACCGACACCGCTGCCAAAAATTCCGGCGTGGATTTATCAGCGGATGCCAATTTGCCATTCACCACTGACATCGATGGTCAGACCAGAAGCGCTACCCCCAGCTGGGACATCGGTGCCGATGAAGCGGCTAATGCTGTCTATTATAGCGTCGGACAATCCACCGCTGATTTGAAATCTGGCACGCCCAATGTCGCCATCACGGCGGGCGTGGCCACTTTTGACGTGGCGCAGACGGGCAACATCGGAGTGGGGGACGTCATTGTCGCCAATGCCATTTCCTATTACATTGCCAGTAAAACTTCCACCACCGTTTGGAATGTGGTGACGGTTACGGGTGCAACGCCCACCAACATCACTTCCACCGCCGTGACTTCCATTAAACATGTTTATAGTTCACTTAACTCAGCGGCGGCGGGTGCGGGCACGCTCCTCGGCACAAGTGATTTATATATTAACAATTATCAAATTAATCTGCCTTGTTATTACGACAGCGCCGCGGATACGACAGCGGTGACAGTGAGCGGCTATACTACTCGACTGCCGAATTACATTAAAATTTATACGCCCGTAAGCACGACGACGGAAGCGAACAATTCACAACGAGCGAGTGGGAAGTGGGATACGATGAAATATATTTCTGGTGGTGGTGTGAATTTAAGAGTGCGATATGTAAGAGTTGATGGTTTGCAGATAACGACGCCTGATCCTGGTTTGGGGTTAATATTGTATGCTTCAAATATAACTTCAATTGGCGATATAAAAATTAGCAATTGTATCATTAAAGGAAATAATATAAATCAACGTGGGGCTTACTTCAATGGTATTCCTGCTACTTTTGAAATTTGGAACAATATTTTTTTCAATTTTTCAAATGACGCAGGAAATGAACTTTTGTCTTTTAATAATACAAGTACGCCTGTTTTTATTTATAACAATACATTAATCGGAGGATATCGTTCAATCAGAGTAATTGGAACAGGACCTTTTTATGCAAAGAATAACCTTGCGCAAGGAGCATTAGTGAACGGGTATAATGGAACTTTTAGCGCTTCTTCTACTAATAATCTTTCTAATCTTAACGATTCACCCGGAACTAATCCACAAAATTCAAAAACTGTCAATTTTATTTCCACCACCTCCGGTAGTGAAGATTTTCATCTAGCTTCCACTGACACGTCTGCACGAAACTTCGGTGCTGACCTATCCGCTGACACCAGCTTCGCTTTCGCCACCGACATCGACGGCAATGCCAGAAACTCGGCCATCACGGTCTGGGACATCGGGGCGGATGAAGCCGCCACGCAGATTTTCCGCAGTGTGGCTCCTGGGGCGACGGGACTTTTGGCCAGCGACAGTTCACATGCCAACACGATCACTCTCACTTCCGGCACGGCCACTTTCAGTGCCGCTCTGCCGGACAACATCGGGGTGGGGGACGCGGTGCTCATAGACACCGGTGGCACGGATCAGGCCATCGATGCTTCCGATACTTTGATTTTCATCCGTTCCAGAACCGATTCCACTCACTACGCTTTGCGGACCCAGACAGGAGCGACGCCGGCTGACATCACGGTGAACGACACCTATCAGATCTATCGCGCCTACACTTCGCTTGCCAATGCCGAATCCGGCACCAAAAACACGAACATCCCGATCAGTTTCAACGGAGGGGACAGGGATCTAGTGGTCAACAATGAAGAATGGAACATCGCTTGCTATGCCAATGGCACAACGGCGGACACGACCGCGGTGCCAGTCAGCGGTTGGCTGACGAATATGACTCACTATATCAAAATGTACACTCCGGTAGGAACTTCTGAAGTGGGCACCTCCCAGCGGAACAATGGCAAATGGGATGACAATAAATATTATCTGTATCTGACGACTGGCGCGGCCATAAGTAATGCCATAAGCTACGTGATGATTGACGGTTTACAGATCAAGGGCAATGGTACGGGAGGCTTTGGCCATTCTGGCATCCAAAGCGATATAACAACTGGCGACAGGACTGGCAATATTATAGTAAGGAACAACATTTTCAGAGGCTTCCGGAATGGCATTTCAACTTATCGCATAGATACAGTCGGAAAAATGTATTATTACAACAACATCATATACAACGGCGAGGCTGGTTATGCGGGCATATATTTGAAATCGGAGAGTTCTGCTACCAGTTTTTTCGTGTATGACAACACGATTTACAACTGCGGCATTGGCATCCAGCGTGAAGGATCGACGGGAACTATCCATGTTTATGCCAAAAATAATCTGACTCAAAATTGTGCTTCCGGCGGATTCTCCGGCACTTTCGAGGCGACCTCGACCAATAATCTTTCTTCTGACGCCACCTCTCCCAACACTGGTGCTACAGACTGTGGTGGGCACAGCTGTCTCAATCAGACTGTTAATTTTGTTGATCCTATCAATTACGATTTCCATCTTTCTCCCTCCGACACCGCCGCCAAAAATTCCGGCGCGGATCTCTCGGCCGATGCCAATCTGCCATTTGCCACCGACATTGACGGCGCTTCGAGAAACGCGAGCATCAATGCTTGGGACATCGGGGCGGATGAAACGGCTACGCAGATTTACAGAAGCGTCGGACCGTCAGCCACGACAGTGTTGGAAACTGATACATCGCATGCCAGAACGGTGACGCTCACCAGTGGAGTAGCGACTTTTAGTAATGCCTTGGCTGACACTATCGGCGTAGGGGATGCGGTGCTGATTGATACAGGTGGCACGGATCAGACAATCGATTCGGCCGATACGATTTTATTTATTAGCGCGCGTACGGATTCGACGCACTACACTTTGCAAACCCAAACTGGCGCCGTGCCAGCTAATATTGCCAGTAACGACACTTATCAGATTTATCGCGCCTACACCAGTTTGAGCTTGGCCGAAGCGGGCACCAAAAATACTTCTATCCCAATTTCATTCACCGGTGGGGACAGGGATTTAGTGACCAATAATGAACAATGGAACATTGCTTGTTATGCTAATGGATTGACGGCAGATACGACCGCGGTGGCAGTCAGTGGCTGGACCACTGCGCAACAGGACTTTATTAAAATTTACACGCCGGTTGGTTTGACCGAAGTGGGGACGAGTCAAAGGCATAGTGGGAAATGGGACAGCGGGAAATATAGGTTGGAAGTTGACGCTACTTATGTAACCATTCTTGATTCTATCGATAATAATGTTGTAATAGATGGTTTACAGATAAAGTTCATTGCGACTAATTATAGTCAGGCTGGTCTTCGAATAAGAGGAAAAAATAATTATATTTCAAATAACATTATTCAAGGATCTATATCCGGTTCGGCCAGCAATAATTATGCAATATATCCGTATTATGTTTCTAATCCAAGCAATATGTATATATGGAACAATATTGTTTATGGATTCAATTCTTCAGGTGGTGCCGGAATTTCCTTGGCTTATACGAATAATGTTTATTTATACAACAATACTCTATATGGCAATGCATCTGGTATAAAGGTTCCCATTAGCAGTAGCGCTATTGCAAAAAATAATATTGCTTACAACAATGATACGGATTATGTAACCAGCGGTACTGGATATTTCAATTCTGCTTCCACCAATAATCTTTCCAAAGACGCTACGGCCCCGGCTTATGGAACATATTATCGAAATGCCACGGTCAATTTTGCCGACACTGCCAACAAAGACTTTCACCTCGCTCCTACCGACACTGCGGCCAAAAATTCCGGTGCGGATTTGTCAGCGGATACATATCTGCCCTTCACTACTGATATCGACCGCCAAACCCGCTCGTCTTCACCGGGCTGGGACATCGGGGCGGATGAGGCGGCCAATGCCGTGTATTATTCTGTCGGCCAATCGGCCAGCGACCTCAAAACCGGCGCACCCAATGTGGCCATCACGAGTGGTGTCGCCACTTTTGACGTAGCGCAAACGGGAAACATCGGCGTGGGAGACGTCATTGTGGCCAATGCCATTTCCTATTACATTGCCAGCAAAACTTCGACGACTGTTTGGAATGTGGTCACCAATACCGGCGCCGCGCCCGCCGACATCACGTCCACGGCGGTCACTTCCATTAAGCACGTCTACAGTTCTCTCAACTCGGCGGCCTCAGGCTCAGGCACGCTCCTTGGCACAACTGATTTATATACCAATAATTACCAGCTTAATATCCCGTGCTATTACGACAGTGCGGCGGACACCACGGCTGTTGCTGTTCAGAATTACGCCACAGCGGTGCCGAACTATATTAAAATTTACACGCCGAACAACATTGTGACGGAGAGTAATAATTCGCAGAGGCATAGTGGGAAGTGGGATGATACGAAATATCGGTTGTCGACAGCTGCCAGTTATACGCTCAATATTCTCATCGGTAATGTAAAAGTCATCGGGTTGCAAGCGTCCCTCGCCCCGACCAATGATGGAGAAAGCGTTATCTATTTCAATGGAGATAATACAAATATCGGGAATAATATAGTTAAATTTGTTCCCACCGCATACACTACTAGCATGGCAGGCATCAAGTGCAATGCCAGTAAGACCAATTTGTCGGCTTGGAACAATATCGTCTACGGCTTCAATGGCACTACCAGTTATGGGATATATTTAACAGTCGCGAACAGCGGCGCTTTCGCCTACAATAACACTATCCATAATTGTACCAATGGAATAATGACAGGCAATAATGATACTGTGGCCAAGAATAACATCGTGCAAGGCGCGACTGATGGTTATGTCAATACTTTTGCAACCGGATCCGATTACAACATCTCTAGTCTTGTTTCCGATACTACCGGCGGCGCGCATGACAAACAAGCGATTGTCCAATTCCTCTCCGCCACCTCCGGCGCGGAAGACCTCCATCTCGCCGCCACTGATACGGCCGCCAAAAATTCCGGCACAGATTTGAGCGCGGATGTAATTCTTGCCTTTTCCACTGACATCGATGGCGCGGCTCGTAATGCCGCAATCAATGCTTGGGACATCGGGGCTGATGAAGCGGCTACGCAAATTTTCTATTCCGTCGGACAAAACACCACCGATCACAAAACCGGTTCGCCGACTGTGACGGTTAGTGGCACGACCGCCACTTTTTCCGTGGCACAGACTGCGGTGAATATGGGTGTGGGAGATTTGGTGACATATACTGGCGGAGCATGTTTCATATCGGCTAAAACCAACGCCGATCAAATGCATTGGAATTGCGTCAGTGCTACGGGCGGCACGCCGACACAAGTGGCGGGGGTGAGTGTGACTTCCATTGCGCATGCCTTTAGTTCCCTCGAAGGCGCAGTTGATGCCAATACTGCCAGTGGGGCTTTTGATGCCAATCATTTGAACACGCTCAATCTTTTCACTAATAATTATCAACTCAACATCCCTTGTTACTACGACACCGGCGCAGATACGAACGCAGTGACAGTGCAATCTTGGACGACCGGGCCGCAGAATTATATCAGGATATATACGCCGAACAACACGACGAGTGAAGTCAATCAGGCGCAGAGGCACAGCGGGAAGTGGGATGACACAAAATATAATTTAACGGTCACTGATTATACTGGAATCTACATCAATGATGCTCAAAACTATCTAAAGTTTGACGGGCTACAAATTAAAAATATCGGAGTTGCCTCCGGCCACCCCGGTTTGTATTTTCGGTTTAACACCGCCGGAAACAATATGACTGAGATAAGCAATAATATCATTACTGGAGTCAATTCCGGGGTGGCGACCGGTGGAATGAATTTATATAATGCGAATAATAATTTTAAGGTTTGGAATAACATAATTTATGGTGTTGGCGGAGAAGGAATTACCATACCTGGAATAGGCTATGTTTATAATAATACCGTTTATGGTTGTATCGGTACCGGAATAAGAAGCAGTCCTGGTGCCACTGTCTTGGCGAAAAATAATTTATCTTATAATAATTTGGCTGCGCATAATTATTACGGCACTTTTGCCAGTGGCTCGGATTATAATCTCTCCAATGACGTCACTTCGACTGCTGGTGCACATGATAAAATAAATCAAACCGTCGCTTTCGCTAACGCTGCCAACTCCGATTTTCATCTTTCTCCCACCGACACCGCCGCCAAAAATTCCGGCGCGGATCTTACGTCGGATGCCAATCTGCCGTTCTCCACCGACATTGATGGCGAAACTCGCCATGCTGACAAATGGGACATCGGCGCGGACGAGAACAATAATGTCAATGTGCAGTTCAATCGGAATGTGCAGTTGAAGAGGAATGTGCAAATAAAATAGTCAGAACCACTGATTCTCACAACCTCCTAGGCAGAGTCTCCTTTTTGGTGACGCGCTAGCGGAAACAAAAAGGGACTCTGCCTTCTGAAGCTGTCGTCAGAGTCCTCTTTTTTCATTTCGCTTCCGCTCATTCAAAAAGAGAGACTCCGACGAGGGGGAAGTCAGAACCACTGATTCTCACATGATTATAATGATTACACTGATGTAAAAATACGATGCAAAAATTTTATGGAAGAGCATGTAAATAGTAAGTATTACAAATCAGATATTACAGGAGAAATTATTGGTTGTGCTCAAAAAGTCCATCGTGTTTTAGGTAATGGTTTTCAGGAGGTCATCTATCAAAGAGCCTTAGAGATAGAATTTGAAAAAGAAAAACTAAAATTCGAAAGAGAAAAAGAAATGGATATTTTCTATGAAGATAAGCTGATTGGAAACAGAAGAGTGGATTTTTTGGTCGACAAAGATGTTATGGTTGAACTA
>Ga0172380_10003368_pt1 | contig 22092 bp, 23 predicted proteins | sample Leawe162metaG_FD_119747 | JGI IMG/M metagenome (GOLD analysis project Ga0172380, IMG submission 119747) | Leachate microbial communities from a municipal landfill in Southern Ontario, Canada - Leachate well 162 metaG | ecosystem: Engineered > Solid waste > Landfill > Unclassified | place...
CCGGGCGCAAGGCCCGAATGCTGTCAGGGAATATAATTCCGGCTGCATCCAAGTCAAGGGAGGGATATGGAAAAAGTCAGTGGGGCATGGGCCATTCCTGTTCACGGCTCTCGGCAAGATAGCAGAAGCGGTCCCACTCCACCTCCCGGCCGGAAACCGGGCATCTGAGCCGGACTTTGCGTTCGTTCAGGCCGATTACCTGCCAGTCGCCGCTGCGCGGCCCTCCGGCAATATGAATCCTCTGGCCGAGGACAAAGGGGAAGGGGTTGAAAACAGTAACCTGATGAAGGGGCATGGCAAGGATCCTTCTGATTGGAGTTCAGGGCAGATAGACGAGCAGTGCCCCGCTTTTTTCCCGGTCCTTTTTTTCCCAGAGATAGGCGAGGATCGATCCGTCGTTTTTCATGATCTTGAGCCGGGCCTCGATGACGTCCTTGAGCACGGAGCCTTCCGGTGAGTGGAGTCCCTTGCCGGTTATGACCAGGACGGTTTTCAGGTGATTGCGCCGAGATCGGGCCAGGAAGTTTTCCGTTTTTATTTCCGCCTCGGAACCGGTGCAGCCATGGAGATCAAGCCGGGCCTGGGGCGGGGGAGAGTTGCGTATCGCCGCCTGCAGCGACTGGGCCGGGGTCGGCAGCTCCTGCTTTTCCGTAAGAATCTCGGCAAGGGTTGTGGCGGGAAACTCGGAGGCCAAGGCATCGGCAAAGCTGTCCGGGAGGCCGTCTTCCTGGTCACGGGAAAAGAGAACGCCCAGATCATCGCTGGCCGTCAGCTTGCGGAGGGGATGTTTTCCGGCCTTCTTTTTCGGTCCCCTGACGGCTGGCTCGGCCTGCCGGGGGGAGCGGTTTGGTTTGCGCATGGGTTTTTGCTAAGGGAGAGAGGGGGACGGGAAAAAGTATGGCCTCTGGAAATATGCATAGCGTTTTTCCGGCGAAGAGACAAGAGGCAAAAAAATAGCCCGGTAAGAAGAGGGCTGGGACATTATTTGTCTCAGGCTGGATGGTATGCTCTGCGCATGGTAGGAAAAATTCCCTGCCTTGGAGGATGCTAAAAAATTACGGGTAATCCCTTTGTTTCTTGCCGGGATCCGTCTGGTGCAATACTGTGAAGCCTGACATGGATACCGGGCAGATGGAGAACCGGGAGCGCATCTTGACTTATACCCACAAAAGGTATATTAAGTTATGCAATGGAAAGTGACAATAACCCGTAAGGCAGAAAAGCAGGCATTGAAATTACCCCGGCCGGTGCTTGCCGCGTTGTATCACCTGATGGCAAGCATCCGGCAGGCAGGGCCGGTTCGCGGGGATTGGCCGAACTACTCGAAATTGCCCGACCTTGGTCATCACTGTCACCTTAAAAAGGGCAGGCCAACCTATGTCGCGGTGTGGACAGAGGACAAAAGCACCGTTACCGTGGAGATCATTTATGCAGGAACACACGAAAAAGCGCCGTACTGAGAAAGGGCTGGTGCCGCTGCATTTCCTGGTCCATCCGGCCAACGTGGAACGAATCAGACGGTATGTGTCGTCCATCGAGCCCGATGACCAGGGCGAGGGGAGCATCACCGCCGAGGAGTTTTTTCGCGAACACCTCGGCGACCGACCGGAATGGGCGGTGAATCTACAGGGCGCTCGCACTCGTGAGGGTCTTACCCAACAGCAACTGGCCGAACTCACCGGCATCCCCCAGCGCCATATCTCCGAGATGGAAAACGGCAAGCGCTCCATCGGCAAGGAGCGGGCCAGAACGCTGGCCAAGGCTCTGAATACTGATTATCGGCACTTTTTATGAATCAAGCAGCAATGTCCTTGCCGGAAAGGAATAACGGCATGAGCCGCCGCAGGGCCGGGATGGCGCTGTGCCGATTGCTTGACAGGATTGAGGGGTTGGATGAGAAATCGATTCCGGTGCTTGGCTTTCGCCAGCCGAGCTTTTTTAATTCGGGAAGTGTCCCGGTTTTTCGGTTTTTTCCCGGACACACTGAAGGGAACCCTGAAGAGATAAAAATTACAGCCAAGGATTCGAGAGAATGAAAAAAAGGACACAGATGAGGACCGGATGGTCAAGGGGTCGGAAGATCTATGCCGTCGACTTGTTCTGTGGGGTGGGAGGACTGACCCATGGCCTCATTAAAGCTGGTGTCGACGTCCGTCTCGGTGTGGATATTGATCGGGCTTGTGAATATCCCTATACTGCCAATAATAACGCCAAATTTATCTGTAAGTCTGTGGCTGACCTGGAAGCAAGCGACATAATCAGTCACTACAGAAAGAACGGCATCAAACTCCTTGCGGGGTGCGCGCCATGCCAAACCTTTTCCACCTATAATCAGAAGGCGACTGAATCGGACGGGCGTTGGTGGCTATTGCTGCAATTTTCGAGACTCGTAGATAAACTATCACCAGATTTGGTGACGATGGAGAACGTACCGAGGTTGGTTCGACAGAATGTCTTCGTAGAGTTCGTGAAAAACCTTGAGAACAAGGGATACTCGGTCTCGTATCAGATCGTCAATTGTGCCGATTACGGGGTTCCCCAACAAAGAAATCGCTTAGTCTTGCTTGCGTCGAAATTCGGCCCGATCGACTTGATGTCGCCTTCCGAGTTCGGGCGTAAGCCGATGAACGTAAGGGATGCTATTAGTGATCTCCCGCCATTGTCGGCCGGAGCGAGTAGCTTGGACGATCCACTACATCAAAGTTCGTCCCTTTCAGAACTCAACATGCGTCGTATGAAGGTTTCGAAATCGGGTGGGGGCTGGCGAGATTGGCCTGAGGAATTGATAGCCGAATGTCACAAGAAAGATTCCGGGAAAACCTACAGGAGTGTTTATGGGCGTATGACTTGGAACGCCCCGTCTCCTACCATGACAACCCAGTTTTTCGGATTCGGTAATGGTCGATTCGGACACCCCGAGCAAGATAGGGCGATTTCGCTTCGTGAAGGTGCCATCCTGCAAAGTTTCCCCAGAGAATATGAATTCGTCTCTCCGGGAGGGATGATATATCAAAAAGTACTCGGAAGGCTCATTGGCAACGCCGTTCCCGTTACACTGGGTGAGGTGATCGGTGCCAGTTTGTTGGCGCATGTCTTTGAAATTACCAAAAGATCGAACAAGGCCCGGCGACGTGGTGTGATGTGTGCAGCGATAAGGAAAAGGGTTGAATCATGAAAGAATATCAACTGAATATTGATCCTCGTATCTTGGAATTGTTGGGGCCAAACCTCTATACGAATATCTACTATGTTCTCGCTGAGTTGATAGCAAACGCATACGACGCTGACGCGAAAAATGTATATATTATCGCCAATAGAGATGACATTCGAGTCGAAGATGATGGACATGGTATGTCCTACAGGTCTGGTGATATAGCGAAGTTTTTGAATGTTGCGGCGGTTTCGAGGTTTACAAAGGATGATTCGCAATCAAGATCTGGCCTACGCCGTAAAATGGGGAGGAAAGGGGTTGGTAAACTCGCCGCATTGTCCGTGTCGGAGAACGTCGATGTATTTACTGTGGCGAATGGAGAAAAATCTGGCTTCGTTCTTTCGCGACGCCCCGAAGAAGGAAACAAACTCAGAGCCATTCCAGAATCGGACATCAGTTTCGAGCATATAGAAGATCATGGCTCCGCCATCGTTATGCGCAATCCCCAGTATAGACTTCATAAGACCCTCTCTGCCGTGAAGCGCAATATCTTGAAAATATTTCCTCTGGTCAATCCTGAGTTTCGCATACATATCGTTAGAGGCTCTGAGTCTACTATAATCGATGACTTCGATAAAAATATCATGAGGGAGCTCAGTACACTTGTCACGCTGGGCACTGGGTATGCTCACCTGTGTGATTTGGTCCCCAACCCATATCCTGCCAAAAGATCGAAGTTGGTCGTTGCTAAGGACAAAATAACCGCCCCGCTTGTCATGAAAGACAATCAGGGGGAAGAGCATGAATATACACTCGAAATTCTCGGGTGGATTGGGACGTACCAGTCGACGAGAGGCCGGAAGGTTGATATGACTGATTTCCCTGATAATTTCATCTCCCTTTTCGCCAACGAAAAGATGGGAGAATTTAATATCCTACCCGTCGTTGGACAGAACAAACTGAATGAGGTCTATGTTGTCGGTCAGCTCCATGTTGACTTGTTCGAGTTGTCCGAGTTGCCGGACATGGCTCTGAGCAACAGACAAGGATACAAATCCGACGATAAACGATACGAGACTGTCCTTGAATATGTACGGAAAGAATTGTTGCCTGACATTCTCAAGAGGCGAGAGGCTTTTGCCGATATTGCGAAGGATCAGAAGAAAAAGAGGAAAGCCGCGGCTCAACGTAAAGCCGAAGAGATGCTAAGACATGCAATGGATGAATTCCGCAGAAAAGCTGGTGCAGGAGCGGCTAGAAGTATCGCAGCACTTGGCTATGATTTGCCTCAAGATGCAATAGAAAAAGCTGTTTCTCAATCAATTAATGACAATAGCCCCGACTTGGGCATGAAGGCAGTGGTTGATTCCCAGAAGAAGAAAATCCTCATCAGCCAGACCTATCCAGATAAATCTTTAGCCGATATCGTTTATCAAATGCTTCTTTATAACGATATCCCGGGGGAGGATATTTTATACACCAATTGTGACGATGAAGTCTGTCGTGTTCCAGAAGGTGAGAAAGTATATGATTACTTGAGAGAATTCTTCGTGGAGAGCTACTCCGCTCAAAAAATTTTCGTCCTTTTCGTGACGAGTGAAAACACCAAGATATCATGGGGAGCCATTGCCGAGGTTGGCGCTGCGTGGATCACGCAAGTTGATCACAAGATATTCAACATTCACCCTTTTAGGCCTGAGCATCCCCTGAATGACGAAGCACAGTGGCAGAGTACCAATCGGGAAGAGCCAACCAGCGGCGATATATGGATGATTCCATTGAACGCCGATATTTTCTGTAAAAAGATTGAGGTGGTGTGTGATGCCCTTGGGTACAAGAAGAAAACTAGGGTCGAAAACATGATCCATCTTGGAACCCTTGTTTCCATAAGGAATTCCTGAGGGGTTGCGGGATGGATCATCATATTGAGAAGAACGTTGAACGATAGCCTGTGTGCTACGGCGAAAGAGGCTGGACAAAATGGATAGTGTGGACAAAACGACACGTTCGAGAATCATGTCCAGGGTCGGCCAAAAGAATACCGGGCCGGAAATGAAGCTTCGAGGGTCGTTGCACCGAATCGGACTGAGGTATAAGCTCCATGACAAGAAGTTGCCGGGCACACCGGACATCGTTTTCCCTCGATTCAAGGCAGTTTTGTTCGTTCATGGTTGTTTTTGGCACAGACATGGCTGCAATGCGACCACGATGCCTGGAACCAACGTGGAATTTTGGCGCAAGAAGTTCGCCGAAAACATCGCCAGAGACCGAAGCCACATTGATGCACTCCTTGATGGCGGGTGGCGGGTAGCCGTCGTTTGGGAATGCCTCATCAGGGGGAACGCCGACCTTGAAGCGGTTGCCTTCAAGGTTCGTGAATGGCTGGAGACGAACGAAAAATATACGAGTATTCCTTTTGTCCCCCGCAGGGTACCGAGGTCAGGCTTGACTTCTGGGCCGGTACTTTCCTGACAGTCGGAAAGAAGACAATGCTGAACAGTAGGCGCAGGCGTAATAGTGCCCGGAATTTCTCCCCCCAACGAACCATTGCAAGGGGTCTGCGGTGAAAGTCACAACCGTGCCATGAAATCGGCCAATCCTCTTTGTGTCCAGCCGAAAGAAAAAAATAACCCGGCCAAAAGCAAGGAACACAAAGGGTTGCGGACATCCCCCTGCAAACGGCCAAAAAAAATCTGGTTTGCCTGTCGTATTCCTGTTACTCTTTTTGGAAGTATCAACGAATTATCCTTCTGTATTGAGGAGATAGTGTTGCGCGCCTTAGAGCTTATTCACGGACAAGCTCTTAGTGGGAGAGCGGGCGCGGGGTACTTTTGACAGCCGGACCGCAAACGAGAGGGGGCCTCTGCTGCATGGATAAACAGCTGCATTTTATTGTGACCGGCGAACGGGGACAAATCCGATCGTTTGTTGTCTCCAAAAACACCATCAAGATGGTGCTTGGGTTCTGTTGTTTTCTCGTCTTTGGCAGCGGGTTCGGCTGGTTTTCCTCGGGAGAGAATATCGTTTTGCGCCAGCGGGTCGCGGCATTGCAAAAGGATCTCGCCGTCACCGTCGCCGCAAACGCCAGGATGCAGGCCCGGACCGCCAGCCAGGAGCAGGAGCAGCAGGTCATGCTGAATGCCGCCCTGACCGACCTGAAAAAGAAGAGCCAGGTCATCGAAGCGATCCTCGCCTCGGTGGGGGTGAATCTCGAGGTGCATGAGAGCGCGAAAGGCGCGGGCGGACCGTTTACCCGGCTGCCGCAGGATTCCTACCAAGGTCTTACCCTGAAGGTGGATAAGTACCTGGATGCCATCCAGTCCGTGCCTCTGGGGCCGCCGGTTCGCGGAGTCATTACCTCCCGGTTCGGGGGGAGGCTTGATCCCATCAACGGGGAACCGGCCTTCCACAGCGGGGTTGATATCAGAAACAGTCCCGGCACCAAGATCGTTGCCCCTGCCGACGGTGTTGTTGTTGCCAATGGCTATGACAACGGCCACGGCAATTTTGTCACCATCGATCACGGCAGCAGATTCCAGACCAGTTATCTCCATCTCCAGAAGGATTTTGTCAAATCCGGCGACCCCGTGGCCAGGGGGCAGGTCATCGGGCTGATGGGTAATTCCGGGAGAAGCACGGGATCCCATCTGCATTATGAAGTCAAATACCGGAACAAATTGATCGATCCGGTCAAATTTATCCAGGTGAATCAACGCGCCGCGGCAGTGTCGCCGAAATAGGCCGCGGCAATGGACCAATGATGCAGCGCCGGAGTTCTCGTCCGGAGTAAGATTCTTCAGGCAATCCGCGGCAGGTGATCGGCATGGGTTTTTTCAACAAGCAGGGCATCGGAGAGACAAAGGCGGAGACGATTACCAGCGTCATCGGCGCGGATATGCAGCTGGTTGGGGATATCGCGTTCAAGGGCAAGCTGCGGCTCGACGGCAAGGCCGAAGGAAATATCCGCGGCGAGTATCTCATCCTCGGGGAAACCGGGACGATAAACGGGGACATCGTGGTCAACACCTTTGTCTGCTCGGGCCGGGTTGAGGGCACTGTCAATGTCCAGAAGCTTTATGTGGTGAAAAGCGGCTTTATCGAGGGCAAGGTCGAGACCATGGACCTGGCGGTGGAGTCCGGCGCCGTGCTCAACGGGGAAATCAAATCCCGGAGCCAGCAAGAGCTGCGGCTGGTTCCCGGCTCTGCTTCCTCGGAAGAGGATTGGGAGGCGCGGTTGAAAGAGTCCGCCGGCCAGACCCCGGCCAAAAAGAAGGGCGTTGCCGGCAAGTAATCAGCAGCCCGAAAAAAGTCCGACCGCCGCCATGCGAATCTCGTATGGCGGTTTTTTTGTGATGCATCGCGATGATGTTGATTCAGGTCAAGGAAAAGAGTTGTCCGGTTTCGTATGATGTAGGCAAGAGATCTATTCAATCTGCCCACGGGAGGTGGTGTGATGATGGAGAAAAAAAGTCTTGCCGAGACCAGAATCTTTGACAGCCGGAGCGTAAAAAGGGTATTGATCCACGATTCACCCTGGTTTCGGATCCTGAATTTCAATCTCAGCGCAGGCCAGGTCTTTCCGGTGCATTCCCACGGGGTGGAAGGCCAGCTTTCCATTCAGGTGCTGGAGGGAACCGGGGATTTTTTGGGCAAGGATGAGCAGGCCATTGCGGCGCAGGCGGGCGACCTCTTGCTCTGCGATATCAGCGAACCCCATGGCGTCCGGGCGCATACCGATATGCGGATTTTGGTGACCATCGCCCCGCCGTTTTAAAACAAGGAATACAGAGCATGGCGAGACAACAGGTACCGGTGCGCGACGGGGCCATCCGGCTTGGTCAGTTTCTCAAACTGGCCGGGGTGGTCGAAACCGGCGGCGAGGGCAAGCTTCGGATCCAGGAAGGCGAGGCAAAGGTCAACGGTGAGGTGGAAACCAGGCGAGGCCGTCAGCTTGTGGCCGGAGATCTGGTGGAGTTTGCCGGCGAGATCTTGGAGGTGGTTGCGCAACCGGGCGATTAGGTCTCTGCCAGGGCCTTCTCGTACGCCAGCCGTGTGGCGCTGTTAAAGCAGACAAAGAGGATGCTGGCGAGGGTTTCGTTCTCAGCCAGGGCCAGGCGCGCCTCCCGCACGGCAATGCGGGCCGCCTCTTCCTTGGGATAGCCATAGACCCCGGTGCTGATCGCGGGAAAGGCGATGCTCCCGAGGCCATGTTCCCGGGCAAGGGAAAAACAGCTCCGGTAGCAACGGGCCAGCAGTTCCGGCTCCCCTTGGGTTCCGCCGCGCCAGACCGGCCCCACCGTGTGGATGACCCAGGCGGCCGGCAGGTTGTAGCCCTTGGTTATCCTGGCTTCTCCCGTGGGGCAACCGCCCAGGCTCCGGCATTGGGCAAGCAACTCCGGCCCGGCCGCCCGGTGGATGGCGCCGTCGACCCCGCCGCCGCCAAGGAGGGAATTGTTCGCGGCGTTCACTATGGCATCCGCCTTGATCCCGGTGATGTCCTCTTCTGTAAGCGCAATCCCGTTGGTTCCCATGCTGATCTCCCTGGCTGAGTGCAACGAAAAAAGGCAGCCCATTGCGAGGCTGCCTTGTGTCAACATGTTTTCCTGAAAGAATCAGATAGCGGCGGCGCTGGTCATCTGGTCGTAGAATTCGGTGATCTGGTTTTTCTTGTCTGATTCCATGCAGGCCATTGCCGCTTTGGGATGCTGGTTCATAACTCCGCCGACCATGTAGGGGATGAAATAGCCCCAGTCGATCTTTTCCCGCCAGGGGAGAATTTCCTCTTCGATAACCTTGATGAGCGGGCGCACATTGAACTTGGGGTTTTTGAGAAAGGAGAGCAGCAGTTCCGTGGGGCAGTTGCCCGCGCCGCGGCCCATGCCGTACAGGGTGGCGTCCAGATAATTGATCCCGCAGATCACCGAGGAGATGGTGTTGGCAAAGGCCAGCTGCTGGTTGTTGTGGGCATGGATGCCGATGGTCTTGCCGGGCAGCCGTTCCATGTATTTTTTTGCCAGCAGCTCGATGTCTTCCTGGTAGAAGGCGCCGAAGCTGTCCACCAGATAGATGATCGGCACCCGGCTTTTTGCCAGGTCGTCAAGCCCTTCTTCCAGCTCCCGCGGGCCCACGGTGGAGACGGCCATCAGATTGATCGTCGTTTCGTAGCCCTTGTCCTGGCAGTGGTGGGCCAGGGCGATGGCTTTGTCGATCTGGTGGACATAGCAGGCCACCCGCACCATATCGAGCACGCTCTCCTTTTTGGGGCGGATATCGTTGTAGTCGATGCGGCCGATGTCGGCCATGGCCGAGAATTTGATCTTTTTTTCCCCCTCGCCGATGATGCGCAGCAGATCATCCTCGGCGCAGAATTTCCAGGGGCCGACCTCGGTGCGGGAAAAAGCGGATTCGGAGCTGAGGTAGCCGATCTCCATGTAGTCGACCCCGGCCTCGCTCAGCCCCTGATAGACAGCGCGGACGAACTTGTCGTCAAACTGCCATTTGTTCATCAATCCGCCGTCGCGGACAGTACAGTCGATAACCTTGATTTCCGGTCTGAACATGGGGAAGTCTCCTTGAAAAAGACGTAGTTTTAGCAAGTAAAGGAAGGGATCATACCCGATCTTTCACGCCGGGGCAATGTTCAATGAAATTTTTTACGTTTTGTCCGATCTGGTCGAGGTTCTTCTCCCGCAACGCCTTGCCGCCGAAAAGGCTGGTGGATGCGCCCACCGCCGTTGCGCCCGCCCCGAAATAGTCCTGGAGATTGGCAAGGCTCACTCCGCCCACGGCGGCGAGGCGGAGGTGATCGAAAGGCCCACGGAGATCCTTGAGGTACTGGGGGCCGCCCATGGCGCCGCAGGGGAAGACCTTGACCAGATCGGCGCCGGCGGACCAGGCAGTGTACACCTCGGTGGGGGTCAGCGCCCCGGCGACAATGGGGATCCCTTCCTTCTTGGCATATTCGATTACCTTGGTGTCCAGGTTGGGGGTTACGAGAAACATGGCCCCGGCGCCCACGCCCCGCCTGGCTTCCTCAAGGTTGCGGATGGTGCCCATGCCCAGCAGCTTGCCGCCGGGCACGGCTGGGCGGTAGTCGGCAACGATCTCCTCGGCGTCCGGGGTGTTCATGGTGACCTCCATGGCCGTAAGCCCGGCGGCAAAGGAGATCTGCATGACCTCGCCGAAGAAATCACCCTCCACCCCCCGCAGTATGCCGATGACCGGAACTTTCAGCTCCATGATGAGTAGCTCCTTTTGGATGTGACAGAAGTTCCCTCTCCCCTCTGCGGGAGAGGGCTAGGGAGGGGGGGAGGGGGCATATGGTGAGGCTGTCGGCAAGTTCACCCACCCCCCAGCCCCTTGTCAGCAGTGACAACGGCGAGGGAGGGGGAGCCCTCTGTTCAAGTTCTTGGCCGGATAATGCCGTGTTTTTCGGGTGCTATTGTACCACGCAGAGCACGGAGCGCACGCGGGATTTGCCTTTTCAGATGCCACGCTATTTGCGGGGTTTGATCCGGCTGGTGGGTTGGGCCTGCCAGGGGTCGTCCGGCCAGTGGTGCTTGGGGTAACGGCCCCGGAGCTCCTTTTTCACCTCATGGTAGGCCCCTTCCCAGAAGCCGCGCAGATCCTGGGTGATCTGCATGGGCCGCTGGGCCGGGGAGAGGAGATGGAGCAGCACTCCCACCGCATTGTTGCAGATTCTGGGGGTGTCGGCCAGTCCGAACATCTCCTGGAGTCGCACCGCCAGCACCGGTGGTTCGCCGGGGGTGTAGCGCAGCTTCACCTTGGAGCCGCTGGGCACCATGAGGTGGGTCGGCGCTTCCCGGTCCAGCCGGCTCTGCTGTTGCCAATCGAGCCTGGCGGCAAGGATGGCGAAGAGGTCGAGTTTTTTGAGCTGCTCCATGCTCCGCATTCCGGAAAGATAGGGGGCCAGCCACTGCTCAAGGGTCTCAAGCAGGCAGGCATCGGAAAGATCCGGCCAGCCAGCTTCCGGCTGCCAGAGTTGCATGCAGATGAGGCGTGCCTGCAACTCCCTTGCCTTGTCGCTCCACGGCAGGACGGCAAGGCCAAGGTCGCAGATGGAGGAGAGCAGGGCAGCCTGCACTGCCTCGGAAGGGGGCTTTGCCAGAGGGGCTACCTCCAGGACGAGCTCGCCCAGCCGCAGGAGGCGCTGCGCCTTCACCATTCCGCTCTGTTCATCCCAGAAGACCTTGTCCTCCCGCTGCAGCCGGTCAGGGAACAGGGAGGTCAGGGCTTCCTTGGACAGGGGGGCGGCGAGAAAGATGCGGCCTTCGGTTTTGCCCGCATCCAGTTCGGCCACCGCCAGATATTCGTGGCTGGCGAGGCGGTCGTGCACAGGGAGAACCGCCCCCCGGCCGGAGGTCAGCTTGTATTGGCCCCTCCCCTCGCTCCTCCGCTGCCCGATCCGGTCGGGGAAGGCCAGGGCCAGGAGCTCGCCCGGACTCGTTGCTGGCGATGCTGCTGCGTGCCCACTTTTTTTCGTGGCGGATTTGGGCAGGTGTTCCCGGAGCTGTCTGCTGGTCTGGATCACCCTGCGGCATGCGTCGGTATCCGCCTCCAGGGCCTTGGCCGCGGCCGGGCCATCGGCGCGAAAGACCGCCAGGGCGTGGAGCCGGTCTTCGATATCCGCCGAGCGGTCCCGCCCCTTGATGATGTCCCGCTCCGAGAGCAGGGCGGCAAGGTCGGAGGCCAGATCGGTTGCGCCATGCGCCGCAGCCGCCAGCAGCATGTGACCAAGACGCGGATGGGTGGGGAGCGCGGCCATTTTTTTGCCCAGGGGGGTGATGCGCCCCTGGTGGTCCAGGGCGCCGAGATCCAGCAGCACGGATTGCGCCTGGGCGAAATGTCCGGCCGGCGGCGGATCGAGCCAGCGCAGGGAGTCAAGGGTGTGCACCCCCCAGCGGGCCAGGTCCAGGACCAGCTGGCTCAGGTCGGCCGCCATGATCTCCGGCGGGTCAAAGGGCTTGAGGCCGTGATCCTCGCCCGTGTTCCACAGCCGGTAACAGTGGCCAGGGCCAAGGCGTCCGGCCCGCCCGGCGCGCTGGATGGCCGAGGCGTGCGAGATGCGCTGGGTGGTGAGGCGGCTCAGGCCGCTGTTGGGATCGAATTGCGGACTCCGTTTCCAGCCGCTGTCCACCACGGTGTGGATGCCCTCGATGGTGACGCTGGTTTCGGCAATGGGCGTGGCCAGGATGATGCGCCGCCGCCCCTGCCGATCCGGCTGCACCACGGCGGTCTGGGCACCGAGGCTCATGTCGCCGTACAGGGGATGGATGGCGATTTCGACCGGCGGCAGGGCAGAGGAAAGCAGCGCCTGGGTGTATCGGATCTCCGCGCCTCCGGGGAGAAAGGCCAGGATATCGCCGGGCTGCTCGGTGAGCGCCTTGTGGATGGCTGCGGCCATCTGCTTGGCGATCTCGCGGGGATGGGGCTGGAGCAGCTGTCCGCCCGTGGAGTATTCCACCTCCACGGGATAACTCCTCCCCGTGCCCAATACCACCGGGGCATTGCCGAGCAGCCGGCTGACCCCTTCGGTGTCCAGGGTGGCGGACATGACCAGAAGCTTGAGATCATCCCGCAGTCCCCCCATCACATCCAGACAGAGGGCCAGGGCCAGATCCCCCTGCAGGTTGCGTTCGTGGAACTCGTCGAAGATGACCAGCCCCACTCCGGCCAGCTCGGGATCGTCCTGCATCCTCCGGGTGAGCACCCCTTCGGTAACCACCTCCACCCTGGTTGCAGGGGAGACCTTTGTTTCGAAACGGACCCGATAGCCCACGGTCTTCCCGACCTCCTCGTCCAGTTGCCCGGCCATGAAACCGGCGGCCAGCCGGGCGGCCAGCCTGCGCGGTTCCAGGATCAGGATGGTCCTTCCCGCCAGCCAGGGCTCGGCAAGCAGGGCCAGGGGCGCCACCGTGGTCTTGCCCGAGCCGGGCGGGGCGGAAAGAACCACCGCCTCGTGGTTTGCCAGTTGTGCCCGCAGCTCCGGCAGGACTTCGTGGATGGGGAGTGTGTGGTTCAAAGGGATATTCTAATCCAAAATTTCGGGGGTGGTTCGCGGCGCAGTTTCCCAAACGACAAGCGCGTTTACGATCATGACCCCAGCGATAATTGCCCAGTACCCCGCACAAACGCGCGCAAGGGAGGCCGTGCATCGTTCGCGCCGGACGGAGCAAAAAATCTGGCGGGGCGAGCCGTGCAGCCGCAGGGTCGTCTCGATACAGATCTCTATGATGCCACTAACGGGGCGTTGTTTCCACCCGATTCTTGCGGCGATTGTCCGCCTCGCATTTTTTCCGGCTGTTTGTCAAAACCGAAAAGCTGGAATCCATACCGGCAGGCGTGGGATAATCGCCTGTTTCCCAGAGCATGGCCCGAATCCGCTCATCCCCTGTTTGCCCTTGTTTCCCTGTATCACTCCAGATAGAATAGATGAATAGATGTGGGCAAGGATGGTGATTCCGAAAAACGGACCAAGGCGCCCCAAGGACACCTGACAAATGCATTGCAATGGAGAAGCGAAGCCTGTTGTCGGCGGGCGCCTTGCGCCGCCGCAATGCTGCCGCCGTTCCGAGATACGGCCACCGTTCATCCTTCCCCGCCCTCCTGTTTTTCAGACTTTCCGAGGTTAAGGCGCATGATCGAGTTCGACGATCAGGAAAAAAGAATGGTTCTGAAGCTGGTCTATTATGGGCCGGCCCTCTCCGGGAAAACCACCAACCTGCTGAAGCTGCATGACCTCCTGGACATGCGCGACCGCGGCGATTTGATGGTCCTTGATACCAAGGATGACCGGACGATTTACTTCGACCTGCTGCCTTTTTATCTTAAGGCTCCCAGCGGCCTCAAGATCAAGCTCAAGGTCTATACGGTTCCCGGCCAGGTCAAGCATGACGCCACCAGGAAGGCCGTGCTGCAGAGGGCGGACGGCGTCGCCTTCATCGCCGATTCCCGGCCGGACCAGGCGGCCACCAATTTCGAGAGCTTCAGCAATCTGGAAAACAATCTGGCCTGTGTGGGGCTCAATATCGAGCATATTCCTCTGGTGGTGCAGTTCAACAAGCGCGATCTGCCCGAGATTCTGAGCGAAGAGGATATCCGGCGGACCTGGGAGCCCACGGGGGTTCCGGTTTTCATGGCTTCCGCTTTGGAGGGCGGGGGAGTGCGGGAGACCTTCGGCAAGCTGCTGGAGCTGGTCTACCAGGCCGTGGACAAAAAAGTGGGCCTCCTGGATAAGCACGGCCTCTCGCTTGAGGCCTTTATCACCAAGCTGACCGCGCCACGGGAATCTGCCGCCTCCTAGCCCTTATTGCTTCGGTAGGCAACACTGCCATGGCCATGTGCCAGGAGAAGAGAACATGGGAGAAACCACACCGCAGGAATCCATCCGTTTTGTCGTGGGAGAGGAAAGGGATATCGCCGAGATCCTCTCCGCGGCCGAGATTGCCCCCCTGCTCGGCAGTCTGGTGCGGGCCGGGGCCGCCGGGGCCGCACTGGTCAGGGATAGCGGCGAGGTTCTCTGGCAAAGCGGCAGCGAGGCCGGCACCCATGCGGTCACGGTCCGGCTGCCCCTCCAGGTCGAAGGCGAGCCGGTCGGCGGAATCGAGGTGCATGGGCCGGAAGAACGGCGGGAAGTGCTTACGGCCATGGCCTGCCTTTTCCGGGACACGGTGCAGACCATCCTGAACACCAACCTGAAACGGATGATGACCACGGAGATCCACACCACCGTGGTGAACCAGTCCTACGATGAACTGCTTGAGGCCAACCGCCAGCTCGCTGCCTCGGAGGGGAGGTACAAGACCCTGGCGGAAAATCTGGAAAAGATCGTGACCACGCGCACCAAGGAGCTGCAGCAAGCTTACGTCAGGCTGGTGCAGCAGGAGAAAATGGCGGCCGTGGGCCAGTTGGCGGCCGGAATGGCTCATGAAATCAACAATCCCCTCGGGTTCGTCACCAGTAATCTGAGCACCCTGGCCAAGTACGTGCAGCGCTTCCGCGACATGCTTTCTTTCTGCCGTTCTTCGCTCGCGGCTCCGGGCTTGGAAGGGGTGCGGGAGGGAGTGCGGCGGGAATGGGGCAGGTTGAAGATCGACCCGATCCTGGCCGATGTGGACGAGCTTTTTGCCCAAAGCCTGGGGGGGTGCCAACGGGTGAGCAAGATCGTCGCGGATCTCAAGGCCTTCTCGCACATCGACGAAGGGGAGAGCGGGGTGGTCAACCTGAACGAGGAGATCGACCGGACCCTGAATGTCCTGGCCCCGCAGCTCCCCGAAGACTGCGTCGTGCGGAAAAATTACGGAAACCTGCCGGGTCTGCGCTGCAATCCGGCGCAGCTTTCCCAAGTGATGCTGAACATCATCATGAACGCCCTACAGGCAAGGCCGCAGGGGTTGCACCTGATCATCGAAACCGGAGTGCGGGGAGACTCCGTGGCTGCCTGTTTTACGGACAACGGACCCGGCATCCCTCCCGCAGTGCAGTCTCGGATCTTCGATCCCTTTTTCACCACCCGCGAGGTGGGGGCAGGCCTCGGCCTGGGACTGGCCACCGCCTACGACACCATCACCTCCTGGGGCGGCGCCATCGAAGTCGCCAGCGAGCCGGGCAAGGGCGCCAGCTTCACCTTGACCCTGCCCATTGTGAGGACATAAGACCATGGCCAAGTACGCCGAGCTGTTCCGGAATATTCCTGCTCAGGAAAGGCCTCCTCTGCCCGAGGAGCGGGAGAGCGAAGCCAGGCCGGGCGATGGGAATACCCCCTTCACCCTGCTCTTTGTCGATGATGAAGAGGGGGTGCTGAAAGCCCTGCGCCGGATATTCATGGACGAAAACTACCGGATCCTCACCGCTTTGCGGGCCGAGGATGCCCTGGCCATCATGGGCAAGGAGCCGGTGCAGCTGGTGATCTCCGACCACCGGATGCCCGGGATGACCGGAGCCCAGTTGCTGCGGGAGATCAAGGAGAAATGGCCGGCCACCATCAGGATCATGCTCACCGGCTACGCCGATGTCCAGTCGATCATGGGGGCGGTCAACGAGGGGGCGGTTTACAAGTTCATCACCAAGCCGTGGAACGATGAAGACTTGCGGCTCACGGTGAGCCTGGCCCTGCAGCAGTATGTCCTGCTCCAGGAAAACAAAAAGCTGCGCGAGCTTACTAAAAAACAGCGGGAAAAAATCAGTAAATACGCCGCGGTTATTGATGAGAACAAGGGGGTGCTGGCCAGTTACCTGCAGCAGGACGGGGAGATTGGCAAGGAAGAGCTGGCAAAAGCCCTCAAGCAGAAGGATGCCGGGGAGTTTCCTGGGGAAACCCTGGTACGTCTCGGTCTCACCACCGAGACCAACATAGTGAAAACGCTCCGGAAACATCTCGGCTTCGAGTATGCCGATCTCAAGGAGATGGAACTGGCGCCCAACGTGGTCAAGCTGCTGCCACAGGATCTGTGCGAGAGGAACCGGATCATTCCGGTCCGGCTGGACAACAAGCAGCTGACCCTTGCCATGGCCGACCCTTCGGACATGCCCAAGATAGACAACCTCGGGGTGATGACCTCGCTCAAGATTTTGCCCCTCATTGCCCGCAGCTCCGATATCCTTGCCCAGCTGCGGCGCATCCACGGTCAGCTGGAGGGCGAAGGCGACAAGTTTGAAGACTTGGAGGTGCTGACGGAATTCGAGGCCGAGCCTCTGGAAGAGATCGACATCGTCATCGACGACGAGGAGGAGCAGGTCAATGTGGAGGAGCTCCTCGGCTCTTCCAGGGTGCCGCCGATCGTCCGGGTGGTCAACGCCATCATTGCCGAGGCGGTGCGCTACAAGGCCAGCGATATCCACATCGAACCCAAGACCAAATGCTCCGTGATCCGCTACCGCATCGACGGCATGATGCGCAGCAAAATCAAGATTCCCACCGAGATCCATCTGCCCACCGTTTCCCGGATTAAGATCTTGGCCAAGATGGACATCTCGGAAAGGCGGCTTCCCCAGGACGGCAGGATCACGGTCAAGGCGGGGACCAGAATGGTCGACATCCGGGTTTCCACCATGCCCACCATCAACGGGGAAAAGGTGGTCATGCGGATCCTCGATAAAAGCGCCTCGATCAGAAAGTTGGAGGAGCTGGGCGTCCTCGAACGGGATCTCTCCCGGATCAACATCCTGATGAAAAAGCCGCAGGGGATCATCATCTCCACCGGGCCCACCGGCAGCGGCAAGACCACCATGCTCTATTCGATCCTCAACTCCATGCTGGACACCACCAGAAATTTCCAGACCATCGAGGATCCGGTGGAATACTTCCTGGAAGAGGCCAACCAGATATTCATCAAGGACAAGATGGGGCTCTCCTTTTCTTCGGTCCTGCGCTCCACCATGCGGCAGGATCCGGACGTGATCCTGGTAGGGGAGATCCGGGATGCCGAGACCGCGGATGTCGCCTTCAAGGCGGCGCTGACAGGGCACATGGTTCTGACCACCCTGCACACCAACAACTCGGTGGCCTCCATCACCCGGTTGATGGACATGGGGATGGCGCCTTACCTGATCGCCTCGGCCATCGAGGGCATTCTGGCCCAGCGGCTGGTGCGCCGGATTTGCCAGCATTGCCGGAAGGAACAGGTGCCGGACCAGGAGCTGCTCGCCCTGCTCAAGGTGTCGGCGGCGGAGATCGGCGGTACGGTATATGCGGGTGCAGGCTGCGAGCGGTGCAACAACACGGGTTATGCGGGCAGAACCGGGGTCTTTGAGTTTTTCGTGATGAATGACGATTTCCGCCACCTGATCGGCGGCAACTACAAGGAAGGGGAATTGTTCAAGATGGCCAGGGCCGGGGGGATGCACACCCTGCTTGAGGATGGCCTGGAAAAGGTTCGGTTGGGGATAACGACCCTGGACGAACTCCTGCGGGTCATCGGCTCCCAGACCAGATATGAGAGGATGTGCCCCAGCTGCCAGCAGATGATCGAGGCGACCTTTCTCTTCTGCCCCTTCTGCGGAGAGTTCAAGGCCAATTACTGCACCGGTTGCCGGATGCAGCTTGAGGAGGGCTGGTTGGTTTGCCCCTTCTGCGGCCAAAAAAAAGAGACGGGGCAGGATGCAGTGGCCGCAGGGAAGCTGCCTGCCTTGTCCCGAAAAAAAGACCACTGAAAGAGCGGCCGGGACCGGTTTCGCTTTCTTTGCCATCAAGGATGATCTGGTCCTTGCGGGTGTCCCCACTGGGTGGACCAGGAGGTGGCGGAGGACGCAACCTCATCGCCAGCCGCACGCTGGACGATCTGCCCCCACTTTCTCAAATCAGGGCCGCCTGATTTTCTTGCTCGGGCGGCAATCGGCAACAGTGCCAAAAGCTTGGGATGTTTGTCCGTCAGCCAGGGCTCACCAAACAGGGGCAACGGCCCACCGCAGTCTTGCCCGAGCCGGGCGGGGCGGAAAGAACCACCGCCTCGTGGCCGGCGAGCTGTGCCCGCAGTTCCGGCAGGATCGCGTGGATGGGGAGTTGTGTCATGGCTGTTTCTGGTTTTCGTTCCGTTTTGAGGGGTGGGCCCACGTCCGCGGCAGAGCTTGACTTTCAGAAACACCGGCCGCATAATATTGTTTTATCGCCCATTGCGCAAGACTGCGGATCGTGGCGTTTTGCCACCTCCGTTTTGAACAACCCACACTTAAGGGAGGGGCAATCATGAAAAAACAACGAGTGCTCGTTTGGGGATTGGTCGGGGCAATCCTGTTGGTCGCCGGGTTCGCGCTGGCGGCTGATCAGGTCAGCACCCAGGCGCAGGCCCAAACCCAGGAGCAGGTCTACGGCAGCCAATTGATGACGCCGCAGGAGCTGGCCGAGCATCGCGCCAAGATGCGGGCCGCGAAAACCGTTGAGGAGCGCGAACGGATCCGCAAGGAGAATCACGATCGCATGCAGGAGCGGGCCAAGGAGCGGGGCGTCACCCTGCCTGAGGAGATGCCGATGGGCGGAGGGGGAATGGGCCCCGGCGGCGGAGGCATGGGACCGCGTGGTGGCCGCGGCCGTTGATGCTGTTCCAGCCAGGTTGAACATTGCAGCCCTGTTTGCTCATTGCGAACAGGGCTGTTCAATTTGGTGCGGCGGGGACTTTTTTGTCCTCCGGATTTTTTATTCCGGCGGCAACCGGCAACAGTGCCGAAAGCTCGGGATATTTGCCCGCCAGCGTTTGAGGCGCAGGGTGATCGCCACCTCCTCCACTTCGGCCAGCAGGAAGATAAGCATGGCCAGGCGGAAGGGGTAGGGAGGGCCGCCCACAAGGAGCAGGGGGGTGGCAAGACCCAGGAGGATTGCGGCGATCCGCGCCGCCCTCGTGTGATAGCTGGTGAGGCGGCCGAATTTACAAAAGCCCAGAAAAATAGGGAGCAGAAATCCGGCCAGGCCGAGGAGGATAAAGGGTTGCTCCCTCCGGACAAGGGATGGCCAGAGCAGCCATGCCCCGATCGGTGCGGCAAGATAGGTGGCAAGATCGCCCCAGCTGTCGAGCTGGGCGCCCCATTCGGAGACCTGGCCCAGGCGTCTGGCCAGAAAGCCGTCCAAGGCGTCGCTTGCAAGGGAGAGGATGAAGAGGAAAAGGAAGAGCCGGGCCTGGCCAGACGCGGCAGCAACCACAAGCATGGGTGCGAAGAGGATGCGCAGGATGCTGAGCAGATTGGGGATGGTAAGCGCTCTTTCCGGCAATCCGGCCACCTATTCCCCGATGATTTTTACCAGCACCCTTTTGGGGCGGCCGCCGTCAAATTCACCGTAGAAAATCCGCTCCCAAGGGCCGAAATCGAGGGCGCCCTCCGTTACGGCCACCACAACCTCCCTTCCCATGACCTGCCGTTTCAGATGGGCGTCGGCGTTGTCTTCGTAGCCGTTATGTCGGTATTGGGAAACCGGCGCGTGCGGGGCGAGTTTTTCCAGCCAGACCTCGTAGTCGTGGTGCAGTCCCGGCTCGTCGTCATTGATGAAGACCGAGGCGGTGATGTGCATGGCATTGACCAGGACCAACCCTTCCCGGATTCCGGATTCGCGCAGACACTCCGTCACCTGCGGGGTGATATTGATAAAGGCGCGGCGGCCGGGGACATTGAAGAGAAGTTCCTTGCGAAAGCTTTTCATGGGCTGGAGACTCCTTTGTCTTGATCGTCCAACACCGCCCTGAGCTTGATCGTCAGATCCCGTGTTGAGAATGGTTTCTGGATGAATTGAACCCCCTCGTCCAGCACGCCATGGCGGCCGATGACATCGGCCGTGTAGCCGGACATGAACAGGCATTTCATCGCCGGCCGCGCCGGTCGGAGCCGCTTGGCCAGATCCCGGCCGTTCATCTTCGGCATCACCACGTCGGTCATGAGGAGATGAATCACGCCGGGGTATTCCTCGGCCAGACGGATGGCCTCGTCCGGGGTGCTCGCGGCCAGCGCGGCATAGCCTTGCATTTCGAGAATCTTTTGGGTCATTTCCAGGATCGTCGGCTCATCCTCCACCAGAAGCACGGTCTCCCCTTGGCCTTTGAGGATTGCGGCCGGGATTGCCGTTTCGGCCTCGAAGGCTTGTCCTGTGTGCCGGGGAAGATAGATCTTGAAGGTCGTGCCCGTGCCGGGTTCGCTATAGACATTGATGAAGCCGTTGTTCTGCTTGACGATGCCGTACACCGTGGCCAGCCCCAACCCGGTGCCATGCCCCATCTCCTTGGTGGTGAAGAACGGTTCGAAGATGTGTTCCAGGGTTTCCTTGGTCAGGCCGCAGCCATTGTCGCTTATGGCCAGCAGCACGAACTCTCCTGAAGGGAATCCCGCGTGCCCCGTGCCGCAAGCCTCGTCAAAGGCGGCATTGGCTGTTTCGATGGTGAGCTTGCCGACGCCCGCGATGGCATCCCGGGCGTTGACGCAAAGATTGGCCAGAATCTGGTCGACCTGGGAGGGGTCCACCTTGACCGGCCACAGGCCTGTTCCGGGCAGCCAGGCCAGATCGATGTCCTCGCCGATGAGCCGCCGGAGCATCTTGAGCATGCCTTCCACGGTCTCGTTCAGGTCGAGCACCTTGGGGACGACCGTCTGCTTGCGGGCAAAGGCCAGCAGTTGCCGGGTGAGATTGGCGGCGCGCTTGCCGGCCGTGCGGATTTCCTCAAGGTGGCTGTGTATCGGTTGCGTCTGGTCCACCTGGACCATGGCCATCTCCGCATTGCCCAAAATCACGCTGAGCATGTTGTTGAAATCGTGGGCCACGCCGCCGGCCAGCCGTCCGACGGATTCCATCTTCTGAGCCTGGGTCAGCTGTTCGTGGAGATGCAGTTGCGACGCTTCGGCCCGCTTGCGTTCGGTTATGTCGCGCCCTTCCGGGATGAGCAGCGTGACCCGGCCTGTTTCATCCATAACCGGTTTCAAGGTGAAATCGATGAAATGGATCAAGCCGTCTTGCGCGGGGTGGGTTGCTTCCGAGCGAACCAGTTTCCCTTTGGCGGCGTCATGCACCGCTGCCCGGATACGATTTTGCATCTCCGGGGAATGCGACCACCAGGGGGTTTCCCAGAATGGCTTGCCCACCACTTCGGATAACTGAACCCCTGCAAAATCCAAGGCTGAGCGATTGGCATCCAACAGCGTGCCGTCGGGAGTCAACAGGCCAATGAACCCGAAGGAGAGATCGAATATGGCCCGGGCCTTTCGCTCGCTTTCGCGCAGAGCCTCCTCCGCCTGTTTGCGTTCGGTGATATCGGTGTGGGTGCCGACCATCCGTAAGGGGAGGCCCGCGGCATCGTATTCCACTATCTTGCCGAGGGAGAGGATCCACTTCCAGTCGTTTGTCTTGGTCCGCTGCCGGAATTCCACCCGGTATTCTGGGATCTTGCCGGCGATATAGTCGCGATAGATGGCGGCCACGGAGTCGAAGTCGTCGGGGTGCAGCCGTTCGA
>Ga0172380_10003369_pt1 | contig 22091 bp, 23 predicted proteins | sample Leawe162metaG_FD_119747 | JGI IMG/M metagenome (GOLD analysis project Ga0172380, IMG submission 119747) | Leachate microbial communities from a municipal landfill in Southern Ontario, Canada - Leachate well 162 metaG | ecosystem: Engineered > Solid waste > Landfill > Unclassified | place...
AAGGGTCAGTCCCGCGTATTGACGCTTTTTCTGAAATCTGCCACACTTCTGGAGTGGTAAGGCAACTATGCGCAGAATACCTTGGCACAATCGACAGCTTAAAAAGCGATAATACGCGGGACTTCTCTGACCCCTGAACCTTGAGTCAACTTTGTTTTCGGAAATATTCTCGATTGTGTCTGCACGGAAACCGGGTGAAAAATGCGGCGGTTATTTTTTATTGCCATCCGCCTCCTCTCCGGTATCAAGGCCCGGAATATGAGACGGACATTCCTTTTTGTTTTGCAGGCCGGGTTTTGTATCGGCATCGCGGGCGCGGGGGAGATTGAGGCACCTGTCGTGAGCGTTGACAGTGCCGCGCCCTCGCAGCAGGCGGCGACTGTCACCGTGACGCTCCCCAATCCCCCTGCCGGGACAAGCATTTATTACACGACGGATGGGAGCGCCCCCTCGTCGGCAAGCCCGAGCATCACCTCGGGCGAGAGCCTGCTCATCGGCTACAATCGCACGTTGAAGGTTCAGGCGATTTCCGGGGCCGCCTCGACCAGCGATCTTGTCACCTTCAAGGCCGCTCCGGCGGGGATGGTTTCGGCGGGCGGCTCGCACACGCTCGCGCTGAGGGACGATGGGACGGTCTGGGCGTGGGGCAGCAATTCCTCCGGCGAGTTGGGCGACGGCGGCACCACCCCGGGCAGCCAGCCGGTGCAGGTCATGCGGGGGGCGTCGCCGCTCGCCGGAATCGTGGCGGTGGCCGCCGGGAGCAATGAAAGCTTCGCGGTGGATGAAGGCGGCAATGTCTGGGCGTGGGGCAACAATTCGCAGGGGCAGCTTGGGATCGGGACGACCGCCAACGCCACCAGCGCGACCCAAGTGGCGGGACTTTCCGGCATTGTCGGGATCGCGAGCGCCCAACATCATGCACTGGCCCTGAAGAGCGACGGGACCGTCATGGCCTGGGGAGCCAATGCCAGCGGGCAGTTGGGCAACGGGACAACAGGCGCGTGGGTCGCCCAGCCGGTGCAGGTGTTGGCCTCCGGCGGTCATCTCCAGGCCATTGTCGCCGTGGCCGCCGGGGACAACCACAGCCTGGCCATCGATGAAGGCGGCAATGTCTGGGCGTGGGGCAACAATTCGCAGGGGCAACTCGGAGATTCCACATCGGCAACAAAAACCACGGCAGTCCCTGTCACCGGACTCGCAGATGCCGTCGCGATTTCGGCCGGGCCGTCAAACAGCTTTGCCTTGAAGAACGATGGCACGGCATGGGCCTGGGGCAGCAACACGATGGGCGAATTGGGCAACGGGACGATCTCTCCCTCCTCGCCGCTCACTCCCGCCAATTTGACCCCGCACCAAGTCACGGCCCTGACCGGTGCCATGGCGGCGGTGGGCAACCAGTCGGCTCTTGGAACGGATGGCACCGTTTGGGCCTGGGGTGAAAACACAGGCGGGCGCCTGGGGCTGGATGTCGCGAATGGGTTCGCCACCCTGCCGCTCATCGTCGGTCTCTCGACCGCGCCCGATCCGGACCTGAGTGTTTTCGGCTCCGGCAGCCAGACGGTCCAAAGCGGCAGTTTCTCCAACGCGCTTACCGTGACGGCCACCGCCGATGGCATCGCGGTCCCAAACGCGCTGGTGAATTTCGTTCTCACCCAGGGCTCGGGTTTCCTGGCAACCGACACCGCCTCGCCCCGGTTCAGCCAAATCCTGCAAGTGCGGACCGACTCCGACGGACGGGCTTCCGTTTTCTTCCAGACGCCCGGCAGCGGGTCGTCCCAGATCCTCGCCGCCATCGGTGGCATGGGAACGTATTTTTCCGTGCTGGCCCAAGGCACGGGCGTTCCCGCCATGCCGGTTTGGGCGTATCTCTCCCTCGGCGTTCTGCTTTTCCTCGCTGGCACCCGCTTTCTGCCCAAGCTGGCTTGAAGAAGAGCGTCCGCATGGGCCGCAGGAAGAAGCGTAAAAAGCCGGCATCCCAAGCGGGTTCGTGGTATGCGGACAAGCGCCCGGTCTTTCTCTTCGGCCTGAGATTTTGCGCCTCTCTTGGCGTGCTGTATCTGCTTTCACTCACGTCTCCCTATCAACAGGCCGTCTCCCATGTGCCGGTTGCCGATGCCCGGCTCGCCAGCGCGATTTTGCGGGCCCTTGGCGAAGAGAACGATGTCGCAAACGCGACGCTCTACTCCGCGCGCCATGCGATCACCGTGAAACCGGGATGCAGCGGGATCGGGTTTTCCTTCTTCCTGGTGGCGGCGATCCTCGCTTTCCCAACCACGTGGGAAAAAAGGGTTGGGGGCATCATCGGCGGAGTTTCCCTTCTCCTGTTTTTGAACGTGATCCGCGTGGCCAGCCTCTACTGGATCGGCGTGCATGCTCCGTCGTTTTTTTTCGCCGCACACCAGGAAGCGTGGCCGGCACTGCTCAACCTCGCGGCGGTCTGCGTGCTGGTGGTTTGGATCATTGTGGTCCAACCGTGGCGGCCCCCGGAAAACCATGCCGCATAACCCCCTTTTGCGGTTTCTGGCCTGCTTCGCCATTTTGTATGCCGCGCTGCTTCTGCCGTGGCCGGGGCTGAAGGACGCCTATTGCTCGTGGTTCCGCACCCTTGCTTCGCTCGTCCTCGGCTCCTCCGACAGCCGCCGCGAAATCACCTTCGAGCCTCTCGACGATCCCGCGCGTCCCCGCTTCACCCGCGCCGTGATCGTCAACCGTTCCCTCATGAAACCGGATGGCTCCGGCCCCGTCAGAAATCTCGACCTCGACACGAGCGCCTTCGGATGGGGCCCGACGGCCCTGCTGGTTTCTTTGGTTCTCGCGACCCCTCTCCCCTGGAAGCGGAGGTGGCGGGCATTGTTCCTCGGGTTGATTTTGGAACAGGGCTTCATCGTTTTGTGGCTGGCCTACTTCGTCTGGTATGACTCCGCCGAGATCGCCCTGGTTGCCTTCACCCCATTCTGGCGGCACGCCGCCTCAGTTTTCCGGGAAACCCTCCTTGGGCAGATCAACCTCGCGGCCCCGGTGTTGATTTGGATCCTCGTCACGTTCCGACGCGGCGACCGGGAAAACGAAAAAGCCGTTGTCTCGCGCAAAGACGCAAAGGCCGCGAAGGGCATGGTCTTATGAGTCCATCGTGCGCTGGCGCGCTGGTTTTGCCGAGCCCGTCGACTTTTCTCTCCACGGACCCCGGCAAAAACCCGGCAAAACCCGCGCGATGGGGCTGAATGAAACCGGTCCCGGTCAGCCGGGGAACAGCCCGTATTTCAGGATGCACCGGATCGCGCTCACGCCGTCCCTCCAGCAGACCTTTTTTCCCTCCGCGTAGGTGCGCCCGTGGTAGGAAATCGAGACTTCGTAGATCCTCGCTCCCGCCCTCGCGAGTTTCGCCGTGATTTCGGGCTCGAACCCAAACCGGTTTTCCTCGATGCGGATGCCCTGGATCGTCTCCCTCCGGAAGGCCTTGTAGCAGGTCTCCATATCCGAGAGGTTGAGGTTGGTGAACATGTTCGAGAGCACGGTCAAAAAGCGGTTGCCCGCGTGGTGCCAAAAATAGAGGACACGGTGCGCCTCGGACCCGATGAAGCGGGACCCGAAGACCGCATCCGCGCGGTCCCTGAGCATCGGGTCGAGCAGCTTCGGGTATTCCGCCGGGTCGTATTCCAGGTCGGCATCCTGGATGATCACGAAGGGCCGGGTGGCGAGAGCGATCCCCGTGCGCAGCGCCGCCCCCTTGCCCAGATTCGCCGCATGCCGCGCGACACGGACCCGGGAATCCGAGCCCGCCAGCTCCCCGATCACCGATAGCGACCTGTCGTTCGAGCAATCGTCCACGCAGATCAGCTCCCCGACTTCCCCCTGCGCCAGCACGGAGCGGATCGCCCGCGCCACCGTCGGCTCCTCGTTGAAAACAGGCATCACCACAGACAGGCAGCGCTCCGACGGGCTCATTGATGCGGAAGCTGCAAAAATCCAAGCGCCTTCTCAAGAGGAAAAATTATCGGGTGGAGATTGGGATTTATTGGGGAGGGCGAGAACGCCCTTGCGCGGGCAGTGGGAGCGGGGGCATCATTCTCCCGCACCAACCATGAAGTATCCACCATCACCACAGGAAAAAGTCGGCGGGATCGTTTATTTTGCGCGCATGCTCGGGAAGATCCGGCTCATGGACGCCGGCGATCTGCCCCCGGATTACCACGCGAACCTCGGCAAGGCATTCGATAAAAGATGCGCGGATTTTCTCGGCGTCCAATACGAGGCCCTGCGCGAAAAAACCCTCGGAGGATTGGGCGACGGGCAGGCGCTCGAATGGTGCTTTGAAAATGGGGCGCGTCCCACCGACGAGCAGATCGAGGTGTGGAACGGCTTCATGACGAAGCGTGGCTGGAACGACGAGGCGAGCGAGATCCTCGTCCGCCGGAAGAAGGAGAGCGGCTTCGGATCCCGCGACGAGATCCAGACGATGTTCCAATACATCGACGCCGACGAGGGGCGGCTCTGAACCCGGGCGGAGCACCCACCCCGCCGGCATTTGGTCGCGCCCCCGAAAATTCGCGGGCAAAACTTCATCTTTCAACGGGGTGCCCGACACGCTCTAATGCCCGGATGTCCGACGAGATCATCCCCGACCTGCAGGCTTGCGTGCTGTGCGAGGACGTGCGCCAGGAAGCCAGCGGCCAGCAGACCCTGGTCGGGATCATCGGGATGATCCCCGCCCCCGTGATGCCAATCGGGTTTTTCAAGCTCTGCCTCTGGAGCCGGTGGTGCGGGGGCGTCGGGGAATTTGTCCAGAAATCGCTGATCCTGACGCCCGATGACGACCAGCCGATCGCGCAGAGCGAAGTCCGGTTCTCGCTGCCTTCGCTCGAGGCCCATGCCACGAACGTGCATGTCTTCGGGGGGCTCCAGTTCCAGAAGCACGGGCTGTATACCGTGGAGGTGAGGGTGGACAACGGGCTCCGGCTGCGGTTCCCGCTCCCGGTCGTTCCGGTGCAGCAGGCCCAGCCCTGAGCGAGCCGCCGCCCGTTTGTTCCCGGGTGGCCTCAGCCCCCGAACAGGGAATTTCTGATCGACGCGAGCTCCGTCTGCTCGGCGAGCATTTGGGTGACGCCACGCAGCCGACGCCCGAGCGTCCCGGCCACCCCGATAAGAATCCGGATCCCGGCTTCGGGATAGTTGTTGATGAAGTCTTCGAGATCCTTTCGGGCGATCACCCAATACTGGCTCGGCTCGATGGCGATCACCGAGCAGACCGCGCTCGCCGGGTCGAACAGATCGACTTCCCCAACCCACTCGCCCGGGTTGATCGTCCCGAGGAGGATGTCCTTCCCTTCCTCGTGCCGCCGGGCGTGCAGAAGGCCGCTGATGATGAAAAAAAGTTTTCCGTGGGGCAGCCCCTCGGCGATGAGAATATGGTCGGGGTTGGCGATGTGGAAACTGCCGTAGGAACTGAGCGTATCACGGTCTTCCTTGCTGAGTTGGGCGACCAGTCCGACCGCCGGCAGATGCGGGGATGTGAGTGACATGCCCACTTCGAACCACAAAACCGGGCTGCGGACAAGCGGGAACGCTACTTTTGTCGCTTGTAGAAGTTGGCCGCCGTGACCAGATCCATGGCGCGTTGCAGCACGGTGTCACGCAAGGCCGGCCGCAGGCGGTCCTTGCTGCTCTCGATTTCGGGGTTGGTGCCGGTGACCAGCGCGGCCTCGTTCATGCGCGGACGCTCGGAATCAAAAACAAACTGGCTGACGCCCTCGTCCTTGGTGGCCGCGTGGATTTCCGCGAGGATGCCGGGCGCGAGCGAGATGGCGATGTCCGGTTTCACTCCGCCGGGAAAAATGGCGGTGTTTTCCGGGAGCACGACCTGGGAAACCGCGACGCGGAGGATTTTCCCGCCGCCCAAAGGCACTTCGGAAAACTCGACCGCCTCCCCTGCCGTGTCGCTGCCCACGATCATCGCGCCGGCATTCAGGCGCAGCGTCGCCGCGAGAGCCTCGGCGGCACCCGCAGTGTCCGCGTCGGTCAGGACGACCAGTATCCCCTCGTAGGCGGGACCCTGGTTCGACGTCAGGATGCGCTCCTGCTTCGCGCTGGGCTTCTGGATCGAAAACAGCATCTTCCCCTTCTGGCAAAACCGCCGGGCGAAGTCCGCAGCGGATTCGAACTCGCTCCCGCCGACGACCCCCCGCAAATCCAGGATCACGGCCGGCAGGCGTTTGTCCGAGAAATTTCCGAGCGAGGCATCCATCTGGCTGAGCGTGGCGGCATCGAGTTTTCCGGGCCGGAGGTAGCCCGCCCGTCCGTCCAGAATTTCCGCGAGAAACGGAGGCGGATCCGGGCGGTGCCCGGCTCCGTCGGACGCGATGATCGCCGCGCCCGGCGACAGACGCCGGAGCAGCCCTTCCAGCAGGGCCTTCTGTTTGGAGTTTTCGTCCAATGCGGAGGGCGAGAGAAAATTCGCCTGGAGGGATTCGATCGCCTTTTGGATCTGTGGGTCGTCCAGCGAGTTCACGGTTTCACGCAGGCTTGCCTGCGGCACATCGCCCGCCCGCAGGGCGAGGGCGGAAAACAGGGTGACGGCGGTTGCGACGATGCGTTTCATGCGGTGGCTCCGGGGTGGTCCGGTGTCGGCGCTTTTCCGCCGCTTCGAACCCTTGGCGACGGGAGCTTCTCGTATACCCTCACATAATCGATCTCATACCGGGTCGGAAACGCGGTGGCGGACGGGTCTTCCTTTCCCCCGATCGCCAGGTTCAGCAGCAGGTAATGAGGCTGGCGGAAGGGGTTGCGCGGTCCCCTGTCCGCCGGGTTCACGGTCCGCGTCACATCGATGGAATTGAGCGGGAGACCATCGACGTAAAGGCCGATGGTTTCGGGGTCCCAGTCCATCCGCCAGACATGGAACTTCGAGTCCCACGCCGCGTCCCCGAATGCCGCGACCGGCCTCTCCCGGCTGTTCCAGTTCGGGGCGAACCGTTCCTCGGTGCCCCAACACGCGTTGGCGTGCAATTTGCCCTGATAATACTCCATGAGGTCGATTTCGCCGCAGCTCGGCCATTCGCCTTCGACCCCGAGAAACCAAATGGCCGGCCAGAGCCCTTGCCGGGCGCTGATACGGGCTCTGACCTCGAATCGCCCATACATCCAGGCGTGAAGGTTTTCGGTCGTCAGGCTGGCCGAGGTGTAGTCGAAGAACGGCCGGTTCCTTCGCCAGTTGTCGCTCTTCGCGTCGAAAAGTGGGTTGGCCCCATGCTCGCGGCGCCCTTCGATGACCAGGAGGCCGTCTTTGCAGAACGCGTTTTCGGGCTGGAACCATTGCAGTTCCTCGTTCCGGCAAAACCCGGTTTCAAACGTCCAGTTCCTGGCGTCCGGCGGCCCGTCCCTTTCGAACTCATCGGCCCAGACCAGTCGGTATTCTTTCATGGGGTGGAGGGGCGGTGAGCGTGCGCCATCAATTTTTCAACTCGCGGCCGATGTCGTTCCGCCGCTGCAGGCCCTCGAAGGAAATCAGGTCGGCTGCCGCGTAGGCTTTCGCGCGCGCTTCGGGCAGGCCGTTTCCAAGCGCGGTCACCCCCAGGACCCGTCCGCCATCCGTCTCGACCGTCCCACCAACGGATCTCGTGCCCGCATGAAAAACCACCACGTCGGGCTGGCCGCCCGCGCTCCCGATCCCGGAAATGGGCTTCCCTTTTTCATACGGTCCGGGGTAGCCGCCCGAGGCCAGGATCACGCAGGCCGCGCTGGAGCAGCACCATTCCGGGTCCTGCCCCGAAAGCGTGCCCTCGACGGTCGCGTTCAGGAGGTCGAGGAGGTCCGACTCCAGCCGACGGACAAGCACCTGCGTCTCGGGATCGCCCCAGCGACAGTTGAACTCCAGAACTTTCGGGCCCTCCGCCGTCAGCATCAGCCCGGGAAAAAGCATCCCGCGATAATCGATCCCGTCCGCCTTTGATCCGGCGACGAAGCGGTCGAGGATTTCGGTTTTCACCCGGGCGACGAGAGCGTCATCGAGCGAGCCGGAAGGGCTGATCGTGCCCATGCCGCCGGTGTTCGGACCCTGGTCCCCATCGCGCGCCCGCTTGTGGTCCCGGCAATCCGGAAAAAGCAGGTGGGACGAGCCGTCCACCAGGGCGTGGATCGAGCATTCGACCCCTTCGAGGAACTCCTCGATCACGATCTTCCTGCCGGCCTCCCCGAAGACGCGGTCCTCCATGCACTGGCGGATCGCATCGGCTGCCTCGGCGGGGTTTTGGGCGATGATCACCCCCTTGCCGAGGGCGAGTCCATCGGCCTTGATCACCAGGGGAAAACGGGAGTTCCGGCACCAGGCGCGCGCCGCAGCACTGTCGGTGAATTCCCGGTAGTCGGCCGTGGGGATGCTGTGACGCTTCATGAAATCCTTCGCGAAGGCTTTTGAGGATTCCAGGCGCGCCGCAGCGGCCCCCGGGCCAAAAATTTTCAAACCGGCGGCCCCGAAAGCATCCGCGATCCCGAGCGCGAGCGAATCGTCCGGCCCCACCACCGTGAACCCGATGGAGCGGGATTTCGCGAAGCCCACGAGCCCGGGGATGTCGCCGGCGGCGAGCGGGACATTCTCCCCCACGTCGGCGGTGCCCGCGTTTCCGGGGGCGCAAAATATTTTCGCGACCCCGGGCGACTGCGCCAACTTCCACGCGAGCGCATGCTCGCGGCCGCCGGAGCCGATGATCAGGAGGTTCATGACCCGAAGAGGAGAGTCGTCGTCTGGAGCGGAAGCCCCGGGCGCGAAAGCAGCACGGAACGGCCTTCCACGCCCCGGACACCGCCATACGTCCATCCTGCCCCGTGCCCCATCGGAATGATCAGGCGCGGGCGGATTTGCGACAGGATATTTTCCCGGGCCGAAGGGGAGAGAGACCCGCCGACAGGGACGAAGAGAACGTCCACGTCACCCAATTGGGAAAGCTGCCCGGAGGTCAACGGGCCGACGGGTGAACCGAGAAAACAGAACCTCATTCCGTCCATGACCCAGGAATAAACGATGTTCATGCCGTCCGCGGATTCCTTTTCCGGATCTTTGAACGTCGCAACCCCGCGAATGGCAATGCCATTGGCGTTCATGACGCCGGTGCCCATGCTGCCCCGGAACACGGTCGGCTGGTTGTCCGCCGCGTCGATGTTATTCGCGTCGGCCCGCTCATGGCTGACCAGGATGATGTCGGGCTTCAGGGGCGAAGGGAGCGTGTGCCCACCGGTCCCGGCGGCATAGGGATCGGTCAGGATCAAGGTGCCGATCGAGGAGGTGATCCGAAAGGCCTGGTTGCCCAGCCAATCCACGCGGGTTTCGCGCACCGCATTCCGCTGCGACACCCCGCGCCCCCCGCAACCGGCAAGCACGCTCACCACGGGCAGAACAAAGGCCAGAAACAGGGTGCCCCATCCCCCGCTCCCCAGAGTTTTGGCCGCCGCCATTCCATTCATGATAAAAATGCTCCGGAGGCGGTCGTGCCAACCGCCTGTCGAATTTCCACAGGCCCTTGACACAAGGGCCTCTACAACAAGCCCTGTCGCACGATCGGGAGAATATGTCATCTGCTTGGCGGACGACACTAAACGGATTTTTCCGCCGTGGCAATCCTTCCGAAGCGCCGTCGCGCAACGCCAACGATGGGAGGGCGAACCTCCGTGTGAGCCCATTTATTACGGCTCAGACGGAGCTTCGCCCTCCCAGGACGGAGCTTCGCCCTCCCTTACCCGCGGATTTGGGAGCGCAGCAAATTCGCCATCACCCTCGCGGTCGGGGGGGGCGGGCGGTGAACCGGACCGTGAGGGATTCGTAGGCGAGGGGGCGGTCGTAGCGCTCCTCGCGTTCGACTTTTTCTTCCGCGGCCAAGGTGGTGATTTGTCCGACCTGCTCGCAGAGGCACTTGAGGAGGCTTCTCACGACCAGCCGCGCGTGCGCGGCACCGAGACAGAGGTGGGTGCCGAAGCCGAACGCGACGTGAGGGTTCGGCTTGCGGTCCAACCGCACTTCTTCCGGCGCGGGGAACACCGACTCATCGTGGTTGGCCGACGCGAAACAGAGCGAGACGAGGGAGCCGGGGGCGGCGTGCACCCCGTGGATCTCGGCCCCTGCCGGGCACACCCGCCCGATGTGGGTCACCGGGGAAATCGCCCGGAAGAATTCCTCTCCCGCGTTCACGATCCGCTTCGGATCTTCCCGGAGATATTCGAGGTCCGCCGGGTTGGCCGAAAGGTGGCCGATGACGCCGGAAATCGAGTTGATCACGGTGTCGCGCCCGCCGGCGAACATGATGCTTCCGTAGCCGAGCATTTCCTCGCGCGTGAGCGGACGCCCGCAGAACGTCGCGCGGGTCAGCCCGCTGAAAAAATCGTCGCCCGGCGCGGACTCGGCCCGGTCGAAGAGGCCGTTCAAATATTTTTCGAGCGCGGCCCCCTTCGATTTGCCGTCGCCCTCGCGGAAGACATGCGTGCCCCAGCCGATCCAGATGTCCGCCTCGGAATCCGGCATGTTGAGCAGGCAGGCGAGGGCACGCGATTGCAGCGGGATCGCGAACTCGCGGACGATCTCGACCGCCTCGCGCCCGAGCGCGTCGGCCACGAGGCTGCGGACAAGCGCTTCGACCCTGGCGACGACCTCCGGCAATTTCGCCCGGTTGAAGAACGGTTCGGCCACCGCGCGGTAGCCGCCGTGCTCGGGCGGATCGATCTCGAGCGGCAGCTGGCGCACGGTGCGCACGTCTTCCTCCGAGGGAATGGGGACGCGGAGCGGGGCGTCCGAGCTGAACGTCTGCCAGTCCTTCGCCGCGTTCCGCACGTCCTCGTGGCGCAGGATCATGGGGACCGGATTGCCTTGGAATTTGTTGACGAGGACGCCGTCCTTGCGGCGGGCTTCGCGGAATGGGTCTGGCTGGCTGTGGATCGGGCAGGGCATGGGATCTGGAATTTGCGGGGTTGGCTGATTGTGGGCACGGGAGGTTCGCCGTCAAGACGCGCAGGCGGCCGACTTGGTCTCTTCGATGAGCGCGAGCAGGTTTTCGAGCGGGACATCCCCTTCGAGCGCGTGCGAGGGGGAGAGGATGTAGCCGCCTTCGCGCCCCCGGTCGCACATGGCCCGGACCTCGCGGCGCACGTCGTCCGGCGTGCCGTAGGGCATGGTGCGCTGGGTGGAAACCCCGCCCCAGAACGCCAGTCGCCCCCGGTATCGCTCCATGATGCCGACGACATCCATGACTTCTGGCTGGAACGGGTTGAAAACCCCGAGGCCGATGGAAACCAGGTCGTCGAACAGCTCGTCCACGTCGCCGCAGGAATGGATGAAGACGGTTTTTCCCGCATCCCGCACGACCCCATACATGCGCCTGATCTGGGGATACACGAATTCCTTCCAAAGATCATACCCCATGAGGAGCCCGTGCTGCTGCCCCCAGTCATCGCCGAAGTAAACCGCGTCGATGTCATATTCGAGCGCCTTTTTTACCTGGGCGATGTTGTAATCCGCGATCGCGGCGAGGAGTTCGTGCACGAAGCCGGGGTTCTCGATGAAATCCATGTAGAGGGATTCGAGGCCCCGCAGGGTCCAGGCCCGCTCGAAAAGCGAAAACCCGAGGCAGAACAGCCGGTAGCGCTCGCCGGACTTCGCGATGCGCGCGGGGATGTCCTCGAAAAAGCGCGCGTCGAGCGGGTCGGGAAACCGATGCCCGGCCAGCGACGGTTCCGGCAGCACCTGGCCCTCGACATTGCCGATGTCCTTGTCGATGGTGCGGTCCCACGTGACCCCGAAGACATCGCGGAAGCGGTTGTCGCCAAGCTCCGTGAAAAACCCGATGTCGCTCCCCAACTCCAAAATGTGGTTCCCGACATACGGTTCGATTTCCCCGGTGCCGAAATGCCGCTCGAGTTTCTCGCGGGCCTCGCGGGTGAACCGGAACGACCACGGCACATGGGGCGGACGGCGGAAGGCGACCGCCTCCCGGACAACTTCTCTAGGGGTCATGCTCATCGGAGGGAAATCATCCGCAGAAACACCCTTCCCCGCATCCGTTTCGTTGACGAAATCCGGTGATTTGTTGTCGTTATTGCTTGATAATCTCTGGAAAACGCGCCGTATTTCATCCGTGCAACTCCCGCATCAGCCACTATTGGAACGCATTCCGCTGTCGGGTCCGGCGTCGCTGGCGGTCCGGGAATTCCAGGCGTCCGGGTTCCATTATCCCTGGCACCAGCACCCGGAGATCGAGCTGACGTGGATCTTGAAAGGGAGCGGGCTGCGGTATGTCGGCGACAGCGTGGAGCCGTTCCATGCGGGAGATTTCTGTCTCTTGGGCCCCAACCTCCCGCACACGTGGCTTTCATCGGAAGGGGGGCCGGGGACGAAGGTGCGCAGCCTCTTCGTGCAATTCGACCCGGCCCGTTGGGGCAGGGAACTCCTCCAGTTGCCGGATTTCGCCAGGGTTGCCGACCTGTTCGACCGGGCTTCGCGCGGCCTGTGGTTTGACGCGGGCGCAGCCGCGCGGATGCGGAGGAAAATGTTCCGTCCGGCATCGCCCCTGCGGCAATTCACGGCCCTCCTGGAAATTCTCGAAGAGCTCGCGACGCATCCGGGAGCGAGGCCGCTGGCTCTTGCCCCGTGGTCGCCAGGCAGGCGCAGGGGCGCGGATTCCAGGCTCCGCTCGGTGCTCGCCTATCTTTCCGAAAATGCCGGAGGGCCGGTTTCGCAGGCGGAGGCCGCCCGTCTCGTCCGCCTGAGCCCGGCGGCATTCAGCCGGTTCTTCCGCCGTTCGGTGGGCAAAACCTTTCAGGCTTACGTGACGGATCTGCGGCTGGGCGAGGCCTGCCGCCAGCTTCTGGAGTCGGACCGGACGATCAGCGAGATCGCTTTCGGCGCGGGGTTCGGAAACCTCTCGAATTTCAACCGTTCGTTCCGGATCGCGCGCGGCGTCTCCCCCGGGGAATTCCGGCGGCGGGCGTTTTTCAATGCCACCCGGTGATTTTGCTACACCCAGCCCAGCCAGCCGATGAGACCGGCGGCGGCCACGATGAGGAGGGGGTTGATTTTTGTGGTGGAAAAGATGGCGGTGCAGATGCCGGTGAGCAGGAAGGCGCGCCAGTCGTGGTCGGCCGCTTTGCTCATGATCCACGCGCTCGCGAGGATGAGGCCGACGGTGAGCGGGGCGAACCCCTTCTCGATGGCTTTGCGGGTCGGCGAATTTTTCGCGTGCTCCCAGACCCGGCTGACGAGGTAAACGAGGAGCCCGGCCGGGACCATCATGGCCACGGTCGCGAGGACCGCCCCGGCGATGCCGGCGGCCTTGTAGCCGATCATGGTCACGATCAGGATGCTCGGCCCCGGCGCGGCCTGGGAAATGGCGAAGACGTCCGCGAACTGCTTGTCCGTAAGCCAATGGTAGCTGTCCACGACCTTGTGGTGCATTTCCGGGAGGACCGTATTGCCCCCTCCGATCGAAAGCGCCGAGAGCGAGCTGAACAGCAGCAAAATCTGGACGAGCGTCTTGACGTTCATGGTTTTTTTTCCCTCGGCCACGCCCAGAGCACGGCGAGCGGAGCCAGCAGGGACAGGCACGCGAGCAGCGGCCAGCGGGCAATCCCGTTCATCAGGAAAATCGCGAGAAACAGGAGCACTGGCACCAGACCGACCAGGCACTTGCGACCGGTCTTGAAAACCATTGAAAGGGTCAGGGCCACAGCCGCCGCCGCCGCGCCTTTGAGGACCCCCGCCACGGCCGGCACCTGGTGGAATTGGAAGTAGAAATACGCCAGCGCCAGCACGATCAGGACCGGGACGAGCGTCAGGCCGAAAACCGCCGCGAGCGCGCCCGGGATCCCCCGGAACTTCACCCCCACAAAGACCGCGAGGTTGACCTGGTTGGCACCGGGAAGGATCCGGCACATGGTCACCGCGCTCAGGAATTCCTCGTCCTCCATCCACTTCTTCTCGACCACGATGACCTCGCGGGACCACGCGGAGAGGCCGCCCCCGAACGAGGCCAGCGCAATGTGGTTGAACGTCAGCGCGAGATCGGGAAGTGACGGCTTCTCACTCATGCCGGAGCTCGGGATCGTGGGGGAAATCGTTCTCGTGGTGCAGCGAGGGATCGAGCGGATCGGGGGCATCGTAGTGGTGCGAGGATTCCCAGTCCCCCTCGAAAACCGCCAGCAGGCGGGTCACGACGCCCGGGTCGGTGACCTTGGTCCCGAGCTCGCGGCGGAGATCGAACGCCGAGCGGTCGATGTTCATCGAGCCGACGATCGCGTGCGCCTTGTCGGCGATCAAAAGCTTCGCGTGCAGGCGGAGGTTTTTCTGCTTGTGGACCTTGACCCCGGAGCGGTGCATGACGCGCAGCGAGGAGAACGTGTCGAGGATGTCCCAGTCGCTGATCCCGTGCTTGCCCCCGCAGAGAACCCGGACATCGACGCCCCGGTGGGCGGCCTCGGCGATCCGGTCGAGGATCGTGGCATCGACGAATTTCGGATGCTGGACCTCCAGGGTCTCCTCCGCGGAATCGATGAACCGCGACATCGCCTCGCGGGAATTGTTGTTGCTCCAGAGCAGCCCGGATTCGGGCGAGGGATGCCAGTCGTCGCGCTCCGCCCAGTCCGCCTCGAAGCCCTCCACCACCTGCGCAACCTTGCCCGGTTCCTGCACGATCACGCCGTAGTCCCGCGTGAGCGTGAAATATTTCTCGCACAGGTTGAACGTCGCGATGAGGGCCGCCTGGCCGTCCACCACGATCGATTTCTCGTGGGTCACGTAGAATTTCGGGCTCGCCCACTGGATGTCGACTCCCGCATTCTTGAAAAATTCGAAGGTCTCGTCGTTGGCACGGTCGCCGCCGGAACGTTTCGGGTTGAGCATCACCCGGACTTTGACGCCGGCGTTCCTGCGTTCGATCACCGCCTTCATCAGTTCGGGCTGGCTGAACGTGAATTGCTTGATGAGCAGGCTCTCGCGGGCCAGCCGGATGAAATCCAGGACGGGGGCAACCCCGTCGTCGGGCTGCACGATCAGATGCGGAACAGGAAGAAACATGCGGGGACCTCTAGCATCCGCACCTCCCGCAGGCAAGCACGGCCAAGCGCGGCCGAAAAAACCGGGCCAATGTCCGGAGGAAATCGCCCGCCGGTTTCACTTCGCGGGCGGACCGGCTTTTTTCCTGAGGATGTAAAATTTCATGCGGAGACAGTTCGGCTTGGCCGGATAGACCCAGCCGGGAAGAGGCGGGGCCTCCTTTTGGAAAACCACTTCGTAGCCGTAGGCACCGGAAAGCAATGCGTCCAGGAACGGTGCCGCCACCCGGTCCCTGAGATTCTGCGAATCCACCGTGATAAAATCCGAATTCCGCGACGCGAGCTCCCCCGGCGTGAAGAACTCCGGGCGGTTGAGGGACAAGTTTTTTTGGAGCCGGTCCTGGACCCAGGGATTGTCTTTCAGGGTCTCGCTGAACCGCCTGTTCCGCTCGAGCCCGATGGGGAAGTTCACGACGGCGACCTGTTTTCCGTGCATCCATTTCCACTGGGGCGATCCGGTGCTGGCCTCGACTTTGCAGTGGTCCGGGAAATTCCGGTCCGCCCATTTGAGCGCCTCCATGCGGGGGTCCTCCGTGAATTGGCGGGTGATCTCATACCCGCTCGCAAGACCGTAAAGGCCGAGGGCGACGGCAGGGATGGCCACCGCCGCCCGCCACTTTGCGAACAGCTCCCAGCCCGGCGCAGCCAGCAGCAGAAGGAACGGCGCGGACGGAAGCACAAAACGCGTTTCGATGCGCGGAAACCCCCCGATTTTCCAGAAATACAGGGCGAAGACCGCCGCGCAAAGACCCATCGCCGCAATGGCGGATTCCGGCCTTTTCCGCACCGCCCAAACCAGCCCGCAGACAAACAGGACCGGCAGAACGAGGCAGAGCGGCCACCCGAAAATTTCCGGGAACGCGGCGACAAAGGCCCCGTATCCGTTGCCCGTCGTCTGTCCGTTATAGATCGGAGTCACCGAATAGTTATACATGAAATCGGAGGCGAACTTCCGGAAATCCAGAATGCAGTAGGGATTCACGAGGATGAAACTGATCGGAACCGCAAATCCCCCGGCCCAAAACGACCGGCGCCCGAGAAAGGCCAAGGTTCCCCGGGGGTCCCGATAGAGCATGTGCGCGAGCGGGATGGCGAGCGCGACGGCGAGCCCGTTGTATTTCGTCGCGGTGGCCAAACCGGCGAAGATGCCGGCCGCCAGCGAGGCCCTCATCCCTCCGGTTTTCAAGATCCGCCCGCTGGCCACGAGGCTGGCGAGCATCCAGAACACCAAAGAAATATCCGTCGTCAGGAAAATTTTGTTCAGCAAAAAGGAGGCGGACGTCGCGATCAGGATCGCGCTCGCCCGCGCCGAGGCCAGGCCGAAATGATCCCGCGCAAAACGGAAAACGCAAACCACGCAACCCAGCATCAGGATGGCTTGAAGGATCCGGGCGGCAATTGCCCGTGCCTGCCACCGGGTTTTCTCCGCTTCGGCTTTGTCGGCCCCGAAAAACACGCACCCCCCGGTCACCCACTTGCTGGGCTCGTTGATCAGGGTGTTGTTGATGTAGGTGTGAAGCGGCGGTTTGTCGAAACGCTCGGGATGCAGAGGGGGCCATTTCTTGACGCTCTTGAAGGCCGTCGCATCCGGGTTCAGGCAATCATACCTCCCCCAGTTCAAAGCGGTGATTCCCGAAAAAAACGAGATTGCCAGGCACAGGACAAGGATGGGATCGGTTGCTTTCAGCCGCCCGAAAAAGCTTTGGAAAAACGGGCCCGCAGCGTCCAGGCGATGGGAAGATTGAGACACCTCCGGAAGGTCCTTCCACCGCCAAGTCCATGTCAAGAGCATTCGGCCCCGCATTGAGGGGGCGCTCAAAACCGCGCGAGTTTCCATCGGGCCGTGAAAGGCGGTGCCAGACCTCCGGGCGGCCCAGAACGCCCCGCCCCGGTTCCCGGCGACATTCACTTTCCTCTTGCAGATGAGGGTCGAGAGAATAAGTTGCGGGGCCAACCGGACACCCGATGCCTGTGCTGCCAGAAAAAACTCCGAACCAATCCCCGAACCCATCGGTTTCTGACCAGCTGGCGGAGTTGGACCGGATACAGGGCTCCGGCCGCACGTGGTATGGCGCATGGACCAAAGCAGCACGCGCCGCGCGCGATGTTTATTCTCACCTGGAAACCCTTCCGATGGTGGATCCCGCCGTGGGCCGCCGGATGATCCCGCGCCTCAGGGACATGGGGATGGTCAAGGAAGCCTTGGCCCTCGCAAAACGGATGGGGCCACTGGCCGAACGCCCGGCTGCGGTTGCCGAGGCTGTCGCGGACTGCCACCTGGCGGACGGAAACAAGAAAGCTGCGGAGCTCTGGTTTTGCGAGTCGCTCCTCGAGGAACCCTCGCCGGAACGTTTCAAAAAATTCCGGGATGTTGGTGGAGTCGGAAAGGATGTCCCCGTCGAAGAGCCCTTCCGGCAGTTTTTTCGCGGCGAGTTCGAAGAAGCAGAGCGGGGGTTTCGCGCGTTGAAGAAGCAGATGCCCCAAGTGGCTGCTTTGGGGAAGGCCCAGGAAAAATGCCGTCATCGCAAGGTGGCTCTCCATTGTTTCTGCGCGCGCCCGTTCACGGATATCCACATCAACAACAAGGGGCACACGACTCCCTGTTGTCCGGGGTGGCTGCCGGTTTCCCTCGGCTCCGTCGCCCGACAGACCATCGAGGAGGTTTGGAATGGCCCGGTGGCGCGGGAGGTCCGCGAGACCATGCTTGATGGAACCATGCGCTACTGCGTTGCACAGAGGTGCCCGTTTCTTTGCAAGCCGGAGACAATCGCCAAGGACAAGGTCACTGACCCCGAGATCCTCGCCATCATGAGGGACAGACCGACGCGTTTGAAACACGGCCCTCGCCGGGTCGCCTTGAACTACGATAAATCGTGCAACCTCGCTTGTCCGTCGTGCCGCCCGGAATTCATTCATTTGAAGGGGGAAAAACTGGAGGAGGCCGAAGAAATCCAAGAACATGTCCTCAACGAATGGCTTGTGGATGCCAGGCGGCTGAAGACAAACAATGCGGGCGACACCTTCGGCAGCCCGCTCGGTCGGCAACTTTTGGCCGACCTGAAAACTCGGGGGAACGCGGAATTCCAAATCGAGCTTATCACAAACGGCGTGCTTTTTTCTCCCGCGCAGTGGGAAAAGATCGAGCATTTGCAGCGCAGGATCGTGGCCCTCGAAATCTCCGTCGACGCGGCCCGTCCGGAAACCTATGCGGTCGTCCGATTGGGAGGACAGTTCGACCGGCTGATGGCCAATTTGCGGTTTCTCCGTGACAGGCGGCGGGAGGGACTCATCCCCTCCTGGCATCTCTCCTTCGTTGTCCAGAATCTCAACTTCCGGGAGATGCCGGACTTTGTCAGGATGGCTCTTGACCTCGAAGTCGACGGCGTTGTCTTCAAGAAGTTCATTCCGCGCAGTTGGCTGGCGAAGGACCTGGAACGTTTCAAGAACGAATACGGGGTCCACGACCCCGAGAACCCGATGCATGCCGAGTTTCTCGAGGTTCTCAAGGATCCGATCCTCAAAGATCCCCGCGTTCAGTGGCACAGCCTCAATGCGTTTTTTGAGGAGGTTTCCGGAAAGGGACTGTTTGAAGACGTCCCTATCCCTGAAAAATTGGACGCCCTGCCCGTCCGTCCCTCCAGATGATTTTCGATCAAGGGCTGGACCGGCAGAAGGCTCCGGGCAAAGCCGGGGCCGTCACGGAATAGTACCGCCATTTGAAACCGGACGGTGGTTACTCCCGCCTCATGAACAAGCCTCTCTACGTAACCGTTGTCGTCCCCACCTTCCGGGAGCGCGAGAACATCCCCCTGGTGGTGGAGCGGCTCGAGGCGCTGTTGGGGGAATTCGAATGGGAGGTTGTTTTTGTCGATGATGATTCCGACGATGGGTCCGACAGCGTGCTCCTCGATCTCAGCCGCCGCCATCCCCGTGTCCGCGCCCTCCGCCGGATTGGGCGACGGGGGCTTGCGTCTGCCTGCCTGGAGGGCATGGCTTCGAGCTCCGCGGAGATCTTTGCCGTCATGGACGCGGACCTTCAGCACGACGAAACGATTTTGCCCGCGATGATTGGGGCGTTCCGCCAGGACCCCGCGCTCGATCTCGCCGTGGGAACCCGCTACACCGGCGAGGGCGGGTTCAGCGATTGGTCGAAGCGGCGCCAGTTCGTCAGCAAATTCGCCACCCTCATCGAGAAGTCCGTCCTTCGCACGCCGCTCTCCGACCCCATGAGCGGATTCTTCGTGATGCGTCGCGCCCTGTTCGAAGAGACCGTGCGGCACATGACCTCCAAGGGGTTCAAGATCCTGCTGGACATCGTTCTCTCCACGAGGCGCAAGCTGCGGACGCAGGAGTTCCCCTACGAATTCCGCGCGCGTCGGCATGGCGAGAGCAAACTCGATGTCGTCGTCGGGTTGGAATACCTTTACCTCCTTGTCGACAAGACGCTGGGCCGCCTCGTGCCGGTGAGCTTCGTGCTCTACGTGCTGGCCGGTCTCTCCGGCCTCCTGCTCCATCTTTCGATCCTCGGCGTCCTTTACCGGTGGGGGGGAGTGTCCTTTTTCGATGCCCAGATCTCCGCCACGGCGGTGGCGATGATCTCCAACTTTCTCGTCAACAACGCGGTGACGTTCCGCTCCCGACGGCTGAAAGGGTTCCTGCTCGCAGCGGGGCTCACCGCCTACATCGCCATCTGCGCCCTGGGTGCCATCGTGAATGTCCTGTCGGCCGACTACCTTTTCGACCACGCCATCCCCTGGTGGTTTGCCGGGGCCGCCGGAGCCCTGATCGGCGCGGTCTGGAACTACGCGGTCTCGACCCAGATCGTCTGGACATGGCTTCCCGCCATGCTCCGGGGAAAAAATCCCTGACCCTTCTCAGGCGACCGCCAGTTCGATTTCCCGCTGGCCGGGCGTGATCTCGAAAAGGACGGGAACCCCGGCGAATTCCTCGAGCAGGGACCGGTTTTCCAGCCCCTCGGCGGAGTCGCGGTCGGGCGAATTGAGGATGAGCCCGCGGCATTCGAGCCCGCGCGATCTGATGCTTTCGACGGTGAGCAGCGCGTGGTTGATGCAGCCGAGGCGGTTGGCGACAACGACGATCACCGGCAGGCCGAACACGGCGGCCAGATCGGCGATCAGCGTCCCCTCCGCGAGCGGGACCAGCCAGCCTCCGGCCCCCTCGACCAGCACGGATTGCCGTCCCGCCGTCACCGAGCGGAACCATGCCTCGAGGGCCGGGAGCGAAACACCCCGCCTTTCGCGACGGGCCGCCAGACAAGGGGCCACGGGCATTTGGAACCAGATCGGGTTGACGCCGTCGAGTCCCAGATCCCCGTCGCACGCGGCCCGCAGGATTTCCGCGTCCCTGCGGTCTCCGGAGCAGACTGGCTTGAGCGCGACCGTGTCCAGCCCGGCCCGGCGGAGCGCCCGGGCGAGCAACGCGGTCGCAAATGTTTTCCCGACCCCGGTGTCGGTGCCGGTGATGAACGCCCTCATTGCTTCTCCACGTTGAAACAGGACGAATCGACGGGCACCTCGGCGGGGCGTCCCCACCGACTGGATGGTGGGGCGGGGTCGCCGAACCCGCCCTGATGCTCTCCCTGATTGATCATTCCTTCGGGGTCGTGGATTCCAAAAAGACCCCCTCGAGGTCGCGCTGCGGACGGCGGGCCACGACGAAGCGCGCCCCGGATTCCCGGACCAGTTTTTCTATTTCCTCGCGCAGCCCGGCGGGCGCGTCCTCCACGACAAACTCCGTCTGGCGCTCGATGGCGGTCAGCTCGTCGAGGCCGCCCTCGCGCACCATTTCGCCGCGGGCCATGATCCCAACGCGGTCGCAAACCTCCTGCACCTGGCCGAGCAGGTGAGAGGTCAGGAGCACCGTCTTGCCCCGCTTTTTCAAATCCAGGATCAGATCGCGGATCTGGCGGGAGCCGACGGGGTCGACCCCGGCGGTCGGCTCGTCGAGCACGACGAGCTTCGGGTTCTGGACCAGCGCCTGGGCCAGGCCGATGCGCTGGAGCATGCCTTTCGAAAACCCTCCCACCCGCCGGTGCCGGGCATCCTCCAACCCGACCAGCGTGATCAGGTCGGCGATCCGGGCCGCCAGCTCGCGCGCGGGAATCCCGCAGATCTTGCCGTAAAACCTCAGCGTCTCCTCCGCCGTGAGAAATTTGTAAAAATACGGGTTTTCGGGAAGGAACCCGACCTCCGCGCGGCTCCGGTATTCCCGGCTGTCCTGCCCGAAAATCGCGGCTTGGCCTTTGGTGGGCGTCACCAGGCCGAGGAGCACTTTGAGCGTGGTGCTCTTGCCGGAGCCGTTCGGCCCGAGCAACCCGTAGACCTCGCCTTCCTTGACGGTGAGGCTCAGGTTTTTGACGGCGACCACGCGCTGGCGCCGCATCGGGACCGGATACACTTTCGTGAGGTTTTCGACGGATACGGCGATCATGGGATGATGAGAAACCCGCGGAGGCCCTGCACGCGCGGGATGGGTTGCAGCCGTTCGTTTTCGATGTGGCCTGCCAGCACGCTCCGCCGGATGGCATCGAGGAACTCGTCGGTTTCGTCGCCTTGGGCCACGATTTCCACCCGCCCGTCAGGAAGGTTTTGCACCGTCCCGGCGACATCGAATTCCCGGGAAAGGCTTTTGACCGTCCAACGGAAGCCGACCCCCTGCACGCGGCCTTCGTAATGGACCTGGACCGATTTCATAAGAGACCCGGACAATGCACCCGCCGTCGGCATTTTTCAAGAGACTCCGCTTTGCCGCGTGGAAAACACACCGTGGCATGGGCCAAGCCGGTCGGGAATTATTCCTTTCGCCGGATCAGTTTGGCGTATTCGCCATGGGGGCCGATCCAGAACCAAAACGAGTCGGGTAGGGGTGAATTATAAAGATCGGATACGAGGGGGTTTTTCCTTGAAAGTGTCTAGTTGCGAGACATATTCAACTTGTGAATGAAAAAATTGCACAGCAGCGCCGGGATCTCCTCCGGGAGATGTCACTCA
>Ga0172380_10003370_pt1 | contig 22089 bp, 18 predicted proteins | sample Leawe162metaG_FD_119747 | JGI IMG/M metagenome (GOLD analysis project Ga0172380, IMG submission 119747) | Leachate microbial communities from a municipal landfill in Southern Ontario, Canada - Leachate well 162 metaG | ecosystem: Engineered > Solid waste > Landfill > Unclassified | place...
CTTCCCTGGGGTATCTGCCCCCGGAGGAATTTGAAAACCGGTTACTTTTCAAAGAACAAAAAGAACTGTCGGCGCGGCCAGGTTATTTTAACCTGTCTGTCCAAGGATAAGGGTTCACTTCAGGAACAGATACATATTAGCGCGGAATGAGTTTTAAGTACTTGTCTTGGGTGTAGTCCTTGTTACCGGCGTAGTTGCAGCCAGTTTCTGGTCAACCTCCGCAAGTGAGGGAATGAGATTTAAACGTTTCCCCAACGCTGTATTGGGGAAACTTGCTTCCATTCCCGAATAAAGTTCAACCAAAACAAAAGCGGTTATACCATTGAACTGCGGAGCGTCTTTACTAAGGAAGGCGGCGTGTTTAACCGGCGGTCTTTAAGACCGCCTCTTACCAGCCGCCGCCCAAGTCTTCCCTTCTTAGTCAGCCTAAGCATAATAGTTTATAATAGGCTCATCCAGTAAAGCCAAAACTGTCTTTTACTCTTCCAGAAACAAGCAAAGGTTTACTATAAGCAAAAGCAAAGAATAAAGCAAGATATTATATTAAATACGCCTCTGTTGTACTTTATAATAAATACACCTGTTTCTATGCTTAGTATTCCTGATTTTTATGCTTTTGCTTATTATGTACTTAAGTACCTAATAGTGCGCGTACTGATAATACTAAGAGGGAGCCTCAAGCCTCCACGCTCAGCATATCCTCGGTGTCCAGGTGTACTTGCAAGGGTTCGCTTAATATCATCCTGAATAATGTCCAGTTGCGAAGACACCGCTTCGCTTGATATACGATATGGACTTCCCAGGTTTGACTGTCCAAGTAGATGTCCGGTAATACTCCGGTATGTGCTAAGACGGTGCTATACCTCGCAAAGTCCGCTTGTTCTTGCGGAGTCATTCATAGCAACATCTGCTCCATCCCTTTTTTGCTCCAGGGCATAACTTCACCGGATGGATTAAACAAGTGCCGATGATGAGGAATGGCGTTGTCTCTTTTGTTCATATTCCTTCCTCCAGTGAAGCGGTTAAAGTCTGTTAGTTTAATTTAGGTGTTTTAAGGGGGGTTAAGTAACTGCTTGATATGCTCAAGCAGTGCCCTCCCTTGTTGGCAGAGCCACTTTTTTCTGGTTGACACCCTTTTACCTTACCCCAAGCGATTAAAACCCTCCTGCTCCTATTAAAATTATTCTTAGGGCTACTACCCCTTACAACCCAGGCAAAACAGACAATCTAACCCAGGGGCAAGGATACAAAAAATAACCCTGCACTCCTTTAGTCGCGTACGCGATAAAGATTACTAAGTATATAATAATATATTTAATAGCCTCTCCCACTCAAGTTCGGACAATATCGTCAGACTATCCTGAATCACCCCTCAACCATCTTTAACGCTTCAACTCTTTCAATTCCTTTTTCTTCTCTAACCAGAGAAAAAGGCGTCGGTCTGCTTCCGACGAACCTAAATCCGGCCCTGGAACTTGATTAAAAAGAGTCTCCACCTCTTTTTCCAAAAGCCTTTCCTTCCTTTCCTTGCTGTGATAATAATTGTAAAGATACACAGACGAAACTATCGTTATCAAAATAACCACCCAAGTCAGCAAGGCAATTTTAATTCTTTCTGGTTCCCTACCTGTGGTGCTCCTTTTCTCTTTAATTGTCTTTGAGTAGATTTGCTTTATTTCTTCATTTCTCTCTTCAGCGAGTTTCCCTTTATCGTCGTTTGCGATTTGTTCTTCAACTTTTACGGGCCTTCCAAACAATTTATTACAAGAAGAACAAGAACCTCCAAAAACTTCATCTTTGTTTAATTCGTTTCCGCAATGCGGACATTTCCATTTCATTTCGTCTCCCTATTCCATACATTCCGATTGTCCTGATTTCGCACTTCGTCCTTCCATTGGCAAACCATCACTTCTTTATCGTGGAGCAAAAATTCCCTTACAACGTTCGGTAAACCCTTGTATCTCTTTCCAATCTTTGTTAGAACCAGTAAACGACCAAAGTAACTTAATCTTTAACCTTTTCCTTATTGCGTCATAATCCTTCTCAGAAAGTGCAAATCCCTGGGGATTCCATACCTGACGACAGACAAATACAATAGGTCCTTTAGTATATCCGGAAGGAATTTCTCCTATATATCGCCAATCTTCCGATAATATACGCGTCTCTTTTTCATCCAAAAAAATTACTTTAAACCAAAGACCTATACTGGAATTCTGTGTGTTTTTAACTTTAAATTCAAGACGTGGAGTAAATTGGCCCATAGCGTGAGCCACCATCGTTACTGTATCTTCGTCTGGATTTACATAATTTCCTACAATAGGGTCTAAAATTTCAAATCCTCTCTCTTTTGCGTCTTTTGTGGTTCCAGAAACACTTCCACCTGTACCCTTATATTTTGCGTCAAATTCTTCTTGCGTCATTGTAAGAGCAAAAGCAACGTTGCTCATAAAAATCAATCCCAGGACAAAACCCGATAGAATCTTGTTTATCATTTGACTCCTCCCATCAATAAATACAACCCATTTTCACCTATATATTAATGCTTACAATCATTAATGTCAATCGCTTTTAACCTATAGACCAGAACCCCGCTAATTTCTTATAATTCGCAATATGGATGAAATCTTGGCGACATTTGGGAAAAGGGTTAAGCAATTGCGCAACCTCAAAGGATTGTCGCAAATGAAACTGGCAGAAAAAGCAAAGATGCACTATACCTCCCTTGGCGCTATTGAACGGAGCGAAAAGAACGCAACTCTCAAAAACATTTCACGGCTGGCAAAGGCTCTTGAGGTAGAGATAGCGGACTTGTTTAAATCAAATATAGGCGTTAGTAGGAAAATGGAACTTGATGATATCGTGATTCTGCTAAAAGATAAATCTTCCAAGGACTTGAGGCTTGCCAAAAGAACCATAAAAGCGATGTTTGAGAAATAGCGTCGCTGACATACTTTATTCGTCAAATTTAACCCCGCTCTCTATCTTCAACGATTCCTCTTCTTGCAGAGTGGATAAATATCTCATAGTCATAAAAAGCGTAGAATGGCCTAAATGATGCTGCAAAGCACGTGGATTACCCGTTGCTTTTAGCCTGTAGATTGCATCAGAATGTCGTAGGATATGCGGCCAGGCATCTTTGCCTATCCCGGCCTTTCTTGTTGCTGTTTTGACAATCAACCAGGCCATTTTCCGATTTATATCAAATATCCTGTCCTTCGCCTCAAGTTTCTTGTCAAAGGCAAAACTTTTGAGCCGGTGAAACAAGGATTCGGGAAGGGATACTTTTCTATCCTTGCCGCCCTTGCCTTTTCTCACATAGACAACCGGAATTCCGTTGTAGTTGGTAACATTACCTGGAATGAGCGAAAGGGCTTCGCTGACACGCAATCCGGTCTGGAAAAGCGTTAGGATGAGCAAACTATTTCTTTTTCCGTTCCTGCCTTCCTGGGCTTTCTGGCAAATCAGGGATATTTCATCCTGGGTAAGATACGGAACAGTTGAACCAGCCTTTGTTAAACTTCCCGCTCTTGCTATTACCAAATTATTGGACATTTTTTATTTTTGTCTAATTTCTACCACTTTCTCCGAATGGTATAGTTCCTTTTCCCTGTGTTTACCGCTTGCTTTTTAGACATTCTTGCTTCTTTTGTCTAATTCCTTAAATCAGGTTCTTTTCCTTGAAAGAGAGATACTCCTTCCGCGTGATTATAATATGGTCCAAAACCTCAATACCTAAAATCTTTCCCGCTTCCTTAAGGCGTCGAGTTATCTCTAAATCTTCTCTTGACGGTTCCGTTTCTCCGCTTGGGTGATTGTGAGCAACGACGAGAGAAGCAACCGCCTTGTGAACGGAAAGCCTGAAAACTTCCCTGGGATGGACCAATGAAGCATTGAGCGTGCCAAGCGACACTAACTCCAGGTATTTAAGGACATTTCGAGAGTTTAATCCACAAACCCAAAAATGTTCTTTATCCTGGTCGTACTTATCTTCCACTTTCAAAATATCCTGCAATATCCTGGCTACGTCTTCCGGCTTTGCGATGCTTTTCTTCCTAACCTCCCTTACCTTAATTTCCATATTCCTCCTTTTGGGAGTCTTCTCAAATGAGCCTCCCAAATAGGCCGGAATAAGTTATTAAGGATTCATCCGTGATTCATCTGTTTAATGACGGGAAACATAACCTCAAATTATTTTTCGATACGTGGTAGGTGCCTTGCGCAAAAAATGAAGTGGGGAAAATTTCTTGATTTGGTTTCTGAAATTCTTCGGTCATCGCTTTCTTATGGGTAGTCAATGCACGTATCAGTGTTCCTATCGTTACACCTCTTTATTCTCTTGCAGGATAAATATGTTCCGATGAAAAGTCCGTATTTCTCTATGGCTAATATGGTGTAATTTGAACAAGACGGATAGAAACGGCAAATGATTCTGGCTCTCTTAGATTTTAGAAGAAACTTTGCGTATATTTTACCTAATATTCCATGTTGCCAAAACTTTTTAATGACGAAAACGGAAAGAGATATTGCCATTCTCATTTTTTCTCATGTGAAACGATTTCTTCTTTGTAATTGGAAGACAAACAGTTAGGACATTTTTTTAGCTTATCCAAATTTTCCTTTGCCGCATCCCGATTTCTTACGGACTGGGTTAAGGATTCACTGTTTCCGCCACAACAGAAACACAAGGATGCTTTTTCGTAATTATTGAACTGTTTTCCAATCTCCTCTTCTCTTGATACCAACGAATGCCAGACTTTTTCGCATTCGTTACACGTTCTCTTGTACTCGCTAATTTCCTGAGCCTGAGGAAGTTTGTGCTTTTCCAAGCCTTTGCAATATTCGCAATATTTACGGAGAAATCCTACTCCCGTTAATTCTCTTCCGCACGTAGGACATTTCTCTTTCATTGTATCCTCCAAGTTTTTCGCTATCCTTTACCCCTTTTTATAAGTTAACGAGGTTCCGTCTAAAACTATTCGATAATGTTTGTGCGGACAGTATAACACCGTATTTATACGGTGTCAACAAAAGGGATTTTATGTTTATATTTAAATATGCCAAGAGGAATAGAACTGAAATTTGCAGGAAGGTTAAGGGAATTAAGGGCGAAATACGGATACACCCAACAACGTCTATCTGAAATTGCCAGGGTGGATTACAAACACATTCAAAGGTTGGAAAGCAAGGAGCCGCCGGTTATTCGCATAAATACCGCAGAAAAGATTGCTAAGGCCTTCAATATCAGCATTTCTGAGCTTTTGGATTTTAACTAACACCTACTTCTGGCTGTCGGTCAGGCCTTTGCGTATGAATAAATATCGGGAAAGTCATTCAGGGGTTATTTGGGTACATTTTGGACAATAAGCCCAACCGAATTCGTAGTTACCAGTTCTCATTCGAATGAGTTTATTGCAATCATCGTAACAATGAGAACAAAACGGACCATCTTTTTCATCATTACCTCGCTTGACCCAATATGCATTTCTTTCAAAAATCAAGTTCTTTTTTAAAGTCAACTCATCTTTTAATTCTCTATTTTTATTTTCTAAATCAATTATTTTCTTTTGCATCTCAATAAGTTTATTTTGGACTTCTAATATTTGCTGATATAATTCGATTTTACCAGCTTCCTGTAGAACTTTACCTATCGTTTTTAATTCGTCAAAAATTGCCATAATTGTTATACTCCAAATCAAATAATTTCGAAAGAATCTATAAGAAAAGTCTTGGTTTTTTTGTTTAGCGTTTACCTTCGCGTTTGATTTGCCCGCATAAAACTGCACCACTTCCAGGTCTAAGTCTGGTGAAGTGTAGGTTGTCAAAAACAGGTGGTGGTATGTTTATCCTGCTTGCAAAGGATTATCGATATAGATGTATTCGCTGCATATAAATCTCAGTGTTTACAGCTGGTTAATTGTTACAATTGCCAACACCCATGAACTACGAGGAATATTATGCAGAATGGTTGTCTGCTGAGTTGAAACACAACGACTAGCCGGGTCAGGAACCCAATAAACAACGTTTTGGTTAGTCGGATTGAAATTTTCTACGACGGCCAATAAGTAACTATCGGAATGAAAACTCGCTTGTTGCCATTCTCGGGCGGTAAGTGAAGGCGAACAAAGCCCTAGCGAACTCTTCACTTCGATATATCGTTTTTTGTTGCCCTTTTGAGCGAAGATGTCGTAGCCGAGTTGCTGTCGGCAAACAATGTGGACTATCCAGCCTTCGGCAGATAGAGTTGCGGCAACGAATTGTTCCGCTTCCCAACCAGTGTTTGTTTCTGGTGGTGGCGTGGGTGTGCCAGTCAACACCGGGGTTGTTGGAATGACTCTTGTTCGCGGCCGTCGAGCTACAGTCTGTCGAGTGGGTGATGGGATTGTCGGTGGCTGCAAAAGCAGTACCGAACCAAGTGAAGAACCCACAGTCCAGCCTGATGAATTAATCAATCGTAAATTAAGTGGGTGTTGCATCGATTCATCAAAGTAGGTTGCCAGTTCAGCACGGGAAAGGTTAAAATCCGCCATGAAGTCGGCCAATTGTACGCTTGTTCTTGTTCCTAAAACGAGACTTGGGTCTGCATCGTGATAAAGCGCGACGATAAGCGGAAGAATAGGAATCCGATTACCAGACGGCGCAATGTATGGCGCGAAGTTTGTTGTATTTTGCGGATCAATTACCGCATAACCGTTTCCGCCGGAATCAATTCGCAGCCATTTTCGGTGACTTTCCCCACGGTATTCTGCCCCCGTAGAACAGAGTGAACATCGCGCTCGGTTCAGTGACCCAGAAATCGTAGTTTGTAAATGGCGACATTGGCTTCTGTCTTGATTGAGGAATGTCGGGCTGGATAGGTCTGCCGGTGGTGCATAGCAGCCGATGCCTTTCTGAAGATTGAAGTTATTTCGCCACGTATTTTGCGCCCCTGCATTACCAGGGCTGATCAAACCAGTTCTGGCAAGGAAGCTTCCTTCAAATAGCGATAAGACGCAATGATTTGGCGGAAGCGATGTTTTGGCATATAAGTCGTCAAAAAGAGTTTGGAGCACTTCCGTTGTAACGAATGACCCAGAATACATACTTGGAAGATTGTTCTGGAAAAACTTCAATCCCAAAAAAATCTGTATGAACCGTCCTTTAAAATTTTGCCCAATGCTTTGCTTGTGAGTGACAAGACAATTCAGGGCGTCCTGAAAAAGCACCTGATTTGTTACAGGTATCATTACACACCTCCTTTGTTACATGAAGGCCACACAGATATTCCGTCGGAGATATGACTCCACGCATAAATCGTTGATATGCATTTAGTGGTGGCGAAGCGTAATCTTTTCCTGAACCATCCTCACCCGGTTGTAGAATTGGGAGATCGGAAAGCGCATCGCTGACGGACACTACTGGACTTTGTTTGTCAAAAAGTGGTTGATCAAGGTTAAACGAAGTCTTCTTTTTTGGCGGTTCGAGTTTCGGCCAGTTGTTCGGAACGCTAATGAGAATGAGCCTGGTTCGACGTTGAGGAATTCCGTATTGTTCGGTTTGAATAATCCATGACGACAAACGATTGCCAGGAATGTCTAGTTCTTTATGAACCATCTCGAAAAAACGACCCTTTTCCATGTTCAAAAGCCCCATGACATTTTCGAAGATGAAGCCGTTGGGTTTTAGCTTCTGCAAAAGGTGCTTAAACTCATTGAAAAGATGATTACGTTCGTCTTCCAAAGTTCGCCGCTTACCCGCCGTGGAAAATCCCTGGCAGGGTGGACCACCTAAAACAAAAAATGGTTTTTCTGCACATCGATTCTGTTTCGCAGTTAGCAGGATTGCGTTGACTACCTCCTTTTTCCGTATATCTCCACAAATCGCTACTGAATGAATGTTCTGCCGATAGGTCGCGAGAAACGACTCCTCAATGTCGTTCGCAACCAGAGGTTGCCATCCAGCCCATTTGAAGCCAAGCGACAATCCTCCCGCACCGCTAAAAAGATCAACATACTGCCCGACGCATGGTAAAGCACACGCCACCTGATAAGCAAGCAGAGGTGGAACCGCATTTCCGATCTGCTTGTGAATCGAAACGTGGCTGCCGCTGAATACGAAGTTGTCTGGAAATGATTGCAACCGAGCCGCTTCTCGTTCTGAAAGAACCCGGTGTTGACCACCTTCGTAATCATAGTGGAAGTGACAACCATTCCCCGGGCGGTTGAAGTAAGTGTTGATCGTGTAAGAAGGCTTGTCAGGATGAAGACGTCCGTAGTAAGTGGATCGGCTTCCACCCCCGGCGGCGTAGCTGATGCGAATGGATTCAAGTCGTTTTGAGGGTATGCTATCGGGAATATTTTTCCAATTTCCACCCGGTGGGACACAAACCGCCATTTCCATATCAATCGAACTCAATCGGGCGGTGTAGTGATTAGGAATGACGATGCATTGGTTCTTAGTCATATTTCAACTTTATTAACAATGGACCCCGATTTTTAGCGCAATACGCAACTTGTTACTGAACTCAGGTGCCAGTTTAGTAAAATGGTTCAGCAGAATATTACGCTCAGACTGTGAAAGGTTATACGCGTCAGCTATCACAACCTCAATCTCTGCTTCCGCAGCAGACTCACCCGATAGCACACGCTTAGCAAGTCTAGCGAGTATCCGAACAAACGAAATATCGTTTAGGTCTGGCACTCGGATATCTCGAACCGATCCTAGTGACACATGGCCTGTTCCTAGTCGAGCCCTTAATTGAAACTCAAAGGCCAACGAGTTGAGAATGCCCAATAGCGCGTGGAGTCGCATTTGGTTGTTGTCTACGAAGTATGCAACATGCAGGGAATTTCCTGTAACAACGCCCGGAGGAATTATCGTTGCAACCATTCTTCGGGTTTGCGAGCGGCGCGACACATCCCGCCATGCAATTCGGTGATAGCATGCAGACGTAGGAATTTCTCTCGTCCCTTTTTTCACGAATTCGGTCAAGGGACCAACATTTGAAAACCGAGTCACGGTTCTGCCCTTCAGGAAAGCGAATTTGCCATGATTCGAGATAAAAGAGCGGTATCTTGTTTCGTCCAGTTCCCGCCCCATCCATAACTTTCCTCCATGCGAAACGTCCCAATCGGAAATCGGGCGATATTTTGAGAGTTTTAGCAACAACGCAAGTTCTTTAGTGCTTAATTCCGCTGGAATACGAAACCCCAGGGTATGCAAATCTTCGTCGCTCAGCAAAATTCGTTCACTTAAAATTTCTTTCCGCGCGTAGTCATACTTGGCAATGATTGGATGAAGTGCAGTTCGCCTTTTTTGTTTCTCGGCAATCATGATGATGGACGGCTGATCCACTTGCTTAAATGGCTTGGTTTCAGCAGGAAAATAGTCGATGGACAATATATTTGTTTGGTGTAACAACCACTTTCTCAATGTCACGGATACTTGATCCGCCAAAATCGAAGATGGTAGAACGATACCGTATCGCCCGTTTGGGCCCAGTAAGTTAATTGCGATTTCCAAACCGCAACGTGACAGATTCGTTCCCCATCCATAAAGTTTATTGGCAGGCTGAGAATATGGCAAATGGACACCCAGTGCTTTATCGTAGTCACGCATCTCATCAATGAAGTTTCGTCTTTCCAATATCGATAACTCAATTAGCTCTCGGTTGTCAGGTTTTAGCGCTTCCCAGGGTGGATTAGTAACAACCAAATCAAATTGCCCAAATTGATTTGTACTATCGAGAAATGTGTCCCATTGACGTGTATGAACCCTTGCTTTGAGTTTGGTTGACCGGATAACATTGTATAGAGCCGCTTTCGCATGTGCGAGATTTTCTCCGTCTTTATCCCAAAGCTCAAAACGATAATTTATCATCCGTAGTGAGGAGCATCTTGCGATTCGCTCAGCGATAGCGATCAATAACCTACCGTCTCCGCAAAAAGGATCAACTATTTGAAGTATATTGGTTTTTAGATGAATACTGTAAAGAATTTTCTTTGCCAACAATTGCGCCATCCATATTGGCGTATAGAACTTGCCGGAAGTTTTCTGGAACAAAGTCTTTTCGCGGTAATGTTTCGATGCTGAAACCCTTCGTGTGTGTTCGAGATGTTTCATGTTGTATACCGCCAGACCTTTTTGGACATATTTGTCAAATTTAAGTTCGCAATCTTATATTGGTCCGGGCCGTTGGTTAGGTAATGTTTGCCTTCCAGATTTTACTTCTTTCTGCGTTCCGGGGTCAATCATTTCATTAAAGCCGAAAATTAAACCTGGGCAGTAGTTTCAACCTGACGTGTTACCAAACTGTACCCCTTGAAAGTAGAATCCACGTCAAAAAAAATGTCATATTGTGCATCAATTCAATCGCTCCAAAACTCCATCTTGAAGAATGCGTCGCGTAAGTTGCTCGGCCTTTGTCTTGCTCATGCCCTTTCCGCAAAGAGGCGTTATTCTGCGCAAATCATGTTTCGAATTGCCCTTTTTGTACTCCACAGACCAGGTTTTGTTCTTATGGGCCGACCGAATCACCTCATAACATTTATTGTTCCAACCACATACCCAACGCATCCCATCCATAGTGATGCTTTCGATCCAATTCATCTGGAGAGTAATACGCTCCAGAGCGTGTCGCATTTCCTCCGCGCTTTTGAATCTCCTACCCGCCAGTGGGTCCATGGCGCGATTAATGAAGGTCCGTAGTGGTCTGGGGACGAATTCTCGATAACGCGATCGGTTGGGGTACTCCCCGTCGAGAATCGCCTGCCGCCGTGTCAAGGGGTCGATAGTGGGTAGATAGCCGTCGCCATTCACTAGTCGATACATCGTTACTCCTGTCGCGTATATATCACTTTGAACTGAGTAATTACGATGACGTATGACCTCTGGTGCAAGGTGAATAACGTAAGCGTAGTCTTTCACGCCAAGCGAGTGGAAATCCACCCCCGAAGGAATTGCTAGTCCGAAATCAGACAACTTCCCTTCATTGCTGTTTCCGACCATAATATTGGCTGGCTTTATATCGCAGTGAAGGATTTTTCTTTCGTGTGCATGTTGAAGGCCACGAAGAACATCAATCATGATGCGATGAGCCCTGGTTAATGCGACGTAGGCACCTTTTGCTTCATCCTCTAAGCTGCCTTTCGGCAGATATTCCATGGCAATATAGATACGGCCATCAGCCATTGTCCCGGTTTCCTCAACTCGGACCACATTGGGGTGTTCTGCCGATTTGAGTACTTGTGCTTCGTGAAAAATGTTGTCCGGCTTAAAAACTCTTATCGGCGAAATAAGCTTCAGTGCGCGAATCGTGCTAAGGGCGACATCCATAACCCGCCACACTTCCCCGAAGTGTCCAGAACCAAGCCTTTCTTTCATGTCGAAACTGGTTGCCATTATTTTAGTTCGCTCCACGCGCAAAGGACAGCCTCTTGTTCTTTATCGGCGTAACTTGAAAAAGCCGGGATAACAGAAACGTCTAGTCCTGTCTCCAAATAGTGCGCTCTACCCTTCAGCCCAAAATCTTTGGCTATAGTGCTTTTTACCTTCTTGCGTACGGCCGTTATCCCGCATTTTGCACAGACAAGATAGACCATCGCCTCACACTCAACTCTCTCTTCGAACGATCCGCCTCTGCTGCGACCTTCAAATCTCTTCATCACGACGGATCCGATGTCGTGCTTCTTGATCAGCTGTTCGACTTCCTGGGTGAACCACAGCAAAGAACGGGGTCGCGCGAAGTTCTTCGGATAAGCCAAGGAATCGGATGCAACAATTACGGGGTTTTTTTTGGATCCGTTCATCACCACGTAGCTGAAATTCTTGTTACTGCAACGAATGCCAAGAATATTCATGTCCGTCCTCCATTTCAACCAATAATTAATAGATGAAGGTGCCGTTTCACTCCGAAAGAAACGGTTTTACCTTCTCACGCGCCCTTTTCGCTGTCTTCATCTTTTATCGTATTAGATGTTTTATCGAACGTAAGCTGGTATCTCTCTGTCTCAGCCGCTCTTGAAATATCTATTTCGATGATGTTTTCAAGAACTTCTTTATGCTCAAGTGGATTGTTTAATATGAAAAGAGTATTTTCAATATTATTCTTTTCATAAAGCCGATAAAGATAATATTGTTCTGCATAAATTCTTGCAGCATCTAATTCGTTGCCCTTCATAATTATGGCCCCTTTTTCGTTGGACCTTCCTTTCACCTCTATAAATCTTTTTATCAACAGACTTTTTGAAATTGGATCTGCCGCATATTCTCGCCGATCATCTTCCGTTTGGAAGCTGATAATATCGCAACGAGGTCCCTCATATCCTTGAATGTGAGATACCTTAATTGGATATCTGCCTTCCGATGCTTCAAATATTAAAACCTTTTCTTCGCAAATATCGCCGTCCGTAATACGCCGTAATGTCGTAATCGGAGAAGTTTCCGCTTTTGATTTATTGCGAAGTGCAATCTGTCTGCGTTCAGTTACTGCTGGATGGTGATCTTCTTTATTAACCTTCATCTCTTTCAGGTTGATTGTTGGTGCGGCGGTTTGTTCCTGAGTACCCGCTGTTTCTTGGTCCTCTTTCTTGGTTTCTTGCGTGGAAGGTTGTGATTTTTCATCGTCTTTTTTTTCCGGGGTATAGGTAATTATTGGCTGACGCCCAGCCTGTTCAAATTCCTTTTTTAATTCTTCAATATCGGGGAAGTCGGTTTCGCCCACAATCCTTTTCAATAATTTTATACGATCACCATTGCTTTCACATCTTAATATCCTGGCAAAATCCCCACCATTTTCAAGACGGAATATTGAAGCAAGTATCGCCCCAATACTATCGACAAAAATATCTGATCTAAATGACGCGTCTTCTTGAGGAGCCTCAAAAATATATGCTTGGTTCTCCTTGAGAATCCATTTATAGGGTTCTGTCAGCGAGAACTCAAGGTTCAGGTTCCCATAGGCAAGGGAAACTTGTATTGCACGACATAAAACAATATCCAATTTCTTAAAAGCGCTGATTTCCTGGTACTGTTTTGTCTTTACCTGGCGTAGCGCATATAAATATGGCTTACATGCTTGAAACTCGTATTGAATGGTGCCATGACGTGGACTCTTATCGGAATTTCTGATTTCGATTTTTATTCTTCGGTGGTCTATAGGTTCCACACCAAAAGTATTCTGAACTTTTTGTGGGCCCACTCTTTTGGGAAGATCGACAACATTGATTTTATTGATGAGCTGTTCCGGTATGTCGTCTGTATCCGCATGTCTTAGATCATTTACGGGGTAATATTTATAGCCATCTGGACCTCTGCCCCACATCTGCCCTTTCTTTTTAAAAATTTCAACAGTTTCTTTCCAATCATGCCGATATACCTCGATGTTTTCCAGTATATTGCGATAAAGCGCTTTTGCTGACTTACCCTCAGGATCGGCGGTCGGTAATTCGAGAAGAATTCTTATGATTTGTTTCGGAGTTAGAGAAGAAATATTCGGTAAAACACCGGCATTGTCCCAGGCGTCTCGTAATTTTAGGTGGTCGATCTGATACTTTTCAAAAAGTGGATGTTTGAAATTGGCTGGCATTGGAAGTATCTTTTCCAATGCTCTTTCACCATACATACATAATCCTGGTTTTGCCTTTCTAGTCTCACTGACTGGTAACCATTCGGCGTTTTTTATTTTCCAATGTATATATGATGGCAAAACTCCTGTATAGTGCCTATAGTTTATATCATTCCCGCGTCGATCGGTCAACATTGCATTTTCTGCATCTTGATATCGCCATGTAACGGCGCGATTATCGACAGCCAACCAGGTTAAAATAGCAGCCGGATCGGATTCTAAGATACCCTCGATATGATCTATAGATTTGATTTTATTCAACTGTGGCCTTTCGACATCTTCTTGTGATTTGGTAAAATATTCTTCAAAATTACAAGGACACTTTAAAGAATCAAGCACGTATCCTAAATAGAGTTCTTCTACCTTTTCAACGACGGTATCGCGTGGTAAATCTGCCACGCCAAGCCACTTTAAGAAACGATTATAGATAGGGTCAGCGCCGCTGAATCCCAAATTAAATTCTTCCGGTGCCGCGATGAGGTTCTCTGGACAACAATGCCCATACAGAGTTTCTAATAGGTTTCCATTTGATAAGTATTTTGCGCTGAAATAGAGAGATCGTGCATCTGTTAAGGAACCTTTCTTATTGAAAAGCGGCATTCCGACAGTTTCAACTAACTTTGGTGGCTCATCGTTTTCCGGGAACATAAGGAACAACGCTATCAGGGTATCTTGAATATCTTGTTTTGTGCGTTCAGGGTTAGCCTCAATGCGGCGTCTGGCCTCCGCGATGATAGCGCCTGCGATATTCGCTAGCGCATACTCGTTTACTCTGAATGGGGATAATTTTTGCCTTAGTTCTCTTTGATCTGTAACGTGGAGTTGCAATGAAAGCCGTGTTCTTAAATCCTTATTTATGAAACTCAGGTTTAACCAATCGGGAATATCAAATTTTTTCGGCGATTCAACAGGCGGTAAATAAATTCTCGCACTATGGCTAATGATCTTATTATTTTCAGCTAATAGAAGTTCAGGTGGCGGGTCTGAAGGCACAAGATCATTTTCAATCAAACCTGCGATGACCTGAGTGCGACTCTCAAGACCAACGAATGCAATTGAATTTAAACGATTCCTAAATTCACCTTCCGATAATTTATCTATTGAGAGTTCATTTATCAGGGTTTTGATATGCTGGTTATGTGTAGGTAAAACAATATTATCAAAGGACTTGATCGGTAACCAACTTAGATCTTTTGCTTCGATCAATTTAATATATCTTGGCTTCATGTAGCACTGAGCCAGCGTCGGCAAAATATTATGATCCTTTGCCTCTAACAGAAGGCGCTCTCTGAAACCAAAACGAACCATGAGAGGGTCAATATCTTTTGTCCTGGCAATGATTCGGGCTTTACACCAAGGGTCTATAACATTGCTTTGACATTCTGCAACGTTTACAAGAAGGGCCGCGATTTCTTCAATGATGAATTTATTTACACGGTTGTCTTCAGGGTGTTTTCTGTTTGTTTCCAGTTCAAGTGTAGCATGACAGACAACCGGATAAGGAAAAGAAACCTCCGTGGGAAAGAATGAGAAAAGAGACATTGGTTCTGGAAGATCCTCTTTTCTATCAGGAACCGCAATGATGATTTCATATTCTTGAAGTGTGTCATTGTGCTCATCGAGGCAATCAGATGGTACTTTGTCCAACTTCCTGAAAATGTGCCATTTACGAACTGCGGATGGATTTCCTACTCCGTCTGAAGAAACCTCGACGCTCTTCGTGTATTCTTTTTGTTCAATAATTTTCCAAACTGTTTCGTTTTGCTCGGGAAGTATTAAGGAGAGTTCTTCGATGTTATCCGTAAAAAGAAGTATCTCCGGTTTTAAAAGGCTGATTTCATTTTTCGCGGCTATAAAAGAAGCAGGATTGTCAAATGGCATGCCGATAACCGTATCATAATCCTGACAACGAAGTTCTTCACAAAGATCATATATTTGAGATGCACGACCATCGTTGATGAAAGATGGGAAAGCTAATGCGGGAAGAATGATTTCATCCTCACGGCTTTGTTCTTCTTCGATAAGGCGTTTTAAAAATGGATCTCTTGATTTGAGCGCTTTAAAAATGTCTGCATTTTTTTGAGCGCTATATGTGAGAAAAAGGGCACCACTCAAAATCAGGGGTTTGCGAGACCAATTTAAAACAGCCCTGAACCCTAAACCCTTATTGCCAATAAGATTTTTCTTATTTTGTTTTGGGCTTAGATCGCGAATTCTCAGGGACTGCACACCACCTATCGTAAAAGGTTTCCCTGTGTTTGCTATTATCATTCCATCTTGAGAAAGAATCAGTTTAACTTTGCCTTTGGCATTTTTCTCTGCTGCTGCATCGTTCGCATTTTGAAGAAGTTCAAGAATTTCCCGTCCTTGATAGTCTCTGGCTATCCGTCTTTCCCCTCGATAGTCTGCGATTAATTGGTCTGGCACCAATAAATAACTATGGATTCGTTGCTCTTCCTGTAATGAAAGCCAGGCAATCCACTCATCAGATGACTTCAACACATAATCTTTTTCGTACATAGTTATCATTGGCTCAGAAACATTTATTCAATACTTATTTCCAGGTTAACAATATTTCTAGATTTTTCGTATTTTTAATTCTCCATCTGATGCCACCCGGAATTTTTTGAAGGCTATTCGAAAATATCTTTTTTACGTTAACCTTTTAAATGCTTCCGTCCGTATTATGAAATAATAATTTTTGATACACTTTTTCTGGAGTGATATCTTCAACATGAAGGTAATCTTCATTGTTTGTAGCGCCAAATTTTTCAAAATAGCGGATGCCTTCTTTATTTGATAACTTTTCCTTATGTAAAATTCTGGAAATTTTATCGCTCGAATAAAATTCCTTATGAACATTGCTTTGCTTGTCTTTGTAGGAGATGCATATAATTTTTTGCACAGATATCGAACTAAATTTTTCGCCGTGTTTCTTCATCAAAAAATCATCAAAAGCTTTTTCGAATTCAAACATTTTGGATTCCTTCCTATCGGCACTAACTATTCTAGCAATTTCGCCTTCTTGTTTATGAGTATATAAAGGCGTAAGAACTAATCCGTGCAATGGTTCTGAAAGGTAAGCATCATGACCATTACCAAAAACAAAAATTCGCAAAAATGGAAAAGCCACAATATCTATGTCATACAAAGGAGCTCCTTGATTTATAATTCTTAAATCTTCAGCTACAAGTTTTCCTGTTTTTTTGTCACAAATATCTTCTGCTTCTATCGTAATGTACGGCAGATGCTCCTGTTGCAATAGTTGTAACTGTTGTTTGGAAATTTTATTTGCCTGACAGGAAACGAAAATCCCCATAAAACTTAACGATATTACGAGGATTGTATCAAAAAATATCTTATTATTTTTTAAAAACTTTCGAATTTTATTCATACATACATTGAGAAATTATTTTTCATTTGCTCGGAAGAAACACAACAAATCCTTGCGTGTATTCAAAATTTGGTGGAAATAATCACCCGATTCCAAGTTTACGGTTGGCTACATTTTTACTAACCAAATCTTATCACCCCGACAGAATACGGTCAAGAGACATGGCCGGAAAATAATTGCACCTGGATGGTGAGGTATATCCTGGACAAGATTAATAATTGGTGTCCAAATAGTGTCCAGTCAGGGTCAAAAATGGGTAAAATATGGTATAATCAGGTGAAGATGGAATGGAGGCGCAAATCGTTGAAGGACTTCACTTTCCGGCGGTTTTGTTGGGTTTGCGCTTACCCCTTAAATGGCATTTGTAATGCTCAGGTCGGGGGTTCAAATCCCTCAGGCGGCTCGTAAAACACCTAGGGATTTAAACCTTACAACTTCAAGGTGTGGGTTGCTCACCCGCTCGCAACCCGACGCAAGCAATGCTCCTGACTTGTCGCATCGCGTCTCTCAGGCGGCTCTGACATTACCACCTTGGGGATTTGAACTCGAGACTTCAAGGTAAGGGTGGCTCACCTTCTCGCCACCCGACGCAAACTGAGCTCCTTATTCGTCGATCATCGTCTCTCAGGCGGCGAGAAATTACCATCTTTGGGAGTGATTAATAGGCGCTTTCTCGGGTATCCGCGGTTATCATGAAAAGGATTTTTTTCTGATTGTTAATGGTGTAAAAGAACCGGTACCCGCCTATTCTATACCGCCAGGTTTCCGGTTGGTAGTTAATTAGTTTTTTTATGTTCTTGCCAAAATAAGGGTTCCCCCGTAGTTGAGGGTAGACGTACTCAAGAAGCTTCCTTTTTATTCGTACCTGCTGACCGCCGAAATCTTGTCTGAGGGCTTCCTGGAATTGTTTTGTTTCAAATATCTTGAAGTTACCCAACAAATTTTCCCCTCATTTTTTCAGCGTCGCGGTGGCCGGCTTTTAGTTTTCCCAACAATCCTTTGTCTGATTTAATCTGCGCCATCTCAACCGGGTCCACAAAGTAGGATTCCTCTATGTTTTCCACGACCTTGGTTGTAATGAAGTTGGAAATAGGGCGATTCTCCACCCCGGCCGCAGCCCTTATCATTTTGTATTCTTCTTCTGTCAATCGCAGTGTTATTGTTTTTGCCATGTTATCCTCCCGATAGATTGTGTTCTATTGTATTCTAACATGTTCTAAACGGTTCCGTCAAACAGCTGTTCACTCTGGGTGCGGGATAGACAAAATATGGTATAATTCGGGGAACGAAGGTAGCGGAAAATTACGAGGAGGCATGTGGGCGGAGAACAAGTTCTGCAAAATAATTTAGTAAACCTGATTCGGCATTTCGGGGACCTGGGTGTTTTTCTGGCGATGTTCCTGGAATCAAGCATCGTGCCGATTCCTTCGGAGGTGATTGTGGCCGGTGCCGCCGCGATCGGTATTCCGATAATGTCCATTCTGATATTCGGCTCTCTGGGGTCTACGCTGGGCGCGATGGTGGGATACGCGATTGGCCGGTACGCCGCGCTGCCGGTGATAGTGAAGTTCGGGAAGTATGTTTGTATTAAGCCGCATCATATCCAGAAAGCAGAGGCGTTCGCGCGGAAATACGGCGTTTGGGGCGTGCTCGTCGGCCGGGTGGTGCCGGTAGTGCCGTTCAAGGTTTTTTCCATCGCTTCCGGCCTTACCAACATACCATTTTTTCCTTTTGTCGCCTGCACCTTGATTGGCGTAATACCGCGGATGTATATTCTGGCTGTTCTGGGTTTCGCCATCCGAAAATATCAGGGCCCGATTCTGCTGGTTATAATCGGGGTCTGCCTGATTGCCTACCTGGTTTATAGGTTGGTCAAGAATGCGGCGCAAACGAAATAGGGAGGGGACATAGCCCCTCCCCTACAATTACCTAAATTTAATATGGTTCAGCGGGGAATTGCCACTTTCGGCCTGGACAGCGGGAAATGTCCGCGGTGGCTCTATGAACGGATGGTCAAGCTGGGCCGGGAGATAACCAGGATAATTGTTGAGGAATACGGCCCGGGTGATTTTGTGCGGCGGATGGGCGACCCGGTCTGGTTCCAGTCTTTGGGCACGGTCCTGGCGTTTGACTGGAACGCTTCCGGTTTGACCACCATCCTGACCGCGGCCCTGAAGGAGGCGATACGGGGTCAGGAAAACCGCTGGGGCATTTTTATCTGCGGCGGCAAGGGAAAGACTTCAATGAAAACCCCCTATGAGATTTCAAGTTGGGGTGAGTTTTTGAGTCTGTCAGAAGACGGGGTGAAGAACCTGGCCTATAATTCCCGGATGGCAGCTAAGGTTGACAGCAGTTTAGTGCAGGACGGGTTTCAAATTTACCACCACGCTTTCCTCTTCTCCCGAAACGGCGCCTGGACCGTGGTCCAGCAAGGCATGAACTCGGAAAACCAGACCGCCCGCCGTTACCACTGGCATTCTCAACAGGTAGCGGATTTGGTTTGCGAACCCCATTCCGGAATTGCCAGCCAGAAGCGGGTTGTTACCTTGGACCTGACTGCCCGGGTAAGCGAAAAGACCAGGGATATGAGCACGCAGTTGGTCCAGAATAATTACCCGGGTTTGATGAGGGATGTCAAGATACTCCGCCGGTATTCTTCCCCGCTTTCCCAGATGGTGAAGGTGGATACCGGCCAGCGCGAACTTACCTTTCTCAATCTGGAAAAACGGGAGTTTACCCGGCACCCGGTTATCCGGGAGGATTTTTCCAAGAGCAAATACCTGGAGCGGATTTTTGCCAAGGTTTGCGAATTCAAGCCGGAGAGTTACGAGCGGCTCCTTTCCTTGGAAGGGGTCGGGCCGAAGACGATGCGGGCCTTGAGCCTGGTCTCCGAGGTGATTTATGGCGCGAAGCCGTCTTACGAAGACCCGGCCCGGTACTCTTTTGCCCACGGCGGAAAGGACGCCACGCCATACCCGGTGGACACCCGGACTTATGACGCGACGATTGATTTTTTCCGCAAGGTGATTAGCCGCGCCCGGATTCCGCTTACGGAAAAAGGGAAGATGCTGAAACGGCTGGGACCGCTTTCACGGTGATAACCTGTTCCCATCAATAAACCAACCCGTATAATTCCCACATTCAAATCTGTTTTCCGCCGGAATTAATTATTTTGCCGCTGGCGGCGTTGGTGCCGGAGGTTCTGGTGGCGCCGGAGGCGCTGCGGGCGGAGGTGTTTTCGGTATAGATTCTTTTATTATTGCCTGAACCTTCGGCATAAGTTCCATCATTCGTTTCTGCTGCATTTCCATCGTCTTTTTCATGAATTCCGATTGTTTGCCGATTACCGCTTGGCCAATCGGGGATTTGTAGAAATCAATCTGTCCCTGAATTTCTTCTTCCGTATAAGTGTCCGCGTACATAGAAATATAATCGTCTTTTATTTTATCCCAGCCCATATCTTTGGTTACCAGGTCCATTATCGCGTTTGTTACTTTCTCTTGCGCCGCGGCGGCCGATGCGGAGACGTTTATGCCGGCGTTTTTCATAGTTTGCGATGTCATTTGTTTCATCATCTGTTTTGTTGCTGCCACCGCCTCTTCCATCGTTTTCTGAACATGCGTGACATTCATCAACTCTTCCGCCAGCGCCCGGCGATTATCCCCTTTAGCGTTTTGGGGTAAACTTACCAATAAAGCAGCCGCAACACCCGCCAACACCCACATTCTCTTTTTCATAATTTCTCCTTTTGGGACGCAGATAAACGTAGAAATAACAGGATAATGCTAAACGATGATTCTTTTGTAGTCGCCAACCTTGGTTGACTTTTTTAAAACGCCGAGCAAGCTCGGCAACTACAGTTAAATTATTTTTTGCGGTAATCGGCTCGCCAGAGTTCGGCGAAGTCTGACGATGTCCAATTAATTTATCAGGAATACTCTTTATTGATTTTGACGTAATTCTCGGTCAGGTCGCAACCGTAGGCGGTCGCAGAGAAGTTGCCTATGCCCAGGTCAAGTTCGATTTCTATCTCCGGCGCGGTAAGCGCTTTGTGAATGGTTTTTTCCGAGTACGCCACAATTTCTCCGGCGTCAAAGACTTGGGTTCCGGCCAGGGAAAGGGATGTTTTTTGCGGGTTCATCCGCGCCGCGCAGCTGCCGGCCGAAGAAAGAATCCGGCCCCAGTTTGGGTTCTCTCCGGCGATGGCTGTTTTCACCAGGTTGCTTCCGGCTATCCTGCGGCTGACCCGCCGGGCATCTTTTAAAGACCAGGCGCCGGTCACTTTTACCGTAATCAGTTTATGGGCACCCTCGCCGTCGGCCGCCAGTTTCCGGGCCAGTTCCAGGCAGCATTCGGTCAGTTCTTCCCGGAAAAGGTAGAATTCTTTTGTCTCTTTTTTTATCCTGGGGTTGCCGGCTTCTCCATTTGCCAGGAGCACCACAAAGTCGTTTGTGGACTGGTCGTCGTCCACGGTGATGAGGTTGAAGGACTGGTTGACCGCTTCGCGCAGGGCCATTTGCAGCGCCTCTTTTTCTATTACCGCGTCCGTAGTCATGACTGCCAGCATCGTGGCCATTTCCGGTTTAATCATGCCTGCGCCTTTGGCCATGCCGCCGATGCGCACCATTCCTTTCCGGCCGCTGATTCCGGTTTCCCGGGCTGTTTCTTTGGGTACGCGGTCGGTAGTCAGAATTGCCTGGGCCGCCGCAGCGCTGTCCGGGCCGAGATTCTTGACCAATTTGGGGAGCGCTTCGGTTATTTTTTTCTCGGGCAGAATCAGTCCGATTTTACCGGTTGAGGCAAAAAGGACGCTCGGCAATTCTATTTTAAGTGCCTGGGCCAGAGCCGAGACGATGCGTTCGGTAATGGCCATGCCTTCTTTGCCGTTGATAGCGTTGGCATTACCGCTGTTGAGCATGACCGCCTGTTTCTCTCCTGCCCGGCGCAAATGATTAAGACTTAAAATGAGGGAGGCGGCCTTGAACTTATTGGTAGTGGAAACGGCCGCGGTGATTGCCGGTTCTTTTGAAAAAACCAGCGCCAGGTCCTTTTTATGGCCGGGTTTAATGCCGGAGCTGATTCCGGCAGCCAGGAA
>Ga0172380_10003371_pt1 | contig 22080 bp, 18 predicted proteins | sample Leawe162metaG_FD_119747 | JGI IMG/M metagenome (GOLD analysis project Ga0172380, IMG submission 119747) | Leachate microbial communities from a municipal landfill in Southern Ontario, Canada - Leachate well 162 metaG | ecosystem: Engineered > Solid waste > Landfill > Unclassified | place...
CGACTACCTGCAGGAAGCGGGTCTTGCCGGAGCCCCAATCGCCCAGCACGCGCAGGTAGGGAAGAGAGGGGGCGAACTCGTACACCCAGGACAACAGGACATACAGGGCGGAGATGTCATCATAGGACAGGGGAAGCTCAAGGTACTTATTGATATAGGCTTTGATCTGCTGAAACAGCTCCTGCAGGTCGCAGTAGCGGGCAAAGTCGCTGGCAAAGTGTACTATGGAGCCGGCAAGAGAATCGGCGGGCGGGACGTGGACGAAATGCGGGGTGCGGTGCTCGCGGGTGGTGGATATGGCGCCCTTGCGCTTGATAATGAAGCAGCTGGAGCCGTCCTTGCGGACGACCAGCTCGCCGATGGTGTCGCCGCATATGAAGCCGGGGACAGGCGCGGAAGGCAATTTTTCGGCGACAGGTTTATCCCTGGTTGACTGCTTTTTCTGTTTTTTCGGCATGCGGCGCCTTCGCTCATGCCGGCTGCGGCTTAGTGGACACCGGAACGCCTTCAAGCATGGTTTCAAAGGCCTTCACAGGCACAAGTAGCCGGTGGCCACAACGGATGATTGGCAGCTGGCCGTTGTTGGCCATCTGGTAAGCCAGGGCGCGGCTGACCCCAAGCATGACGCCGGCCTGCTCAACGGTGATAGTCCTTCTTTCAACGTTCAATTAATGCTCCTATGCGTATTGATTTATATTGGACTGTATATTATAATCGTACATGTGTTCTAATTGTCCATATGGTTTTGTCAGGTCGCTGGGATTTACGTACTGTTCATTTTTAAAGCAGCTTCGAATTAATAAGGCCGGGGGCGATACAAATCGTATAAGGGGTGAGTAATGAGAGGTCATATCAAGCAAAGGTCAAAGGGGGCATGGAGCATCGTCATAGATATCGGAAAGGACCCGGCCACGGGGAAAAGGCGGCAGCAATGGTACACGGTGAAGGGGACGAAGAGGGAAGCGGAGAGCAAGATGCGGGAGCTTCTGGACAGCAAGGAAAAGGGCACCTTCGTGAAGCCGAACAAGCTAACGGTGGGTGATTGGCTGAACACCTGGCTGGAAGGATACGTGAAGACCAACTGCAGCCTGCGAACGTATGACGCTTATCAATCGATTGTGAAAAAACACCTTGCGCCGGGACTGGGGGAAATACCGCTCACCCAACTGAGGCCCCAGCAGATTCAGGATTATTACGCTGGGCTATATAAGGACGGCAAAGGCTTATCCGCAAGCTCGGTGCTGCATGTCCACCGCATCCTATTCCAGGCGCTTAAATACGGCATGAGGCAGGGTGTGCTGATGCAGAACGCGGCCGACCTGGCGGACCCGCCGCGCGTGAGGAAATCCGTGATGAGGACGCTCATACCGTCCGAGGTGGCCAGGCTTTTTGAATCAACCAAGGACAGCACGTGCTATCCTATATTCTTCACAGCCGTGAATACCGGGCTAAGGCAGGCGGAATTGCTGGGGCTGAGGTGGAGGGATATCGACCTGGAGCTGGCCTCGCTATCCGTAAACCAGGTGCTTTATAAAAGGCGCGGCGTTTGCATATTCAAAGAGCCTAAAAGCGAGCACAGCCGGCGCCGCCTGGACCTCTCCCCGTCGCTGGCGCTTTACCTGCGCAAATACCGGGCGCAACGGGAAGCGGAATACATTTTGACCGGTGCGCCATTGTCGGACGACGACCTGGTATTCAGCAAAACGGACGGGACGCCCGTGGATCCGTCCACGCTGACGCACCAGCTGGGTAAGGCGCTGATAAAAGCCGGGCTGCCGCATGTGAGATTTCACGATCTGCGGCACTCGTTCGCCAGCCTGATGCTTTTAGGCGGGGTCCACCCGAAGATAGTAAGCGAGATGCTGGGGCATGCCAGCGTGACACTGACCCTGGACACATACAGCCACGTGATAGGCGGACTGCAGAAAGCGGCAATGCGCCGGCTGGACGACATGCTTCAGGCGGAGATACGGGAAAATGAATCCGTTAGCAAACCGTTAGCAAAAATGAGGGGTTTGAATGGAGCCAGCGGTCAGAGTCGAACTGACGACCAGCTGTTTACGAAACAGCTGCTCTACCACTGAGCTACGCTGGCACGGAGCATAGTATACAGCGCAAAGACGATTGCGGGCAAGATCACCGCAAATGTATCATCTGTTCGCATCTTTCATGATATATCTGAACGTGCAGTGCTCGGCCTGTCCCACGTGGTGGCGATCGTGCAGCACCAGCTTGACGTCCGGATTATAGCCGTCCAGAATTGCGTAGTCGGCATACTTGCAATAGATCTTGCTGTACTCCCTTACGCCGAGCTCCCTCGAGCCGTTCCAGAATGTGCACTCGCCGGCTTTGACCACCAGGTCATCGTTGTCCAGGTCGGGGTGCGGGTCGAAATTGGAGCTATCGATATCGCTGTATATCAGCCAGTTCTTGAGCGTGAGCGGCTGCCCCTGGTCTTTAACTATGGTTGCTATACGCCTTCCCCTGGCCCTGCCGAAATCATCTATGGCCTTTTTCAGCAGCGCCTCGCCCTTCTCCTGGCCGAGCTCCTGTATCACGGCCCTGGCTACGAATCCGAAAAGCGCCCCGCCCAATCCAAATCCCGGTATCAGGTACTTGGCCGCCGCGGCCTTCTTATCCAGCACGTCGGCCATGTAGTCCCAATCGAATCCCTGCTTCCTTTCACGTTCAAGATCGCCCATTCTAAACCTCCATTCTAAACTATGTCCGTAACGGGCGGACCTGAAGGTCCTCCCCTACATTTCCGTAGGGGCGGGTTTTCAAACCCGCCCGCTCATACATGCAATAACGCGTAATGTAGTGTTATCATTATAGCCGCATTTTTAAATATTCACTCCGGAGGTTGAAGATGCCCTACAAACTGATCCAGGTAGAGATTAAGGATGAAGTGGCCACGCTTGCGCTCAAGCGGCCGGACAAGCTGAACTGTCTCAACGCGGCCATACTGCATGAGATGTCGGAAGCCCTGGGTGAGCTCAACACCGATGACGGTATAAAAGCCCTTGTTTTAACCGGCGAGGGCCGCGCCTTCTGTTCGGGCGCCGACCTTGCCGAGCAGCCGTACGGAACTGATAAGAACCAGCCGGGCATCAGCCGCGCCGAGCACACCACGCCGTTCGTCAGCTTCGGCTGGGTGGTCAAGCATATCGAGGATTTCACCAAGCCTGTCATAGCCGCAGTCAACGGCATGGCGGCCGGGGGCGGACTGGCGCTGGCGCTGGCGGCCGATATACGTATAGCATCGGAGAACGCCGCCTTTTCGGCCATTTTCGTCAAGCGAGGCCTGGTGCCCGACTGCGGTGTATCTTACTATCTTCCGCGCCTGGTAGGAATAAGCAAGGCGCTGGAGCTGATGTGGACGGGCGAAAAGATCGACGCCCGGGAGGCCCTACGCATCGGCCTGGTCAACAAGGTGGTGCCTCCGGATCATCTCATGAATACGGCACTCGAATTCGCACAGGGCCTGGCCAAAGGTCCGTCGCTGGCAATAGAGATGATCAAGCGCATGGCCTACGCCGGCCTTAAATCCAACTCGGTCATGACCCAGATGGCTGTGGAGAACTTTATGCAGCAGGTCTGCATGGAGTCCGAGGACGTGAAAGAAGGTGTGATGGGCTTCCTGGAGAAGCGGACGCCCAGGTTTACAGGCAGATAAAACAGAACCATGTCATTGCGGCGAGCCGTCGTTGCGATCCGAAGGCGTGAAAGGCGGCGAAGCAATATTTCCTCCGCATCGTCATTGCGGGCCCGAAGGGCGTGGCAATCTGATGTTCCGTCATCACTCGCAAGATTGCCGCGTCGCTACGCTCCTCGCAATGACGTGTGTCAAAGTTCGTAATAATACGAGATCATTATTGACACGATGGGCTAAAGAGTTTAGAATTTCTCTCTGTCAGTTGCCTACTTGCTAACCTCCAAGGCGGCCAGAAACTAAAAAAGGAGTTGAATGCTTGTGCCCGAAGTCAGATTAGGAGAAGGGGAAAGTTTCGAGAGCCTATTGAGGCGTTTCACCCGTAAAGTACAACAGGAAGGAATAATCAGCGAGGTACGCCGCAGGGGCTTCTTCGAGAAACCCAGCATCAAGCGCAAGCGCAAAGAGGCAACCAAGCGCCGCAAAAGCAATAAAACTTCGTAATCTCTATGTCTTTACAGGAAAAGCTCAACACAGATCTTAAGACCGCCATGCGTGCCCGTGACGAGCTGCGCATGCTGGTGTTGCGTTCCCTGCTGTCATCGATGAACTACGCCGAGATAGCCAAGCAGAAAAAGCTGGACGACGGTGGTGTCATCGAGGTCATCGGTAGGGAGATCAAGCAGCGCAAAGAAAGCATCGAAGCTTACGAGAAGGGCAACCGCGCTGACCTGGCGGCAAAGGAGAAGGCTGAAATGGCCATTCTCCAGGAATATATGCCCGCCCAGATGGGGCGTGACGAGATTATCTCAATCGTCCGGGCCGTTTTAGCCGAAGTGGGGGCCAAAGGCCCCGGCGACAAAGGCAAGGTCATGCAGAAGCTCATGCCGCAGGTCAAAGGCAAGGCAGACGGAGGCGAGGTCAACAGCATCGTCACCGACCTGCTGGGCAAACTCTGAATTATCTCCTTCGGGCGCACCTGAAGCAACACCCCTACAATTCGATTATGTAGGGGCGGATTTTTAAATCCGCCTGAGAAAACGGAATCAACGTAGGGGCGGGTTTTTAAACCCGCCCGAGAATAAAAGCAAGTATGAAATTCGGCATCGTTGTCTTCCCCGGCACCTGGAGCGACCGCGACTGCTATTACTCGGTGCACAATATCTGCGGACAGGATGCTGCTTACATCTGGCATAAAGAGACCGACCTCGCCGGCTGCGACTGCATCATACTTCCCGGCGGATTTTCCTACGGTGACTACCTGCGCACCGGCGCCATCGCCCGTTTTTCACCTGTCATGGAGGCCGTTGCCGATTTTTCCAAAAAAGGTCGCCCCGTTATAGGCATCTGTAACGGATTCCAGGTGCTCTGCGAGGCCAACCTTCTGCCAGGGGTGCTGCGGCAGAACGAGCATCTGCAGTATCGCTGCCAGTGGACATACCTGAAAACCGAAAATAGCTCGACACCCTTCACCAATAAATGTAAAAAAGGTCAGGTGCTTAAAATACCCATATCGCATTACGAGGGCCGCTACTACGCCGGCGATGACGTTATCAAGGAGCTGGAGGACGGCGGACTCGTGGCCTTCCGCTACGGCACACCGGGCGGGGAGATAACCGCGGAAGCCAATCCAAACGGAGCGCTCAACAATATTGCAGGCATTATCAATAAAAAGGGCAACGTGCTCGGCATGATGCCCCATCCTGAGCGATCCTGCGAGGACATACTGGGCAGCACCGATGGAAATATCATCTGGGAGTCCATAATTGCCGGCATCTAAAGAGCAGTTGGAAGAGATTGCGCTCAGCCGCAAGGAATATAACCTGATTGTAAGCAAGCTGGAGCGCGAGCCGACTGAGGTCGAGCTCGGCATGTTCGGCTCACTCTGGAGCGAGCATTGCGGCTACAAACATTCCAAGGCCCTGCTGAAACGTTTCCCCACATCCGGCAGATACGTCCTTATCAAGCCGGGGGAGGAGAACGCCGGAGTTATCGATATCGGCGACGGCCAGGTCATAGGATTCAAGATCGAGTCTCACAATCACCCGTCCTATATCGAGCCTTACCAGGGCGCCGCCACCGGCGTGGGAGGCATCGTGCGCGACATCTTCACCATGGGGCTGCGGCCCATTGCCCTGGCCAACTCCCTGCGCTTCGGCCCCATGTCCGATCCGCATAACCGGTACCTGATGAGCGGTGTGGTGGGAGGTATCGCGGGTTACGGCAATTGCCTGGGCATCGCCGATGTGTGCGGCGAGATATATTTCGATCAGTGCTACAGCGGCAACCCGCTGGTCAACGCCCTCTGCCTGGGTATCGGACGCCGGGAAGACCTGACCAGGGCGCGCGCCTCGGGAGCGGGAAATCTCGTCATGCTGGTGGGCGCCGATACAGGCCGCGACGGACTGCACGGGGCGTCGGGACTGGCCTCACGGACTTTCGAGGAGCAGCGCGAGCTCCGCTCCGCCGTGCAGGTGGGCAATCCCTTCATGGAAAAGCTTCTTATCGAGGCCTGCCTGGAGTTAACACGCACCGGATGGATCGTCGGTCTGCAGGACTGCGGCGCCGCAGGATTGACCAGCGCTGCCATTGAAGCAGCCGACAAGGGAGATTCAGGCCTGGATATCGATGTGGCAAGGGTACCCAGACGGGAAAAGGGGATGACGCCCTACGAAGTCATGCTGTCGGAATCGCAGGAACGCATGGTCGTCATCGTGAAGAAAGGGTGCGAGGACAAGGTCAGCGACCTTTTTGATCGCTGGGGCCTGCACTCGGATATTATAGGTAAAGTAACGGACGACGGCATGGCCACTATCCGCGATGGTGGAAAGATTGTCGCGCACGCGCCCGTAAAATATCTCAACAATCCGCCTGTATATCGTTTCCGTCCCAAACGTCCCTCCTGGCTGGACGACCTCCAGGAGCTCGATCTCAAGAAAATCAAAGATATAACACCCGCAGACACCGGCAAAATTCTCCTTCGCCTGCTGGCTTCACCCAATATCTGCAGCAAGCGACAGGTATTCCGCCAGTACGACCACCAGGTGGGCAACAACTCGGTGGTTTTACCGGGTGACGGCGACGCGGCTGTCCTGCGCATACAGGAAACAATAAAAGCATATACCCTGGTGACCGACGGCAACGGCCGCTATTGTTATGTAAATCCGTTGGTCGGCGGAGTCATAGCTGTAGCTGAAGCCGCGCGCAATACCGCCTGCATGGGCGCCCGGCCCATGGCCATCACCAACTGCCTCAACTTTGGTAATCCTGAAAGAAATGACGTGATGTACCAGATGCACCGCTGCATCGAGGGCATGTCGCAAGCCTGCCGCAAGCTCAAAACACCGGTGGTCAGCGGCAACGTCAGCCTGTACAACGAAACCCGGGGTGTGGCTATCTTCCCCACGCCGGTGGTGGGCATGGTAGGTCTGATTAAAGACGTTAAACGCCACTGTACAGCCGGGTTCAAAAGCGAAGGAGACGCGGTCTTTTTACTGGGAGATTTCGGGAATGACCGGGCCCTGGGCAGTAGTGAATACCTTGAATTGATCCACGGTGTAGTCAGGGGTACACAGACTATTGATCTGCGCGCAGAGAAAAACCTTCATGACCTTCTCATCAAGGCTATCGACCGTGGATTGCTCAGGTCGGCTCACGACTGTTCCGACGGAGGGCTGGCTGTGACGCTGGCTGAAAGTTGTATAATTGGCGGCACAGGATTTAAGGGAGATCTGCCGGCGTATGGGCGCATGGACACAATGATCTTCGGCGAAGCGCAGTCACGCGCTGTCGTCTCCGTCAGCCCGGGAAAGGTGCGCAGACTGGAGGAGATGGCATTCAAACACAGGGTGCCGGCGACAAGGCTGGGAACCGTTGGCGGCGGCCGCTTTGTACTCAGAGGGTTGACCGACCTGCCGGTCAATGACCTTGTAAAAGCATGGAGCGGCGGCATCTGATGAGATTTTTAAGGGCACAATGATATTGGAGAAAACGTTTGGCTGAAATATCTGAATTCAGGGGCGTGCGCTACAACCCTGCCACGGTGCAATATATGCAAAATATCATCTGCCCGCCCTACGATGTTATATCTGCCCAGGAGCAAAAGGCCCTTTATGAAAAAAATAAATATAACATGGTGCGCCTGGAGTTCGGCCTTGAACAGGAGGGCGACAACGAGAGAAGTAACAGGTACACCCGCGCCCGCGATGAGTTCAACCGCTGGTTGAAAGATAATGTGCTCATACAGGACCAGGTGCCTAATTATTATGTCCATGAGCACAGCTTCGAAATAGGCGAAGCGAAAAAAAAGAGGCTGGAGCTGTACGCCTGCGTGCGCCTGGAGCCCTGGGAGAATAAAATAGTCGTCCCACATGAATTCACCATGGCCAAAGCCAAGGCTGACCGGCTGGACCTGATGAAGGCCTGCTCGGCAGACTTCAGCCCCATCTTCGGGCTTTACGAAGACCCGGGCGGCAAGATCAACCAGTTGATCGTTAACCGTGTCAAAGCCACTCCCACCTATAATTTTCAAACAGGGACGGATTATCACCGTTTCTGGGCGGTCAACGAGCCGGAGTTTGTGCAGAGGGTCAGCCATTTTCTAATTCCAAAACCTATTTATATCGCCGACGGCCACCACCGTTATGAGACAGCGCTGGAATACCGTGAGTACCGCCGCGAGCTTGATCCCGGCGGCAGCGGCAACGAGGCCTACAACTACGTCATGATGGCGCTGGTCTCCTTCTCCGACCCCGGTATCGTCATACTGCCCATCCACAGGCTTGTACGCGCTATCCAGAAGGAAACCATCGATAAATTTAAAAAAGGCCTGTCCGATTACTTCGAGGTCAGGGAAGCTTCCGCAGGAAATGTGTCGCTTGCCGCGGCCGCGGGCAGTATCCGCATATACGGATTGGAGCCCGGACAGGTGCTCGGCCTGACCCTGCTGCCCGGAATAAAGGTCAACGATTTTCTCAAACAGAGGCGCTCTGAGGAGTACGGCAGGCTGGACGTCAGCGCAGTGCAGCATATTATCTGTGAGAAATTACTGGGATTGCCGCCGGGCGATTCCGACAATCTGGCCTATACGCCCAGCGGTGAATCCGCCTGCCGCATGGTCGACAGCGGCCAGTTCCAGTTTACGATTCTGCTCGATCCCATCCCCGCAAAGACAATCAAGGCGGTAGCCGATTCTAACGACCGCATGCCGCGCAAGTCAACTTTCTTCTATCCCAAGCTGCCCTCCGGGCTGGTCATCTTCCGCACCGACGGGGAGATCTAAGATAAATTCCAAGCTCCAAATTCCAAATAATATTAAAACTCTAATAGCTAAATTTTAAATCCTAAACAAATTCAAATTTCAAAACTCGAGTTTGAAATTAGGATTTTGATATTGTTTAGAGTTTAGGATTTTGAAATTAGGATTTTAACTTTTTTTACTCGATGACCTCGTAGATAACGCTCCCGTAGGCCAGCCTCAGTGCATCATCGAAGGCCGTACGCCGGGGCTCGCGCACATCAATCAACCTGTTCAGCGTCCTGGGCCGCAGCAATTCGAAAAAAGCGCATTGCTTCCACATCCTGGCCAGGGTGTCGCGGGCGCCGCCGTATATCACATATTCGACGTCGCCAAGGTGCGGGCCGAGTATCTCCCGTGTGTGCTCTTCGATGCGGGTAAAGAAATACTCCATCTGTTTCTCCCGGTGCCTGGCGAAACGGTTGGCTGACGATCCGCCTTTATGATGTCTGGCATGCACCAATCCTGTGCCGGCCTTGCCGGCCAGCAGCTTATCGCCCTCAAAAACACCGACTGCGTAACGCCCCAGCCTCACCAGTATCAATGCCAGCTTCCGGTCCTTTTCCAGGGTCGACCTCAACGGGCCGGGATCGCAGCCGCGGCGCAGGCCGTCCCCGGCCAGCGGGAAGGGCGGCCGCACAACCCAGCCTTTGCCCATGGCATAAAAAACAGCGGCGCCGGTGGTCGACCCGGCCGCTTTCTCCACCAGTGTGTCCAGCATCTCGCCACGATCCAGCGCCTGCTGTAACACCTTTTCAACCTCGGCCTTTGAGGCAGCCGGTCTTATGTATACCGAAAAAACGATGTCCTGCTCCGACATGTCCCGTAGCCAGCGCAGGGCCTGTGATCGGCTCAGATCGAAGCGCTCGATTACAGCCATACTTTCATCCGATACCCGTTTCACGGGCGGGTTTGAAAACCCGCCCCCACATTTTTCCGTAGGGGCGTTGCTTTAGCTGCGCCCGTGCAAAATATCAACGTATCGCCCGTTTCACGGGCGTGTTTGAAATACCGCCCCTACGTTAATTCGACCATGGTTACGCCATCTCCCCCCTGACCACGGCTACCCGGCCTGAACGATTTAACCAGCGCGTGTGTGGCCAGCGCCTCCCGTACTGCGCCTCTTACAGCGCCCGTTCCATATCCGTGAATAATGCGCACTTCAGGCAACTGCGACATGAATGCATCGTTGAGATAGGAATCCAGTGCGGATTCAACCATTTCGGCCCTCTGCCCCCTCAGATCCAACTCGGGCGCGGCCGTGCGGGTCGTCCTTGGCCTGGCCTCCGTCCTACCTCCGGGGCCGTCCGACTCCGGCGCATCGATCTTTTCCACGCCGTCCAGACGCAGCGTCAGTTTTATATCTCCCACCAGCGCCTCCAACCTGTCCTGCCCCTCATCCACCGAGACCACGGTGGCCTGTGTATTCATATTTTTCAGACGGATGCTGTCTCCTACCGCGATCTTTTCAACACCTGATTCGTCATCGCTGATGGCAGCCAGCCTCCGGTCCAGCTGCGCTGAACGCTGCTCTGCCTGTTTTGTGATATTTTCCAGGGCCTTGCGCGCGCGCTCCAGACTCTCTTTTTTCCTCTGTTTCCTCAGTTCGGTCTCGGCCTCACGTATCTCACGATACAGGCCGGCGATCTCGGTATTAAGGTTGTCCTGTATCTCGCGAACCATCTCCCGCTCTTTGCTCCGGATACGTGATATCTCAGCCTCCAGATCGGCGGAAAGCCCGGCAGCGCGGGCATTTTCCCGGTCGATGGACTGCTGGGCCTCTGCCAGCCTCTTTCGCTCGGCCGCCAGGTCAACCATCATGGCCTCAACCTCCTGCGAGCCCTTTGACATGATGCTGCGGGCCTGATCGACTATCTCATCCGGTAGGCCGAAGCGGGCGGCAATATTAAGCGCATTGCTGCCGCCCGGTATGCCCACGCTCAGACGGTATGTCGGCATCAGGGTAACCGGATCGAAATCGAGTGAGGCGTTGCGCAGTCCCTTGTTGAGATGGGCGAAAGCTTTGAGCTCCGAGTAATGGGTGGTCACCACTACAGCCGTGCCCTTGTCGACGAAATGTGTAAGTGTCGCCTGGGCCAGGGCGGCGCCTTCACCCGGGTCGGTGCTGATGCCCAGTTCGTCCAGCAGCACCATGCCGGCAGGCGTAGATTTTTTTACGATGCGCGCGACATTGCTGATATGAGCGCTGAAGGTTGAGAGTGTCTGCTCGATACTCTGCTCGTCACCGATGTCGGCGTAAACCTCGTCGTAGATCGGCATCCGCGTTCCGTCCGCACAGGGTATGGGCAGGCCCGCCTGCGCCATCAGCACCAGCAGCCCGATGGTTTTAAGCGCAACCGTCTTGCCCCCGGCGTTAGGGCCGCTGATGATCAACACGGAGAAATCCCTGCCCAGCTCTACACTGAGCGGCACAGCCTCGCCCCTGAGCAGCGGATGACGGGCATTGACCATCCTCAGGAACCGTTCCTCAGTACCGCTGACGATCTCCGGCTCGATGGCCCGGGTTTTTTCCGCGTACAGGGCTTTGGCCAGAGCCAGGTCAAGGCGCGCCAGAATACCGATATTAAGTTCTATATCGCCGCATGCATCCCCCACGGAAACACTGAGGGCCGTTAATATTCGCTCGATCTCCTGCCGCTCCTCCACCTCGAGCTGCCGGAGCTCGTTGCCGGACTCGATGGTCTCCATAGGCTCGATGAAGACCGTTGCGCCGGTATTTGAAACATCGTGCACTATGCCCTTCAGTTCCCTCTTTGCCTCGACTCTAACGGGAAGAACGTAGCGGCCGTTGCGCTCGGTCACAAGCTGCTCCTGCAGCATCTCCTGGCCCCTTTTCGACTTGACTATTACCGATAGCCGGTCCTGCAGCTGCCTGCGCGTATCCTTGAGTCGCCACCTGACATCCGCCAGATGGGCCGAGGCCGAGTCCAGCACCTCTCCGGTGGGCGAAAGGCATTTGCCTATATCGCCTTCCAGCTGCGGCAGCGTTGTGATATCCTGCGCCATGCCCCATAAGGCCGGCAGGTCGGACGACATTTTTTGCAGGCCGCTGCGGGCGATGCGACAGGCAGCCAGCGTCCTCTGTATCCTGAGCAAAGCCAGAGGATCGAGCGCAGCGCCTTTACCGGCGCGGGCTGCGTCCTCCCTCACATCGTGGGCCTCCCCGATGTGGAAATCCGGCCTGACCGACAGCAGCCGCCTGGCTTCGGCGGACTGTCTGAGCAGAAGCTGAATATGACCGGCATCGGAGGTTGGTTGGAGTGTCAGCGCCAGGTCGCGGCCGGCCGCAAATGATGTGTGATCGGCCAGCCTTTTCAGTACAAGCGGGAACTCCAGCATATGGAGGCTATTGATATCCATGCGGATATTATACTATGCCCAGGCAGATTGTAGGGGCGTTGCTTTAGCTGCGCCCGCCCCTACAGCTTGACCAGCTTGACCCCTGTGATATACGGCACTTCCAGTATCTTCTTGATGATGGGATCATCGGCCGGCTCGTCCAGGGACAGGATCATGAGCGCCTCGCCCCTGGGCGTAATGCGCGCCACCTGCATGGCGGAGATATTGACATTATTCTTGCCGGTGATTGTGCCCACCGCGCCGATCAGACCGGGCTTGTCGGTGTGATAGCAAAGCATGAAATAGCCGCCCGTGGGCACGATGTCGAGCCAGAACTGGTTGATCCTGACGACATGTGTCTCATCACGCAGCACGGTGCCGGCAACGTCCACGTTTCCGCCGGTGGCCACCACCTCCAGCGAGATGAGGCTGGCGTAGTTGGCCACATCGGTCTCTTTCTGCTCCGAAATCTTGAGCCCGCGCTGTTGCGCGATGACGCCTGCATTGACCAGCGTGACGTGCTCCTCGCTTACCGTGTCGAGAAGCCCGCTGAGAATGGAGGCCTTGAGGGCGGAGGTATCGTATTGGGCGATTTCGCCGGAGTACTTGATCTTGAGTCCCTTGAGCTGCCCTCCCATGAGCTGTCCCGCCATTTTGCCCACCACCGCAGCTACATCCATATACGGCCTTAAAATCTCCAGCAGCTCCGGTGCTATCTGGGGCACATTGACTGCGAACCTGGCCGGCTTGCCGTTGAGGACGTCTATGATCTGGTCCACCACGTCGATACAGACATTGGTCTGGGCCTCCCTGGTCGAGGCGCCCAGGTGGGGTGTGGCGACGACCTTATCGCTTTTAAACAGGATGCTGTCGGTGCAGGGTTCAGAGGCGTAAACATCGATGGCCGCGCCTGCCACCTTGCCCTCTTCGATACCCTTGAGCAAAGCCTCATCGTCTATGAGGCCTCCCCGCGCGCAGTTGATAATACGCACCCCTTTTTTCATCGCGGCTATCTCTTTTTCGCCGATCATTCCTTTGGTCTGCTGAGTGAGAGGCAGGTGCAGCGTGATAAAGTCGGATTCCTTGTAGATCTGTTCGAGTGGAACCAGCGTAACGCCCAGCGACTGGGAGTATTCCTGCGAGGCGAAGGGATCGTACCCCACCAGCCTCATCTCGAAACCCTGGGCGCGGGCGGCCACGCCGGAGCCGACGTTGCCCAGCCCTATGATGCCCAGTGTCTTGTTGCGCAACTCTACGCCGGTATATTCCTTGCGGTTCCACTTGCCCGCCTTGAGCTGGCTGTGCGCCTGCGGGATATTGCGCGCAAGGGCCAGCATGAGCGCCATGGTGTGTTCGGCCGCGGCCACCGTGTTGCCTGTGGGGGCGTTGACGACCATTATACCCTTCTGGGTTGCAGCATTGATATCGACGTTATCGAGGCCCACGCCGGCGCGGGCGATGATCTGCAGCTTACTGCCGGCCTTGATGATATCGCTGGTCACCTGGGTTTCGCTGCGCACTATGATGGCGTCATAATTACAGATAATGGCCTTCAGCTCATCCGGCTTCAGTCCGAGCTTGACATCCACCTCTGTCATGGCCTTCAGGCTTTCCATGCCCTCCGGCGCTAAAGGATCAGCTACAAGTACCTTCATGCTGTCAGCTCCTTACCATTATTTACACAGCCTTATCATTGCGCACGTTTATGAATTCGTCATTGCGAGCCCGCAGGGCGCGGCAATCCTGTGCTCCCGCATGATAGTACAAGATTGCTTCGTCGCTACGCTCCTCGCAATGACATTCGATCTTCACACTATACTTTCTTAGCCTTCGGCAGCGCCTTGTCCATGGCGGCGAGCACCTCATCCATATCCTTTTCCGTAACAAAGCCCAGGTGGCCGATGCGGAAGACCTTGCCTTTCATGCCGCCCTGTCCTCCGGCGATGACGACCTTGTACTCGTCACGCAGAGTACCCGAGAATTTGGATACTTCGATATCTGCGGGGACTTTCACTGCCGTCACGGTATTGGATGCGTTCTTCTCATCCGCCACCAGCAGCTCCATGCCTTTGGACCTGACCCATTTCCTGGCCTTGTCCGCAACTCCGGCATGCCGGGCGAAGATGTTCTGCAGCCCTTCTTTCAGCATCATATCCAGGGCAACGTCCAGGGCGAAGTAGATAGAAACAGCCGGGGTCCAGGGGGTCTGGCCGTCCGGGATAAACTTCCTGGCGCGCGTGTAATCGAAATAGAACCTGGGCATTTTAGCCTGTGAGTGCGCCTTCCAGGCTTCCGGGCTGACGCTGACAAAGGCCAGTCCGGGCGGTACCATCCATCCTTTCTGTGAACCTGAGACCACAACGTCCAGGTTCCAGGCATCCACCTGCACATCGATGGAACTCATGCTGCTGACAGCGTCTACCAGGATGAGCTTGCCGGCTTCTTTCACCACTCCGGCGATGTCCTTGAGCGGGTTGGTGGTGCCGGTTGATGTCTCATTATGTGTCACCAGCACGGCTTTGACGCCGGGATTGTCCTTGAGGGCCTTTTTAACATCGTCGGGATTAACGGCCTGGCCCCATTCATACTTGAGCGGAATAACCTCGGCGCCGTATACCTTTGCGCATTCGGCGAAGCGGTCTCCGAAAATGCCGATGGAGACACCCAGCACCTTGTCACCGGGCGACAGCATATTCACTACAGCTGATTCCAGGCCACCGGTACCCGAGGTGGTGAGGATCAACAGGTCGTTTTTAGTCTGAAAGCACTGTTTCAGTTTAGGAGTTATGCGGTTCTGCATCTCGCCAAATTCCTTGCCGCGATGATTTATCATCTGGCGACCGCCGGCTTTCAGTACCTCATCAGGGCAGGGTGTCGGGCCTGGAATTCTCAACTGCATGTAGGGCCTCCCAAAAGATTAGTCCGTAAATTATAGATTATTTGGGCGGGCAATGGAATTCAGATATGCGCATATAAATTGAAAGAAGCATCATTTATCATGTTATTTCAAGAGTCTACTATATGTCATTGCGAGGAGCGTAGCGACGCGGCAATCTTCTGTTGAGATGACATTCCACACAAGATTGCTTCGCTATGCTCGCAATGACGAGGTGGACAAGATTGCTTCACTTCGTTCGCAATGACGGATCAGCTGCGGACGACCTTTATATACCGTCTCTTACCCACCTTGATCACGCTGCCGTCGTCGATCTTGCCCATCTCCAGGTCTTCATTGACCGTTTTGCCGTTGATCTCGATAGCCTTCTGCTCCAGCAGGCGTCGTGCCTCCGAGCGGCTTTTAGCCAGCCCGGCTCGCGATATCTCCGCTGACAGCAGGGAAGTCGATCCGCCTGCGATTTTGAGCACCGGTATCTCATCGGGGACTTCCTTTTGCTGAACGGTGCGGGCGAACTCCTCGGCCGCCTCTTCGGCGTCCTTCGCGCTCCAGAAATCCTTGACCAGCTCATGGGCCAGGCGTTTCTTGACCGTCATGGGATTGAGACGTCCGCTGGCCATGCCCGCATTGAAATGTTCGATCTCTTCGTCAGGCACATCCGTCAGCAGCTCCAGGTACGGTATGATCATACTGTCATTGATGGACATGGTCTTGCCGAACATCTCGGCCGGCGGGTCGGTGACACCGATATAGTTGCCCAGGCTTTTGCTCATTTTCTGCACGCCGTCGGTGCCGACCAGCAGCGGCATGAGGAAGACCTGCTGCGGCTTCTGTCCCACCATCTCCTGGAGCTGGCGGCCCACCATGCAGTTGAAGACCTGGTCGGTGCCGCCGAACTCGACGTCAGACTCGATCATGACGGAGTCGTAGCCCTGCATAAGCGGGTAAAGAAATTCGGTGATAGCGATGGGGTGCCCTTCGGCGTAGCGGCGCGCGAAATCCTCGCGGGCCAGAAATTGCGCCACGGTAAACTTCGAGGTCAGCCGGATGATATCTTCCAGGCCGAATATACCCTTCTCGAACCAGGGGCTCTGCCAGCGCACCTCGGTCCTGTCCTTATCCACGATTTTGAAGAACTGTTCCATATATGTCTGGGCGTTGGCTTTTACCTGATCCCCTGTGAGCATGGGACGTGTGGCCGATCGCCCCGTGGGGTCGCCGATGCGGGCGGTCCAGTCCCCCACGATAAGCACCACCTGGTGCCCGAGCTGCTGGAACTGTCGCAGCTTGCGCAGCCCAACCACGTGGCCCATATGTATGTCCGTGAAGCTGGGATCGAAGCCCTGCTTTAGACGCAGCGGGCGGCCGGACTGCATCATCTTGAGCAGCTCTTCCTCATTAATAATCTGGCTTACACCCCGTCGGAAGAGGCGTTTGAATTCGGTGTCCGATAGTTTCTTCATAATCTATATTCCTTTTAATAACGTAGGAAAGCTGATTTAGCTGCGCCCGTTTCGGGCGGACTTAAAAGTCCGCGCCTACATCTCTAATATACTCCTCGCTTTAAGTGTATCTTTGGCCATCTGAATCTTCAGTTCCTCGGCGCTGTTGAACTTCATCTCGTCCCTCAGCCTGGCAACCAGTTCAATACAGAGTCGCTTTCCATATAGATCGCCGTCGAAGTCCAATATATACGTCTCGACCAGGCGTTTCAACCCGCCGAAAGTCGGCCGCACACCGATATTGGTCACGGAGGCCAGCCTCTGCCGTCCCCGGATTGCGACAGTTGCGTAGATGCCGTCCCTCGGCATGGCCTGTTCCGGCTGCATCTCAATATTAGCAGTTGGAAAGCCGAGGGTACGGCCGCGGCGGTCCCCCGCAACTACCTTCCCTTCCAGAATGAAGCGGCGGCCCAGCATATCTTTCACCTTATTTATATCACCCGACGCCAGCGATCTGCGGATGGAACTGCTGCTGATCACTTCGCCACCCAGCCTGGCAGGCTTCACGACCTCGACGCGGAAATCAAGCTCCTCTCCTATCCGCTGCAGGCAGTCCGGATCGCCCTGCCGGCCATGGCCCAGCGCAAAATCAGGCCCCAGCACCAAACCGCCCATATTTAAATGCTTCTGCAGCAGCAGGACGAATTCACGCGCGGAAAGTCCGGCCACGTCCCGGGTAAAAGTAACCGGCACCACCACATCCACCCCGGCCGCGCGCAGCAGGCGCGTGCGTTCACGCAGAGTGGTAATCCAGGGTATGGTGTCCCGGCGGCCCAGCACCTTCTCCGGATGCGTGCGGAAAGTGACCACGCCCGAGGGGCAGCCCCTCTCTTGCGCGCGGGCAACCAGGTGCCCCAGCAAATGCAGGTGACCGCGGTGCACGCCGTCGAAAACACCTATGGTCAGAAGCGTGGGGTAAGAGGTCTTGTATCTGGCCAGTTCAGCTTCAATATTCATATTTATCTGCAGGGGCGTTGCTTTAGCTGCGCCCGCTCTTTTCGGGCGGACTTAAAAGTCCGCCCCTACGTTTTTCATATTTATCTGCAGGGGCGTTGCTTTAGCTGCGCCCGCATTCATGCATATGGCGAGCGATATTTTAACACTTATCCACAATGCCTTCATAATCCCTGTGTTTACAACCCCCTGTTTACAGGGGTTTTCCCCGCTGCTATACTTGTCGGCAAAACCGCGGCTGACATGTCGGCGCAGATAGTCGGGCGAGGATAACCGGCTAGTCTCCAGGAGGAGTATTATGAAAGAAATCGTGAAGCGGCTTTCCCTGATCCTGTTAGCTGCGCTTTTATTACCGGCTGTATCCACGCTTGCCCTGCCCGGGACGGCCGGCGCAAATAACTGTCTGAACACCGTGTACGTGAACGGCTCGACGGGCGATGACGCCTGGGACGGCAGCTCGCCGCTCCACACCGCCGGCAACGTTGGGCCCAAGCTTACCATACAGGCCGGCATCGACACCGCGTGTGCCGCCGGGACGGTCAACATTGCGGCCGGCACATATAACCAGGCGGACTTTATTACCATCAATAAATCCCTGACCTTGCTGGGCGCCGGCGCCGCATCGACCGTAATAAACGGCTCCGCTGATCCGGAAGATGAGGTTATCGGCATTTATGCTTTAAATGGCGGTAACGTACTTATCTACGGCTTGACCATCCGGAACGGGAACTGGAACGGTATCTATGTAGATGAAACTGCTTTAAATAACACCATTACCATTAATGATTGTGTTATAACGCATAATGACAGCATTGACTATGGCGGCGGTATCTGGATCGACAACGACAACATCGTCACGCTCAACCGCTGCACCGTCAGCAACAATACAGCCACCTGGGTGGATGACTTTGCACCTGAAGGACGCCGTGCCCCGGCGGATTTATTGGAAAGGGGAGTTTTCGACGATGAATCAGGCGGACTGGGCGGCGGGATAGCCGCCTTCGGATGCACGCTCAACCTGAACCAGTGCACCATCAGCAATAACACGGCCGCAGGCGATCTGGGAATAGGCGGGGGTATCTTTGCCGTTTATGATACGACGCTCAATATGACCGGTTGCACGGTCAGCGGCAACCTGGCCGGCCGCTGGGGCGGAGGCATATTCTACGGGCTGACTGAGATCGGGGAGGCCGCTGCGACCGTCAACACCTGTAACATAAGCAACAATCTCGCCGGCGGCGGGGGCGGAGGCCTTTTCATACTCGGGTCAGGATTTGTGGAAGAATACCTGAGCAATCCGGACGCGCTCTCTGCAGGCGCAGTGCCGGGTGACGGTTATGCCTATGAAAACCTGGACGGTTTTTATGCCCTCGACCAGCAAATTGACGGGGACGGCTTTCCCCAACCACCCGCAGCGCCGGTTGTGCTCAACAACTGCACCGTCGCCAATAATGCAGCGCTGAACTGGGGCGGCGGCATGTCCTCTGCCTTCAGCCTGTACTCGCTGAACGGATGCACATTCAGTGGCAACCGGACCGGCCTGCTGGGCGGCGGCATAGGAATGCTGATAAGCCTCGGCAACCTGGTCAACTGCACCGTCAGCGGCAACAGCCTGACCTATCCCGATCCGCCTCCGGGCTTAACCCTGCCGGAAACTGGATTTAATCCCGGGGAAGACGGGGTAAGCGGGGATGCCCAGTTGCCGCCGGTCTCCAATGCCGGCGGAGGCATAGCATCCATATTGGGACTAACGGTATTTCAAAGCGACACCATCGCCAATAACAGCACCGGCAGCGACGTCAACTCTTACGGAGGCGGGCTTTTCAATTCAAGGCTCTCGCTGGCTATTTTCGTCAATACCATTGTCGCCAACAATACCGCCGTGCAGCAGGGCGCGCGCAACTGCCTCAACAGGGGTACCGTGCAGTCGGTCGGGCATAACATAGACAGCCTGAACGAGCTGGGTTTCGATGCTGCGGGAGACCAGGTCAATGCCAACCCCCTGCTTGGGCCGCTGCAGAATAACGGCGGGCCGACTTTTACCTGCGCCGTCGGCATCGACAGCCCGGCCTTCAACAGGGGCGACAACGGCAACGCACCTGCCACTGACCAGAGGGGAGTGGCCCGGCCGCAGGCCGTTAACTGCACCATCGGCGCCTACGAAGTCGGCCTCAACAAGTCCGTCACCATACCGGTGTCCACAGGACAGGGCAATGCGACTTTCACCACGGATGTCGGTGGCATCACGGGGTTGCGAGCCCTCGGCCTGATGGATTGCGCAACAGGCTCAAATCTTACCTTCCCGTTCGGATATTTCTCCTTCGAGATCGTCGGGCTTGCGCCGGGAGCGACCGCCACCATTACGATTACTCTACCGGCCAACCTCCCGGGAGGGGCGCGATACTATAAGTGTCTAAACGGCATATTTGTGGACTGCTCATCCCTTATGAGCTATTTTCCGGGCACCAATACCCTGGTGCTCAGGATCAAAGACGGCGGTCTGGGCGATGGCGACGGACAGGTCAACGGCACAATCGTCGATCCGGGCGGTCCCGCCGTCAGGACTACCGCCCTCGCAACTTCACACTCCTCGACAATCCCACCCCCCGCATCCACTCCGGTGACTCTGCCCAACCTCGTCGTGCAGAGCGCGTCGCTCTCCGCAACCAGCGTTAAGCCGGGAGACATCGTGACAGTGAACGCAGTCGTGGCCAACCGGGGCGGCGCCGGCGGTACGTCCACAATAAAGCTGCTCGTAAACGGCGGCGAGGAAACCAGCCGTCACGTGACTATCGAGAGTGGCAAAACGGCGCTCCTCACTTTTACGGTCACTCGTTCGCAGCCCGGCAGCTACAGCGTATCTGCGGGCGGCGTGCCGGCCGGAAGCTTTACCGTTGCCGACCTGGCGCAGCCTGACCTGCTGCTTATCATCAGCGCCACCTTCATACTGGTCGCCCTGATAGGCGGTTTTATCTATATGAGGGGCAGGCAACGGCATATATAAGACTACCGTAGGGGCGGACCTTCAGGTCCGCCCGAACTTTATATGGACGCATCACCCCATTTGCGGGCGGACTTCTAAATCCGCCCCTGCAGCGACCGTGAAGGTGATATAATACCCTCATGGCCACACAGCGCAGGACCAGGGTCTCGAGCCTGGAAGAGATACGGGAGATCATCCGGCGGAACAGGCCGGAGCTCCAGAGCCGGTTTCATGTTGATAAAATCGGCGTTTTTGGTTCATACGCCCGCGGAGACCAGAAAAAACGTAGCGATATAGATTTTCTGGTCACGTTCAACAAAGGTATTAGCCTTTTCGAGCGCGCGGATCTATATATATATCTCGAGGAACTTATGGGGCGCAAGGTTGATGTTATACCCGGACGCAATCTGCGCCATGAACTGCGCGATTATGTGTCAAGGGATTTAATATACATATAGACATATGAAAGATTATTCGATTTATCTTAAAGATATCATTATAAACATCGAAGCTGCCCAGCTTTTCATTAGAGGAATGACTTTCGAGCAGTTTGTTGAGAATACAATGACAAATTACGCAGTAGTAAGATGTCTTGAAATAATTGGCGAGGCCTCCAAACATGTACCGTCATCTGTACGTAAGAAGTATCCCGATATACCATGGCAGACAATTGTAGGTACACGCAACGTTATTGTTCATGAATACGCAAATGTTGACCTTGCAGAAGTCTGGAAAACAGTCCTAAACGATTTACCACCTTTGAAAAAACAAGTCAAGAAAATACTTTCAGACCGCTGATATTATAGATATATGTTCAACAGTACGCAGCGTATCCCGTCGGCAGCCGTCGCTGTTGTGCTGATAGCATCGGTCGTCTGCGTCGCCTTATTGCCGTGTTTAACACAGACCGCTCTGGCAGATGGCACGTGCGTTATCTCCCCATCGACATTGCCCGACGGCACAGTCGGCACGGCGTACTCTGTCACGCTTGAAGCAAGCGGCGGAACGGAACCCTACACCTGGACCGTGATCGGCGGAGCCCTTCCCGACGGGCTGATGCTCAACAGCGCCACCGGCGTTATATCCGGCACCCCCTCCACCCCCCTGACTTACAGCTTTATAGTGCGGGCCGACGACAGCGCCGGACATTACTGCACCATGTCGATTTCGATTACGATAAACTCCTCCACGTCGGCTTCGACTGTCGGCACGATATCGACGCTGATGCTCGGCAAAACCGGCAGTTTTGTACTGGCCGCCGGCATCCTGCCTGCAGCCAGGGAGCTGGCCAGCCCGGATGGACGCGTCAGGCTCAACCTGGCGGCCAATACGACTATCAATATGCAGGGCTCCACTCAGCTGGGAGCGGCCACGGAATCCAAACCTCCGGCGGCCAATGACAATTCCACTCTCATTCGCGCCTACAGCTTCATGCCG
>Ga0172380_10003372_pt1 | contig 22077 bp, 15 predicted proteins | sample Leawe162metaG_FD_119747 | JGI IMG/M metagenome (GOLD analysis project Ga0172380, IMG submission 119747) | Leachate microbial communities from a municipal landfill in Southern Ontario, Canada - Leachate well 162 metaG | ecosystem: Engineered > Solid waste > Landfill > Unclassified | place...
AGGGCGCAGCGTGCCCGGCGTCAATGGCGTGATGGGCCACACCGCCTCGATCGCCGGCGACTATACCCTGTTCGAATCGGTGGTACGCCAAGCCGGCGCCATTGTCGTCGAGGATTTCAGCGCTTTCGACGATCTCTTCTACATCGCCGGCGCCCTGCATCACAAGCGCATCGGTGGCAATCGCCTGGGGGCGATCAGCGGCGCGGGATATGAGGCGGTCGGCATGGCCGACAACATCCATGGCGCGACGTTCTCGATGCAGATGGGCGAACTGGAAACCGCGACCATTCAACACATCGAGGAAATCCTGGTCGCCAAGAAGCTCGATGCCCTGGTCGAAGTGCGCAACCCGCTCGACATCAATCCCGGCGCCGATGACGAAGCGCATCTGAAGATCGCCACGGCCTTTCTCGCCGACCCCAACATCGATGCCGTGATCCTCGGGCTCGATCCGACCGCGCCATCGGTGCGCTCCCTGCAGGAAAGCAAGCTGCGTCCCGGCTATGACATCAGCGATCCGCTCAGCAACGTGCATCAGATGCCACCCGTCGCTGCCGGCAGCGACAAACCGTTCATCGCCATCATTGACGGCGGCACGCTGTATGACCCGATGGTGACTGGTCTGAAAGATCGGGGCGTCTGCGTCTTCGAAAACTGCGCTCGTGGCGTCAAGGCGCTGGTGCGCTACTGCGAAGCGCGGCTGTATGCCGACAGCATTCGCAAGCGGCAGGCCAAAGTTTGAACCGAAACCAATCAAAACAAAACCGACACGAGGAACCAATATGAGCGACTCACCAGCAGCCATCAATGACATCTTCCGGAAGGCGCACAGCGAGGGGCGGGCCACGTTGTTCGAGCATGAGGTGTACAAGCTGCTCGCCGCGGCCGGCATCGCCTCGACACCCAAACACGAGGTGATCGCGGGGGGGGCCGAGCCGGCGGACAAACTCCTGGCATCGTTCCCCGGCAGCCGGGTGGTGGTGAAGATCGTCTCCGGCAGCATTGCCCACAAGTCGGATGTCGGTGGCGTCGCCATCGTGGCCAAGCAGCCGGCGGCAGTGCGCGCTGCCTGCCAAAGCATGCTCGCAAAACTGTCGGAACAGGACATCGCGGGATTGATGCTGACAGAGTTCATCGAAGCCGACACCGCAGGTGCCGGCAACGAGTTGTTGGTCGGTCTCCGCAACACGCGCGAGTTCGGCATGATTCTCAGCGCCGGGATAGGCGGCGTCGACACCGAACTCTTTGCTGGAAGCACCCGTCGCGGGCAGGCGGTGGTGTCGGCTTCCACCGCGCTGACCACTGCCGAGGAATTCCTCGAGCTTTTCAAACCGACGCTTGCCTACCGGAAGATCGCCGGACTGACGCGGGGCGGCCGCCGGCTGGTGTCCGACGCAACCCTCGTCCAGTGCTTCGGCGCCTTCATCCGCCTCGCGAACAGCTGCGTGGCGGGCAACCCCGAAACGGACTTCGTCATCGAGGAACTGGAGGTCAATCCCTTCGCCTGCGCGAAAGGTGCGCTCGTCGCGCTCGATGGATTGTGCCGCTTCGGCCGGCCGCAGGCCATCCGCCCGCCGCGGCCGCAGGGCAAGATCGACAAGCTGCTGCACCCGGCTTCGATCGGCATCATCGGGGCATCCGCCACGCGCATGAACTTCGGCCGGATCACCCTGAAGAACATCATCGCATCCGGTTATGACAAGTCGCGGCTGCTCGTCATCAATCCCGACGGCCAGGAAGTCGATGGCGTGCGCTGCGCACTGAGCCTGGGAGCGCTGGAGCAGAAGCTGGACCTATTGATCCTCGCGGTGACCGCTGACGCCGCCTTCGGCATCATCGATGAGGTGATCAAGACCGATGCCGTGGAATCGGTGCTGTTGATTCCCGGCGGCATGGGAGAAACCGAGGCGAGCAGGGAGCCTGCCCGGCGGATGCTGGCGACGATCGACGACGCCCGGCGCGCGGGCGTCGGCCCGGTGTTCGTCGGCGGGAACTGCCTGGGCATCATCTCGCATCCCGGCAACTACGATTCCTGGTTCATTCCCGAGGAACGTCTGCCGAGAACCCAGAAGAAAGCACAACGCAGCTCGGCACTCATCAGCCAGAGCGGCGCCTTCCTGGTCACGCGGCTCAGCAAGAACCCGTGGCTCGACCCGGCCTACATGGTCGCCTTGGGCAACCAGAACGACATCACGCATGGCGACATGGTCGAGTGCTTCGCAGCCAATCCGGACATCCACGTGATCGGGGCGTACGTCGAAGGTTTCAAGGACCTCGACGGGCTGGCCCTGGCGCGGGCCGTGCGCAAGGCCACCCTGGCCGGCAAGCAGGTCGTGATTTACAAGGCAGCACAGTCCGCGGCCGGCGGGCGGGCTGCGATGGGCCACACGGCCTCGATCGCTGGCGACTACGAGGTCTGCATGTCCGTGCTGACGCAAGCCGGCGCGCTGATCGCGACCGACGTCAGCGAGTTCAGCGATCTGTACTACCTCGCGGACTGCATGCGCGACAAGGTCGTCGGCGGCAAACGACTCGGCGCCGTGGCCGGCGCGGGATACGACACGGTGGCCATCGCCGACAGCACCCAGGTCGGTGACTTCGCCATGTCTCTGGCCATCATCGGCACAGCGACCCGGGAACGGCTGGTGGCGATCCTGAAAGCCAAGAAGCTCGATGCGCTGATGGAAGTCCGTAACCCGTTCGACATCAACCCGGCGGCGGACGATGAGGCACACCTGCTGTGCATCGAGGCCATGGCTGCCGAGCCGGAAGTCGACGCCGTCGTCGCCGGACTCGACCCGACCTCGCCCGTGGTCAGGTCGCTCAAGAAAAGCGCGCGCGAGGGCTACGATATCGACAGCCCGGACAGCATCGTCCAGACGCTGCCGGTGCTGGTCGCCTCCTGTCCGAAACCCATCGTCGGCGTCATCGACGGCGGCCCGCTCTTCGACCCGATGGCCGACCAACTCATGGCGCAGGGCGTCTGCATCTTCCGCTCCAGCGAGCGCGCAACGCGGGCGCTGGTCCGCTATACCGAGGCACGGCTCCAAGCGGCGCGCCTGCGAGGGGAAGCGTAAGGGGCAACACAGCATTCGCATCAACGATCAATGGCGCGTGTGCTTCGTTTGGACCGTAGAAGGGCCGAAAAACGTCGAGATCGTTGATTACCACTGAGGGAGTTTGAACATGCGTACCGTCCCCCCTGTTTCTCCCGGCGAAATGCTGGATGAAGAATTCCTGAAGCCGCTTGGCTTGACGAAGTACCGCTTGGCCAAGGACATCGGTGTACCCCCTCAACGAATCGGGGATATCGTGGCAGGCAAGCGGGCCATCACAGCCGACACCGACCTGCGACTGTGCCGGTACTTCGGGCTCAGCGATGGATGGTGGCTTCGCGGTCAGGCCAACTACGATACCGCGATTGCACGGGAGAACATGGGCGAAGCCCTGTCGCGTATTGGGCGTTGTCAGTTGTTGGCTGTCTAAGAGCGGCGCTCCTGCATGGTGAGGCAGCGCCTGGCGGTTAAGGCACAGGCTTACTCAACGGTATATTCAAACAAACTGGTCGGCCGGCCGGTGGCTTTGGTGCGTCCGACCACCATCACATTGCCCGGCCCGGGCTGGAGATTCGCCTCAAAGACATTGCCAGTTCGGGTCAGGCGTTCCCACTTGCCGTCGTGGATGGCGACGATTTCCTCGAAGGCCTCCGCGCGATAACGGAAGCGGTAAGCCTTGCCGGCCTGCAGATGCCCGACCAGCGGCGCATCGAGAACCATCAGGTCCTGGTGGTTCTGCTCGAAGACATGCACGAACTCGCGGAAGCCTGGGGTGCGCGCCGCCTGGCTGAGCGCCTCGCCGCTGACACCGGCATGGAACAGCCCGGGATCGACCTGCGGCATGGTCTCGAACTCGGCCTTGGAAATTCCCGGCACGGCCACGCCATGCCAGCTGGCGTCCTGCGACCAGTGGGTGAATTTGATCTGTTGCGGCTCGGCAAAGAAATACAGCGGGTCGAGCTTCTTCTTGTACTTGTCGTCATTCACGTAACCCGCACCCCAGGTCGGATCGACGATGCGCCAGACGCCGTTGATTTTCACCAGGTTCCAGGCGTGGTTCTCGCTGTCGAACACGCTGTTCGGCGGCACGCCATAGGCTTTGGCATAGCCGGAGAGCTTGACCACTTCCAGCCCGGCGTGCCGCGCCAATTCACGGAACAGCAGTGCGTAACCATCGCAGACGCTGCTGCGTTTGGCCAGCACCTGCTCGGCGGTGACCTCCGGATCGCGCACATGCCCCGCCAGGTAGGCGTCGATGTCGTAGCTGACGCGGTCGGCGACCCAGCGGAAGATCACCCAGGCCTTGTCGACTTCGGTCTTGGCATTGCTTACCAGATAGGCGGCCAGGGCGGGCACCGAGCTTTCCGCTACCGCCGGTGCGGCCAGGGCATGGCGTTCGAGTTCGGGGCTGCCGGTGGCGGCCAGGGCCGGTTCAGTGGAGAACAGTTGAAATGCGAAAACAACGGCGAAAATAATACTTGTCGATTTCACGCATAACCTCCAGCCAGGAAGGTAATCTTCGAAGTGTGGCATAAGTCACTCCTGCATCAATTCAAACCGGGTTACCCTCAAAATTCGATGAAAGTGTGCCAATTTTTTCACTGCTATGCGGGGATTTATCGTTCACCATTGGAGAAACGCCTTGCGCCTGTGATGCGTGATGCGTTAGCATCACGCATCACATACAAGGAGCCTGGATCATGCGGACCACTCTGGATATCGCTGACGATGTGTTGTTTGCCGCCAAGGACATGGCGCGGCGTGATAAAAAATCACTGGGGCAGGCTGTCAGCGAGATCATGCGTCAAGCCTTGAGTGCTCCGGCTGTCAAGGCCGCAGCCGGTTCCAAGGCAAAGCCGGCGAAGGACACGATCGACGGCCGTTTCCAGGCGCTCGGCTTCCGCACCCTGCCGGCGCGGGGCGGCATCGTCACCAACGAAATGATCAATCAGTTGCGCGAAAGGGAAGACAGCTGATGCGCTCCTTGCTGGACGTGAATGTGCTGATAGCACTGAGCGATCCCGATCACGTATTTCATTCCGTGGCCAAGACCTGGTGGGTTATGCATCGGGAGGAGGGTTGGGCAACCTGCCCGCTCACGCAGAATGGTTGTGTCCGCATCATCGGCCAGCCTGGCTACCCCAATCCACAATCCGCGATCACCGTGATCAAGTTGCTGGCACACACCTGTTCCGATCCCTGCCACGAATTCTGGCCTGACGACGCTTGCCTCCTTGATGCCCGCCAATTCCAGCATACGCATATCCACGGTTGTCGCCAGATCACCGATCTGTATCTGCTCGGTCTGGCAGTCAGACATGGCGGACGACTGGTGACGTTTGACGAACGAATTCCCCTGAGCGCGGTTCATGGGGCAAAAAAACAGCATGTTCTGTCGCTTTGATCTGGTCATGGCGATGTCATCGAATGATCTCCATACGGGCTTGAACGACGCAAGGGTAAACATCCTTATGCCGATCCCGCAGCGTGGTTTCACGCTCATCGAACTGATCGTCATGATGATCGTCATCGCCATTTTGGCGGTGGCGGTCGTGCCAAGATTCAGCCTGCTGAGCGGCTATGATGAAGTGGGATATCGCGACAAGGTCAAAGCGACGCTCGAGTACGCACGCAAGGCTGCAGTCGCACAGCGGCGTTATGTTTGCGTCACGAAAAACGGCAATGGACTGGTGCTGACCCGCGACCTGCGCGACCCCGATCCACTGACTTTTGCTTCCGTGACCGCACTGACCTGTCCCAATTCCGGCAACAGCCGGTTGACGCTGCCGGCGCCGGACACAGCGGCCTGTGGCAGCGGCACGGCCGGAAACGAAATCTGTTCGCCGGCCAATAAACCCATCACGCTTACCGCCCCCACCACTGCGCTGATTTTCAATCCGCTGGGACAACCTTCGAGTACGGCTAATTGTTCGACGACCAATTTTTGCTATACCGTGACGGGCACCGACGCCTATACCATCACCGTCGAAGCGGAGACCGGCTATGTGCATTGACCGGGCAAACCGCGGTATTCGGTCGCAACTGGGCCTGAGCCTGATTGAACTGATCGTTTTCATCGTCATCGTCAGCGTGGCCCTGGCGGGGGTGCTCACCGTACTCAACATCACCACCAAGAGCAGTGCCGACCCGATGATCCGCAAGCAGATGCTGTCGATTGCCGAAGCTTTGCTGGAAGAAGTGCAGTTACAACCTTTCACCTGGTGCGACCCAAATGATGCCAATGCGCTGACCGCGACATCCGCTGCAGGCTGCGCCACCATCGCCGAAAATCCTGGCGTGCCCGGTGCCGAATCGACACAAACCCGGACCAGCGTGGCGACGCCGTTCAACAACGTCAACGATTACAACGGTTGTGGCCCAAGCGTCACTGCATGCAACCTCGCCAGCCCCATCCCGAGCATCAGTGGCATCTACAGCTCACCGGCCGGTTACAGTGCCACCATCAGCGTGACTTCCGAAGCGCTCAACGGGGTCGGTGATGCGACGGCAGGCTCAGCCTCGCTGCGCATCAAAGTCACTGTCAGCCGCGGTAGCGACAGCATCGTCATGGAAGGCTACCGCACCCGCTATGCGCCGAACTTCTACTGAGCCGAAACCATGCTGACACTTCCGACTCAGCCTGCTCGTTGTCGCCAATCCGGATTCACCCTGGTCGAGGCGATCATAGTGATCGTCATCACCGGCATCCTCGCCGGCATCGTTGCCGTATTCATCACGGTACCGGTGCAGGGTTATGCTGATTCTGTGCGCCGCGCCGAACTCACGGATGCGGCAGACGTTATCTTGCGCCGCATCCAGCGCGAGATACGCCTGGCACTGCCGAACAGTCTGCGCGTCACTTCCTCGGGTGGAGTGAATTACATAGAATTCATCATGACCAGCACCGGCGGGCAGTATCGCGACGAATACGACGGTTCCAGCGCGGGAGATTTTCTGAGTTTCACCAGTTCGGCCGACAAGACTTTCGACGTGCTCGGCACCATGCCGAGCAATCCAGCCATCGCAGACAACGACTTCATCGTGGTCAACAATGTCGCCAATCTCTTGCCAGCGAATAATGCCTACGCCACGGGCGATCCCTGTTCAAGTTGCAACCGGGCCAAAGTCGCTTCGACCGCCAGCAACACGGTCACTCTGGCGACCAACCCCTTTGCCGGCCAGTTGCGCCCCTCCGCGAGTCGTTTTCAGGTGGTGCCGGGTGGCGTCAAGGCTGTCACTTTTGCCTGCCCGGCGCTGACATCGGGCAATCTGACCCGTTACTGGAATTACGGTTTCTTTCCTTCGCAGGCCAACGCCATAGCCGCGCTTCCCTCACTTGCGGTTGCCTATCAGGCATTGCTGGCTGCCAATGTCACCTGCACGGTATCGCCGCCTTCGTCCGGGTTGCTGAACATCGTGTTGACCCTGACCGATCCGACCAGCGGCGAAAGAGTGACGCTCTTTCAGCAGATTCATGTGGACAATTCGGCATGAACTATCCACGGCGTCTGCGCGGTTTCTCCATCGTATCGGCGATTTTCATCCTCGTCGTGCTGGCGGCGCTGGGCGCGTTCATCGTCACGGTGTCGACCAATCAGCAGATTGGCTCTGCGCTGGACGTGCAGGGCGAGCGGGCTTTTCAGGCGGCACGGGCGGGTGTGGAGTGGGGTGTGTATCAGGTTCAGGCAACGACGGCCTACAATTTTGGCTACACCTCCGTCGATCCCAACACCCGGGCCTGCCCGACCAGCCCGACATCGTTCACCTTTCCTGCTGCTGCCACCAGTCTTGTCGGATTTACGGTGACCGTGACTTGCGTGGCGACTGTAGACCCGGGCGGGTATGGCGGACCAACCGTGTACCAGGTCGTCGCCACTGCCTGCAATCAGCCCAATGCCGCCGACCCCAAGTGCCCCAATCTCACCAACCCGACCAGCTTTTATGTCGAACGGCGTCTGGAAGTGACGTTTTGATGCAATCAAGCCCATCTTATAATGAAGCGGTAGAGAAGCCGAAATGCCAATGTGCGCCATGAATAAGCGTGGTCTGTCGCTGATAATTCCGATACTAGCGGGCCTGGTGGCGCTAACTTACGGCGCGAAGGCGCAGGCAGTTGCCTGCACTTCGGCGGCGTCCGGTAGCTGGAACGCCGCTGCGACCTGGAATGCCGCTTGCCGTATCTCCGGCGGCAACGCTACCGACGGACCGGGCGCAGACGATACCGTGACTATCAGCGCTAACAATACGGTAACGCTGACCGCCAATGCCGCAGCGACCAGTATTGCCATAGTGGCGCCGAACACCGTCAATGGCATCACGCTCAACGGCAACACGCTTAACGTTAGCGGCGCCATCACCATGGCGGGAGCAACGGCCGGCACCCGCACGGCGACGCTGGCTGTTGGTACAGGGACACTGACAGCTGCCAGCATCGCGATCACTGGCGGCAGCAGCGGCACCAGAATCACCCAGGTGACCGTGGGTACCACCGGCACCGTTACGGTCAGTGGTTCGGTGACCAACCCATCCAATCCGGCCCAGGCGCGATTCATTGCGACCGGAAACAGCACCATCAATATCGGTGGCAACTTCACCCCGGGTGCATTCACCCGTGGTACCAGTACCCTGACGTTCACCGGCGCCGGCGCCCATACGGCAGGCGCTTTCACCTACTACAACCTGACCACCGCTGGAACCGTGACCTTGGCGGGCAACACGACCGTGAATGGCGCACTCAGCGTTCCGTCCGGAACGCTGGCCAAAAATACAAGAACTCTGGGCGTGGCCGGCAATTTGTCCGTGGATGGTGCCATCACCGGCACCACCGGCGCCATCACCCTGAGCGGAGCGGGAACCACCCTCGCCGGGTCGGGCTCGATCACCCCGACGGGGGCGCTGACCTTCACCGCCGCCCATTCCATCCTGGCCGGGGCCAATCTGTCCATATCCGCGCCGATTGCCATTACGGGAGCGATCACTGTCACCAACAACGGCATCGTACTCAGTACCTCGGCCACTGGCATCACGGGTTCGGTGCTGGGATCGACCTGGGACAATGCCACTGCGGCTTCGCGACTGGAGGTTGCCGGACCATTATTGGCAACAGCCGGCACGCTCACTGCAACTGTTACCGGCAATACCGTCAAGTACACGGCAGCCAGCGGCACCCAGACCATCAAGGCAACGACCTATTCCAATCTGGACACCAGCGGCGCAGGCACCAAGAACAATGCCGGCATCGTCACCGTCAACACCGCCCTGACCGGCAACGCCTTGACCAATGCCGCGACCGGGACGCTGAACATTGCCGGCACATCAACCATCACCACGCTCACGGCCACGGCAGCCGGCAACACGGTCAACTACACCGGTGCCGCGCAAACCGTGAACCCTGTGGCGTACTCCAATCTCGGCCTGAGCGGTAGCGGGATCAAGACGCTGACCGGTGTCACCACGGTAGGTCGAGCGCTGACCCTGGGCGGAACAGCATCGGCAACCACTGAAGCCAACTTTACTGTCGGCACCAACCTTGTCGTCGGCAGCGGCACCCAGCTGACCGTGGGGGGATTCACCTTTGGCGTGACAGGAACCACATCGGTAACGGGCACGCTGCTTCACAACGCCGCCGCGGGACTCAAGACCTATACCGGCAACGTCACGATCAACAACACTGGCGTGTGGAACGAAACGGCCACAGCAGCCTTTTCATTCGGCGGCAACCTGCAGAACGACGGCACGTTCACCGCCAGCACTGGCGTGCATACCTTCACTGGCGCCACCAGAACCTTCAGCGGAGCCAACGAAATCGCCATCCCGAGCGTGACCATCAGCGGCACCCGCACGAACAACGGCACGCTCACGGTGTCGACCACCCTGGCTGGCGCCAGTACGCTGACCAACGGCGCCAACGGAATACTGAACATCGGCGCGGCGACTGTGGGTCCGCCGCTGACTGCGACAGCGGCCGGCAACACGGTGAACTACACCGGAACCGCGCAAACCGTGAAAGCCGTGGCGTACTCCAATCTTGGCCTGAGCGGCAGCGGGATCAAGACGCTGACCGGTGTCTCCACGGTAGGTCGAGCGCTGACCCTGAGCGGAACAGCAACGGCAACCACTGCAGCCAACTTTACTGTCGGTACCGACCTTGCCGTCGGCGGCGGCACCCAGCTGACCGTAGGGGGATTCACCTTTGGCGTGACACAAACCACATCGGTAACGGGCACACTGCTGCACGACAACGCCACGGGACTCAAGACCTATACCGGGAACGTCACCATCAACACCGGTGGGGTGTGGAGCGAAACAGCTGCAGCGATCTTTACATTAGGCGGCAACCTGCAGAACGACGGCACCCTGACCGCCAGTACCGGCATGCATACCTTCACCAACGCCACCAGGACCTTTAGCGGGGTCAACGAAATCGCCATCCCGAACGTGACCATCAGCGGCACCCGCACCAACGACGGCACGCTCACGGTGTCTACCACGCTGGCCGGCGCCAGTACGCTGACCAACGGCGCCAACGGAATACTGAACATCGGGGCGGCGACTGTGACCCCGCCGCTCACTGCGACGGCGGTCGGCAACACGGTGAACTACACCGGCACAGGACAGACGATCAAGGCAACCTCCTATGACACGTTGAACGTCACGGGTACGGGCGCCACCAACAGCGGCACGGTCACGGCCGCTGCCGCGCTGGGCGGCTCGGGTGATCTGACCAACACGGCTACCGGGGTATTGAACCTCGGTGGCACAGTGACGATCGCGACACTAACCGCGACAACCGGCGGTAACGTCGTCAGCTACACCGGTACCGGGCAGACCATCCGGGCGATTGCTTACGACACACTGAATGTCACGGGCACGGCAACCAACAGCGGCACGGTCACTGCCGCGGCCGCACTGGGCGGCGCGGGCAATCTGACCAACGCCGCCACCGGCGTCTTGAACCTTGGTGGCACTGCGCTGATCACCACCCTCACCGCCACCGCCAGCGGCAACACGGTGAATTACACCGGTTCGGGACAAACCATCAAGGGCACCACCTATCATCATCTGACACTCAGCGGCGGCGCCGGGACCCTCGGTGCCGATACGACCGCCAATGGCACCCTGGCGCTCGGCGCCAACAAACTGACCACAGGCGCCAACACGCTGATCATGACCGGTAACTGCAGTCTGAGTGGCGGCAACGGCAGCATCACCCGCAGCAGCAGCGGTTTTGTCATTGGCAACCTGCGCCTGTCCTTCCCTACCGGAACCAATACCTGTACTTTCCCCGTTGGCAGCGGCACCACCTATGCGCCGATCGGCGTCGCCATGGTATCGACCTCGGCGGGCACGCTGACGGGAAGCACGACGGCGGGCCAGCATCCGCAGATCGCGACTTCCGGCATCGATTCAACCAAGGATGCCAACCGCTACTGGACGCTGGGTGCGGGTGGCGACACTTTGAACACTGGCAACGTAACGAGTTACGGCGTCACCTTCAATTTCGCAGCGGGCGATCTGATCGGCGGTGCCACGCCCACCAATTTCGTGGTCGGCAAATACACCGGTGCTGCCTGGACCCTGCCGACCCCGGTGACTGCGAACGCGACGGCGACGGGTGTGTCGTTCATTGCCGGCAGCGCGGGTTTTGGCGGCTTCGTGGTCGGCGAGCGCAGCATCGCCACCTGCTCCAGCCTGGCCAGCGGCTTATGGAATGCACCCGCCACATGGACCACCTGCCGCGGCGGCATTCCCCTGCTGCAGGATACGGTGACCATCAACAGTCCCCATGCAGTCGCACTCAACATCGACACGCCGGCCCTCGGTTCGCTCACGGTCAATACCGGCGGCAGCCTGACCAACGCAGCAAACAGGATCCTCAGCCTGGGCGGCAACCTCACCAATAACGGTACGCTGACCATGGGCACGGGTGGTAGCGTTACGCTCACCGCCAATTCGCAATGGACCGGCAGTGCGACCAGTACCTGGACCTTGTATCAAGTCGATCTGGGGACCAAGGATCTGACCTTTGGCGCAGCCGACAGCTTTACGCTGAGTCTTGCTTCGGCAACGCCGATAGTGAATGTCGGCAACCTCAACATGACGGGGACCAACAGTACGGTGACCTTCCGTTTTGCCGGAGTGGCGCAAGCCCTGCCCGTGGACAATGTGCGGTATCCCAGTGTGGTTCTGGCAGGTACCGGCGCCAAGACGCTGACCGGTACAGGTACGACACTCGATGTGCGCGGCAGTTTCAAGCTCAATGGTGCCGCTGACACCCCCGTGGGTAGCGACACATTTTCCGCCGGGAGCAGAAACGTCGACCTTTACGGCGATTTCACTAACAACCGTGCCGCCAATTTCAATCCAGGAAACACCGACAGCGGCACCTGGACCTTCAAGGGCACCACCTTGCAGAACATCAACAGCACGGGAACTTCGACCATCTTCCCCAACCTGACCCTGAACAACTCTCTGGGAATCGCGCTCAATGCCAGTTCCACGGTAAAGACGCTGCTGACATTGACCAATGGATACATTTCCACAGGATCGAACATTCTGATTCTGTCGACCGCCTGCACCGATGTCAGCGTGACCAACGGCACCAGTTGGGTACGCACCAACGGTTTTGTTTCGGGCAGAGTCAGGCTGACGTTCAGCACGGGCACGGTCACCTGTACCTACCCGATCGGCAGCGGCACCACTTACGCACCGATCGGCCTGACCATGGTTTCCACCGGCGGCACACTGACCGGCAGTACTACGGCCGGCGAACATCCCCAGATCAGCGCTTCGACGATCAACTCGACACTGGATGTCAGCCGCTACTGGTCGCTCTGGGCCACCGGCGATGCGATCACCTCCAGCAGCTACGGCGCCACTTTCAATTTCGTTGCGGGCGATGTGGATGTCGGCGCCACCACTGCCAATTTTGTCGTCGGCAAGTATGCCAGCACCTGGACGGAGCTGACCCCTGCCTTCGCCAATTCCACCGCGACAGGGGTCTCTGCGATAACCGGGGGCATCACGGTGCAAACCGATTTTGTCGTAGGCACGCATTCAAGCAACAATTGCTTCTCCGATTCTTTTGATCGCGCTAACGGAGCACCCGGAAGTGATTGGTCGGTGGGTTTCAAGACAGGAACTTTCGGTAACCCTGTTATTGCCACTAATCGCCTCAGACTGACCAATGCCAGCGCCTCCGTTGCCACCTGGGCCACCTTGAACCGGCTGATTCCCGCGTCAGGAAACCGTGTGACGGTGGAATTTCAGCACTTCGCCTACCCCGGCCCCGGGGCAGATGGCATTGCCGTGATTCTTTCCGACGCTTCAGTGGCGTCCGCGGCAGGTGCTTTCGGGGGATCGCTGGGCTATGCGCAGAAAAGCAATCCCGGCTCCGATTGCGCCACCCCGGGAGGTTGTCCGGGCTTCACCGGTGGCTGGTTGGGAATCGCAATTGATGAATGGGGCAATTTTTCGACCAACCTCGAAGGCCGCAATGGCGGCGTGGGGGCAAAAGTAGACAACTCGGTGGCGATTCGCGGATCGGGCACCGGCATGTCAGGTTACCGCTTCCTCGCTGGCACCGGCACCGGCCAGTTATCACAAATCGACGGCAACGGCAGCGCCAACCCGCCACACCGCTATCGCATCATTGTCGACCATACGGATGGTACGCATGCCTGGACCTCGGTTGAGCGGGATACCACAGGAGGCGGGACGGCCTATGTCACCCTGATCGGCTGCCCGCCGGGCGTGACCAGCGGCTGCACGGCGCTCGACGTCAAGGATCCGGGCTATAGCCAGAACGATGTGCCGGCCAGTTGGAATCTGTCCTTCACCGGGTCGACGGGCGCCTCGACCAATACTCACGAAATTGACAACCTCAGCATCTGTACGGTACAGGGCATGCCGACGCCGAGTCTGCACCACATCAAGATCGAGCATGGTGGCAACGCCTGCACCTCCGCCCCGGCGACAGTGACAGTAAAGGCCTGCGCCGATGTCAACTGCACCGCGCTCTACATGGACCCGGTCACGGTTAATCTGGACAATGTCGGCACCTGGTCGAGTGACCCGGTGACCTTCTCAGGGGGTTCGACGACCGTGACGTTGACCGGCACAGGATCCGTAACACTGGGGGGCACGGCAACCTCGCCGACGACAGCCAATGCGACCCAATGTTTCAGTGGGGCAACTGAAACCTGCAGCCTGACTTTCAACTCCTGCACCTTTGACGCCATCGAAGTGGGTGCCAATGCGAATACGCCGATTTTCACCAAGCTGGCGGGCTATGCTTTCAACCTTGATGTACTTTCCCAGGCGGCTCAGACAGTCACCGCGATTGACCTCGTGGATGTGAGCACGGGCAACTGCAACACGCCCGCCGCCGTGCTTTCGCCTGTCACCCTAGCACCGGCGTTGAGTGGCGGAGTTCCAATCTTTACAGCCGGCCAGCGCAAGACATTCAGCTTCACTTATGCCAATGCCTCACCCAATGTCAGAGTCCGCATTGCGACGGCCGGCCCCAACTATTCCTGTTCCTCCGACAACTTCGCAATTCGCCCCACGAACTTCGAGGTAACTAGCAGCGCCTCGAACGCAGGCAGTTCCGGCAGCCCATTCTTTCGTGCGGGTACCGACACTTTTACATTAACTGCGACCGCGGTTAACGCATCCTCCGCGACAACCAGCACCTACCTGGAAGCTCCCCAGCTCAATTCCAGCCTGGTGACCAGCGTCCAGGCACACGCCGGCACGACCACGAATGTGGCTTTCCCGCACGCCACGGCCGGTGTGTCGATCGGCAGCGGATTCAAGTATTCGGAAGTCGGGAACATCGCACTGGGTCTGAATGCCGTTTATGACGCCACCTTCGCCGAGGTGGATAGCAAAAAGGCGGAATGCACATCGGGTTTCAACAATGGTACCCCGGCCGGAACTCCCGATGCCAATGGCAAGTTTTCCTGCCAGTTCGGCTCGGCGGTTCCCGCCCAGAACTTCGGCCGATTCGTACCGGATCATTTCACCGTGGTCGGCACCATCAACAATGCCTGTCCTTCCGGTACGTTTACCTACATGGGGCAGAATTTCACTTTGTCCTCGGCCAGCGTGGCGCAGGCCCAAAACGCCAGCGGTGTGGTGACGCAAAATTATGCTGGGGCCTATGCACCGGGCACGGTCAGCTTCGGTGCAGAGAACGCTGATAACGGAACCGATCTTTCCTCCCGCCTTGCTTTCGCCAGCGGCACCTGGACCCTCGGTGTCTATTCTCTTAGCAGCACCAACGCCAGTTTTTCGCGACCCGTGACGACCACCTCCGATGCGACCTGGGGCGTTTTCGATACACTCGATATCGGCTTGACGGTGAATGACAGCGACGTCACCACTTCGCCCAAGGTCAGCGGCGCCGATTTGAATCCCGCGGTTGCCGGCGGCAGCGCCCTTACCTATAAGAAGTTTTCGGGAAGCCCGCTGCGCATGCGTTTCGGCATGCTCAAACTCGACAGCACTTCCGGATCGGAGGCGAACAACATGCCGGTGACGGTGAAGGCCTTGTACTGGGATGGCACCAGCTGGCAGATCAACACTTCCGACGGTTGCACCAGCATCCCCTACACTGCCCTGAACCTCAGCAGCTACAAGGGTGCTCTGAATCCCGCCACCAATATGTCCGGCAACCATCTGCCGACTACAGCGACCGCGCTGAGCGGTGGAACTTCATCGATTACCGTGACCAAGCCTTTCCCCTCTGCGAAAGGCAGTGTCGATCTGGCGATCAACCTGGGCGCCACCGCTGCTGACAATTGCACCAGCACGACGTCTACCGCTGCCAACCTTTCATGGCTGCGCGGCAATACCTGCGATGGCCTCAGCTACGACAAGGATCCTATCGCCCGCATCACCTTCGGCGCAGCCAGGAGTCCGTTTATTTTCATCCGCGAGAAATATTGAGCAGGCGGGTGCATTCCTGCAGTTGAGGCTGGAAGCTTGGCTACTTGTCTTGCCCGTACCCGGCAAATTTCCCCAGCACCCGCACCATCTCCTCATCCGGCAACAACCTCGGCGCGCCGATTTGCAGCACGCGCCAGTACTGTTCGCAGAGTGTTTCCAGTTCGATCGCCAGCGCCAGTCCCTGGCGCAGGTCCTTGCCGCAAACGACCATGCCATGCTGCGCCAGCAGGCAGGCGCTGCGATCCTGCAGTGCGGCCAGCGCAGCATCCGATAGTTTCTGGGTGCCGAAGGTGGCGTAGTCGGCGCAGCGCACGTCCTTGCCGCCGAAGCGCGCGATCATGTAGTGGAAGGCCGGGATGTCGCAGCCCATGCAGGCCAGCGCCGTGGCGAAGGGCGAATGGGTGTGGATGACGGCGCCAACTTCCGCTTTGGCGGCATAGATGTCGCGGTGGAAGCGCCACTCGGAAGAGGGCTTGCGCTCGCCTTGCCAAGAACCGTCCATGGCCATGGCAACGATGTCGGCCGCCTCGACCTCTTCGTAGGGCATGCCGCTGGGGGTGATCAGGAAGCCGGCGGTTTGCGCCGCGCCGCGTGCGCTGACGTTGCCGGCAGTGCCGCGGTTGATGCCGCTGGCATTGATGGCGCGTGCCGTGTCGAGGACGGCGGCGGCGAGCGGGTTCGTCGTCACGGCAGCCCTCTGCCTCAGCTCAATTTGCCATGACAGTGTTTATATTTTTTCCCTGATCCGCAGGGGCAGGCATCGTTGCGGCCGATCTTTTCGTTGTGGCGCACCATGGGCTGCGCCGGCTTTTCTTCTTTCACGCCGATCACCTCGTCGTAGTCGGCGTGGTGGTACTGGACGTTCTCCAGTTGCGGCGGCGCTTCGGCTTCGACGATTTGTTCCTCGGTGCGGATCTCGACCGTCAGCAGAAGTTTCGTGACTTCGGTGCGCACGGTTTGCAGCAGGCCTTCGAAGAGTTCAAAGGCTTCGCGCTTGTATTCCTGCTTGGGGTTCTTTTGTGCGTAACCGCGCAGGTGGATGCCCTGGCGCAGGTGGTCGAGCGCGGCCAGGTGCTCGCGCCAGTGGGTGTCCAGGCTTTGCAGCATGACGTTGCGCTCGAAGCCGTGCCAGGCATCGGCATCGACACGTTCGATCTTCTCCGCGTAAGCCGCGTCGGCAGCATCGATGATGCGCCTGAGCAGATCGTCGTCGCCAAGGTCGGGTTCGGTCTTGAGCCATTCGTCGACCGGCAGCTTGAGTTGCCAGTCGCTGGCGAGCGCCATTTCGAGCGCAGGGATTTCCCACTGCTCCTCGACGCTCTCGGCCGGCACATAGAGGCGGAAGCTGTCGTGCAGCACGCCCTGGCGCATCGCGGTGATGGTCTCGGTAATGTCTTCGGTTTCCAGCAATTCGTTGCGCTGCTGGTAGATCACCTTGCGCTGGTCGTTGGCGACATCGTCGTATTCGAGCAGTTGCTTGCGGATGTCGAAGTTGCGCTGTTCCACCTTGCGCTGCGCCGATTCGAGCGAGCGCGTCACCAGCGGATGCTCGATGGCTTCGCCCTCGGGCATCTTGAGTCGTACCATGATCGCGTTGAGACGTTCGCCGGCGAAGATTTTCAGCAACTGGTCGTCGAGCGCCAGGTAAAAACGCGACGAACCGGGGTCGCCCTGGCGTCCGGCGCGACCGCGCAACTGGTTGTCGATGCGGCGCGATTCGTGGCGTTCGGAGCCAATGATGTGCAGGCCACCGGCCGCCAGGACCGTTTCATGCAATTTGTTCCATTCACCGCGCATGGTGGCGATGCGCTGCTCCTTCTCCTCGGCACCGAGGTCAGGGTCGTCCTTTACGGCAGCAATCGGGCGTTCCGGGTTGCCGCCCAGCACGATGTCGGTACCGCGACCAGCCATGTTGGTGGCGATGGTGATCATTCCCGGCTGCCCCGCCTGCACCACGATCTCGGCTTCCTTGGCGTGCTGCTTGGCGTTGAGTACCTGGTGCGCAAGCTTTTCCTTCTTGAGCATTTCGGAGAGCAGTTCCGAATTCTCGATCGAGGTGGTGCCGACCAGCACCGGCTGGCCGCGCTGCTGGCAATCCTTGATGTCGTTGATGATCGCCGTGTATTTCTCACCGGCAGTGCGGTAGATCTGGTCCATGCGATCGTCGCGGACCATCGGCCGGTGGGTCGGCACGACCACGGTTTCGAGGGCGTAGATCTGGTGGAACTCGTAGGCTTCGGTGTCGGCCGTGCCGGTCATGCCGGCGAGCTTGCCGTACATGCGGAAGTAGTTCTGGAAAGTGATCGAGGCCAGCGTCTGGTTCTCGTTCTGGATCGCCACGCCTTCTTTGGCTTCGACCGCCTGGTGCAGACCGTCTGACCAGCGCCGCCCGGACATCAGCCGGCCGGTGAATTCGTCGACGATGATGACTTCGCCGTCCTGCACAACGTATTGCTGGTCGCGCAGGAACAGGTTGTGGGCGCGCAGCGCAGCATACAGGTGATGGATCAGCAGGATGTTGCCGGGTTCGTAGAGGCTGCTGCCTTCCGGCAGCATGCCCAGGCGCGCCAGGATTTCTTCGGCATGCTCGTGGCCGGCTTCGGTGAGCAGGACCTGGTGTGATTTGAGGTCGACCGTGTAGTCGCCGGTATCCGCCACATCCTCCTTGTTGCCGGCTTCGCCGCGCGTCAGCAACGGCGGCACGGCGTTCATCTTGATGTAGAGCTCGGTGTGGTCTTCGGCCTGGCCGGAGATGATCAGCGGGGTACGCGCCTCGTCGATGAGGATCGAGTCGACCTCGTCCACGATGGCGTAGTGGAGCCCGCGCTGGACCCGCTCCTGCGCCGTGTACACCATGTTGTCGCGCAGGTAGTCGAAGCCGAATTCGTTGTTGGTGCCGTAGGTGATGTCGGCAGCATAGGCAACCTGCTTTTCGTCATGCGCCATCTGCGACAGGTTGACCCCGACGCTGAGGCCGAGGAAGCGGTATATCCGTCCCATCCACTCCGCATCGCGGTTCGCCAGGTAGTCGTTCACCGTGATCACGTGCATGCCCTTGCCGGCCAGCGCGTTGAGATAGACGGGCAGGGTGGCGACCAGTGTCTTGCCCTCGCCGGTGCGCATTTCAGCGATCTTGCCGGCATGCAGGACCATGCCGCCGATCATCTGCACATCGAAATGGCGCATGCCAAGCGCACGCTGGCTGGCTTCGCGCACGACCGCGAAGGCTTCCGGCAGCAGCGCGTCGAGCGCCTCGCCGCTGGCGACGCGCTGCCTGAACTCGTCGGTCTTGCCGCGCAATTGCTCGTCGCTCAGAGCCTGCATGGCAGGTTCGAAAGCGTTGATCTTCTTGACGGTTTGTGCGTACTGACGGATCAGCCGATCGTTGCGGCTGCCGAAAATTTTCTTGAGAAAGCCGGAAATCATGCGCTTGTACCCTAGGGGCAAAATCGGGCACTAGTGCCCGTGGCGGCAAAAGGAAATTTTATCATGGGGGCGTGACCGACCATTCCAGACCAGCCGCCGCCCAAGCCTGACGACGACAGAACCAAGAACCCGGGAGATTCTTGAAGTGATTGGTCGGGGTGAGAGGATTCGAACCTCCGACTCCTGCGTCCCGAACGCAGTACTCTACCAGGCTGAGCTACACCCCGAGGCGATTAGCAGATTCGCAGAGAGGCTGCCCTGCTGGCTGAAATCGGTCTGCAACCACGCTTGTCCATGAGCAAAATCAGTGGTCGCGCGCGATAGCAAAACGTGCTAATTGTAGCAGAGATTCCTGGTAAGTCGAAGCCGGCAGGGAGCGCAAAGCAGTGACGGCCATGTCGATTTCCGCTTCGGCCTGTCTGCGCGTCACGGCCAGCGCATCGGTCGACTGGATGGCTGCGAGCACAGCGAGGAAATCGTCGCGCCCGCCTTGTTCGATGGCATGCCGGACACAGCCGGCCTGTACTGGGTTGCCGCGTTGCATGACATGGATCAGCGGCAAGGTCGGCTTGCCCTCGGCGAGGTCGTCGCCCAGGTGCTTGCCAGTGGCGGCTTCTTCGCCGGAATAATCCAGCACGTCGTCGATCAGCTGGAAGGCGGTGCCCAGGTGCATGCCGTAGCGCGCCAGGTCGTCCTCGACCTGCTGGCTGGCGCCGCCGAGCAGGGCGCCGAGTCGGGCGGCGGCCTCGAACAGCTTGGCGGTCTTGAAGTGGATCACCTGCAGATACTGCTCAACCTTGATGTCGGCGTTGTGGCAGTTCATGAGCTGCAACACCTCGCCTTCGGCGATGACATTGGTGGCATCGGCCAGGATGCGCATCACGCGCATGTCGTCAACCGTCAGCATCATCTGGAAGGCGCGCGAATACAGGAAATCGCCGACCAGGACACTGGCGGCGTTGCCGAACAGCGCATTGGCAGTTTGATTGCCGCGCCGCAACTCGGATTCATCGACGACGTCGTCGTGGAGCAGGGTGGCGGTGTGGATGAATTCGATCACCGCGGCGAGCTCATGGTGATGGGTGCCGCGATAGCCCAGCGCGCCAGCGGTCAGCAGCACCAGCGCGGGGCGCAGGCGCTTGCCGCCGGACGAGATGATGTATTCCGCCACCTGCCTGACTAGCACCACGTCGGAATGCAGGCGTGCCCGGACTACCTTGTCGACGGCCCGCATGTCGGGTTCGATCAGGGCGTTGAGGGCGGTGAGCAGTGAAGTGGCAGGCAAGGGGACAGGGCGGGCGGGGTGGGACGAAAGGCGCGATGTTAGGCGGCGCCCCGGGTGGCGTCAAGCGAGATGAAATGTTTTTGACCTGAGTAGGCTAACCCTGTACAATGCGCGGTTCTTTGCGTTGTTATTACGAGTGGGGTCCATCATGTATGCGGTCATAAAAACCGGTGGCAAGCAATACCGAGTTGCAGCCGGCGAAAAAATCAAAGTAGAACAGATACCGGCAGATGTGGGCGCTGAAATCACCCTCGACCAGGTGCTCATGGTCGGTGAAGGCGAAACAGTCAAGATCGGTACGCCGGTCATTGCTGGCGCCACAGTCACCGCCAAAGTGATCGCCCATGGCCGCGGGCCGAAGATCACGATCTTCAAGATGCGCCGCCGCAAGCATTACCAGAAGCACCAGGGACATCGCCAGAACTACACCGAAATCGAGATCAGCGGCATCGCCGCCTGAACTCGGCGGGTTTGCACAAAGGAGTCTGAACCATGGCACACAAAAAAGCAGGCGGCAGTTCCCGTAACGGCCGCGACTCTCAATCCAAGCGCCTCGGCGTCAAGCGCTATGGCGGCGAGGCGGTACCTGCCGGCAGCATCATCGTGCGGCAGCGCGGCACGGTGTTTCATCCCGGCGACAACGTCGGCATCGGCAAGGATCACACCTTGTTCGCCAAGATCACCGGCGCCGTGAAGTTCACCTTCAAGGGTCCGGACAAGCGCAAGATGGTCAGTATCATTCCTGCCGCCTAAGTTTCGTAGCAATTTTTTTCCGCGCAAGGCCCTATCATTGCGATAGGGCTTTTGTGTTTATGGGTGGGGCCTGGCAATGAAATTTTTCGACGAAGCGAAAATCGAGGTGATCGCCGGTAACGGCGGCGACGGCTCGGCCTCGTTCCGCCGCGAAAAATACATTCCGCGCGGCGGCCCGGACGGCGGCGACGGCGGTCGCGGCGGCAGCATCTGGGCGGTTGCCGACGGCAACCTCAACACCCTCATCGACTTTCGTTACACCCGCGTGTTCCGCGCGCAATCCGGCGAAAACGGCCGCGGCGCCGACTGCTACGGCAAGGGCGGCGAAGACATGCTGCTGCGGGTGCCGGTGGGTACCGTGTTTGCCGATCTGGATTCCGGTGAGGTTATCGCCGACCTGGATAGCGACGGCAAGAAGGCCTTGCTTGCCAAAGGTGGCGACGGTGGTCTGGGCAATCTGCATTTCAAATCCAGCACCAACCGCGCACCGCGCCAGACGACCCAGGGTGGGGAAGGGGAGCGGCACGAGTTGCGGCTCGAGCTCAAGGTGCTGGCCGATGTCGGCCTGCTGGGTTTGCCCAACGCCGGCAAATCGACGTTCATTCG
>Ga0172380_10003373_pt1 | contig 22076 bp, 26 predicted proteins | sample Leawe162metaG_FD_119747 | JGI IMG/M metagenome (GOLD analysis project Ga0172380, IMG submission 119747) | Leachate microbial communities from a municipal landfill in Southern Ontario, Canada - Leachate well 162 metaG | ecosystem: Engineered > Solid waste > Landfill > Unclassified | place...
CAGCGGTTGACGTGGCAGGTAAAATCTACACGCCGCAAGAGATTTCAGCTAAAATACTTAGCAAACTAAAAGAAGATGCAGAAGCTTACCTCGGTTCAACAGTAACTGACGCTGTTATTACAGTTCCTGCGTACTTTAACGATGCACAAAGAAAAGCTACAAAAGATGCGGGAACAATCGCAGGTCTTAACGTTTTACGTATCATCAACGAGCCGACTGCTTCTGCACTTGCGTATGGACTGGACAGTAAAAACGACGAAAACGTACTTGTTTATGACCTAGGGGGTGGAACATTTGACGTTACTGTTTTAGAGATAAGTGATGGTACTTTTGAGGTTCTCTCAACTGATGGAAACGCATTCTTGGGCGGAGACGACTTTGACAACAAAATCGTTGATTACCTAAACAGCGAATTTAAAAATACACATGGCATTGATCTTAAAAATGACAAGATGGCTCTTCAAAGATTAAAAGATGCTGCTGAAAATGCTAAAAAAGAGCTCTCAAGCTCAACTGAGACAGAGATAAACCTGCCGTTTATCACCATGACGGAAGCTGGACCTCAGCACCTTGTTATCAAGCTTACACGCGCTAAGTTTGAGGGTATGATTGAGTCTCTGATAAAAGAGACAATTGATCACATCAAAACTGCGATGAAAGACGCTAATTTGGACAACAACAAGATTAAAGAGATAATCATGGTCGGAGGTTCTACTCGCGTACCTCTTGCTCAAAAAATGGTCTCTGACTACTTTGGCGGAAAGAACCTAAACAAAAGCGTAAACCCTGACGAAGTTGTTGCTGCAGGTGCGGCTATCCAAGGCGGTGTTTTAAGAGGAGACGTTAAAGACGTTCTTCTTCTTGACGTTACTCCGCTTTCACTTGGAATTGAGACTTTAGGCGGTGTTGCTACTAAGATAATCGAAAAAGGTACGACTATTCCTGTTAAAAAATCTCAAATCTTCTCAACTGCGGAAGATAACCAGCCTGCTGTTAGCATCTCGGTTGTTCAGGGTGAGAGAGAGTTTGCAAAAGATAACAAATCCTTAGGTCTTTTTGAACTAGGAAATATCGCGGCGGCTCCTCGCGGCGTGCCTCAAATCGAAGTTACATTTGACATCGATGCAAACGGTATTTTAACTGTTAGCTCAACTGACAAAGGCACAGGCAAATCTCAGTCAATCACGATTAGCGGAAGTTCTGGATTAAGCGAAGAAGAGATTAACAAAATGGTTAAAGATGCAGAGCTTCACAAAGCAGAAGACTCAAAAAGAAAAGAGTTGGTTGAGCTTAAAAACCAAGCAGATGCGCTAATAGCACAGACTGAAAAATCTTTAGGCGAAATGGGTGATAAAATCGAAGCAGGCGAGAAAGCTAAAATAGAGAGCGCGATAAATGAGCTTAAAGACACTCTAAAAGATACAAATGCTACTAAAGAGCAGATTGAAGCAAAAGTAAAAACTCTAACTGAAGCTAGTCATAAAATGGCTGAGCAGATGTACAAACAAGAGCAAGGCGGTGAAGCTGGATCGGCTGATACACAAAAGAAAAAAAGCGACGAGGACGTAATCGACGCTGAGATAGAATAAATATCTCTATTCCCATACATCTTAGTATGGGAACTTAACACTTTTTTAATACGTTACGATGTAAAATCCCAAACTCTAACCTCCAAGGGATTACATGTCATACAAATTTACTCTCTATATCCTTCTTATCTTCATCCCTCTCTCTGTTTGCAATGCATCAGAAAAAGTGAATTTAACTGCTCCCTACTCTTATGTTGATTGTGAAAGCTCATTTCGCAAAGCTGTAACAGTCGATGAGTTCAATAACGTAATTGAGGAGTGTTCATCGCTTGAGGATGCAAATCGTTTTGTTACACTATCTATTTTAAACCGCAATGCGATAATAAAGAGAGAAAAAGCAGAAGGAAAAACAAGAAACACAAAAAAGAGTCCCCAAAGAGCTAGAATTATGCCTCAGCAAATAGATAAAAATGCCAATGAGATTGAACTTATAGAGCAAAGAGCTATGCATAACTTTACAAAAAATATCGAAAAATTCAGACAAACTCTAAAAGCAGGAGCAGAGACAAACTGCGGGAAAATAATTGAGATGAAAAAATCAGCCGTAAAAGTTCACTATCCTCTGAAAAATTACGGGGATGAGCACTGGATTGACTTTGATAAAGTATTTCCAAAAGGACATGGTTGCCGCTTTGTCAAAGGAAAATATATCGCGCCGGCTACTTTTTAGAGCAAAAAAAGTTTTCTAATGATGCTTTACGCAGTTTCTTCCTGCTTTTTTTGCCATATAAAGTGCACTGTCCGCTCTATCAACGGCGCTTTTTAAGTCATCATCGACTCTTATTTGCGTTACACCAAAGCTAGCTGTTACTTTATGAACGGGCTCTATCTCCATCGTCTCGACATGCTCTCTAAGCTTTTGGGATATAGAGAGTGCTTTTTGTAGATTTGTTGAGAGCAGAAGTATAACAAACTCCTCGCCACCCCATCTGCAGACGATATCTTCTTCCCTCAAAAGTGCTAAAAAAAGCTCCGAAATAGCTACAAGCACTTTATCGCCAACGCCATGTCCGTAGGTATCATTAACCTTTTTAAAAAAATCGATATCCGCCATCACAAGCGATACTTCACTCTCCCTCTCATTCATTGCTTGAAGTGAAATATCAAAAAGTTTTGAAAACTTATAGCGATTGTAGAGATTTGTAAGCGGGTCACGTGATGCCAAATGCTCAATCTGAGTATTTTTTTTGATGAGCGATTCGTTGATTTTACTAAGTTCGTCTTGATACTCTTTTGTGAGCATTGCCCACTTTGAATATGCCAAAGAGATAAGTTCTTTTTGCGTTATCATGCCGCTCAAACATCCATTCTCATCCACTACCACAACTCTTTTATAATGTTTGCTTGTCAAAAAATCAAGCGCTTCTTTAACGCTGCTCTCTCTATTTAAAACATCCACGGGGGAGGACATATAGGCGCTGATTGGCACTTCTAAATCCAAATCTTTTCTTATAATTTTTACAATATCTTTAGTGGTAAAGATGCCTATTGGTTTTTGATTTTCTACAATCATCACACTATCAGCTGAATTGTTTATCATATCAGCCAAGACCTCCAAGGTTTTTTTCTCCTTAGCAATCCACTTTACCCTCTTGCCTAATTTTAAAAATTCATTGAGACAAAAGTTGTTCATCAATGTCTCAGGGTCAATGCTACTTGTAATATCAGTATGCGTCAAAAGCCCATAAATCGTTCCATCCTCATTAATAGCACAGATATGCTCTACATTGCAGTTGAGATACTCAATGGTACTTAAGATGTTTTCATTTTTATAAACGGATGGGATTTTATTTAGCTCCAGTGAACCAACAGGGACATTAAGTGTGGAATTTTGGATTTTTTTATTTAAAACATCATTCACGCCAAGAAGATAAAAACAACATCCGTCTACCACTACGACGTTTCTATGCCCATGCTCACACATAACATCAATAACTTCTAAAAGAGAGCTGCTTTTGTGGACCATAACAACAGAAGTTGTAGCTATCTCGCCGACTGTTGGAAACCTCATAACGCCACCTCCCCTAATGCTTGTTGCACTCTGAGTGCCTGAACATGCTCTTTTACATCATGAGCTCGAATGATTGAGGCACCGTTTCTTGCAGCTTCTAGATGCAGAGCCAAAGTTCCGCCAAGTCTCTCATCAACCGATGATGGAGATATTTTATCTATCATAGATTTTCTTGAAGCGCCTACAAGTATGGGCTTTCCAAGTGTTAAGAAGTGCTCTAAATGTTTTATCAATATCAAATTATGCTCTAAAGTTTTTCCAAACCCGATTCCGACATCCAAAACTATATCTTTTACACCCAATGATTCCGCCTTTTTTATTCTCTGTTCAAAAAACGAGTAAACATCACTCAAAATATTTTCATAATCGGGCTTATCTTGCATGGTTTGTGGAGTTCCCTGCATATGCATAATAATTGCTCTGGCACCATTACTTGCACACAGTCTTGATACCTCATCGTTTGCGAGTCCCGTAATATCATTTACAACTCCAAAGCCGCTCTTAAGCGCGCAAGATATTACCTCTGGCCGATAGCTGTCTATGCTGAATTTCACTCTGTTGTAAAACTTCTCTTTTTTAATTATCTCAAATATAGGTCTGACCCTTTTTAGCTCTTCATCTTTATCTACATGTAAAGAGTTAGGAGCAGATGAAACTCCGCCGATGTCTATGATTGTGGCGCCATCTTCTATCATCTTCTCTATTGCCTCTATAACGCTGCCCTCTTTAAATCTTGAAGCCGCAAAAAAACTGTCGTTATTCGCATTTAAAACACCCATAACCTCTGTATTAAGCGGTTTTTTAATCTTTAAAATATCTTGTAGTTTTTTAGCCACATCTTTTAAGCCAAATGGCTGAAGAAGCTCTTTCTTGCTAAGCGTCTGAAGCTGTCTATGCGTCGCAATAAGCATGCAATCCACATACGGCGTCTTTGCGACAACGGTTCCACGAGGCACTGCCAAATCCGCTCCAATGCTAAGAGCATCTTGTTTTAAAATATTTGCCGCACCGACATGCAGCTCTCTTATATAGACTATATGGTGCGTCGCTTTTGAGGCAAGTATGCTTATTCCACCGCCATCAACGCCCAACCCTTTTAAATATTTCTCTATATTTAAACTATTTGAAAGAAGTTCAATTTGCATTTTTTTCTCCTACGAAACTCATAATAATCATGGCCAAAACACTCTGCGGTCTTGAGTTTAGCTCCAAAAGTCTATATGCCATGTCAAAATTTTCTAACTGCGAAGTCGTGAGTATTAACTTCTCAACAACCGTCGCTCTATGGTAAAGCGCTTCGATGAGCACTTGTGCTTCACTCTTTTTTGCCCTTGCGTTTGTTTTTAAAAATTCAAAAACTTGCGCATAGTCTATTTTTGAGAGATTTAAGTTTACCTCTTGCGTGGTATGGAGATTTTCGCCCTTAAAAATCGGCATTCTTGAACGAACGGTTGGAAGCAGATTTGATTTTGTAGCAGAGATGATTATAAATTCTATATTTCTAGGAGGCTCTTCTAAGGCTTTAAGGAGCGAATTTTGCGAAGTCGTGTTGAAGTTATTGGCGCCGAGTATAAGATATTTTGTCTCAGATTCGCTTATATAAGCTTCTGCAACAACCGCTTTTGCATGCTCTATCTTAAACTCATCCTCTATAAAACCTACAACCCTGTTTGGTTTTAGAAGCTCTTTTAATCTCTCAAATTCAGCTTCTATATTTGTTGAGATGAGAATATGACTCTTTTTAAAATCATACGCTAACATCAACCTCTCCAAACATAGCCGCATTTAAAGATGCGTTAAAAAGGCGGTAGAGCTGTAACAGTTTTATATCAAGAGCTTTATCGTAGGATTTTAGATTAAATGCGCTCTGATACTCTTCATCAAAAATCCAAAAGTAGCTCGTTTCTTTTCTTTTTGCGATATCGGCTCTTTTATCATCGCCTCTGCCTATATACCAAAAAAAGTAGTCGTCTTTATGTGCTAAAGATATCATATCCTCAATCATATCAATCATCTCTCCGCCGCTGACATTGTTGAAGTGTCTATACATGCTGTCTATACCGATGATTGGCAGCAGAGGACGATCCATAGAGGATGTGTTTAGAAAGTCGAGAATATATCTCTCAAGCCATTTTCTCTTCTCATCCACAATTAGGATAATTGTTTTGCCATCAAGTATCTGCTCCAATGCCTGAGAAGTGGTTGTCGTCCAATCAAAGCGCTGCTCTTCAAGCCAGCTGAAACAGCCACCCTCTTCTCTGATGGCATCCAAACTCCACTGGGCAAAATCGCTCATTGGACTACTTATCTAGTTCGTAAGCGTTATGAAGAGCTCTAACTGAGAGTTCTGCATATTTTTCAGCAATTATCATAGATATTTTTATCTCTGATGTTGAAATCATGTTTATATTTATATTTTCACTAGCCATTGTCGAGAAAGCTTTTGCGGCAACGCCCGTGTGAGACTTCATGCCCACACCGACAATTGATACTTTACAGATATTTTCATCATAAGAGACCTCATCAACTTCAGACTCTTTTACAAAAACATCCATTACTTTTTTTGCATCATTTAAATCGCCGACAGGAACGGTAAAGTCAATGTTTGCCTTGCCGTCATGTCCTACGTTTTGGATAATCATGTCTATGTTTACGTTGCTGTTTGAGAGCTTTGTAAATATATCTGACGCTATTCCCGGTCTGTCTTTTACGCCAACCAATGAGACGCGAGCCTGATTTTTGTCTAATGCAATTCCACTTACTAACGGTTTTTCCATGATATTTTCTTCCTTAGTTATTAATGTCCCCTCTTCGTCCGAGAAGCTTGTTCTTGTTACGAGATTTACGTTTAATTTTTTTGCCAACTCTACAGAGCGGTTTTGAAGCACTTTAGCACCCAAAGATGCCAACTCTAGCATCTCATCATAAGAGATGTGTTCAAGTTTTTTTGCTTTTGGCTCGATTCTAGGGTCGGTTGTAAAAATACCGCTGACATCCGTATATATCTCGCACAAATCAGCCCTTAATGCTCCTGCTACTGCAACAGCAGAGAGGTCGCTTCCTCCGCGCCCAAGAGTAGTTACATTTCCATCTTGCGATACGCCTTGAAAGCCTGCAACTACAACTATTTTGCCCTCTTTTATAGCCTCTTGCATAGCCGCTGGATTTATCTCTTCAATGCGTGCTTTTGTGTGGATATTGTCAGTTACAATTCCGGCTTTTCTTCCCGTCATTGATACAGCAGGAATGCCCATCTCACTAAGTGCTATAGCCAAAAGAGAGGCAGTTACTCTCTCTCCAGAACTTAGAAGCATATCTACCTCTGCGCGTGCAGGGTTTTTTGAGAAATGCTCTGCGTAAGCAACAAGCTTATTTGTCTCCCCGCTCATAGCTGAAACAACCACAACAACATCATGCCCCTCTTTTTTTGTTTTGGCTACACGATTTGCCACATTTTGTATGCGGTCTAAATCACCGACGCTTGTTCCACCAAATTTTTGAACTATCAACATCTACAATAATCCCTCTTCTTTGAAATAATTTATCACACTCTTATAAACATCTTTTTTAAAACTAGCGCTTAAATTTAATGCTTCATCGGCAGTTACGAACTTGTAGTCGCTAAACTCAGGCTCATGCGTGTTAATATTTATCGTCGCTTCTTCATGCAGTTTAACCAAAAAATATCTCTGTGTCTGTCCAATGAAAGGCTTCATGGTCTCGGCGATTCTCGGAGGAAAATCGTAAGATATCCACTTTGGAAACTCCGCTATCACCTCTACCCTATCAGTGCCAATCTCCTCTAAAAGTTCACGAAAAAGAGCCTCTTTGACCTCTTCGCCCTCGTCTATCCCGCCTTGTGGGAACTGCCATACGTCACTCATGTCATTTCTCTGCGCCAAAAAAATCTCTTTTGCTTCCGGGTAAGAGCTTGAGACAATAATCATGGCGACATTTGGGCGATATAAATCTTTTTTGCTCATAGCTTCACTTGTCATAATTTGAGTGGGATTATACAAAAGTTGCTATTAATCTAAGCTAATTTGGCGTCGAACGTTCGTTTTTATATGTTACAATTCTGACAAATTTTAAAAAAAGAGATTATAATGAAAGAGTACGTCCTAAAAAGTGATGATTTTCTAGTTTCTCAGACTGACGCAAAGGGTATTATACTTTTTGCCAATGATGACTTTTGTAAAGTTGCCGGATATACTCTCGAAGAGTTAGTCGGTAAACCTCATAATGTAGTTCGTCACAAAGATATGCCAAAAGCGGCATTTAAAGATTTATGGGAAACCGTAAAAAACAAGAAAGTTTGGACCGGTTATGTAAAAAACAGCATTAAAGACGGCGGATTTTATTGGGTTTATGCGACTGTTTATCCGATGTATGACGAAGCAAGGCAAGCGCAAACGTATCTCTCATGCAGAAGAAAAGCTTCACCTGAAGAGATAAAAGCGGCTGAAGAGCTCTACAAAACATTAAGATAGGGATAAAAGATGAACAATACTTTAAAAAACACGATAACAGTTCTTGCGTTCGCACTTCTGATAGGCTCTCTATTTTTAACTGATTTAACCGCGGTACATGCATCTTTGGCTGTTGTGGCACTTATTGCTACTTTTGCTCTTAATATGCAAAGCAGCGGCAAAAAATCTCAAGACCTGAATCAAAAAAGATTAGAGCTCATCGAGATGATGGAGTTTAAAAGAAACAAAATCAATATAGATGAAAACAGTACCGATGAAGCCGAGATAAACTTCAACAAAATCGTTACAACGTATCAAAATTCCGTTTTAGATGACACAAGAGTTGCCGGCGAGATGGTTCTCTTAACTGATAAAGTTGCAAAGGGTCACTACTCATGCAGAATTGCTTCTGACTCAAAGACTCCTTATGTGCATGTTTTAAGAAATTCTCTAAACAATATGTTAAACGCTTCTGAAAAAAATCTTGACAATGCAATAGCGACACTGAAAAAGTTTTCAGAGGGGTCGTTTGAAACAAGAAGCGAGATTAAAGTAGAGGCTAAGATGGCGGAACTTCTTACAAACATAAACACTCTTGGACAAGCACTTAGCGATATGGAGCAAAAAAATAGAGAGAGTCAAGATCAAATAGTTGAATCTTCAAAAAAACTAAATGATACAATCTCTACAATCACAAACTCTACAATCAAAGAGTTAAAAGAGATGATTAACGATACTGTAAACAGAATCCACCATGTTTCACAAAAAGAGGACGATATGGTTGAGAATCTTCAAACTCTTGTATCAAATGCCCATGAGACTAAAGCTATTCTTGCAACAATAGGCGACATAGCGGAGCAGACAAATCTACTAGCCCTTAATGCAGCTATTGAAGCGGCACGTGCGGGTGAACATGGACGCGGTTTTGCGGTTGTTGCGGATGAAGTGCGTAAACTTGCCGAGAGAACACAAAAGAGCCTTGCAGAAACATCTGCAACTACCAATGTTCTTATCCAGTCAATTTCTGAGAGTTCAGACGCGCTTAACAGAAATGCGAGCGAAGTTAACGATATCTCAGATGAGATTAGTCTAATCAGCACCAAAATGGATGAGATTATCCATACATTAAGCAGTTTGTCTAAGTAGGATTTGCCTTTGGACTGCCACGACTTCTTTGAAGTCTCGCAGTTAGACTGAACTTTGTCATTGAGATTGCCACGGCTAAAGCCTCGCAATGACAAGTGCAACAATCTAGTTTTTCGAGATAAATAGCAGAGATCACGCTAAGTTTATAAGAGGTTATAAAATTTAGCGTCTTTTGGCTCTCCGTGGTAGTAGCCTTGAATATAATCCACACCGAGCCCTTTAACGCACTCCGAGAGCTCTTTTGAACTTACAAACTCCGCAATCGTTTTTACTTTTATATTTTTTGCAAAATGAATCAATCCCTGAACCATCAGCCTGGCTTTCTCATCGCTAAGCAGTTTTGTTATAAGAAGTCCGTCAATCTTGATAAAATCGATATTTAATTTTATAAGGTTTGTAAAATTTGAGTATCCTGAGCCAAAATCATCTATAGATATTTTACATCCATACTCTTTTATCATCAAAATAAAATTCTCAACTACACCATAATCCTCAATCTCTTCGGTTTCTACGATTTCAAAAGTGATTCTCTCTCCACCGTACTTCTCAAGCCTATTTTTTATATACTCGAGCATTGTTTTGGATTTTATATTTTCATATGTCAGATTCATAGATATCTCTGCGGATGTTGTGCTATAGATATTGAAAACTTTTTGCATCATCTGTCTAGTAAAAAACTCAAAAGTTTTATCCTCAAGCGCCACGTTTAAAAAATGGTAGGGTGCAACAATCGTGCCATCAGGAAGAAGAAGCCTTGCAAGTGCCTCATACTTCATAACAGAGTTATCTTTTGCATCGACTATCGGCTGAAAAAATGGAACAACATAACCCTCATGCAGAGCATCTTTATAAACTTTGTGCTTATTTAGCGTCATCTTTTTTGCTATCGTGCATTTTGGAACGTTGTCATATATTTTATAGTTCTCTTTTGATATCATCGCCTCTTGAAGCGCGACATTTGCGGTGTGGTGAAGATGCTCCATGCCATACGCAACTCCCGCCGTAAAGTCAGTTATGATATCCTCGCCATCATCAGTACAGTATCTGCAGTTCTCCATATTGTTAAAGATTGAAAACTGTAAAATGGAGAGGTATTTGTCAAAAAGCGTTCTCTCTTTTACCAAAATGGCAAATTTTTGAAGATTTACACTATAGAGAGTCGCTTCAGCTTTTTTGATTATTTGGCCTAATTTCTCACTCTTATCAACAATCACTTTTTTAGTAGTTTCAAAGCCATAGAGCTGTTTTATGGCCTCTATCTGGTTCATGTGCAGTATGATGAGCATCGCTTCATTTTTTAAAGAGGCAATCTCCATCATAAGGGCTTCTCTGTTTGGCAAGTTAGTTATTTTTTCGACTTTACTTGAATTTAAAGAGTTAAATGGAAGCTCTTTTGAGTTTAAAATGTTTTCTAGATAAGAAGCTATAATGATTTTTTGCTCTTTATCGCTACTTTTATATAACTCTTGAAGTTCTGCTACACAATCTTGAACTTTATCTAAATAATTAAACAACGAAAAGCCTTTGGCATAAAAAAAATTGACATAACTTTATCACATATTGCTTTAATGAAGATTAATCTCTTTGGCGTAAAAAGAGAAATAAAGTTATAATTCCACTCTTAACCTCAGGAGGGCGAACTTGTTACTTTATATCCATATTCCTTTTTGCGACTCCAAATGTTCATACTGCGCATTTAACTCATACGTTGACAAGTTTCATCTAAGGGAGGGATACATGGAGGCGCTTTGCACGCAACTTGAGTTTGAACTTGAAAGATTCAAGGTTGGGCAAAAAGATATTGAAACACTCTTTATCGGCGGCGGAACACCCTCAACCGTAACACCCAAACTCTATGAAAAACTCTTTGAGATGTTAAAACCATATCTTGGCGAAAATATAGAGATAACAAGCGAAGCAAACCCAAATAGCGCAAGCTACGAATGGCTTCAAGGGATGCACAAGCTTGGAGTAAATCGCATTAGTTTTGGTGTGCAGAGCTTTGATGAAAAAAAACTCAAAGTTCTTAACCGCGCCCATAACGTCGATGATGCAAAAGAGGCGATTTTAAATGCGAAAAAAACAGGATTTGAAAATATCTCGCTTGATTTGATATATGCGACACTCGGCGACACAAAAGAGCTTTTGGCGAATGACTTAAAAACAGCCTTTTCTCTGCCTATAAATCATCTGAGCGCTTACGCACTGACCATAGAGGAGGGTACGCCCTTTGAAAAAAAACCACACATGTCAAAAGAGAAAATATCGCTCACTTCATGGCTTTTTAAAGAGATAGCCGACTTTGGATTTGAGCAATATGAGATAAGCAATTTCGGCTCTTATAGAAGCAGGCACAATCTCGGATACTGGGAGTATAAAGATTACATAGGGCTTGGAAGCGGAGCCGTCGGCAAGCTGGGTTTAGAGAGATATTATCCAACAAACAGTGTTGAAGAGTACATAAAAAACCCGCTTGAGATAAAAACAGAGCATCTTACTACAGAGGATAAAAAGATGGAGCAGATATTTTTAGGATTACGTTCTTGTGTCGGTGTGTCTAAAACAATTTTAAATATAGATGAGCTTAAAAAAGCCACCCTTTTGGTTCAAGAAAAAAAATTAATAATTAAAAATGATACTTTTTATAACAATGACTATCTTTTAGCAGATGAAATTGCACTTTTTATATCATAGATTAATTATTTTTTAGTTAGAATCACTCTTCATTATAATTTGAGGACTTTTTATGTTTGGTATGGGTTTTACTGAAATAGTTGTTATTGCTATTATCGCTATCTTGTTTCTCGGTCCTGATAAACTGCCTGATACTATGGTTCAGATAGCTAAGTTTTTTAGAAACACTAAAAACACTATAAGCACTATGAAAAATACGATAGAAGAAGAGATGAATGTCAAAAGCATGAAAGAAGAGGCTTTGGCGTACAAAAAGGGGCTTCTTGATGCAACCGAAGAGGTAAAGAGCGCTACGGACATCAAAAAAATGGCTGCAAAACTTACAACGCTTGAGGATGACTCCTTCTCTTATGAGGAGTTGTTTGAGGGACCAAAGCAGACAAGCCAACCTCAAAGCAAGCCTGAAGAAGTAACACTCCCAAAGAAAAAAGAAGATAGCACAAATGTTTGATGAGATAAAACCGCACTTAATAGAGTTAAGAAAAAGGCTCGCCATATCTGTCGGCAGCCTTATTGTTATGTTTTTTGTTATGTTTTACTTCCATGAGCCGATTTTGGCATGGATTGTTGCACCTCTAAACTCTGCACTTATTGAAGTTGGAAAAGTCTCAGTTCATGCAGCTGATGGTATGGTTACTACAAATCAGGTAGGCGGGGCGTTTTTTGTCGCTTTAAAAGTCTCCTTTTTTGCGGCAATTCTTGGTGCACTTCCAATTATATTGGCACAAATATGGGCATTTGTTGCTCCTGCGCTCTACGCAAACGAGAAGAAGATGGTTCTTCCATTTATCCTCGGCGGAACAGGCATGTTTGCTATCGGTGTACTTTTCGCATACTATGTCGTTACCCCCTTTGGTTTTGACTTTCTTATTGCATTTGGTAGTTTTAAATTTACTCCGCTAATCAATATAGAGGACTATGTAGGTTTCTTTACGAAAATAATGTTTGGATTCGGGATAGCTTTTGAGCTCCCTGTTTTTGCCTACTTTTTAGCGCTCCTTGGCATGGTTAACGACAGACAGATGATAGAGTTTTTTAGATATGCGGTTGTACTTATTTTTATAGTAGCAGCGCTTCTTACTCCTCCTGACGTCTTAACCCAGCTTCTTATGGCTGTGCCGCTTGTTCTTCTTTATGGAGTCTCTATCTTAATAGTTAGAGCCGTAAATCCCGCTTCGCTAGAAGAAGAAGAGGATGATACGCAAGAAGATGAGAGTGAAAACGAAATCAAAAAATTAGAGAACTAACATGAGCGGCAATGAGCTGCTCACCTCCAGCTATGACTTTTTACTCCCAAAAGAGCTCATAGCAACTTACCCCGCAAACCCCAGAGACAGCGCAAAACTTCTTGTTTACAATAGAAAAACAGATGAGATTTCACATGTTATATTTTCAGATTTTGAAAAATTTATCCCAAAAGATTGTGCGCTAATATTTAACGATACAAAAGTTATAAAAGCCAGACTGTTTGGGAAAAAAGAGAGTGGCGGGAAAATAGAGCTTCTGATAAACAGAGCCCTAAATGCGTATGACGTCAATGTTTATATCAGAGGCAAAGTAAAAATAGGCAGTGAAATTTTCTTTACTGATGAAGATGAAAATCTAGTAGCTGTTGTAAAAGAGCTGCATGAGGACGGAAGCCGAGTTGTAAATTTTCACCAAAATGCAACTCGGCTACGTTTTGAAGAGTTGCTGCCTATCATAGATAAAATCGGCCACGTTCCGCTCCCGCCCTACATTCAAAGAGATGACAACAAAGAGGATGAGAACGAATACCAAAGCGTATTTGCCGAAAAAGAGGGTGCTGTTGCGGCCCCCACGGCATCTCTACATTTTACAAAAGAGCAGCATGAAAGAGTTTGCAATAACTTTTCGCACGCCTACGTAACCCTACATGTTGGCAGCGGAACATTTAAGCCCGTCGAGTGCGAGATTATAACCGAACATCCAATGCACTCAGAATATTTCAATATCTCTGACGCGGCAAAAAAACTTCTTGACTCACAAATTCCTCTCCTTTGCGTCGGAACCACATCCACAAGAACCATAGAGTTTTATGCGAGAAAAAAGATTCAAAGCGGAGAAGCAAATCTATTTTTACACCCAAATAACAAGCCCGTAAGAGTAAATCATATTCTTACAAATTTCCACCTGCCAAAATCAACGCTTCTTATGCTAGTAGCCTCTTTTACGGGCTTGGAAAAAGCTATGGAGCTCTACAAAATAGCCATTGAAGAAGAGTATAGATTCTACTCTTACGGCGATGCTATGCTAATACTATAATTTTACAACTCTGCCGTTTACTACTTTGATATCTCCGCTAAGTTCAGCTTCAAAAACTCTTTGAGGGAACTTAGCGACTGCTTCATCATAGGTAGGATTTGTAGCGCAATATAGGACAAATTCATCTTCATTTTTTGGTTGAATACTCACACATGTAGAGAATCTTGAAACAAACTCTTCTATATCATAAATGGTCTCTGCTCTGCCCTCTTTTAAGAGTCTGCTTGTGCCGCCGCTCTCGCCAAGACGCTGAGGAAGCACAAAAATTTTCTTGCCCATCTTTAGAGCAAACTCAACACTTCTCATGGTTCCGCTATCTATCTCCGCTTCACCGACTATCAAAACCTCGCCAAGTGCCACGACAAGCTCATTGCGAACTACAAAACTCCAAGAAGTCGCACAAAATCCCTCTTCAAACTGGCTTAGTAAAAGTCCGCTCTTTTGTATGTCGTTTAAGAGATTTTTATTTATCGCGGGATAGCGCACATCAATGGCGCAGGGCAACACGGCAATCGTGTTTGAAGCTCCAGCTCCATAGTGAGCAACGGCATCAATACCGATAGCACCGCCGCTGACAACACACACGTCCTCTTTTGCCAAAAGTGATGCTATTTTTTGAGTATATGTGCGTGAGTAAGTTGTCGGTTTTCTGCTTCCGACAATTGAGACTTTTCTTCTCTTTAGCAGCTCGCTGTTTCCATCATAAAAGATCTGTTTTGGATAGCTCTTCATGGCTAAGAGTTCCGGAATTTCGTAGCTAAAGAGACCCATTTTTTTCTAAAGCTTATCTACCAAAACAAGCTCAACATCCACAAAGAGCGCTTTTGACTCGTTGATTGCCAAAATAGTATTGGCATGCGGGTGCCCAATTGCAATTGCGCTTCCATGTGACTTTGCTACTTCTATAGCCTTTTTTATTTGAGCTTTTATATAGAGTTTATCCATTTTATGGTCCAAAAAGATATCTCTGCCTATATAGTTTAGTCCATATTTTTTAGATACTTTTTGCACCTTTGAATCAGCCGTTGTTCTGCTGTCTATAAAGACTATATTTTGGCTCTTTAGCGAAAATAGAAGCTTGTTCATGGCTGATTCGTCAGCCGTAAATTTGCTTCCCGTATGGTTATTTATAAATCCTACTTTTGGAAATAGCTTTTTAAGCTCGGCTATTCTTTGGGAAATTTTCTCTTGAGAGTCGCCGATTTTTAAAGTAAACGGCTCTTCTCTTGCAAAATTTTGAGCCTCCATCGGTAGATGCACCATATAAAAACTCTCTTTTGCTGCTAAAGTATGAGAATTTGGTCTAGATTTGCTCGGCGGCAAAAATGACATTGTTATCGGCAGGTTAAGCCCTTTAATAGCGTTTACGTGTGATTTTACACTGACATCGTCTATGATAATTGCAAGTTTTGGCCTAGCAGAAGTTTTTACAATCTCACGTTTTGGCGCTATAGCAAGAGCGGCATCTTCAACCTCATGCGAAGCATCCTCATACTCGCCTACCGGTTCTACGTCAACTTCGGGCAGCTTTGTTTGAGCAGAAGGCTTGCTCTCTTCAATTGACTTGCTCTCTTTTTTTAGCACCTCTTTTAGTCTGCTGCTGACGCTTTGTTCATCCTTTTTGGCTTTTTCATCCTCTAGCTTTTTGACCATAGCCAATCTTTTTTGCTCCATTGAGCGCTCTTTTTTTACTATTTTATCTTTTGCATCGTCATACCCTATATAATAACCCGCCGTAACAGAGACTAGAACAACCACGATAAAAGTCAAAATCCAAGCAATACTTCCTAAAACATTTGAGTGCTTTTTGGTAACCGGTTTTTTTCTTTTTGACATATTTTCTCCATTTTTTATTGGTAAAACTATATCCTAAAAAAATAAAATAGTTAATATCTATTGCATATTGACATATTTTTAGCTCTATCTTCTTTGCTTTGATTTTCATAAAAATTTATTATTAGCCTTTAAGCATAGATTAGATAAAATCCCGCGTTCCTTTCTCTTTGTATCGAATTTATTTTTGATATATATACATCCGAAAGGGAAACAAACGCCATATATCATTCAATGATGGGCAAAATACCAAAGGGAGATTATACTCTATGAGAAATTACGAAAACTTAGTAATCGTAAAACCAACACTAACGGCAGAAGAGATTCAATCTACGATTTCTTCTATCGAAGAAGTTATCACTTCTAACGGCGGCGAAATTGCTGCAAGAGATGCTATGGGCATGAGAAAACTTGCATACCCACTAGGAAAAAGCGAGCGTGGTTATTTCCACGTTATTTATTATTCAGTTGCTCCTTCAGCAATCAGCGAAATTGAGAGACGTTTCCGTATCAATGAAGATCTTCTTCGTTTTGTGACTATCAAATATGACACAAACCGTGAAGTAATTGCTTGGAATCAGTTAGTTCAAAAAGCTAATAAGAAAGCTTCTATGCCTGCTGGCGAAGCAAAAGTTGAAGAGGTTGTAATACCTGCAGCTCTTGAAGAAGCGGACGACGAAGAATAAGCCCTATAAAAACGGCAGAGTAATTGGCTAACGCCTAAACAAACAAGGAAAATTCATGTATAACAAAGTTATTTTGGTTGGAAATCTAACTAGAGATATTGAACTTAGATACTCTCAAGGCGGAATGGCGATAGCAAATACTGCTATAGCGACAAGCCGAAAGTTCACCGTAAACGGAGAAAAAAAAGAGGAAGTATGTTTTGTTGATATTACATTCTTTGCAAGAAGCGCAGAGATTGCCAACCAATACCTAAGACGTGGGAGTAAAATCCTAGTAGAGGGTAGACTTAACTTTGATCAATGGGTAGATCAAAACGGACAGAAGCGCTCAAAGCACTCTGTTGTTGTAGAAACTATGCAGATGTTAGACTCTAAAGGCGGTAACCAAGGTGGGGCGGATGAATATCCTGTCCAACAAGGTCACTCCGCTCCGCAAGATTATCAGCAGCCTAGTTATCAGCCACAGAAAGCGCAAAGCTATCAAAAGCCAAGCGCGCAACAGATGCCTAGCAGCAACTCTATTCCCGTAATCGACATTGATGAAGATGAAATTCCGTTTTAGCAAATAGATAACAAAAGGAAATAACATGGCAGAAAGAAGAAAGTACAAAAAAAGATTTTGTAAATATTGTGAAGCAAAAGTTGACTTCATGGATTATAAAGATGTAGGAGCTCTTCGCTTCTCACTATCAGAGAGATATAAAATCATGCCTCGCCGTTTAACAGGAAACTGTAAACGTCACCAAGACATGATTGCTACAGTTATCAAAAGAGCTCGTGCTGCTGCATTAGTTCCATACACAGTAACTAGAAAAACAGTTGTAACTGCACCATTCGAGAACCTTAAATAGGTTTACTTAAGCCCCTAAAAAGGGGCTTGTTTTCTAATCTTAATATGTAAATTCTATACTACAATCACTCCAAACTCCCAAAATAATCCATCATATTAGACCTATCAATTATTTCAATATGAAGTTCCTTTAAATTTGCAAAAGCCGCTTGTTCAAGATATTGACAACTCTTTTTGAAGTAGCATTTTAATAAACGACTGGTAAGGAACATCTAGCGCATTTGCTCTTACTTTTATGGTCTCAAGCATATCCTCAGGAAGTCTTAGCGATATAGTTTTGGTACTTTTTTTAAGATTGCTAACGCGTACAATCTTCGCACTTTTTACATCAAAAAAATCAGTCACATCGTTTTTTTCCCAAAACGCCATCTCTTCGTTTTGTTCTTTAAATTTTGGTAAAGTTTTCATATATAATTTTCTCCTTTATAAATTTTATCGGGAGTAGAAATATTAAAATTGTATGATTAATAGCAAAAAAATAGAAGAGTTGGCAAAGAGAACAATACTCTTACTTACGATTACCCCAACTCTTGTGAAAATTATACCCAATTATTAACTAGCTTATTTATATATTTGACTATCTAATATCCTACTTGAAATAATTTCATATAGAAATTCATAATCACCTAAATGTTTAAAATTATAAAATTTTTCATCATAAAATCTGAAAAAAACATCAAATATTTCTAAAATAAATAAGGCTTCTTTATATCCAGTTCGTTTTGTTTGAGGCGATTTTCTTTAGAAAAAAACTCTATGGCTTTTTCTATGACATCTGTTTTAGTAGTATGCAGTTCGTTACTTAATTGATTTAAAACAATAATCACGCTCTCATCTAGTCTTAAATTAACCGCTCTTTTCATCTACAACTTCTTTGTCTTTACAATATTATACAATTTTTTAGTATTTTTGTAAAAACATTTTTCAATGTTACATAAATTCAAAAAGTCCTTGATTATAAGCAAAAAGACATCAAGAAAACATAAAGATGTTAAAAAATAATGCACCATATATGTATGCACAATGCTTTTGCCAAAAAAAGGAATATTTTTTGCTATATATGGAAGTTAAACCTCTGTCGCAGTAGTTTATTAAATTTACAACTTAAACTAAGCTTCATATCATTTAAGATAATATATTCCCAAAGTAATAACAGCAGGATATTAAAATGCAAGTAGCAGTAAATTTTGAAAATGAAACAATAGCGCAAAAAGTTTTATGGATGTTAGAACATTTTAAAAATGATGGTGTGGAGGTTATAAAACTTGATACTGCAGATGATGAAATCATAAATAACTTCAAAGATGGATTAAATGAAATAAACCTTATAAAACAAGGAAAACTAAACTCAAGATCTGTTGAAGAGTTTTTGAATGAACTTTAAAATAGATACTATCCCTAGATTTGAAAAAGATGTTAAAAACCTAAAAAAGAAATTTCCTAAAATCAAAAATGATTTAGTTAAATTTATAGATGAACTATCTTCAAATCCAGAATTAGGAATAAATTTAGGTGAAAATATTTTTAAAGTAAGAATTCCAAATTCTTCTATTCCAACCGGAAAAAGTGGAGGATTTAGAGTTATAACTTATTATAAAACAGATGATACTTTGTATCTAGTTACAATTTATTCCAAAACTGAACAAGATAATATTTTAACTGACAAGTTAAGACAAATAGTTAGTGAAGAAATAGGTAATATTTAGCTTAAAAATAGGTGTCACACGCACTTTTGTGCGTTTTCTTTTTTTTTTAAAAAAACAGCATAAAAAAAAGGAATATTTATTGCTACATGTAGAGTAAAAAAGTAGTAATATGCGCCATATTCTATCCATTATATTTCTAGCACTCTCTCTTTTGGCAAAACAGAGCGACTTTTCTATTGTAATAGACGAACCTTTCAACAATGCTCTGCTTGATGTAACGCAGGATTACGACCGCTCCATAAGTGCTGTTGGATTTCTAAAAACCTACAATGAGAACGCCTCAAAACCTGACGCCGTATATACAAATGCTTTTGATTACCTATCTTCTCTAAGAAATGCTCAGGATACACTGATGCATCTGGTAAAAGTTGATGAAACAGCGGATATCAAACTTAGAAAATCCGTAAATATGCCAAACTTCAGTGAAGCGGTAGGTGTAGCAAAAACTCCGCAAAACGGTTATCTTGTAGGCGGTCACACACTTGATGGCTCAATGGTTATCCTAAAGTTAGACTCAAACGCGAACACGCTCTCTCATAAAATCTTCGGAACTCCAAACCAAGATAAAATGAACAAGATTGTCGCGCTTCGCGATGGCGGTATTTTAACAATCGGCACATCAGCCACTTCAAAGTCCAACAGCCTAAACCTCTTTAACAACGGGCTTGGGTTAAACGATATCTTTTTGGCTAGATTTTCAAGCAATGCAGAGCTATTATGGAGTAAAAGATACGGCTCAAGCCATGATGATATCGGGGTTGATGCCGCTGAAGCAAGCGATGGTTCAATCATCGTACTAAGCCAAACAAATAGTGGCCAATCAAAAAATATAGCCATTATGAGAGTTACTCAAAACGGCGATAAGGTATGGCATGAAGAGTATAAAAGCGACAGAGATGCAACTGCCTACAAAATCATTAAGCTAAGAGATGGCAATTTTGCTATATCACTCTCGCAAAAAGATGAGATGAATAAAGAGCAAATCAGACTCTTAAAAATCGATTTGCAAAAAAATCTTCTCTTAGATAAAACCATCCATACGACCTATGCGAGCGCTCTTAAAGATATAAAAGAGTCATCGGACGGTAAAATAGTAGGTGTTGGGTATGTTCAAGACAGCTACAACACAGACGGGCTTGCCATGTTGCTTGATAGCAAATTTACCATGCTTGCTCAAGAGCACTACGGTTCGGATGAGCATGACACTTTTAATGCACTTAGCATACTCCATAACTCACAAATAGGCGTTGTTGGAGTTTATACAAATATTGATTCACAAGAGACAAACATGTGGATTGTAAAGCTTAACAGAGATTTGTCAATGGCTCAAATATCGCACAAGTCAACAAGCTTTTACGCCAAACTACTTGAACTTTTTAAAGATGAGATAAATGCGAAAAAAATCGCTATAAAAGAGGATTTGAGCATCCATCTTATAGATGAAAACCTGTACTTTAAAGTTGGACAATTCGTACTCCATGATGAGCAAAAACTATTTTTACAAAAATTTAGCGCCAAACTATTTACTTTTTTAGACAACTACAGAGAGCTGGTTGAGACGCTTGAGATAAGCGGTCACACATCAAGCGAATGGGGGAGTGTGGACTTTTCACAAAGATACCTCAACAATGAAGAGCTATCCATGAAGCGCTCGTTCTCAACACTTAGTTATATTTTTAACAACCAAAATGACAATAGAAAAAAATGGCTTAGCGAAGTAGTAAAAGGAAGCGGTCTTAGTTTTTCAAAAAAAGTGGTGGTTGATAAAGAGGAAGATAAAGAAAAATCAAGAAGGGTCTCCTTCAAGATTATTTTATCTAAATAGCAACCTCTTTAGTCGCTAAAATCTTCAGAGCCGTTTGCTCTAAAGCTTAGACGTACTTTGTCTTGTTTTAGCTTTTTATAGAGTTTAAATTTAGCTTTTTCAAGCTCCTCATCGTTACATGAAAATTCAGATTTTATTTTATCATCGCCCAAATTTGCGCTATCCATTGCAAAAAGCTTCAACTCTTTTTTTGTTAATTTTGCTTTAAGCGCATTATATAAAGTTTTGTCCTCTTCTATCAAATCTATTTCATTTAATTTACAAAATTTTGCCAATAACTCTCTAAAACTATTCTCGCTGTTATACTGTCTCCAGATACTGTTTTCTAACATTAAATTTTTCCTAATATTTGTGTTAAGTCTTTTGTTTCGACTATTATATTTGCTTCTTTGCGTAAAATTTCTCTTGCACAAAAAGCGACTCTTGTCCCAGCATGAGCAAACATCGAGAGGTCATTTGCTCCATCTCCGCACACTAATGTTTCACTCTCACTAACACCCAATAAACCCTGCAAGCGAACCAACATGTCGCCTTTAGAGTAGTTAAACATCATATCTCCACCGACAAGACCGGTAAGTATCTGGTTTTTGTGGTGTAGTACATTTGAGAAATCGGCATCATAACCTAAAATATTTTTTGCATATCCGGTTGCACTTCTAAATCCGCCGCTAAAACAGACCACTTTCATACCTCTGCTCTTTAGCTCGGCGATTGTCTCTTTCGCGCCCTTCATATATGGCAGGTTTTGGCTGATTCTCTCAACTATGCTATACTCTAGCCCCTTCAAAAGCCCTACTCTCTGTTGAAGTGACTCAAAAAAATCAAGCTCGCCGCTCATTGCAGCTTCGGTGATTTTACTAACCTGCTCACCAATACCCAGTTCTTCTGCAAAAAAATCTATCGTCTCGCCGTCCATAAGCGTAGAATCGAAATCAAAAACAGCCAGTTTTAGCATATATTCTTCTCTCTTTAGTTATAATTGCG
>Ga0172380_10003374_pt1 | contig 22068 bp, 32 predicted proteins | sample Leawe162metaG_FD_119747 | JGI IMG/M metagenome (GOLD analysis project Ga0172380, IMG submission 119747) | Leachate microbial communities from a municipal landfill in Southern Ontario, Canada - Leachate well 162 metaG | ecosystem: Engineered > Solid waste > Landfill > Unclassified | place...
CGCAAGGGGGTCGACGGGGCGCAGAGTGCTTTGCCGCAGGGGTTTTCAGCGGGCCGGAACGCAGCCGTTCGGCCCGCACCTGAACAGCATGCCGCCGCGGGAAATCGTCGCCGAGGTCGCCGCAGGCTGGTCGACCAATCCGCCCACCAGCTTGCCGCGGTCCGTGGACCAGGCGTAGCGGTAGGTTCCCGGCGAGGCGAACGACTCGTCGCCGAGGCTGACGACGGTATCCGGCGAGCTGGCCCGCAACCGCTCGGCATCCGGGCCGACCAACACGAACAACGGGGCCTTGTTACGCTCGGCGAGCCGAAGGGCCGTGCCGTAATCGGTGATGACGCCGATCGTCCGGCCTGTCGCGTCGACCTTCGGCACGGTGCCGATGACCAGTTCCGGTTCGGGCTCGGCCTCGATCGTCTGCACGGCCGGGATGACCAGCAGCGGACGCCGCGGCGAATCCGCCGGAACGTCGAACATCACAGGTCCGCACAACATCGCACAAATCGCAAGCGTGTTCATTCGTGGTCTCCATCCAAAATCGGGAATATGGGAGTCGGGGCGAACCCCGTGAACGAGTAGGCGTAGGAGTCTTTTCCGGCGAGCATGCGTTCGGCGGTTCGGCTATCCACCCAAAAGCCGCCGGGCGGTGCGCCGTCGAGTGCCGCATATCGCTCGGCCTTGGCGTGTGCATTCGGCCCCCAGCTATTGAGACAGTATAACGCCTCGCGGCCGGGTCGCGTGTCGTATGCGACGAACGCCATGCAATGTGCCCACGAACCGACCGGCACGCCTTCGATTCGCCCATTGCGTTCGCGGATTTGCGTGAACCCCTGAGACGAGCAAACCGCGATCGCGTTGCCGCAGGACAACGCCTCGCACGCGCCTTTGAAGGTTGTGACAAGGCGGGCATCGGCCTTGTATTTGCGGCCGAGTTCGATGAACTCTTTCGGCGGGCCAGGGGTGCGCCCCCACTTGTCGGCCAGGCTGCCCGAATAGGCAGGCAGGCCGGGCGTATCGAGCCGCAGGACGCCGTAATCTTGGACGCCTTTCGCTGCCCACGACCCCGTCGAACCGGCGCCGCGGAGTCTTCCGCCGCCGACTTGCACGCGGGAAATGCCGTAAATGTACGGCGGGAAATTCTCACGGAAGGAACCGTATTTGCCGGTCTGCACGACGTGCGCGCAGAGGCTGTATTCGAGTGCGTTGCTGGTCCCCCACGACACACAATCGCCGGTCTGTTGGGCGATGTTCGGGAGATGCTTGCCGCTGTTGACCAGCCGCGTGAAATGCCACAGGCAGACGAGCCGGTTGCTCGTGTCCGGCGCCTCGGCCGCGGTGTAGACCAGCTCGGGCAATTCGCCCGCGACCTGGCTCCGCGCGACCATCGCCTCTTGTTCGCCCGCCCAGCCGAAATGCCGCGGCTGGTCGACCGGCGCGAGCGTCGCACACCACAACGCCCACACGCCGACGATCACACCGGTCACCGCGGCAAACGCGATCGATAGATTGGCTCGCATTGCTCACCGCCTCCAGATCAATCCAAGACAAAATCCCAGCGGAATCCCTATCGCCAGGCCGCAGGCTAGGCCGCTCCACCAGTGGCCCGCACAGATGACGTTGATCACGGCTTGAATCTCAGGTGCGACAGCCACCACAAGAACAGCAGACCGGCAATCAGCAGGCCGCAGACGAGACCGATCGCGGCATAGATCACGACACACCATCCAATCCGGTCGAGACCTCACGAAGGCACCGCGCCAAGCAGGCCATATCCTCGCACGTTTCATTGATTTTCGACGCGATCGCCTGCAACCACGGCCGCCACGCCGACGCATCACCGCCGAGAGCTTCGCTCATGCGGGAGATTGCCGCCGCGGAGACCTCGGTCGAGGTCGAAATCCGCCCGGCGGCCACGTCGTCGGCCACGCCGCGGAAGGCGGTTGCGACCCGCTTCGCCTCCGCGGCCCGGTTGCTCGACTGCACGAGCGCCACGCACGCCGTGCGGGCGAACTCCGACATGCCCCCAGGCTGCGGAGGAGGGGGCAACGGCGGGATCGGCAGCGGATTCGGGCCGGGAGGAGGGGTCGGAGCGGGCCCGCCGCCTACGGTGACGTAATGGCGGGCGGAATCCCGCACCAATCGCCCCTTATGAATGCTCGTCGTCACGAGGTTGACAAGGATTTCGCCGCCGCCCTGCGGAACGAAGATGAATTTCGCCCCGCCGTCGACGATTTCGGCGCGTTGCGGCGGCATGGTCGACCAGTCGCGGATTTGCCCGCTCGAATTGCTCGCGTCGAGCGTCACCATTTGGCCCACCGCGGCGTTCGCCGGGCCGGTCAACACCGCTTTCGCAGGCTCGCCGGGGCCGCACGGACACGCCGGTTGACAGCCGACCAGCATCAGCACAACGCATGCAAGGTATTTCACAGCGTCACATCCTTTCCGTCGCCGACCCGCAACGGCAACCGGTCAAGCCGGGCCTTCGGCGGCATACTGTCATGGTCCACAATCCACCCCAAGCCGGACGCCGCGGAGTCAAGCTCCGCGTTCGCAAGCGACAAGTCGCCGATATGCAGCACTTTTCCAGAAACGACACGAACAATGTACCGCCCCGGGATCAAATCACGCTCGACGGACGCCATGATCGCGCCGCCGGGGCCCCGCAACCAATAGGCGTGAAGGCCGGATCGTACATCCATCCGCACCCATCGGGCCGGATCGTGCTCGGCCGCCGACGCCGAGCTGCAAAACGCCGGGATCAACCCCAGCAACAGCAGCCGCGTCGACGGCGGCAGCGGGAAAATCGGGCCGTCCTTCATGTTTTCCAGCAGCTTGCGGCCGACGTTGACCAGCACCTGCAGGGCGACGACGAGGGCCAGCATGCCCGGCGTGACCGCGGAGGCTTGCAGCATCGGCAGGAGGGCCGTTGCGACCCACGTCAGCACGGCGCCGCCGGTCGCCACACCAGCCCCCTTGAGGACCGAGATCAATTCCGCCCACAGTTTTTCGTTCATGGATTCACCAAGGTGGAGAGGGGCGTCAAGAACAGGCTTTCGATACTCGATTCCCGCTTGACGCATAGTGCGTAGGTCGTGCCCTCACTGCTGCCGCCGAGCGACTTTTCGAGCAGGCCGTAAAGGGAGTCGACGACGTACTCGAACGGGTACTCGGTGCCGATCGAATCGGCCGTCGTCACGATGCCCGGGATGTCCGTGCCGAATCCGTTCGACACATCCGACGGATTGAGCAGGTCGACATACTGCCCACTCAATATACCGACGATCGCCCAAGTGCCGTACATATCTGCGACGAGCACCTTTTGCCCGATCTTGAGGCCGTTCGTTCCGTCCTCATTGCTTCCGGTGCCGGGATCGTAATTTCGAGGGCAAAGCCAGTTCACCGCGCCGACATTGATGCCCTCGGAGATGTCGTCGTAGATGCGGGCTTCGGTCGGCTCGTCCGGCGAGTGAAGCAACTTGACCGTGACGTTGCCGTAGTTGATCGAACCGCGAGGGATCTCGTCGACCACCTCCGCAATGCGAAGCGTCGAGCCGCTCGGCCGCGGAGTCTTTTGCGGTCGCGGTCGAGACATGCCGGAAGTCTGCCACCACCGGGCCATTTCCATCAGCACGGTCGCCGTCTTGCGGTCGAATATCACCTTGTCGTCATCGGCCATAGGTCACACGTTTTCCAGTTTGAGGGGGCCGAAGTTCTTCGACTCGAAAATCGTGAACTCCAGAATGGAGACCGCGTCGCCGTCCGCCCACTTCGTGCCGTTCGCCTTGAGCTTGACGGGCGTCGTGATCGGCTGATTCGTCGAGTCCAGAATCTTCGTCTTCGTATCCTTGTCGCTTGCGGTCGTCAGGTAACTCAACCCCTGGTTGACCACCTTGGCCTTCCAGCCCGCTTGGCGGAAGTGAACTTCGTACGACACACGCCAATACGTCAAATCGTTTTCGACGACCCGTTGCCCACGCGGCGGAAGCAGTTTCGCCTTACCTGCGGCGGCACCGTAAAAGGTGTTGCTGTTGACGGTATTGCCGTATTCGAGCGCGACCGAAGCGCTGAAATTGGCTTGATTGCGCGTCACATGCAGCACAAGAATCGTGTCTTCGTATTCGAGCCCGGGATCGAACGGTTCGCCTGCGCTGTTTTCGATCGGCAACGGCGTTGCGTCCGCAGTGTATGTGATGATCTTCGGGATCGTCATATAATCCCACGCCACTTCCGCGGGCCGCTCCAGCGGATTCTCTTCCGTATCCGCGTCGATGGCGGCCTGCGGGATCGGCTCGGTGTCGAGCGATAGCGTCACATCCCAGATAGCATTTTCGACGTAGTTCGCCTTTTTGTTTTTGATCGTCGCCCGGCGATCGTCGTTCATCGACGCGCCGAGCGACGGCACCTGCGAATCAAGCAGCACGGCATTCACGCCGTCGCCTTCTTCGGCTTTGACGCGATAGGTGTATTCGTAGCTGCGCTTCGCGCCGACCGCCCGGGTGCCGCTTTGCGTGACGCTGATGATTTCCTGGATACTCATAGCGTTGCCACCGTGAATTGAATGATGCCTTCGCCTTTGAGAATGCGTTCGCTCATCGCGTTTTGCTTTTGCTGCTCGGCGAGTTGCTTCTTTTGCAGGTCGACCAGTTCTTTGTTTTGCGGCGTGCCGAGCCCCTGCGCGCCTCGGTCTCGAATCGCTCGAATGCCTTCCGCGGAATCCGCCATCGCAATGCCGACGGAACCCTGCTCCATCGATTTTTGCGACCGCTTGAATTCTTCGAGGTTGTTCAAGGCGGCCTTCGCGTACTCGTCCTGCGTCAACATGCCTTGATTCAGCAAGTCGTTGAGCGTCTCCAACTGCTTGTTGTATTTTTCCTGCGGCGTTTCGAGCGACGCGATGATGTCTCGCTTCTTGGTCAACAAGTCGAGTTCGGCGCGGAGCTTCGCCGCGGTGTTCTGCTCGGCCGCGGAGCCGCCGGATTCGCGCACTTCGGCGGCGGCTTTCGCCGCATCCGACATGCTGAATCGCTCCATGTCTTTCCGCAGGTCGGCAATGATCGACTTGACCTTTTCGGCCGCTGCCGCCGCCTTGCTTTCGGTCGCCTTCTGCGTTTCGTCGGCCAGCTTCTTCGCTTCTTCGATCGCCTTGCGGGCTTCCTCGGTTGCCTCTTTCATGCGAAGGTTTTTTTCGACGAACGCCAGTTGCCCGGAGGTCGCGCCGACTCGCTTGAGTTCGTCGAGCACCTTCTCGATTTCGCTCATTCCGGCCTGCTCGGCAGCCTTCGCCGCGGAATCCATAACACCCGCGATCGTCTGCGCGTTCTGCTTAGCCTTCTCAAGCAACGGAGCCTCTTCGAGCTTGGCCAGGTCTTCGGCAAGCCGCTGCTTGATGAGGTCGAGTTGTTCACGCAGTCGGCCGCTCGCCGTTGCGTCGACTTTGGAATCGATTTGAAATGCCTCCCGGGCGGCCTTTTCGGCGTCGGCCGCCCGTTTGTTTGCGGCGTAGACTTCCTTTTCCTCGGTGGACATGCGGGATTCCGCAAGGCTGTCCTGCAATTCCTTGGTTCGCTCGGCACCTTCCCGCATTGCGGCGAACGCCTTGTCCATCTTCTCGACCTTGGCGGTCATCTTGTCGACGTGCATTTGATCGGTTTCCCATCCGACCATTGCCGACAGCGCCTCATTGACATCAAGCAGGGACTGCGCGACGCTGCCGAAAATCGGAATGGACATCCCGACCGTCGTCGCGTAATCGTTGGCGCTGATCTTTCCTTCGGCATACTGCCGACTGAGGGCCTTTGCCGCCGCCGCGGCCTTTTCCATACCGCTGGCCAGCATCGTCAAGCCGCCGACGAACGCTCCACCCGCGAGCGCACCTGTGATTTTGCCCAAGGCAGAGTCATTGCCGAACGTCTTGTTGAGGGCTTCGATTCGACCGCCGACGCTGTTTTGTTTCTCCTCGTCCGCCTTCGCCTTTTCCGCCGCCTTCGCTATCTCGTCTTGGGCCTTCTTGGACGCCTTCGCCATGTCTTCCGCCATCTTCTTGGCGGCTTCGGCGGTCTTCTTGGCCTGGTCTTCCAGGCCCTTCGCTTTCTTCGCGGCGACATCCACGCTCGACGCGAACGCTTCGCCGTCCGCCTCAAGTTTGATGCCGAGTTTTGCGATGGTTGCCACGTTTCGCCCCTCTTTGTTCGGCCATCAAACGTTTCGCTTCGGCCGCTTGTTTCGCTTTTCGTTCACGCGCCCGGGCCTGTGCGGCGACTCTCGCCGCCATGAATGCCGCCGTGATCTCTCGCGCCTTGGCCTGCTGTTCCGGCGACAACTCCGGCTCACGCACGTCGTATTGCAACATGCAGTCGAGGAGTTCGGGTGCCTTCGTGCAGTGGCCGGAATAGATGGCAATTGCTTGTGCGATCCGCCCGGCGTTCACGTCCTGCCGTAGACCACCGATGGGGCTGAGCGAGTCGAACACCATCCATTCCGTGAACTCGGCAACCGACATCGTCTCTTCCAGCTCGGCGACCGTGCGGCCTAGATGCCCGGCGAGCCGGAAGCGGAAGAGTCTTCCGGCGTCGCCTCGGAGTTTTTTCGCACGGACTCCATCGGCTTGTTGATGATGCCCACGCACTGGTCCACGAAGGCGTGAACGTCCGGCGCGGGCAAGCAATCAAGCTCGCCGCGTTCGACACAGGCCGCCGGATAGAGCCGCTCGCCGTGCTCGTCGCGGGCCATCGCCGAGACGAGCATCAAATTGACGCGGTGCTTGTCCTTTTCGTCGTCGAGCGGCTTGATCGCCTTCGTGTATTCGTCGAGTTCCGCGAGCGTCAGGCTCCGCACGTAAACGGTTTCGCCGCACAAGCTCGCCTTGACGAGCCGGTGCGGCGACTTCGCCGCAGCGATGATTCGATCGCCGAGATTCATACATATCCTTAGAGAGTGACGCCGGTGTTTTGGATCAGGACTTGCAGGACGGTCGCGCTCGACGCATAGCCCAGGCGGACCACGCGGTCGAGGGTCGTCTTGTCCGCGTCGGGACAGATGCCGCCGCTTGCCGACAGGATGTAGCTCGTGCCCGGAACCACGGTGCCGCCGATGGTGATCGGGCCGGAGGCCAGGATTTGCAGCGGCTGTTCGTCGGCCGCGGCGTGAAGCGCGATGCCGACGGCCGCGGCGGTCGCCGCCGAGGTCGTGCAATCGGCGAGTTTGTATTTTCCGCCGTCGGTGGAATCGGCGTAGACCACTTGCCCCGCCGTCACGGCGACGCCGGCAGTTCCGCGGGTCGTCACGGCGCCGGTGCCCTTGAGCACGTTCGCCGCGGTAATCGTCAGATCGGCCATTGTCGGCCCTCCTCATCTCAGGATCACGAAATGACCGGTTCGCCGCTGACTTTGATTTTGATGGAGACCATCGCCTTGCCGTCGACCGTCAATTGCGGTTCGCTCAACTCGGTCATGATGCCGGTGAACGTGATCGTCGTCGTGCCGCTGTCGGCCAGGATGATCGACCACGTCGAGGAGTCCGCCTCGAAGGCGTCGTGCAGCGACAAGTGAACGGCGTTGCCCGGGTCGTAATTGATCTCGGCGGACACCTCTCCGCCGTCCATCGTGCCCGCGGCGAACTCTTTCCAGTCCATCGACAAATCGGTGAAGTCGATCGCGGCGCGAGTGCGATTCGGCGGAGTGATGGACATCACGGCGGGAACGGTAACTCCCGCCAGTTGCAGGACGGTTCCCTGCGCGACGACTTTGGCCATTTCAGCCCTCCACAGGGAGCGTCAATGTGTGATGAAATAAGACCGCAATGGTTTCGACGTAGTAGCCCGCATCGCCGCCGGTTTCGCCCGGCTCGAATTCCTCGGACGTTTGCGTTTGCACGATCGTCGCCGTGATTTTCACGTCGCCGTAAGTGCCTTTGTGGCCGTGTAATGCTTTGCGCACGGCACTTGCAACTTGCTTTGCAATCGTGTCGGTCGACGCGACAATCACCACCGGGCATTGACACGTTGCGTCCAATTGCGTGCCGCTGAGATGGTTCTCGAATTCGCTTACCGCCCCGCCGCCGTAGACCACACAGGGGCGAATGCGGCCGTTCGTTTCACGCCCTTCGCCCTGCGGAATCCGCCGCGGGAAGATGCGATTCCCGAGCAGCGAATGGACGGTCGCGTTTGCCTTGAGGATCGTCACAAGTGCGGCGCCAATGCTTTCATCCATCAGTCCACCGTCAGATTCTTGATGGCCTGCTGGATCGTTTGAACAATGACTTTGTTGACCGTGTCGCTCGCCGCGATGAATGCCGGGCGCAGGTAAGGCTTGCCCTTCCACCCGCGGCCGTTGCCGTATTCGGCGTACCACGCATAGGCGGTCTTCGCCGACACCTCGCCGAATATCTTGCCGTTCTTTTTCGAGACCGAAAAACGCCGCTTGAGCGATGCTTTCAGGGCCCCGGTTTTGACCGGCACTTCACGCTTGGCGACTTTGAACCCGACATCGATGCCCGCCGCGATGCCGCGGTATTTCGCGGCAATCACCTCATCCTTGGCGTTCAGCATCAACTGTTCGACGACGCTGGCCATGTCACACCGTTTCCGAGCGGCGGCATTGAACGACCGTGAACACCTGCCGTTCGCCGGGCGTGTAAACGCCGGTGAGGTAGTAGCTCACGCCGTCGAAAATCATCCGCATGGCGGTCGTGAGACCGGCGACGTATTCCATCGACAGGGACAAATCGGCTTGGCCGATTTGCTGGCCGATGCCGAGCATGCGCTCGACGGCCGAAGTCGTTTCGACCTTGGCGTTCGCGGTCGCAAACGTCACCCAAACTTCGGCGTCCTCGACGTTGTCGGGGTCGCCGTCGGCCGTGTTGACCAGCAGCCGTTCTTGAAACTCCACGGCGTGCGGGTAGGAGTTCACGACATCGCTCAATGCCGTGCGCCCCACCACACCCATCAAAGTATTGAAACGGCTGCTGGTCGCCATCGGATGCCCTCGCGCTTAGGCCGTGATGTTGGACAACAGGTGCCCGGCTTCGGGGTAGATGATCTTTTCTTGAACTTCGTGGCGAACGCGGATGATGTTCGACGCGGTCTGAATCTCTTCGTACGACTCCACGGTGCCGCCGATGGACGAGCCGTCCGCGCCCCAGTGAATCGTTCGGCCGATGCAGGGTTGGCGAATGTCGCCGCTGCCGCTCGTCACGCACAGCATGGCGTATTCGCTCGACCAGATTTGACCGATCGAAGCGGCCTGGCCCTCGTTCGCGGAGTTCCGCGAGGCCCCGGCAACGAGCACCTTCGCCACGTCGAACACCTGCGCCAGCAGTTCCGGCGAGATGTCGGACTGCTTCGCGGCAACACCGGCACCGGTCGCCTCGATGGCGTCGATGACCTTCGTGTTGCGTCGCAAATTGTGATAGACTTTGCGATTGATGATCAACGTGTTCGGCCACAGGCCGGACCCGTCGTACACCTTGTTGCGGGCGTTGGCGATGTCGAGGATGGGGTCGCTCGAAATGGTCGACCACTCGGTGGAAACACCGGTCGTGAGACTCGCACCGTTCCAGGTCGTGGCGTTGAACACGGCCTGAGCGATGCGGTATTCCGCCTGCCGCAACAGACGGTCGACGGCGCGTTGCATGGCATACACTTCGGAGTCGAAGTATTCGGCGTACAACGCATTGTCGCGGCGATCCACCACTTCTTCGCACCCGTATTCACGAGTGACGAACGAGTCGTCGTCGAACCGTCCCGACGTGCGTTGGTAGCCTGCGCCGGACGTGCGGGCCAGGTTGTGTTCCTGGAGCAAATCCTCAAGCCGCATCCGCGGGAACACGCCGTTCTGCACGGCGACATCGATCGGCGGCAGAACCTGGAGGCCGATGAACCCTTCGCGGTCCATCGCCAAATTGAATTCCTCGAACCCCGGCGCGAGATCAGGCCGGAGGGTCGTCAGCGCGGATGCCGGTCGGGCCATCGTCGCTCCCCTTTGTTTTGGAATAGACCGCCGGTTTGCCCGGCGGCTCGAATGATTTCAAACACACGATTTCGTTTACTGAACGCTTTTGATTGACTGCACGCTTTGGCGCTTTACACACTCAAAGCCCGATGGCGATCCAATGGAACAGCCGGGCGTTGTTGGTCGACGCGATCAAAGTCGTGTCGCCCGCACCCGTGACCTTCCAGGCGTAGACGTTGAGCGTGCCGGTCGACGCCGCGACCGTGAGAACGGTCGGGTCGAGGGCGGGCGCCGCCGAGCCCTCGAAGGTCGCACAGCCCGCGACCACGGTGGTCAGGCCGGTCGTGACCGGCGTCGGGTTGGTGCCGTCGAGCGTGCCGGTCCCACCCACGACGCGGTATTGCGTGCCCGCGCCGTAATCGGTCAACACCTCGATGATGTCGCCGTCCGCGGTCGCGGCTTCGAGGGCGATGCCGATCCGCTGCGCGGTCGCGGTGTCGTCGACCTTGCCGGACGCCGCGGCGTAGACGATCGCGCCCGCGGTCACGGCCGCAGCCGCCACCATCTTCCGCGTGCCGACAGCCGTCTTGAGGCGGACCGCCGCCTCGGTGTCGGACGTGAACACCTCGTACTCGATCGTGCCGATGTCATTGTCGGCGATCCCGGCAACGGCCAGGTTGCCGCTCGACAGCGTCACTCGGAGATACCGACCGATCGCGGTTCCGCCGGTCGGAAATCGGCGAGTGTTCGTCTCGACCATACTGGTCATTTTGCGACCCCTTTCACTTCGCCGCGCGGGCGGAATTCACGAATTCGATGTAGGCTTCGTGCAGCGCCTTGTGATTGCGGACGACGTGAGCGGTCGCCTTGAGTTTGGTCATTCCGCGGGCCTGCATCGTCTCACGGACGAGGGCCTCGAATTGATCGCGGACGTTGCCGGAGTTCATCCGGCCGACACCGGCGGACGACTTGAGCGGGGCCACACCGCGGCCCTTGGACGCCGAAGCGAGCTTGCTGCGAAGCTCACCCATCCAGGCATCCTTGGCGGCCGAAAGCGTGAGACCGGCGTCAAGGCAGCGTTCGCGGAACGCGGGATCGGAATCGGGAATCGCGGCCTTCAGTTGCTTGATGGTCGCCGCCTCTTCCTCCGGCATGTCTTCCGCTTCGGCTTCCTCGGAGTCGTCCTCCGCGGACTCCTCTTCCTCCGCCGGCGGGGCGTCCTCTTCCTCGTCTTCCATCGGCGGCGCGACATCTTCCGCGACGAGCCGCTTTCGCTTCAATTCATCCGCCTTCGCGGCAGTCTTCTTGTTCTTCTTGCCGTTGTTCACAGCCATTTGGAGACCTCCGTTCAGCGTGTTGTTCGCGGCCGAAATCAGGTCACGCCGAACCTGGCCCGCCGTTGCGATTCCGTCGACCAAGCCCAGCGCGACGGCTTCTTCGCCGATCCACACTTGGCCGGTTGCGACCGATGCCACCTGCTCGTCCGTAAATCCACGCCCCGCCACCACGGCCGCCGTAAACAGCCGATTGATCGAATCGACGCTGCGCTGTGCGTCGGCCAGTTGCTCGTCCGTGATCACGGTCCCGTCGACCCCGGCGCCTTTGAGCGGCCCGCTCGAAATCGTGTGAACCTTGAGCCCGAGCATTCCGGCCTGTTCGCTGGAGTCGACCAGCACGGAATAGACACCGATCGAACCCACGCTCGCCGCACTGTTGCAATAGACGGTGTCGCATTGCGACGCGATCCAATACGCCGCCGAACAGCCGCAGTCTTCGATGTAGGCTGCGGTCGGCTTTCCGAATTTCGCAACGGCGTCGGCCAAATCCGGCGTGCCGCAGACGGTTCCGCCCGGGCTGTCGATCAGCAGCATCAGCGACTTCACTTTGCGATCCGCGGCATACTCACGAATGAGCTGCCGCATCCGCAGCGTCGAGCCCGCCTCACTGAGAGACGTGCCGTATTTCGTAACCGGCCCGCGGATCTCCAACACCGCCACGCCGTCGCGCCCGACACCCGCCCGCGGCTGCGCCACGTCGATGCCTTCCATGCTCGCCAGATGCGAGGGGGCGTCGATGCGTTGCACGGCGTCGGCCAGCCTGCCCGCGGCAGCCGGTTCAATGGCCCACGCCCCGACGTATTGACTCAGTCGCTTCACCGACCGCCAACGGGAGTCGAGTTTCATTCTCAATTCTCCGGCTTCGGGGGCGGTTCGGTTGCGTCCTTCTCGGGCGTGATGCTCACGCTCTGGCCCGCGGGCGATGGCATCGGCATGATCTCACGCCACGAAATCGGCGGCTCAAGCGGGAACCTGGCGTTGATCGCAACCGCCGCTTCCTTCGCCTTTTTGATGGCATAGACGTTGTCTTCGATGATCTCGTCAACCACTTCGAAGTAGTCGCGCCCACGCGCCGCATGCACCCGCCGCGGGCTATTCAGCCCGGCACTCACCTGATTCATGTCGGCTTGCACATCGACCAATGGGTCGATATACGGCCAGGTCGGCGGGTTGAATTTGTGGCCGTAGTAGGCTTTGCCGAGCCGCGTCCGCAGCACATCCATTTCCGCGTCGGTATCCGCCCAATAATCCAGCATCCACCGATAAACGGGACGCAAGAACTGGTCGATGATCATGCGTTGGCGACAGCGCCAACCGAGGCGGGCTTGATCGAGCGCCCCACGGTAAGCCGAATAGGTGCCGTCCGGCTTGAGCAGCACCAGCATCAGCGGCAGGCCGATATTGATCGTGATCGTCTGGAGGATCAAATTCACATGGTCGAAGAATTCGGCGTTCGGCGTGTTCGGCGAGAAGCCCTCGATCGATTCGCCCGGCTGACCGGTCAGCATCGCACCGGGGGCCAGTTCCTCAAGCGTCCGCTCGAATTCCGCCTCTTCCGACTGCACACCCATCGCGGACGGCAGGCCGCCGGAGAACGCCGCTTCACGCTTGCGGAAGAACGTGATGCACGAAACAACCTGCTGCTGCACCATCTTGGCGAACGAAATGTCGTCGTACATTTCGATGGCTTGATAGCACGGCGCGAACGCCGACACGCCCCGCGTTTGCGAATGCCGCTTCCGCAACGCGACGTGGAATACCTGCTGGTTTCCGTTGCCGTCGAATGCCGGGACGTAGACCATGTTCGCCCGCGACGCACCGCTGCGCGACGGATCGATTTCGTCCTCGGTGATCCAGTAGCCGACCGGCGTCCGATAGTCGTCGAGCTCGATCCCGAGCGAACAAATCGAATTCGGCGTCGCTTGGTTCGGCGTTTGAATTCGATGCCCTTCGACGATCTGAATCGCACCGGTCTCAGTCATCAAAGCGGCTTCATCGCCGTCGACGAAACACGCCCTCAGCACGCCCCGCGTGATCTCGCCGAGTGTGGCCCGGCCGGACACGTCGCACAACGCGGGCGTATTGGCCCACTCCAGCCACCGTTCCGCGATGATGCCGTCGGCCTTGCTGTCGCCGGTTTTCGTGTCGACGTTGATGCCGTCCTGCAAAATGTTGTCGACGGCTCGATCCAGCGCCGCGGATACGACCGGGTGATTGCGGTCGTATTCACGCGCGAACTCGACGCAACGGATGTAATCGAGTTCGTTGCGGAAATGCCAATCGGCAGACCGGCCGACCGAAGTTCCGCCCGGCACGTTGGGGCGATGACGCGACGCTTCCGCCATGCCGTAATCGGCACGCATCTCTCGCATGTTGCGAGTGATCTTAGCGGCGGTAATTGCGCGTGTCCGCATACCGAACCACCCCTGCGGGAACCTGCGTCGAACTCGTGTCGTTGATGGCCAACCACTTGCGGGCGTCGGCTTGTTGTGCAGGCAGCAAATAGACGGAAATCGAAATCGATTCGCCGCCCTGAGCCGCCATCGCGGGCAACAGAATCAACAGCCGAGCACACGCCGCGAGAAACAATTTCGCCTTCGCCACCGACCCGTCCGATTCGTAATCGGCGTTGTCGTAGTAGGCTTGTTTCGCGGCCTCGACCTCGACGGCAGTGATCGCCATATCTGCCGCCTTTCAAGTTGCGGGAGCGGGATTCGAACCCGCGACCTACGGGGCATGAACCCGCCGAGCTACCTGCCTGCTCCACCCCGCATGCGAATTGTAGCAGGATGAACTATTGATTCGTCATGTTTTGCAGAAAATAGAGACCCGCATGATGCGGGTCGATGCGGGTCGATGCGGGTTCAGGATTCGAGCATGCTGGCGATGATATGGCGAATCGTGTCGTTGATCGTCACGTCGCCCGTGCCGATCGGCTTGTCCTGTTGCAACTGCCGCTGCACGCGGGCCACGACATCGGCGTGCTCGGGCGACAGCTTGACCTCGACGCGCCGGGAGATGTAGCCGTCCACTTCGCCGTCAATGCCTTTGATCTCGGGTCGATAGTATCGCACTCCATCTCCTTTCGGTTGCGGCATCAGCGCCGCCGGATAAACGGCTTGCCACGGCCGGTTGAAATCTTGGACTTCACGAACGGGCGCGCCCCCGGTGATGGGGTTGATGACGCGGGGCGTGCCGCCTTGCGGGGCGGGCTCGGCTCCGTCGGCAACGCCGTACCAATCGGCACGGTCGACACTGCGCGTTGCTCCGGCGTCAACCGGCGCCACTGGTCGCGGACGTACATCTCGGCGGCGCATCGGGCATACCTCACACAGTCGCGGAAATCATTCGGCGTATTCAAATCGCGCCGCACCCACAAGAGCTTGTCGTTCCCGCCGACCTCGCCGATGCGGGTCGTCGGAGTTTCGTTGACCAGTTGGGCCAGGAAGTCCCGATCGCTCGCCGCTTCGATCGGCAGCGAAATCGAACCCGGATCGCCCGGCCGCAGCTTGTCCAGTGCCTTTTGGATAACCTGCTGCCACCAGTTCGTATTGACGATGACGAGCGGAATCACGCTCCGCTCGTGAGCTTGCACCTTGTACGGCCGGTCGGTTTGGTTTTGTTGGCCACCTTTGCACGGGTAGACGTAGTGCAACTGATTGTGATTGTCCCGGCAGAACCGATAGATTTCGTCGGTATCGAAACCGGAGTCGATCAGCATCAGCGGCAGGCGGTGGACCAGCGTCCGCGACTTGTTCGGATAGCCGACATCCAATGCGGTTTTCTTGAGATGGTCGAACCCCGAGCACGTCCCCCAGCGGACGACGTACCCGCGTTGCTCCAGGCCCCACGCCATGACAACGTAGACTAGATGCGTTTGCTGCACGTCCACGCCGCAGGTCAAAAAGATCGCATCGTCCGGCACCACGCCGATGCGTGCATCCGTCTTCAGCCGCTCGGCAATATCCTCTTCCGAGGTCGCGGTATTGTATTCTTCCCAGGTCTCCGCACACCAGCTATTCACCCAGTTCTTCAGGCCGCTTTGATTGCCTTTCGACCGCAGGAATTCGCTCGCGCACGAGCCCCACGTCAACTGAAGGCTGTACCAACTCGGCAGGTGAAAGCCCCACTCGGAACCGCACCGATACGGTTCGCCGTCGAGCCCGCCGGACCCGTTGACCACTTGGCCATCGGGGGCCCAGACGCCGTCCCGAATCAGGCGGTGTCGCTGCCATGAATGAATATCCTTGCCGCAATGACGGCAGAGGTAGTACGCCGAATCCATTGCCTGGTCTGCATCGTGACCTTCCGGCCATTTGATGCCGAAGTTCGTCTCGCGCCCGCCGAATTCGAGGATTTGATAGGTGCCGCATTTCGGGCAGGGAACCCACAGCCGCGACGCCGTCGACCCGGCAACGCCACGTTCGACGCGGCTTTGTCCTTTGATGGTGGGTGTGGATTCCTTGATCCGCTTGTGATTCATGAACTCCTTGGTGCGCTCGTCAAAGAGTTTCAACGGATCGGCTTCCGTGCTGACCGTCGAATCCCACTTGTCGATTTCGCTCGCATGCGAGACGCGGGCGGAGAGGTCGGCCAGGGCGGAGTTCGACCCCGACCAGACGCAGTAGATCGTGCAGTTGCGCAGCCGCAGGCGTTGCGTGCCGCGGCGGGCGCGATGCGGCAACTGGCCCTCGAATGCCTTGCAGCGCTCGAGCATCGGCCACCACGACTGCTGAGCGGCACGGCAGACGAGGTCATGTGTCGCGGTGCCGAACAGCATCGGGCAAGGATCGACCGCGGCTTGATACATCAGCGCGCCGTAGCCTAGCGTCGTCTTTCCGAGCCGGGTGCCGAATTGCATCCATATCGTCCGCACCTTGCGGTTGACGTAGGCATCAATCGGGCCGTTGGGTGCATGGAGATGCGGATAGAACGCACGCGACCACGGGCGACCGTCGGCCATGCGAAGGCTGTCTTCCAGCCATTGCCCGAGCGGCGGACGCTCGCGCGGACGGAACAACTCCATTGTCCGATCGAGCCACGCCTGATCACTCATGCTCGACAATCTCCTCGTCGTCCGCGGCTTCGACCCATTGCGGGCGCCACTCGGAGAACCTGGTCAACTCGCCGCGAATGAGATTGCCGACATCCTCGACCACATCGTCGGCCAGGTCGGGGGGCAACCGCGGACGCAGCCGCTCGGCGATGCCCTCGAATTGCGTCCGCATGTCGAGCACCATCCCGGCCAGGATGCGTTCGACGATTTCCACGTCGACGAGGCGGCCTTCACTCAGATCGTTTTGCAATTTGAGCTTGCGTTCGGATTCCTGAATCCGTTTGATCTCGGCGGCAATCTTCGCTTCGCGCAGGTCCGCCGGGAGCGGTTCGGCCCCGCGGTCGGTTCGCACACCACGGCCTTCCTCAGCCTCGCACCATGCGATCGCGTCGGCAACCGACGTGAGCGGCATGCCCTGCTTCGCACGATTCTTGACGGTCTGCACGCAACACGAGAGACCGGCCGCCAGCTCTTGCAGCGTCGGCATCTTCGGCGGAGGTTGCTTGCGCGGTCGCGGCATATCAACCTTCCATCACAGCCCAGAGTCCACGACCGCAAAGCACACCGACAGCCGCAGACAACGGCGAGCAGGCAAACAACACAAGCAAGATTCGCCACTCGAAGTTTGCGACGTTCGCATTGATCCATGCCGCCCCGGCTTCGTAGGAGCAGATGCCGACTGTAAGCCCGATGATCGCTGACGACACCCCGTTGATTGCGGCTCGCATATCAACCTTTGAACCTTTCCCACACAGCGGCGCCGACGGTCGCACCCACGCCGCCCGCAATCAGCAGCATCGGGATTCCGAACATGGTTGCGACGACGAACAAGAACCCGCCGCGGCCGGACACCTCAAGCGTTGACGCATACAGTTCAACGCACCAGCACATCCCGCGGAACGTCACCACGGACGCGACAACCGTAGCGACCACGGACGCCAAGCTGACGAGAGCATTTCGCATACCTCACCCTCCGGCGATCAGCATTTGAACCGCAATGCCGCAGGCCAGCCCGAGAACCGCCGCGACAACAAGCACCGCAGTGCCGATAGCCTCCCCGTAGTCCGCAAACCGCATCCGCTCGCGGTATCCAAGCGACTGGCTATACAGCCAGAACGGATAGCACAGCATGCGGAACGCACAGTAGGTCGCGGCAGGCGCAACCAAGATCGCGGCAATCACGGACGCGGCATGTTGCATACATCACTTCCCGAACAAATTCGGCACAGCTTGAAGGTTGAATTGCGCGAAGAACACACCGCCGACCGCGGGCGTGAATTTCACACTCACGTTGTACCACGGGATTTGCGGATAGTCCTCCAGATCGCTCGCGGGCAGCGTCGCCGCGGGAGCCTCGAAGGCGAAGTTGTAGCCGGTCGCGTCGACCGTCCAACGGTCGTCGGTTTGCAACGTGTCGAACACCACATCCGCAATCGTCATCGCGGTTTCGTTGACCTCTTTCGACGGCACGGACACATCGACGTATTTCGTAGTCCAGTCGCCGCGTTGCTCCTCCAACGGAACCGGAATGGCCCACACCTCATAGTCGATGTCGGTAATGGTCGCTTGCGTGACCGGCTCGCCGTCGGCGCCCAAGATGCGGGCCAGCAGGACGAACGAGCCCCCCTCGAATACGATCCCTTTTGTGATGCGTGCGGCCATCTTCACCCTTTACGTCGGCGGCAGTTCCAGGTCGTCCATGTCGCATTGAAGTTGCGCGAGGCTCGCGCCCGGCACGAACACCTCACCGACCACGTCGGCCAGTTGCCCCGGTGCGTCCGCGTCGGGTTCGGCAGGGCCAACGGATTGTACATGGCCGATATAGGAGCCGACGCAGAATGTTTCGCCGAGCGTCACGCCGTCGACATCGGCCGCCGTCGGCACATACACCGCCGCGGTGTCGATCGTGAGCGATGCCGCGTACACCTCGGAGAGATGCACGCAATACGGGCCGAGCACGACCCGCGGACGAGGCTTGACGCTCCGCCTGGTCTGCGGCGTCGACCACGCACCCGGGTGCAGCGTGACCGCAGGCGTACGTCGCCGGGGCGGCACGATCTCCAGCGGTGCCGTCGTACCGCTGCGATACGGCCACGGCAGGACGTAGGATGTCCACGCCATTTACGTCACTCCGGTCACGGGATCGGCGCCGGGCGTCAGCGTCAGGGTGCGGGTTGCGAACGGCGTCGCGCCGTCGGTTTGCGTGATGGTCAACGTCGTGCCGGAGATGCTCGACTCGGTCGACATCAGCACGAGGCCGGTCAGCGAGTGAATACCCGCGGCCCCTTCGGTGTTGCTGACGTTGCGGGTCAACACGGCGTCCGCGATCTCATTCGCCGCCGAGGCCGCAAGTGCGGTCGACGTGATCACGTCCGAACCGATCGACGCCACGGCCACGGACGCGACGCCGCTCGTGAGACTGATTTGCCCGGTGCCGGTGCCGCTCGAAACCTTGATGTATCCGCTCGCATCGGTTTGGAGGGCGTACGCGCCGCCGGTGATGTACAACTGGATTTCGTCCCGGGCCGACGCCGCCAGCGCGGACGCAGTCAACGAATCCGCCGTCATCGAGGTCGTGTTGACGCTCGGCAGTCCGCCGTCCGTTGCGACCGCGGTATTGTTCCAGCGGATCACGTCGCCCTGAATGTACCCGGTGCCCGTCGTTGCGAGCGGCTGTTGATTTCGCCAATAGCTCACGTCCGCCGGCACAACCTCATTGCTCGCCGTGGCATACGACTGGCCGAGGCCCACGACCGTATCACCGGCAAGCCCGTCATCGTGAATGCAAGTCACGATCTCGGCGCCGTTACCCATCGACGCAACCGAACCGGAATACGAACCCGCGTATTCGCTCGATCCTTCGGTGAGTGTGATTTTGCTGTCGGCCAACGTCGGGGCGGCTTGAAATGCCGTTGCCGCGACAGACCAGCGATAGCCATCGGAAAGCCGTTTGATCGTGGCGAACAACGTCGCGCCGGTCGTGTACGTCGTGTTGATGTAAACGGCCATTACGTCGCCTCCGGCGGGTTGTCCACATCAATCCAACAGCCAAGCATCCAATCGACCGCGGTTCGCTCGCCGTTGGGCAGCACGAACATCGGCAGCACGTTGCCGACGTAGTCGATGCCGACGCGGAGTTCGCCGCCGGGTTGTCGCCGCACGAACACGACATCGTCGCCGTAGCACTCGACATCATGCGGCGGATCGTCGGGATAGTACCCGTGCATTTCCGCGATGAATTTCAGGCACTCGGTGGTGCATGCGTCGGACACGTCGGCGGCTTCGCAGATGCACGCCGCATCATCCCAGTCGATCGGCCCGACCATTACGGGGCCTCCCGGATCGTGACATTGAGGCCGAGCCGATTCATGATCGCCTGCAAGCGGTCCGGCTCATCCTGCGACATATCGAGCAATTGTTCGATCACGAGTTCGTTCCGCAGTTGGTTTTGCTGCGTCTGTGTCATACCTGCGATCGCCTGCCGGATGACGCTTCGAGTCCGCGGCGGCGGCGGCCGAACCGGCGTTCGATTCGTCACGTCGAGCGGCTCGGCCTGCTGCGAATTCCAATGCAGGAACTCGGCGTAATCGAGATTGCGAAAGTCCTGCGGGATGCGAGCCCCGTCACGGTCGCGGACGACGGTGGCATTCCCGGTCCGCTCGTCGATATGGATGGAATACATATCAAAGCTCCGCGACCAATTGAACCCACCAAGACGAGCCGAAGACCAGTGTACCGGTCGCCCCGGTCGTACCGCTGAAACTGGTCCCTGCCCGATATTGCAACCGCAGCACGGCCGTCAATGCGGCGTGCGTGTTGGACAACGCGCCGGAAATCGTACTCCAGCCTGCGGCGGCAATGTTGTAGCTGCCGACTTGCGTTGCCCCCGGCGTCCCGGCATTCCACGTCGGAACCGAATCGGTGATGGTCGGAGCGGCCCGCAACGGTTCGCTGAGAGTCAACAGGAAGCTTGTCCACGCGAGCGTCCCGTCCTTGTAGGCAGGGACTTCGCCCACGTCGGACGTACGCAGCCGCACGCAAAACCGACGACACCGCTGAGATTCGACGGTCGCATCTCCCGGCATCCACAGCCGAGTTTCCGCCCCGTGGAAGATGCCGACCTCCGTCACGTCGAGCGTGACGTTCTGCGCCATCGTGCCTTCCGACCACACCATCAACAGCAAGTTATTGCAACTGCTCGACACGGTGCCGGTCACGCTGAGGGCCGTCCACGTCGCGGCCGACGGCGTGACGGACGAGACCGCAACCACGGTCGTCGTCGTCGAAATGAAGAAATTGCTGGTCGTGTAGGTGCCGCTCGTCCAGTCGTTGACGATGTCGGATGTAGGCGAGTCGGCGGTTCCCGTCCACTCGACCAACGCGATGCGGATCGCCTGGGAGCTGCTGCACTTGATGCGGACCTGCGCCCGCACATCCTGCGACCGAAACCGCCGGGACGTGTCGGCGTCGAGGATTTGCACCATGCCCGCCCGTTGGGCGGAGGCTTGGTTTTGTTTGATCCGCCCGCAATAACGCGATCGCGTGTCGCCGTCTTGCCGAGAGCATTGCACGGACGTGGTCTGGGTGAGGATGTTCCAGCGATCGAATGCGTAGGTGTCGTCGCTGTAGCTGGTCTCGGTCGACTCCGTGCCTTGCTGCCGCTGGAGGATGTCGAACCCGCCGTTGAATGCGGCGTTGGCCTGATTGACCCACGCGAAGATCGGCGCGGCGCTGCCGGTCGTCACAAGGGATTGACCGGACGACCCCGGCGAGATGTAAGCCGCCGTCGATCCGTCGACCCCGTATGGGACCGATCCGGCCGCGGGCGTGAGACCAACAAGCGACCGACCGCCCGCGGTGAAGTCGGCCAGGGCGGCGGTTCCGCTGCCGCTGAAATACGGCAGTTTGTCGGCCGCACTCGTGAGACCGGCGATCGCGGCAAGCTCGGCATCATACGCCTGGACGTTGGTCCCGATCACGAGGCCAAGGTTTGTCCGCGCACCCGAAGCGTCCGTTGCGCCGGTCCCGCCGTCGGCCACCGCAACCGGCGAGGTCAGCCCGCCGGAACTGATATTGATTCCCGGCATCGGATCACTCCTCGAACCGGAGGCGAGCCACGGCCGAAACGCTCGCCGCAGCGGTCACACGCAGGCCGAGACGGGCCCCGCCGTTGACCACGATCGGTTCGGCGAACCGAGCTTGCCAGGTGTAGCCCTGCTGCGGATGGATGTACTCGGTGTGCAGGATGTCGCCCGCGGTCGGCTCACTGCTCGACGTGTGCTGAGCGGTCGTCTGGAGCGTTTCGGACCCGAGGTCGGGGTCTTTGACCGGCGTCAGGCTCGACATCGTCCCCGCGGTCGTCTGCCGCAGGATGTCGACCTTGATCGGCTCGCCCGCAGGGCTGACGCCGTTGAACGACACGGACCACTCGTCGACCAGGACTCGAGTATTCGTCGCGGCGACGAGCTGGAGCAACGTCTTCGCGCTCGTGCCGGTCGTGATTGCCGCGGTCTGCGCGACCGCTCGGATGCCTGCCATTCGACCGCTCCGCTCGTGTAGTCAAAACGATTCAGCCTGCCGAATCATTCTAACAACACGCCGTCGCAATTCGAGACGGATTATTCGGCCGAACCGCCGAACCTTAACGCAATCCGATTGCAACAGCAACCCGATAGGCGATAAACCCGTCTCAACCTGAGACGGCCGGGCATGAAAACCGGGATCATCAACC